>Ga0247738_10000263_pt1 | contig 21417 bp, 19 predicted proteins | sample UWRJL013104B2_FD_180936 | JGI IMG/M metagenome (GOLD analysis project Ga0247738, IMG submission 180936) | Plant litter microbial communities from Arlington Agricultural Research Station in Wisconsin, United States - UWRJ-L013-104B-2 | ecosystem: Environmental > Terrestrial > Plant litter >...
TTACGACGTTGTACATGCCGTCAGGGCTCGACGGATGCGGGCGGCGCATCCTTCAGCGGCCGCCTTCGAAGTCGGCGGGGCCGTCGGCCAGCGCGTGGCGGATCCGCTCGCGCATGTCGGCGTCGAGGTCGATGAGGTCGTCGATGGCATCCACCGGGAACCAGTGCAGATCGGTCATCTCCCCGTCCACCGGACGAGGGTCTCCCGACACCCAGCTGCACCGGAAGGTGAGATCGAGGTAGTCCGTCTGATCGCCGTTGTCGTACGTGACGCGCGGGATGACGTGGATCCACGCCAATCGGTCGACCGTGATGACGACGCCCGCCTCCTCGAAGGCTTCGCGGGCAGCGGCATCAGCCGGCTCTTCGCGGGGATCGATGATCCCGGTGATCGGGGTCAGGGCACCATTGTCGGTGCGTCGGCCGAGGAGCACCCGCTCCTGGTGCACCACCACGGCGGTCGTGCCCATGAGCCACAGGGGTGCATGGCCCATCCGACGACGCAGGGCGAGGACGAAATCGGGGGTCGGCATCCGCCCACGCTACCTTCGCCACCGAGATCGGCGTTCCCCGCCGGAGGCGTCGGGGCTCGCGGGTAGTCTCGATCCGTGACAGCCGACTCCTTCGTTCACCTTCATGTTCACAGTGAATATTCGATGCTGGACGGCGCGGCGCGCATCAAGCCGCTGATCGAAGAGGCGGGCCATCAGGGGATGCCGGCGATCGCGGTCACCGACCACGGCAACACGTTCGGCGCCTTCGAGTTCTACAAGACGGCGACCGAGATCGGCGTGAAGCCGATCATCGGCATGGAGGCGTACGTCACGCCCGGCACGCACCGCGCCGACAAGGCCAGGGTGCGCTGGGGGAGTCCCGACCAGAACGACGACGACGTCGCGGGTTCGGGCGCGTACACGCACATGACGCTCCTCGCCGAGAGCGACGAGGGCCTGCACAACCTCTTCCGCATGTCCTCCTACGCCTCGCTCGAGGGCTACTACTTCAAGCCGCGCCTCGACCGCGAGCTGCTGCAGACCTACTCGAAAGGCGTGATCGCGACGACCGGATGCGTCGGCGGCGAAGTGCAGACCCGGCTGCGCCTCGGCCAGTACGACGCGGCGAAGGCGGCCGCCGCCGAATTCCGCGACATCTTCGGCAAGGAGAACTTCTACGCCGAGATCATGGATCACGGCATCGACATCGAGCGCCGCACGATGAACGACCTCCTGCGCCTCGCGAAGGAGCTCGACCTTCCCCTGGTCGCGACGAACGACCTGCACTACACGCACCAGCACGACGCCCAGAGCCATGCCGCGCTGCTGTGCGTTCAGTCGGGCTCGACTCTCGATGACCCGAAGCGATTCAGGTTCGAGGGCGAGGAGTTCTACCTCAAGTCGCCTGCGCAGATGCGGCACATCTTCCGCGACCATCCCGATGCGTGCGACAACACGCTCGCGATCGCCGAGCGGGCCGACATCCACTTCGACACGAGCGCCAACTACATGCCGCGCTACCCCGTCCCGGCCGGTGAGACCGAGCAGAGCTGGTTCGTCAAGGAGGTCGAGCGGGGGCTGCACGCGCGGTATCCGGCCGGCATCCCGGCAGAGGTGCGTACGCGTGCCGACTTCGAGGCCGGCGTGATCGTGCAGATGGGCTTCCCCGGCTACTTCCTCGTCGTGGCGGACTTCATCAACTGGGCCAAGGAGAACGGCATCCGGGTCGGTCCTGGCCGCGGTTCGGGTGCCGGATCCATGGCCGCGTACGCGATGCGGATCACCGACCTCGATCCGCTCCAGCACGGCCTGCTGTTCGAGCGGTTCCTCAACCCCGACCGCGTCTCGATGCCCGACTTCGACATCGACTTCGACGACCGGCGCCGCGGCGAGGTCATCCAGTACGTCACGCAGAAGTACGGCGACGAGCGCGTGGCCCAGATCGTCACGTACGGCACGATCAAGGCCAAGCAGGCGCTGAAGGACGCGGGCCGCGTGCTCGGCTTCCCGTTCAGCATGGGCGAGAAGCTCACCAAGGCGATGCCCCCGGCCGTGATGGGCAAGGACATGCCACTGGAGGGCATGTTCGACAAGGATCACCCGCGGTTCAAGGAGGCGTCCGAATTCCGCGCGCTGATCGAGACGGATGCCGAGGCCAAGACGGTCTTCGACACCGCGGTCGGCCTGGAGAACCTCAAGCGCCAGTGGGGTGTGCACGCCGCCGGCGTGATCATGTCGAGCGAGCCGCTGATCGACATCATCCCGATCATGAAGCGCGAACAGGACGGCCAGATCGTCACGCAGTTCGACTACCCGGCCTGCGAGTCGCTCGGCCTGATCAAGATGGACTTCCTGGGGCTGCGCAACCTCACGATCATCGATGACGCTCTCGACAACATCGCCGCGAACCGCGGTGAGAAGCTCGTGCTCGAAGACCTCGCACTCGACGACGCCGCCTCCTACGAGCTGCTCGCCCGCGGAGACACCCTCGGCGTCTTCCAGCTGGACGGCGGTCCGATGCGGAGCCTGTTGCGGCTCATGAAGCCCGACAATTTCGAAGACATCTCCGCCGTCCTGGCGCTGTACCGGCCTGGCCCGATGGGCGTGAACTCGCACACCAACTACGCGCTGCGCAAGAACGGGCTGCAGCAGATCGAGCCGATCCATCCCGAGCTCGAGGCGCCGCTGGCCGATGTGCTCGGCACGACCTACGGCCTGATCGTCTACCAGGAGCAGGTGATGGCGGCGGCGCAGAAGCTCGCCGGCTTCAGCCTGGGCCAGGCCGACATCCTGCGCCGTGCGATGGGCAAGAAGAAGAAGTCCGAGCTCGACAAGCAGCAGGAGGACTTCTTCGGCGGCATGACCGTGAACGGCTACAGCCCCGCAGCGCAGAACGCCCTCTGGAAGGTGCTCGAGTCCTTCGCGGACTACGCCTTCAACAAGGCGCACACCGCCGCGTACGGTCTGATCGCCTACTGGACCGCATACCTGAAGGCGCATTTCCCCGCCGAGTACATGGCGGCGCTCCTCACGAGCGTCGGCGACGCGAAGGACAAGCTCGCGGTGTACCTCAACGAGTGCCGGCGCATGGGCATCAAGGTGCTTCCGCCCGACGTGGGGGAGTCGATCCGCTACTTCGCCGCCGTCGGCGAAGACATCCGCTTCGGGCTCGGTGCGGTGCGAAACGTGGGCACGAACGTCGTCGACTCGATCGTCGTGTCGCGGCAGGACGCCGATTTCGAGTCGTTCCACGACTTCCTCTCGAAGGTCCCCGTCCATGTCGCGAACAAGCGCACGGTCGAATCTCTCATCAAGGCGGGAGCCTTCGACTCGCTCGGCTCGACGCGCCGCGCACTCATGGAGATCCACGAGGACGCGACCGAGGCGGCCGTCGAGGTCAAGCGCAAGGCGGCGACCGGCGCGATCGGCTTCGACTTCGACAGCCTGTACGACGAGACCGAAGAGCCGCTGCCGGTGAAAGTTCCCGATCGGCCGGAGTGGACGAAGAAGGACAAACTGGCCTTCGAACGCGAGATGCTCGGACTGTACGTCTCGGATCACCCACTCGCCGGCCTCGAGATCGCGCTGGCCAAGCACGCGTCGATCAGCATCCACGACCTGCTCGCCTCGGAGGATCTGGGAGACGGCGATCAGGTGACCGTCGCGGGGCTGGTCACGAGCGTGCAGCACCGCGTCGCGAAATCCAGCGGCAATCCGTACGGCCTGATCACGGTGGAGGACTTCAACGGCGAGGTCACCGTCATGTTCATGGGCAAGACGTACACCGAGTTCCAGTCGATGCTCAAGGCCGATTCGATCCTCGTCGTGCGCGGTCGCATCTCGCGACGCGATGACGGGCTCAACCTGCACGCGGTGTCGGCCTTCACTCCCGACCTGGGTGCGATGGATGCGTCGGGACCGCTCGTGCTCATGCTGCCCGAGCGGCGTGCGAGCCAGGCGACGATCGAAGAGCTGCTCCAGACTCTCAAGCGGCATGAGGGCGACACCGAGGTCACCGTGAAACTGCACGTCGGCTCGGTCGCGAAGGTCTTCGAGGTGCCGTATCCCGTGCGTGTGACGGCGGATCTATACGGCGAGCTCAAGGGACTGCTCGGCCCGCAGTGCCTGGGGTGAGGCATCCGCTCGACACCTCCTCGACGCGCCTATGACTCGCCCGTGAGTCCTCACCGTCTCATCGGCATCTCATGAGCCGCCGGTAGTATCGGGACGGTCGCGTCGCGCACGCGGCAGGAAAGGATCATCGTGACTGACGAGCGAGCGAACGAATACCCCGAGGTCGACGAGAGCGTCGTCGAGACCACACCCGAAGAGCGGCAGCAGTACGGCGTCGGCCCGTTCTCGGTGCGCGAGGTGGCCCTCGCGGGCGTCTGGCTGGTCGCGTTCGTCGTGTCGTTCTTCTCCGTGGCCAGCCAGCAGGCGATGGCCCAGCTGCTGTTCGGGGGTTCGGTCTGGACCAACGGGCTGGACTGGATCCTCACGATCGGCGTGCCCACCGTCGCGGTCTTCCTGATCGTGCTTCGCCGGTTCTCGCCCGACGGCATCCGCCGGGTCGGCTCGCTCGGAATCGATCAGTTCGCGTCCGTCGCGTTCTCGGTGTCGGCGGTCGTCTGGCTCACCCTGCTGTGGCGAAACGTCGCCGTCGCGATCGAGACAGGCGTCTGGATCTACGGGTGGGTCGTCTGGGTCGAGTTCTTCCTCATGCTCGCCGGCGTGGTCCTCACGGTGGCGGCCCCCTTCATCCCGGTCTTCGCAGAGGACTTCACCGGTCGCCGCGAGATCGTCGCGCACCGCAACGCCCGTCCGATCCGGCCGGTCTCCGCCCGTCCGCCGCGGCCGGCACGCCCCGCCGAAGAAGACACCCGGCCTGACACCGCTGCCGATACCGCGGCGTTGGCCACCGGGGCCTATGCGCAGACCGGGCAGTCCGACACGTACCCGGTGCCCGCCTACGGCGACCAGTCGTACGGCGAGTCCGCTCCCGCAGAGCAGAACGCATGGGCACCCGCCCACACGCGCGACACCTTCGAGCCGGTCGACGCCGCCGAGGCCGAGCCGCAGGAGCCGTCGAGCCACCAGGCCTTCTGGGCGCTGTCTCCGGAGGAGCGCGACGTGGTCGACGAGCGCGGCGTCCCGATCTTCCGCGTCGGCCCCAGCGCGTGGGCTCTGGTGCTCGAGGATCGCGGGGAGGCATTCGTCGTCCGTCACGAGGACGGCCGGGTCGGCTATCTGCACGATGTCTCGGGCGTGACGCGCGGCTGAGCCGGGCGCCCGCCACGCAGATAACGTAGTCACATGCTCCGCACGATCGATCTGCGCGGTCGCGCCCACTCCCCGGCAGAACTGCTGGCGGCCGTGCCCCGCGCGACCGCTGCCCGCGCCGAGGCACTGGCCACCGCGGCGAACCTGGTCGCCGATGTCGCCGCTCGCGGCGAGCAGGCGCTGCGCGAGCAGGCGGAGCGCTTCGACGGCGCGTCCGGCCACGACATCCGCGTTCCCGAAGCCCACCTCGACGAGGCTCTGGCCCGGCTCGACCCCCGCGTCCGCGCCGCACTCGAAGAGGCGATCGCCCGCGTCCGCCGCGCCTCGGCCGCCCAGGTGCCGCCGGCGACGGTGACCGAGCTCGCACCGGGCGCGCGCGTGTTCCAGCGCTGGCAGCCGGTCCGTCGCGTCGGCCTGTACGTGCCGGGCGGCAAGGCGGTCTACCCGTCCAGCGTCGTCATGAACGTGGTGCCGGCCCAGATCGCCGGCGTCTCGGAGGTCGCGCTCGCCTCACCACCTCAGCGTGCGCACGGCGGGCGCGTGCACCCCGTGATCCTCGCGGCCGCTCGACTCCTCGGTGTGGACGAGGTCTACGCGATGGGCGGCGCCGGCGCGATCGGTGCTTTCGCCTACGGCGTCGCCAGCCTGCAGCTCGATCCGGTCGACGTTGTCACGGGGCCGGGCAACAACTTCGTCGCGGCCGCCAAGCGCGCCGTCGCGGGCGTCGTCGGGACGGATGCCGAGGCCGGCGCCACCGAGATCCTCATCGTCGCCGACGACACCGCCGACCCGCGGCTGGTCGCGGCCGATCTGATCAGTCAGGCCGAGCACGACGAACAGGCCTCGGCCGTGCTGGTCACCGCGTCCGAGTCCCTCGCAGCCGCGGTCGCGGCCGAGATCGCCCCGCGCGCCGCGAGCACGCGCCACGCTGCGCGGGTCGCAGCCGCGCTCGGCGGACCTCAATCGGCGATCGTGCTCGTCGACGATCTGGAGGCGGCCACAGCGTTCAGCAACGCCTATGCCCCCGAGCACCTCGAACTGCACCTCGCCGATGCGAACCCCGCGCCGTTCGTCCACGCCGGTGCCGTCTTCGTGGGTCCCGATTCGCCGGTGAGCCTCGGCGACTACCTCGCCGGCAGCAACCATGTCCTGCCCACCGGCGGGCAGGCGCGCTACGCGGCGGGACTGTCGGCGGCGACGTTCCTGCGCCCGCAGCAGGTCATCGAATACGACCGGGCGGCACTCGCGGAAGTGAGAGAGGGCGTGGTCACGCTCGCCGAGGCCGAAGACCTTCCTGCCCACGGCGAGGCCGTCGAGGCCCGCTTCGAAGCGCCGCCCCTCCCGTAGGCGGGTGGCGTAGTCTGTCCAGGCCATGCATTGCCCGTTCTGCCGTCATCCCGACTCTCGCGTCATCGACTCGCGCACCAGTGACGACGGTCTCAGCATCCGTCGTCGTCGTCAGTGCCCCGAGTGCGGCGGCCGCTTCTCGACGATCGAGACCGCCAGCCTGAACGTGATCAAGCGGTCGGGCGTCATCGAGTCGTTCAGCCGCGAGAAGGTCATGTCGGGTGTGCGCAAGGCCTGTCAGGGCCGTCCCGTGACCGAGGGCGACCTCGCCGTGCTGGCGCAGAAGGTCGAGGAGTCGGTCCGCCAGACCGGATCGTCGCAGGTCGACACGAACGAGATCGGTCTTGCCATCCTGGGTCCGCTGCGCGAACTCGATGAGGTCGCCTACCTGCGGTTCGCCAGTGTCTATCAGGCGTTCGATTCGCTCGAGGACTTCGAGTCGGCGATCGGCCAGTTGCGCGCCGACCACGTTCCCGACGATCACCCCACCGGCGATCACGCGGACGGCGGCGGCGAGCCCGAGGTCGAGGCACCCGGCGAACGCTGAGGCTCCGGGCGCGAGCCGATAGCCTGGGGGAGATGTATCCCCTCCTGTTCCGGACCGTCCTCTCGCGCATGGATCCCGAGACCGCGCATCACGCGGCGATGGTCGTGATCCGGGTGCTGGGCATCCCGCCCTTCTCGTGGGCGGCACGCGCGCTCACCCGTCCCGCCGCGCCGCTGAAGACCACGGCGCTGGGTCTGAGCTTCGAGTCGCCGTTCGGCGTCGCAGCAGGCTTCGACAAGGATGTCCGCGCGGCCAAGGGCCTCTACGCTCTTGGATTCGGGCACATCGAGGTGGGCACGATCACGGCGATTCCGCAGGACGGCAACCCGCGGCCACGGCTGTTCCGACTCGTTCCGGACCGCGCTGTGATCAATCGGATGGGCTTCAACAACCAGGGCGCCGAGGCTGCCGCCCGCCGTCTCGCCAAGCTCCGACGCCGCTCCACACGGGCCGTGATCGGCGTGAACATCGGCAAGAGCCGGGTGGTGGAGGTCGACGACGCGACGGCCGACTACGTCCGCAGCGCGACACTGCTCGCGCCCCTGGCCGACTACCTGGTCGTCAACGTCTCGTCGCCGAACACCCCCGGACTGCGTGGGCTGCAGGCCGTGGAGACGCTGCGGCCGCTCCTCGAAGCGGTGCGGGATGCCGCGGGCGGCACTCCACTGCTCGTCAAGATCGCGCCCGACCTGCCCGACGACGAGGTGGAGGCGATCGCGCGTCTGGCCGTCGAACTCGGACTTGCGGGGCTGATCGCCACGAACACCACGATCGCGCGCGAGGGGCTTGTCACCGATCCGGCCGTCATCGCCGCGGCGGGAGCCGGCGGCCTGTCCGGCGCGCCGCTGCAGGATCGCGCACTTGAGGTGCTGCGGCTTGTCCGCGCGGCCGTGCCCGCGGAGTTCGCCGTGATCTCGGCGGGTGGTGTCGAGACGGCCGCCGATGTGCGGGAGCGACTCGAAGCGGGTGCCACCCTGGTGCAGGGCTACACCGCGTTCCTGTACCGCGGACCCCTGTGGGGCCGGCAGATCAACCGGGGGCTCGCGAAGCGAGGCTGACGAGAGCCGTCAGTAGACCGGGTGCTCGCCGCGCTTGACCTGCGGTTTCGGAAGGCGCATGAACCTCATCTGGATGATGCGCATCGCGCCGTACCATCCGAGCCCCTTCTCCACGCGCTCGGCGCCGAACTTCTTGCGCGCCGCCTGCTTCACCCGGATCGACGAGATGATCATGTCGCCGATGACGAACAGGATGAAGATCCACAGTCCGATGAACGAGTAGTACTGGATCGCCGGGATCGGGATGAAGGTCGCGAGGATCACGAGCACCATCGCGGGCATGACAGCCTCACCGAGGTGCCAGCCGGAGTCGATGAAGTCGCGGACGAACTTGCGCTGCGGACCCTTGTCGCGGACCGGAAGGTACTTGTCCTCACCGGCGGCCATGCCGATGCGGGCCTTCTCGCGCTGCGCGGTGAGCTCGGACTTCGCCCGCGCCTTGGCTTCCTTCGTGTCGGCGACGAGCGGGCGCTTGCGTGCGGCTTCCTGCTCGGCGCGCGTGGGCGTTGCGCGCCCCTTGCCGCCGGTCGTCGTATCGGCCGGAATGTCGGCGGGGACGGGGGAAGCGGGTGTCTTGGCCACGGTGGAACCTCGGTGTCTCGAAGGGGAAGCACCTTAAGATTACCCGCATGACCACTGAGCTGACCCGACAGGATGCTGTGCGCGATGCCGCGGCCTCCGGCATCCCCGCCGCCCTCGCCGACCTCGGCGGCCTCGTCCGCATCCCGTCGATCGCGTTCCCGGGTTTCGACGCGAGCGAAGTGCAGCGCAGCGCGGAGGCCGTCGCGGCACTCGTCGAGGGTCTCGGCCTCTTCGAGACCGTCGAGATCCGCCGTGCGGCGATCCCCGGCTCCGACGAGACGGGCCAGCCCGCCGTGCTCGCCTCACGCGCCGCACGCAACGGCCGGCCGACGATCCTCCTCTACGCGCACCATGACGTGCAGCCGGTCGGAGATGAATCGCTCTGGGAGTCCGCTCCGTTCGAGCCCACCGTGCGCGGAGGGCGCCTGTACGGCCGGGGAGCGGCCGACGACAAAGCGGGGGTCATGGCGCACGTCGCGGCGCTGCGCGCCCTCACGGAGGCTCTGGGTGCAGACTTCGACCTCGGTGTCGCGCTGTTCATCGAGGGCGAGGAGGAGGCGGGATCGCGCTCGTTCGCCCGGTTCCTCGCCGACAACGCCGATGCGCTCCGCGCCGACGTCATCGTCGTCGCCGATTCGGGCAACTGGGATGCTCGCACTCCCGCGCTGACCGTGTCGCTGCGCGGCAACACGCGGTTCACACTGCGAGTGCGCACGCTCGAGCACGCCTCGCACTCCGGCATGTTCGGGGGAGCCGTGCCCGACGCGATGATGGCCACGGTGAAGCTGCTCGCGACGCTGTGGGACGAGGACGGCACGGTCGCCGTCGTGGGACTCGAGGAACGGGATGCCGAGACCCCCGCCTACACCGAGGAGACGCTCCGCGACGAGGCGGGTCTCCCTGTGGGCGTGAGCCCGATCGGTCGCGGCACGATCCTCAGCCGCATCTGGAACAAGCCGTCGATCACCGTGACGGGCATCGACGCCCCGAGCGTCGCGAACGCGTCCAACACGCTGAGCCCCGAGATCGCCCTCGTGATCAGCGCACGCATCGCCCCGGGTCAGCCGGCTCGCGAGGCCTACGCCGCGATCGAGGCGCACCTGCGCGCGCACGCGCCGTTCGGAGCGCAATTGACTTTCAGCGATCAGGACTACGGCGACGCCTTCCTGGTGGACACGAGCGGGTGGGCGGTCGAGACGGCTCTCGACGCGATGCACGAGGCCTACGGCGTCGAACCGGTCGAGATCGGCGTCGGCGGTTCGATACCGTTCATCGCCGATCTGGTCCGGGAGTTCCCGGCGGCGCAGATCCTCGTCACGGGCGTCGAGGACCCGCACGCCCGCGCGCACAGTCCGAACGAGTCACTGCACCTCGAGACGTTCCGCAACGCGGTGCTCGCCGAGGCGCTCCTGCTCGAGAAGCTCGACGCGCGGTCCGGCGACTGACGGACACGCCGCCGCTGGAGCCCCGTCGGGATCGTCGGGCGTAGAATCGAAACATCCAGCCGCGCAGGCGGCCCACCAGGAGGAGTGCCATGACCGACACTGCACTGTCGACAGACCAAATCGTTCGCGAGCACGGTGTCGGCCTGACCGATGCCGCCGCGCTGAAGGTGAAGAGCCTGCTCGAGCAGGAGGGTCGCGATGACCTGCGCCTGCGTGTGGCCGTCCAGCCCGGTGGCTGCAGCGGCCTCATCTACCAGCTCTACTTCGACGAGCGCTATCTCGACGGCGACAAGACCGTCGACTTCGGCGGGGTCGAGGTCATCGTCGACGACATGAGCGTTCCGTACCTCGACGGCGCGAAGATCGACTTCAAAGACACGATCGCGGAGCAGGGTTTCACGATCGACAACCCGAATGCCGCCGGCAGCTGCGCCTGCGGCGACAGCTTCCACTGATCGGACTGAATCTCGGCATCGGGCCCGGCCTCTTCTCAGAGTGTCCGGGCCCGATTTGCCGCCCCTGACAACCCACGCAACCTGGGCGGATGGCCTGAATCCGTTGGGAGGTTGCCCTAGACTGGCGATGTCACAATCGCGACCCGGAAAGGTGCACCGTGCCCCTGAAACGCCGCCTCCGCTGGGCTGTTCTCCCCGTCGGGATCGCAACGGCCGCCATCCTCGCCGGATGCACCCCGACGGAGCTGCACGGATATCTTCCCGGCTTCGTCGAGGACGGAACGCCGGCGACGAACCACACCGACATGGTCGCCGGACTCTGGGTCAACTCCTGGATCGTCCTGCTCGCGGTCGGCGTGATCACGTGGGGCCTGATGGGCTGGGCGGCGATCGCCTACCGTCGCCGCAAGGGCCAGGTCGGCCTGCCGGTGCAGCTGCGCTACAACATGCCGATCGAGATCTTCTACACGATCGTCCCGCTCATCCTGGTGATCGGCTTCTTCGCCTTCACCGCGCGTGACCAGACGATCCTCGAGACGCAGACCGAGGACCCCGACGTGTCGATCGTCGCGATCGGAAAGCAGTGGGCGTGGGACTTCCAGTACAACGGCGAAGACGAGGACGGCGCTGATGCCGTCTGGTCGATGGGCGTTCAGGCCCAGCCCGCCGCGAACGGCGACGTCGACCAGGAGAAGCTTCCGACGCTCTACCTGCCGGTCGACAAGTCGGTGAAGATCCTGCTGCAGTCGCGCGATGTCATCCACTCGTTCTGGGTCATCGACTTCCTGTACAAGAAGGACATGTACATCGGGCGTGACAACCACTGGTCGTTCACGCCCACCCGCGAAGGCACCTACGCGGGCAAGTGCGCCGAGTTGTGCGGGGAGTACCACTCCGCGATGCTCTTCAACGTCAAGGTCGTCAGCGAGGCCGAGTACGAGGATTACCTCGCCACTCTGGAGGCGGCCGGCCAGACCGGAGACATCAACGACGAGTACGACCGGCTGAGCAACAGCCCCGGCACCGGCGCAGACGAGCGCGAGGAAGGCGACTGATCATGGCGACCACACTTCCGCTTCAGGACAACACCCCGGGCCGTCCCACGACGCTCCCGCCCCGTCAGGCCGCGCTGCTGAGCTCTTCGCGGACGGAGTTCAAGGGCAACATCGTCGTCAAGTGGATCACCTCCACCGACCACAAGACCATCGGCTACCTGTACCTGATCGCCTCCGTGCTGTTCTTCATGCTCGGCGGCGTGATGGCCCTGATCATGCGCGCCGAGCTGTTCGAGCCGGGCATGCAGATCATCCCGACCAAGGAGCAGTACAACCAGCTGTTCACGATGCACGGCACGATCATGCTGCTGATGTTCGCGACACCGCTGTTCGCCGGCTTCGCCAACGTGATCATGCCGCTGCAGATCGGCGCTCCCGACGTGGCATTCCCGCGTCTGAACGCCTTCGCCTTCTGGCTGTTCCTGTTCGGCTCGACGATCGCGGTCGCCGGCTTCCTCACCCCGCAGGGTGCCGCGGCCTTCGGCTGGTTCGCGTATCAGCCCCTTGCGAACGCGAGCTTCTCGCCCGGCGTCGGCGGCAACCTGTGGATGCTCGGCCTCGGCATGAGCGGTTTCGGCACGATCCTCGGTGCCGTCAACTTCGTCACGACGATCATCACGATGCGTGCTCCGGGCATGACGATGTGGCGCATGCCGATCTTCTCGTGGAACACCCTGGTCACCAGCATCCTGGTCCTGATGGCGTTCCCGGTGCTGGCCGCAGCGATCCTGGCGGCCGCCGCCGACCGCGTGCTCGGCGCACACATCTACGATCCGGCGAACGGCGGTGTGCTGCTCTGGCAGCACCTGTTCTGGTTCTTCGGTCACCCCGAGGTGTACATCATCGCGCTGCCGTTCTTCGGCATCATCTCCGAGATCCTGCCGGTGTTCAGCCGGAAGCCGATCTTCGGCTACAAGACGCTCGTCTACGCGACGATCGCGATCGCGGCCCTGTCCGTCGCGGTGTGGGCGCACCACATGTACGTCACGGGTGCCGTGCTGCTGCCGTTCTTCGCCCTCATGACGATGCTGATCGCGGTGCCCACGGGGGTGAAGATCTTCAACTGGATCGGCACGATGTGGCGAGGGTCAGTGACGTTCGAGACACCGATGATGTTCGCGCTCGGCTTCCTGGTGTCGTTCGTCTTCGGCGGACTGACGGGTGTCATCCTGGCTTCGCCGCCGCTGGACTTCCCGTTGTCGGACTCCTACTTCGTGGTCGCGCACTTCCACTACGTCGTGTTCGGAACTGTGGTGTTCGCCATGTTCGCCGGCTTCTACTTCTGGTGGCCCAAGTTCACCGGAAAGATGCTCAACGAGCGACTCGGCATGGTGCATTTCTGGATGCTGTTCATCGGCTTCCACATGACCTTCCTGATCCAGCACTGGCTGGGTGTGGACGGCATGGCGCGGCGCTACGCGGACTACGCCTCCGCCGACGGCTGGACGTGGGAGAACCAGGTCTCGACGATCGGTGCGATGATCCTCGGGGCCTCGATGATCCCGTTCCTGTTCAACGTCTGGATCACGGCCCGCAAGGCGCCACGCGTGACGGTGAACGACCCGTGGGGCTACGGCGCGTCTCTCGAGTGGGCCACCTCCTGCCCGCCGCCGCGTCACAACTTCACGTCGATCCCGCGCATCCGCAGCGAGCGCCCCGCGTTCGACCTCAACCACCCCGAGGCCGGCATTCCGGTCGGTGTGGGGCCGGCGAAGGACGCACCCGAAGCCCCGGTTGTGGACCTCGATGAGGGAAAGGTGAAGTAGGTGCGCACCAACACCGGTCTCTGGTGGATCCTGTCCGGGTTCTTCCTGCTGATGGCGGTCGTTTACACGACGTGGGCGATCGTCCAGAGCCCCGACCAGGCGTGGCACACCGGACTGGAGCCTGTCGGCACCGTTGCATTGCTGTTCACCTCGATCATGGGCGCTCTGATCGCGTTCTACGTCGGGCGCGTCCACTCCGCTCAGGGCGGCGAGCTCCCCGAAGACGTGCTGACCTCCGACATCGACGACGGCGACCCCGAGCTCGGCGAGTTCAGCCCGTGGTCGTGGTGGCCCATCGTCCTGGCCTCCTCGGCTGCGCTGGGGATGCTCGGATTCGCGGTGGGCAACTGGCTGCTCCCGATCGGCATCGGCGTGTTCCTCGTCGCGATCGTCGGCTGGGTCTTCGAGTACTACCGCGGGTACTTCGCGCGCTGAGTCGCTCGAGCCCATGCCGATTCGGCTGAGGTCGGGAGGCGACTCCGACGTGGGCGCGTTCCGCGCCGTGAATCAGGATGCCGCGTTCACGGCCGCCTGGGGAGCTGCCGTGGCCGACGGCGTCGGCGGTGGACCTTCGGGCGACCTGGCCTCGGCAGCACTCGTGCATCGCCTGGTGGCCGGGCGCGTTTCGGTAGCGGACGCGGAGGCTCTCGCCATCCGCATCCGCGAGGCCAATTGGGACCTGCGGGCTCATGTCGAGCGCGACGAGGCGCTGCGCGGCATGGCCACGACCTTCACGGGCCTGTTCGTCTCCCAGACCGGTCGGCTGCTGCTCGCGCACACCGGCGACTCGCGCGCCTACCTGCTGCGGGACGGCAGCCTCACCCGCGAGACCCGAGACGACTCGTTCGTGCAGGTCCTCGTGGACCATGGTCTGATCGCAGCTGAGGCTGCCGCATCCCACCCGCGTCGCAACATCATCACGGCGTCACTGGCGGGCGCTGAGGACGACGCCGCCTCCGTGGTGGACCGCGACCCCCGGTCGGGCGATCGATGGCTGCTGTGCAGCGACGGAGTCACCGATTACCTCGGCGATGACGAGCTGATGCGAGCCCTGGCCACCGGGGGTTCCCCGCAGGCGGTCTCCGCAGCTCTGGTGGCCTCGGCGCTGGGAGCCGGAAGCCGCGACAACGTGACAGCGGTCGTATGCGACGTGGAACACTCACCCGACCCGTCTGCGGACGATCGTCCCACGTTCTACGGGGCCGCTGCCGATCGGTTCTGCGAAGACCTCGACTCGATGTAGGTCAGCTCGCGACGGGCGTGCGGACGACCATCACCTGGGCGTCGAACGTGCGGGGGAGTGAACCCTCATCGTTCTCGGTGGGCTGGCCCTCGCGTACCCAGTACTCGTACCCGCCGATCATCTCCCTGACGGCGTAGCCCAGCTTCGCGAACTCGATCGCCGCCTTCGTGCCGGCATTGCACCCGGGGCTCCAGCAGTAGACGACGACCGGGACGCTCGGGTCGAATTCGGCGGGCGCGCGCTCGGCGATCTCCTGGCGGCGCAGGTGTACGGCGCCCGTGATGCGGCCCTGGGCCCAGGCTTCGTCGCTGCGCACATCGACGAGGACGAACCGGTCTCCGTCCTTCTGGGCGGCGTACACGTCGGAGGCGTCGGTCTCGTGAGCGAGCTTGGCGGAGAAGTACGAGAGGGCATCGGTCATGCTCCCACGCTACGACAAGCGCCCGGGCCCCTCCGGTCGGAGGAGCGCCAGGCGCCGTCGAATTACTGCCGAGGTCAGTCCGCCTTGGGCTTCTTGCCCTTCTTGGGTGCGTCGTCTTCGGCGATGATCACGTTCGAGGGGCGGACTGCCGTCTCGGAGTTGTGACCGTCGAAGATCGGGACGTGCGGAGCATCCGGAACACCGGCGCGCTCGTGAGCACCCTGCAGCTCGAGGTCCTCCTCGGTCGCGATGTGCTCCAGCTCGTGGTGCTGGTGCGCGACCGCCGCGTCGATCTCGGACTGCGTGAGAGGCGACAGGCGGTCTTCGAACAGCGACTTCGAGGCCACGGCACGCAGCTTCTCGTGCCACGGGATGCGTCCCTTGGCGTTGGGCCGGACGACGAGCGGCTCGTAGGTGTCGTTGTCGACGAGCTTCCAGCGCTCGTACTCGTCGACGGGCTGGTGCACCTCGATGTACTCGCCACCGGGGAGGCGGACGATGCGACCGGACTCGTAGCCGTGCAGCGCGATCTCGCGGTCCTTCTTCTGGAGCGCGATGCAGATGCGCTTCGTGACGAAGTAGGCGATGATCGGCCCGACGACCAGCAGGGCCTGCAGGGTGTGGATGACGCCTTCCATCGTGAGATAGAAGTGGGTCGCGATGATGTCGGAGGATGCCGCAGCCCACAGCACCGCGTAGAACGTGACGCCACCCGCGCCGATCGCCGTGCGCGTCGCCGCGTTGCGCGGACGCTGGGCGATGTGGTGCTCGCGCTTGTCGCCGGTGATCCACGCCTCGATGAAGGGGTAGATCGCGACGATGACGATGAACAGGCCCAGGCCGACGAGGGGCACGAGGATGTTGAAGGACCAGGTGCGGTCCAGGAAGACGAACTCCCAGCCGGGCGGGACGAGTCGGAGCGCGCCGTCGGCGAAGCCGATGTACCAGTCGGGCTGCGTGCCGGCCGAGACGGGGGACGGGTCGTACGGTCCGTAGTTCCAGATCGGGTTGATCGTGAACAGCGAGGCGATGAGCACGATCACGCCGAACGTGATGAACAGGAACCCGCCCATCTTCGACATGTAGACCGGCATCATCGGGTAGCCGACCACATTGCTGTTCGTGCGGCCGGGGCCGGCGAACTGGGTGTGCTTGTTGATCACCATCAGCATGAGGTGGACCACGAGAAGACCGACGAGGATCGCGGGCAGCAGCAGGATGTGCAGCGTGTAGAGGCGACCGACGATCGCCGTGCCGGGGAACTCGCCGCCGAACAGCAGGAACGAGATCCACGTACCGACCACCGGGATGCCCTTGACCATGCCGTCGATGATGCGGAGGCCGTTGCCGGACAGCAGGTCGTCGGGAAGCGAGTAGCCGGTGAAGCCCTCGCCCATGGCGAGGACGAACAGGACGAAGCCGATCACCCAGTTGAGCTCACGAGGCTTGCGGAACGCACCGGTGAAGAAGATGCGCAGCATGTGCACGCCGATGCCGGCGACGAACACGAGCGCGGCCCAGTGGTGGATCTGACGCACGAGCAGACCGCCGCGGAGGTCGAAGGAGATCATCAGCGACGAGTCCAGCGCCGCTGACATCTCGACGCCGCGCATCGGGAGGAATGCGCCCGTGTAGTGGGTCGGGACCATCGAGGCCTGGAAGAAGAACGTGAGGAACGTGCCCGACAGCAGCACGACGACGAAGCTCCACAGGGCGATCTCACCGAGCATGAACGACCAGTGGTCGGGGAAGATCTTGCGGCCGAGCTCTTTGACGAAGCCCGAGAGACTCGTGCGCTCATCGATGTAGTTCGCGGTCGCACCGATGAAGCGGCCGCCGAGGGGCTTGTCGCGCTTCTCGGCGTCAGGGGTGTCGGCGGGTGCCGTGGCGGTGCTCAATGTCGCTCCCAGAAGCTCGGGCCTACGGGTTCGGTGAAGCCGCTGCGGGCGATGAGGTAGCCCTCGTCGTCGATCGTGATCGGAAGCTGCGGCAGGGGACGTGCGGCCGGGCCGAAGATGACCGCGGCGCCGTTGGCCACGTCGAACTGCGACTGGTGGCACGGGCACAGCAGGTGGTGCGTCTGCTGCTCATACAGGGCGACGGGGCACCCGACGTGGGTGCACACCTTGGAGTACGCGACGATCCCGTCGTACGACCAGTCGGCCTTCTCGGGCGTCTCGTTGAGGTCTTCGGGGAGGAGGCGCATCAGCAGCACGATGGCCTTGGCCTTCGCCTCGAGGTAGCCGTCCGCATGATCGAGTTCGGCCAGCGACTGCGGGATGACGTGCACCGCCGAGCCGAGTGTCACGTCGGCGGCGCGGATCGGAGTGCCCTCGGGGTCGTGCGCGAGGCGCATTCCCTCCGTCCACATCGTGGTCTCGAGCAGCTCGACCGGGTTCTCGCCCTCGGGCGCGAGCCCGCGGAACAGCACGACCGCGGGCGCGAGTGAGGCCACGACCGCGGCGATCATCGAGTTGCGGATCAGGATGCGGCGACCGAAGCCCGAGTCGTCGTTGGCGTCGGAGAACGCCTGCACGGCGGCCGCGCGTGTCGTGTCGCGACCACGCGTGGCGTGACGAGGCTCGATGAACTCCTTGTCGGACATGATCGCCTTCGACCAGTGGATCGCGGCGATGCCGATCGCGAGCAGCGCGAGACCGATGCCCAGGCCGATGAAGAGGTTGTTGTTGCGGATGTCGACGATCGCGCCGCTCTCGATCGGGAAGAGCATGTAGGCGGCGATCGCCCAGATGCTGGCCGCGACCGAGAGGTAGAAGAGCGTGTAGACCGTGCGGACCGCGTGCTTCATGGCCACGGGGTCCTTGTCGGTCATCCGCTCGCGATGAGGCGGAAGAGCCGGGGGCTGCACCGGGTCGGAAACCGCGACGGCGAGCCCGGGCGAGGGCTTCCACGAAGCCCTTTCATGCTCGAGCGGGTCGTCCTCGTGTGCCATGGTGATCCTCGTTCGTTGCGGAGTTCGTTACTTGGTCGAATCGATCAGTTGGATTTCGCCGTGATCCACACGGTCAGGGCGATCAGGCCGCCGATGCCGAAGATCCAGATGAAGAGGCCCTCCGACACGGGGCCGAGCGAGCCGAGCGAGAATCCACCGGGCGACTCGTTCTGCTGCAGGAAGAGCAGCGACGAGATGATGTCGCGCTTGTCTTCGGGGGTCAGCGTCAGGTCGTTGAACACGGGCATGTTCTGCGGACCGGTGACCATGGCCGCATACATGTGCAGGGCGCTGGTCTTGCCGAGCGCCGGGGCGTACTTGCCCTCGGTGAGCGCGCCGCCGGCAGCTGCGACGTTGTGGCACATCGCGCAGTTGACGCGGAACAGTTCGGCTCCGCGAGCCACGTCGCCTTCGCCGTCGATGACCTCTTCGTCGGGGAACGTCGGTCCGGGAGCCATCGACTGCACGTACGACGCCATCGCGAGGATCTGCTCCTCGGTGAACTGAACCGGCTTCTGGGGTGCCTGCGGGGCAGAGGCCTGGAGAGGCATGCGTCCGGTCCCGACCTGGAACTCCACCGCCAGCTCACCCACGCCGTACAGCGACGGTCCGGTCGTGGAGCCCTGGAGGTCCAGGCCGTGGCAGGTCGCGCAGTTCGCCTGGAACAGCTTCTTGCCGTCCTCGACCGTGAGCGCTGAAGCCACCGACGTGTCGGTGCTCGATGCCATTGCCGCGGATGCACCGGCGTACACGCCGCCGGTGATCAGGAGGCCGATGCCGATGAGGGCGGCCGCAGCCCAGGGACTGCGGCGGCCGTTCGAGCGGCGCTTGGTCTCTCGTGCCATGTTGGGGCTCAGCTCCGCTCTATTTCAGGAAGTAGATGACGAGGAACAGGGCGATCCAGACGACGTCGACGAAGTGCCAGTAGTACGACACGACGATCGAGGAGGTCATCTCTTTGCGCCCGAAGTTCTTGACGGCGTACGCGCGACCGATCACGAGCAGGAAGGCGATGAGGCCGCCCGTCACGTGCAGGGCGTGGAAGCCGGTGGTGATGTAGAACGCCGACGCGTACGAGTTCGCGCTGATCGGCAGCCCTTCCGCGACGAGCTGTGCGTACTCCCACACCTGACCCGAGACGAAGATCGCACCGAGTGCGAACGTGAGCCAGAACCACTCGACCATGCCCCAGCCGAGCCACCCGCGCTTGCGCGTCGAGTACGGCTGGAAGCGCTCGGCCGCGAAGACCCCCATCTGGCAGGTCACCGATGAGAGCACGAGGACGATCGTGTTGACCGTTGCGTAGGGGATGTTCAGGAGCTGGGTCTCTTGCGCCCACAGCTCGGGAGAGGTGCTGCGCAGGGTGAAGTAGATCGCGAAAAGACCCGCGAAGAACATCACCTCGCTGCCGAGCCACACGATCGTTCCGACAGCGACCGGGTCGGGACGCTTGACGGAACGCATGGCCTGCGAGTAGGTCGCTGTCGTGGTCGTCACCTCACCATTATGGCCGATTCGGGCGCCGCCGGATCGCATCCGACGGCGGTTTTATTCCCACATCGACTCGGCGGCACCTCAGAGCGGGCCGCGAGTCGCCTGAGAGTCCGGTCGGAATTCGCCCAGTGGCCCCGGCCGCCCGCGACGGACGACCGCTCGTCACACGATCCGCGCCCGCCACGGCACGCGGCTAGGCTCTTGATTCATGGCGGAGCTGTACACCTGGCCGGGAATCCTGACCACCCTTCTGCGCGACGAAGACCTCAGCGTCTCCGAGTCCACCTGGGCGATGCGCCAGATCATGTCGGGGGCGGCGACGCCCTCGCAGCTGGCCGGATTCCTGGTCGCCCTGCGCGCCAAGGGCGAGACCGTGGACGAGATCGTCGGCTTCCGCGACGCGATCCTGGAGGCCGCGCTGCGGCTGCCGGTCGACCCCAACGTGCTCGACATCGTCGGCACCGGCGGTGACCGCTTCGGGACCGTCAACATCTCGACGATGGCGGCCGTCGTGGCGGCGGCATCCGGTGTTCCGGTGGTCAAGCACGGGAACAAGGCGGCGAGCTCCGCGTCGGGTTCGTCGGACGTGCTCTCGGCCCTCGGCATCGATCTCACGCTGACTCCCGACCAGGTCGCAGAGACGCTCTCGCGTGCCGGGATCACCTTCGCGTTCGCCTCGGCGTTCCATCCCGGTTTCCGCCACGCCGGCGCGACGCGCGCGGAGCTGGGAGTGCCGACCGTCTTCAACTTCCTCGGGCCGCTGTGCAATCCGGCGCGCGCCGAGGCGAATGCGGTGGGCGTCGCCCATCTCGACCGCGTGCCGCTCATCACCGGCGTGTTCCGCACCCGCGGCGCGACCGCCCTCGTGTTCCGCGGTGACGACGGGCTCGACGAGCTGACCACCACGGGTCACAGCCGGCTGTGGGAAGTGAGCAGGGGCGATGTGCACGAGCACGACCTCGACCCGAGGGACCTCGGAATCCCGCTCGCCGACATCGGCGACCTGCTGGGCGGGGAGCCGAGCCACAACGCACAGATCGTGCACCGCGTCTTCGACGGCGAGCAGGGAGCGGTGCGCGACATCGTGCTGCTGAACTCGGCGGCGGGTATCGTGGCGTTCCGCCTGTCGCAGGACGCGACCGAAGTGCAGCGGCCGATTGTGGAGCGGCTGGCCGAGGCGAAGGACGCGGCCGCCGCGGCGATCGACAGCGGCGCGGCCGCGCAGAAGCTCGCTGCCTGGGTCGAGGTCACCCGTTCATACGCCTGACGCGCGGCGGACCTCAGCGCGTAGGGTCGGAGCGATAGCGTGTCCCACGGAATGCCTCGACCTCAGGAGTACGCAATGACCCAGGAATCTGCCACGAGCCTCGACGCCATCGAACCCCCCGTGAAGCAGGTGGGACTGGTCAAGGCGGCGGGCATACTCGGCATCATCGGCGGCATCCTGCTGATCCTCGTCGCGGTGATCGCCTGGATCGGCGTCACGAATCAGCTGACCGCCGAGAACATCACGATTCCCGACGACGCCGCCGCTTTCCAGGGCCAGCAGGTGACCGGTCCGTTCACGGCCTTCGTGCAGGCGGACGTCATCAACAAGCACGCGCTCGAGGCTTCGGGCGGCAAGACCTATGCCGAGCTGGCGCAGGATGACCCGGTGCGCGAGACAGTGATGCAGGCGTCGTTCCTGCGCGCCTCGCTGTTCACCTCGGTCGTCGCCTACGGCGTCGCGCTTTTCGCTGCGGGCATGGGTGTGCTCGCGATCCTGTTCGGATGGGCGAT
>Ga0247738_10000264_pt1 | contig 21390 bp, 23 predicted proteins | sample UWRJL013104B2_FD_180936 | JGI IMG/M metagenome (GOLD analysis project Ga0247738, IMG submission 180936) | Plant litter microbial communities from Arlington Agricultural Research Station in Wisconsin, United States - UWRJ-L013-104B-2 | ecosystem: Environmental > Terrestrial > Plant litter >...
AAATCTACCAGGCCTTCATTTTGTTAGTCTTCTGATTTTCAAAAACACAATGTGCCACGATTTTGCCACAAATGTTAAAACGTCACTGTTTTAGATATTTTCAAGGTGAACTTTATATTTATAATTTATTTACGCAGAAAGAGGGATTCGAACTATAAATCCAAGACCTCCTTTATATACTGCAATTCTTAATATTTATACCAGGTTCAAAATCTACTGCGCCACGATTCTGCCACGAAACTTAAAACATCAACTTATAACGATGACAATTTGTTTTAAATCAGTACTATATTTCTATTGTGAAATCAAATTTATATATTTTTTTTGATAAAAATATAAAATAAACTGCCTTAACTTTTTTGTGGTAAAAAAGGTATCCACTCCAGAAATTAATGGATTTTTTTTAACATATAGAATACTGTCTTAAAAATAAAATAAATCAATTAAGTAGTTGTTTTACTATTTCACTAAATTTACTCACCAAGTTACTTTTAGCTAACATGAAATAAGTAGATCAAAATATGAAACCGGAGATAACCACTTTAAGAAAGTTCAGAGATATGATTGCTTACATGAACTTACCCGTATTCTCTTATATCGATAACGACGATTTTGCTATTATAAAAATTCATGAAATGGGATTAAAGATGCCCTATATTACACCCACTTTCAGACCGGATTTTTATACTTTAATAATTGTAAGTGAAGGAAAAGGTACTTTTATGGCAGGTGATCATGTATTTGAACTTGGTCCACAGCATGTGTTTATGAAATATCCTGATAGTTATTTATCCAGTGGCTGGACAGAATCACCGGTTGGATATAACATTTCATTTACGGAAGAATTTTTAACTAAATACTTTCCTGATGGACTAGATGAAATTCCTGTAAAGGACATAACAAATGCATTTAATTATGGACTTAGCGATGATGATTATAAACCATTTGATGACATTTGCGCTGAAATGTACAATGAAGCCATTTCTTCTTCAAATAATAGATATGAAATGATTGCAAATCTTCTTATTCATTTTTTGTTACTAGTCCAACAACATCAAAATAAAATTAAATTAGAGATTCAGAATGAAAAAAATGCCCTAATCCTGGCATCGTTTTTTAAAAATGTTGATCAGAATTTCAACATGCTTTTGTCTGGTGAGAGTGCAACTGTTCTTCGTACAAAAGAACATTCTAAATTGTTAAATGTTAATGAAACTTTTCTCTCTAAAGTAATTAGTAAAACTTCAGGCAGAACAATCAATCAATGGATAAACGACAGACTTATTGACGAAATCAGCTATTTACTGAAAAATACGCATAGACCAATTCCTGAAATTGCACAACTGTTTGCTTTTACTGATCTTGGATATTTTTACACATTTTTTAAAAGGAATACTAAAACTACTCCAAGTGCAGTAAGAAATGATTTTAACGCTTCGGATTCTGATCGCACTCATGTGTATCGCGGTGAGGTTGTAAAGATAAGGACGAATTGGTAAGCTGCAGGCTGAATAGATATTTAATAATCAATTTATAAAAGCTTTGAATATTTGATATATTATTGAAACAGCATTCTGAACTGGATCTATATCTAAGTACAACAATTGTTTTTATTTCGCTAAATTTGATTGACAAATCAATGTGGTAATTAGAATTTAACCTTATCTGAAATGAAACCAGAGTTAACCTCTTTAAAAAAGTTTAGAGATATATTGGCCTTTATGAATCTGCCTGTCTTTTCTTATATTGACAACGATGATTTTGCCATAATAAAATTACACGATATGGGACTGAAAATGCCTTATCTAACCCCAATCTATAGACCTGATTATTATACTTTAACTATAATACAAGGCGGCAAAGGCACTTTTGTTGTTGGTGATCATATTTACGAACTTGGTGCTCAACATGTATTTATGAAACAGCCAGATCTCTATTTTTCAAGTGGCTGGACAGAATCGCCAGTTGGATATAGCATTTCATTTACTCGAGTTTTTTTCGAGAAATACTTTCCCGACGGTATTGGCGATCTTCCATTCAAAAGCAATGCAAATGCACTTAATTATTATTTAATTAAAAGTGATTTTAGTCAATTTGAAGAAATTTGTACCGAAATCTATAGCGAAGCCACTTCTGTTTCAAATTGTAAATATGAGATAATCTCAAACCTTCTTATAAATATTCTATTACTTATTCAACAACATCAGAATACAAAAATAGTAGACATTCAGGACGAAAAAAATGCCGTGATTGTTACATCATTCTTCAAAAACATAGATTAGAATTTTAACATGTTAATTTCAGGTGAAACTACGACATTACTACGAACGAAAGACCATGCAAAACTTTTAAATCTGACGGAAACTTATTTTTCTAAAGTAATTAGTAAGGCCTCTGGTAAAACAATTAACCAGTGGATTAATGACAGGCTAATTGATGAAATCAACTATTTGCTAAAAAATACAAATAAGCCAATTCCTGAAATTTCAGAAATGTTTGCTTTTAGTGACCCTAAATATTTTTATAAATTTTTTAAAAAGAATACCAAAAATACGCCAAGTTCAGTACGAAAAGATTTTAATGCGTCTGACAGTGATCGCGCTCATGTGTATCGTGGAGATCTTGTAAACATAAGAGCGACCTGGTAGTATCTTTATTTTTTTATCATCTTACTTTAATCTATATATTTTTTGCGGTAATTTCCCGGTGATTGACCGGTATGTTTCTTAAAGAAAATATTAAAATAAGTCAGATAGGAAAAACCTAAGATGTAAGCAATTTCTTTTACAGAAAGACGGGAATCTTTCATTAGGCTTTTTGCAACACTTAATGTTTTTTCAATGATCATCTGGCTGCCTGTTTTTCCTGTTTTTTCCTTTAGAACACTTGAAAGATAATTTTTATGAAGCTGTTGCATTTGGGCATAATCTTTTATAGTCATAACGATGTTGATCTTTCCTTTAAGTACTTGATCATAATGATGTTCCAGATTTTGCATAAAATCCTGTATAATGTCGGGATTTCGATTTAGCGGCGTTTGAAGTTTGTATCCTTCCCAGTATTCTTTTTTAATTTTAAGCAGGAATCTGGCAAGTAAATTAGCACATATTTTCTTTTGCAAAGGACAATCTCTCTGAAGTTCCTTAACAATCTGAAAAATTGTTTTTTTTAATTCCTGTTGAAATTCTTCTGAAATATTTAACGGAAGATGTCTTTCAAATAATAAAAATGGAAACGTTTCATAAATAGAAATTCCTGCATATTTATTGATAAAACTTTCGGTAAACCATAGGCCATAAGATTCAGTTACACTCTCCCAGGTCAATTGCTGAAGTTCATGTGGTTTATTTACAAACAACATTTTTGGTTTAATAATATGTGGATCCTTATCAACAATAATTGTTCCCTGCGCCTCCACTACAAATCCAATTGAAAAAAATTCAGTGTAAAAAAGTGGAGTAGACCATGGAAGTGTATGTTCTGGATGCAATATTTTGGAGTCGACAAAACAAAGCTCATCATCTCCAATCAGTCCATGCGAGAGATCACTATCTATTAGATTTACAGATTCAAGAAAATCACTGAATTGAATTCTTCGGCGCTCTTTCATTTTCAAATAATTCTACAATTGAAGATTTTTTTTGCGATAATTAACTGGCGATAACCCTGTATGTTTTTTAAAAAAGATACTAAAATAAGACAAATAAGTGAATCCCAGCATGTAAGCAATCTCTTTTAATGATAATCTAGGGTCTTCAATAAGAATTTTTGCCGCACTCAGGGTTTTTTCCGCTATCAGTTGTCCGCCTGTTTTTCCGGTTTTAGCCTTTAAAATACTGGAGAGATAATTTTCATGTAGTTGCTGCATTTCTGCATAATCTTTTATGTACAACGTTCTTTGCACTTTACCTTTTAGCAATTGGTCATAATGGAATTCAAGATTCTGGAAAAAATCATTCACGATATCCGGATGTTTTGTTTCTGGATTATTAATTACATAACCTTCCCAATATTCCTGTTTTATTTTTAGAAGAAATCTTGTCAATAAGTTCGCGCAAATTTGGTTTTTTAAGGGCGAATCATTTATAAGTTCGTCAACAATAAGCAAAAGAATTTTTTTCAGCTCTTGTTGAAATTCTTCTGTGGTTTTTAATGGAATTTGTCTTTCAAAAAGCAAAAACGGAAAGGTTTTATAAATAGATATTCCGGCATATTTGGAGATAAAATTCTCAGAAAAAAGTATTCCGTAAGACTCATTCATAACATCCCATGTAAGTTGTTGAAGCTCGCCGGGTTTATTGACAAATAACATTCCAGGTTTAATGTTGAACGGTAGCTTATCGACTATAATTTTGCCGTAAGCGTCCAGAACAAAACCTATTGAGAAAAATGTAGTAAAAAAGGGAGGTGTTACAAAAGGAAGCTGGTCGTCGGGATGAAGTACTTTGGAGTTGACAAAGGAGAAGTCAGCATCTCCCAAATGTCCATGAGACATATCGACGCGATCTAAATCGACGTAAGACAAATCCTGACCCATTATTTTGACGGTATCAAAGAAATCTGTGAATTTAATTTTTTTACTGTTTTCCATTTTCAAATATTTATAAGTCCTATTTCCTTTATTATTTACTTAAAGTTTGACGATTTGAAAATTGTGGATTACACATAATTCTGATTTTTGTCAGCGTTGTTAAACTCTTTTCTCAAAGCGTTAGGTGCATTTAAAGTTTGCGTTTTAAAATAGCTACAGAAATAATTTAGATCGTTAAAAGCAAATAATGCGGCGATCTCTTTCATTGATTTATCTGAATGTTTCAGCAGGTATTTAATTTCATCAATAAGCTTCTCATTAATCCATTCATTGATCGTTTTTCCTGTACAATTACTTATTACTTTTGAAAAATAATTTTCGTTAACATTCAATAATTTGGAATGTTCTTTCGTTCGCATTAGTGAAGTGTCCTCACCACGAATAAGCCTGCTAAAATTATTTTCCATATTTTGACGAAAAGCGCTCACAATAGTGGCCTGTTTTTCACTTTCCAGTTTCAAATTTGAATCGCCATTGTGATGTAATTGCATTAAAAATAGAAGATTAAGAATAAGATTTGCTATAAGTTCATCCTTATATGCCATTGTTGAAATCGATAAATCGTAAATCTCCTGGGAAGTCTGCTCAAAATATTTCCAACTTTTCTCAGTAAGATCACAGGAATATCCATTTTCTCCTCCTAACTCCAGAACAGTATCAATACCAGCAGGGAAATATTGTTGGAGAAAACTTTTCCGAAAACTGATTGCGTAAACTTTTTTAATTTCTGTCCAATAACTGGATGAAAATGATTCTGGACGGGAAATTATAATTTGGTTGGAACTAAAATCAAATTCTTTATTCCCAATAGCATAACTTCCACATCCATCGATTATTACGAACAAATTAAAAAAGTCAGGTCGGAATGTTGGTGACTGGAAAGGTAATTTTATTCCTATTTCATGTAGTTTTATAAAACTAAAATCTTCACTATTGTAAGTGGAGATTGGTAGATTCATAAAAGCCAGACATTCAGTAATTTTACTTAAAGTGGTTAATACGGGTTTCATCTTAATTTACGTATATTTAGTAATATAGCTTATGTGTCTGTAGATTTGATTTTTCAAAATTGCGCAAAATTGTAATGATACAAGTTTCAAATCCTGACTAAAAATTATAATATTTAAAGATTTTAGTTTTATGCCTCTTTTTCTTTACAAAAATGTATAAGGTGTTCATTGTGTGGTCTTTAATTGAGTTCTAAGTTTGGTTTTTACATTTTTGCGCTGCTGTAGTAATTCATTTACATAGGACCCAGTGGCAGCATAGAGTTTGTATGTGTTTAAATCAAACCAGTTTTTATAAATATTGATTTTCGAAGTTTTGATTCAATGTTTTTTGTTTTGTGTCCTTTACCTGTGGTATCTTCTACCAATAGAATCGATCCTGTTTCAAATCTTCTTTTTTCTCCTAACGAAGTTTCGATTTCTACACCACCTTCGAGTAAAACAATATACTGGCGGTCTGGTGCATTATGAAAATCGTAATCGTAAGAAGGATTAACTTCTCTGAAAACGATTGATTTCACAAGTTCATCATCAGATAAAAATCCGATATCACCATTGTTCTTCAATGGAACCTGGAAGTCTTCAAAGTGGCTTTCGCCATTTTTATCGCTGTATATTCTTGTTATCTGTATCATTTTTTTGAAAAAATAAGTTCGTTGACCAAATCTACCTCGTCCTGACTTATGGTATGTCCCATATTTTTGTAAATCTTTTTAGTCACTGATGCACCCATTTTTTTAAGAAGTGCTTCTGTTTCATTTACTCTTTCAACAGGAACATGAAAATCAGGATCACTTGTACCGATGAAAACAGCTGTGTTTTCGAAATTACCACTATAATGATCTTCATAAACCTTATCGCCAATAAGTCCGCCAGTAAAAGCTACAATACCGCCATATTTTGTAGCATTTCGTGCTGTAAATTCCAAAGCAAGACAAGCTCCCTGTGAAAATCCAAGAAAATAGATATTCTCTTTTTTGATCCCGTTTTGCTGAATTGCCGCAACAACATTTTGAATAGCATCTAATGATTTTGAAAAGAAAGGTTCATTCTGTTGAATTGGTACTAAAAAAGAATGCGGATACCAGGTTCTGTTTTCAGCCTGAGGTGCAACTAATGCAAAATCATCGACCTTTAGATATCTTGCGACGGCGATGATATCATGGGCGTCTGCACCTCGTCCATGAATCATAATCAATGCCTTTTTAGCTTTATTTAAGGACAAGCCCTCTGTTATGATTTCTGTGTTCATAAGTTTTATTTTTTAAGTTTTATATTATATGGTTGTTATTTTTAACTCATAGATATAGAGCTATATTTTAATAATTATAGAAAAAAAGGAGTAATTTATTTTTTCGCGATATCCAGATATTCATCGGTATGTTTTCTGAATTGTGCGTGTCGGTAAGGGTAAAGAGATAAGACCATTAAATTATTAGTATGAACATAGGATGCTATTTCTTCCATCAATTTTTTAGCATAACCTTTTCCTTCGGCATCCGGATCAACTCCTGTATGGTATACAATAAGTAAATCATCTTTTATGCTTACCATCATTTCACTTCGTTTTTTATCATCAATATATAGATTAAAAGCACCATGTTTTTTTTCATCTAATTCTAGTTTTATTATTTCCATATATTTTAAATTTCATCATTGCTTTTTGAAGGTAAAAGACAATTAATTTTCATCTCTTCAGATAATCTATTATAATAAATCGGCAGTTTTAATCTATTTCTGGCTGGCTTGCTCCGTTGATCGAGATAACAAATTATAATTGATGCTCCTTAAAGAAATCAAAACCTATAATCTATAAGACGTCTTGCAGCGACGCAAAATCAAATTTTATAAGAATTAAATTTGACTTAATAATTCAGGATAAATTTCTTTTACAAAATTACGAAAGCATAGAAAGTCTTTCCATTAACCTAGATTAAGAAAAAAAATCTTGATGTACTGCGATGGCGGATATAATTTCAGGGTATAAAATATTCCTCGTTCCAACCAGGCTGTTCTGCCTGATTATTTCAACGCCCTTACAATTAAGCTGTATGTAATTGTCTGTTTTACATCGCGGCTATCCAAAATTCCAAAGCAGGATACTTTGTTTATTTCATCAACACAGGACTATAAATAGGAGATGCAGTCAAGAGGATTTTATTTAAGGATTAATTAGTCAGCGTCTGACCGGTGATAGTACTGTTTTAATTGTTGTGTAAATTGGTAGTTAAACCTTTAATAATTAAGCAATCATGTTTTTTTTTCTGGCAGACACGACTACCTCAGATCAGATACTATTTTACTAAATCTATAATAGTTCCTTAAAATCTTTAATATTTATAATTTTTGAGAACTATTCCATAGAAACCACCGTTGACTTTAGAATTAATTTTGCTATAACGAAAACGAAATCTACCCATTGTGGTTTTTATATCAATTTTCAAACTACAACATATTATAACGACAGGAAAGTATGAGAAGGTTTAAAAACAGAAAATATAATATACAAATCTGTAAATCTATTTACAAAAATAAAATGTTGAACAATTAGGATCTATTAATAAATATAGAATATAAAAAAACTTAAGGATATGACAAATTACGATACACTAACAGAGGCGATAAATGTAAAACAAGGGGAGGGATATACTTTTGATTTTAATCTTAGTAACTCAACATTAGATTGTAAAAAGTTAAATAGAACATTTGATTCTACTGAATTCAATGTTGATGCATTTTATCGATTTGAAGGAGATTCTAATCCGGACGATTCCTCAATACTTTACGCAATAAGTACAGAATATGGTATAAAAGGACTATTGGTAGATGCTTATGGAGCTTATAGTGATAATTTAAATGCAGCAATGATCCAGAAATTGAAGATTAGGTAAATTATTAGGTTTATAACCAGAACTGAAATTAAGTAGAAATAAAAAAATTATAAAACATGGATTTTACTATAAAAACAATACAGTCAGAAAATAAAGTACGGAAACATTTTGGGAGCACCATTACTGAACTAAAAGATAAAGGAGAAATAGGATTTGTATCCAATCAGCTAGGAGCAGATAATTCCATTTTCAGAAAAGTCATTGTGAATTATGACTATAATTTACAAGTTTCGGCAGAAGGACGCTATGTGGTAGTTCTTGACCGTGAAATTGAAACATCATCCGGCATAGAAAACGATTTTTTTTCTGGTGGCACATTTCTAATAGGGGAAACAGTTAGAGAAGTAAAGAAAACTAAAAATATTAAAGCTCAGGTAAGTGCTTCGTTTTTGATCTATAAAACTTTAAAATCATACGCAATGCCATTTTTAAACTGGAAGCGTATTATAGTGGACTCAAGATTATTAGATGTATAATTTATCATAACATTTTAAAAATAAAACAATGAACGATTTAAATGCCATAGGATTGAATGCTGCAAAAAGTAAAGAGTTAGCAAATCAATTGAATAATTTACTTTCTAATTATTCAATATTTTATCAAAATGCGAGAGGATATCATTGGAATATTAAAGGCGATGACTTCTTTGTATTGCATCAAAAATTTGAGGACCTGTATAATAATCTGTTTTTAAAAATTGATGAGGTTGCTGAAAGAATATTAACATTAGGTTACAGACCAAATCACAATTTTACCGAATATTTTAAAACAGCATCAATTCTGGAAACAAATGAAGTAATTGATGGACAGCATTCTGTTGGTAAAGTTGTAGAATCTCTTGGAATACTATTAAATAAACAAAGATTGATCCTTGATTTATCTGCCGTAATAGAGGATACAGGGACTAATAGTTTAATGAGTGATTACATTCGAGAACAGGAAAAAATGGTGTGGATGTATTCAGCATATATAAAAAATTAAACCACTATATAACCACATTATGAAAAATAAAATATTTGAAACGACAGGATCGTATGCACCTTTGATTTTAAGAGTTATCCTGGGATTTGTTGTATTGATGCACGGCATGCAAAAATTATTTGGCTGCTTTGGAGGCCTTGGTTTTTCCAAAACTATGCTATTCTTTACCGAATCGGTGGGACTACCTTGGATAATGGGCTTTTTAGTAATCTTGTTGGAAACTGTTGGGGCGGTTGCACTAATTACAGGAACATTAACGAGAGTTATTGCATTTTTCTATATAATTCTTCCATTAGGAATGATATTCACTACACATCTTAAAAATGGTTTTTTTATGAATTGGTTCGGAACACTAAAGGGAGAAGGCTACGAATACTTTATTCTTTGGATTGGAATGGCTATTGCCTTATTTATTTTAGGTGGAGGCAAATACGCAATCGACCAAATTTTTACTGAAAAGAATAATTAAAAAATAAAACAATAAATATGGAAAATATCGATGATAATAAGAGAAGGTCATTTTTAAAAAAACTTGGTATGGCTTCCGTTGGTTTTGCCGGCTTACCGTTGGTTTCTTCATCGCTAATTGGGTGTAAAGACGACAAAATAAAGCCAGAGAATGGGAGCTATGAAAAGAAAGCATATTCAAATATCGTGGTAAGAAAGAATATTGCTGATATTCCTGTTGATGATGCAGAAATAAAGTTGTTTAAAGATGCGGTAAGAATATTAAAAAAACGTTCGAAAATATCACCATTAGATCCAATGGGCTGGCAGGCAAATGCATTGTTACATACTGCATTTTGCGCTACAAGTATGTATTCTAATCAGGTACACTACAATTGGTATGTTTGGCCCTGGCATAGATTATACTTGTGGTCACTAGAGCAAAAACTGCAAAAAGCAGTATCTGAACCCAAATTAGCATTGCATTACTGGGACTGGACAAAAAGTAATTTTATCCCAGAACATTACTGGGGAGACGAAAGTAATCCATTATTCAATGCTTCGAGGTTTGTTGGGCCGAATGACAAAATACCAAATGACTTCATCAATGTAGGTGCGGTCTTTAGAACAAAAGATTATAAAACATTTGGAGGGTATCCCGCTATAAAAAAATATGGTGACGCGCAGCTTGATGGTATGGCAGAACAGTCTTTTCATAACAATATACACAATTGGATTGGGGGACAGATGGCCACTTTTGTGGAATCTGGTTTTGAACCGATTTTTTATGGTCATCATGGAAATTGCGATCGTATTTGGGATTCATGGCTTGCGTATAGTCCAAATAATAAATTACCTGATAGTGAAGAGTGGTTAGAAAAAAAATTATATGCAACAGATGGTAATGGACGTCCGGTAGATTTTAAAATAAAAGAATTATTAAATACAGAAGACCTGGGTTATCGTTTTGCTGATTTAGATCTCAATCCTAATTTTTGTAATCCCTATGCGGAAAAAGATAAACCAAAGAGGAATGAATCGAAAAGGGATTGCATTGCACCTTTAAATCTAAAAACTTCAGATACGAATTCTATAAGCAAGGACTTTGCTGACAAAGAGAGATCTCACGTTATACTCCACTTTGAAAGAGCACAGCTTCCCTATCAGCCCTATTGTGCAAGAGTATTTTTTGAGTATATGCTGAACGGCAGGAAACAAAGTAAGTACACAGGTACTTTTACGATTTTACCCATTTTGGATATAGATTCAGTTCTGTTGCAAAACGGAGTTTTTCTTCAAATTGAAATAGAAAAAGATATTGCTGAGGCCGTAGATCAGAAAATTAAAATTGATGTAATTTTTCAACCTGTGCCGTTACCAAACAGAAATATCCCGGATGAAATTTTAAAGTTAGAAAATATTTCACTTTATAAAGATTATGAAAATAGAAGTAACATTTAGAGTTTTACTCTTGACATTGATTTTTGCAGGATGCACAAAGACTGATAAACTTCCCGTTTTAGGTGAATTATCAATTGACCCATTAACCGGAGAAAGCAGGCAGTATCAGGCACCGGAATTTCGATTAAAAAATCAATTTAATCATGAGGTAACCCACTTGGACTTTGAAAACAAAATACAGGTTGTGGATTTCTTTTTTACCCGCTGCCCTACGATTTGTCCTAAAATGACAAAGCATTTAAAGTTAATAGAGAAGGCCTTTGAAAAAGTTGATGAAGTAGCTATTGTTTCGTACAGTATAGATTATAAGAATGATAGCCCTGAGACGTTAAAACAGTATTCAGAAAGCTATAAAATAAATAATAATAAGTGGACATTCTTAACGGGTGAAAGCGATGGAGTTTTTGAACTTGCTAAAAATTATAAAGTACTAGCCTTTGATGACGGTAGTGTTAATCAAAGAAACATAATTCATGACGGCACATTTGTATTAGTTGATGGAAAAAGGAGAATTAGAGGTTATTACGATGGTTTAAATGTAAGTGATACAAAACGACTGATCCTCGATATTAATAGGCTCATAAAAGAGGTTGATTAAAAATAATTTTTAAACAGATGAAAAAATATTGCCTAATTTTTGTAGTTGTATTTAGTTCAGCTGTTTATTCACAACAAATAAATGAATTCGCATTTCTGCGATATAATGATGTTATTTCAATTGACAGTACAAATCAAAAATTTTATTATAAAATCAAGCAAATAGAGATATCTGAAAGGTATAATTCCTTTCTTTATTTCGGAGGGGAAAACAGGACTCAATACCAATATTTTGAAAATGAAAATTGGGACGAAGCCAATAGGGATGATAATGGTTTTATACTCAACAGGGCACTGTTTTATGGTGATTTAAAAATTGGGAATTCATTTCGTTTATTTAGCCAAATACAAAGCAGCTGTTCGATTAGCAGATTAGACCCTAATCCTTTAGAGGAAAACCCATTAGATCTCCATCAGTTGTTTTTTGATGTTAGGGTTAAGAATTTAAACTTGAGAGTGGGAAGACAGGAATTATATTATGGATCACAAAGATTGATTTCAGTTCGGGAGGGACCAAACAGCAGACAGGCATTTGATGCTATAAAAATCATGTATCAAAGAAAAAATTTAGCGACAGATGTTTTTTACAGTTATTATGTCAAAAACAGGTTTGGAAATTTTAATGACAGGATTGATTCAAATACAAAACTTTTTGGATTGTATACCAGCATGAAAGGAGTTAAACTTTTCAATACTATAGAAGCTTATTTTTTTAACATACGAAAATCAGAAAGCACGTTCAATACTTTTTCGGGACAGGAAAACAGAAATACAGTGGGTTCAAGAATTTGGGGCTCACATTCTAATTGGAACTATGATATAGAAACTGCATATCAATTTGGGAAATTTGACAGGAAAAGCATTTACGCCTGGACATTTTCAATTAATAATTCTTTTACTTATATGATAAATAAAAGAATTCAGAAAATAGGTTTTAAAACAGAATATATTTCTGGGGATAAAAATCAAAATGATGGCTCTATGGAAACATTTAATCCTCTTTTTCCACGAGGGGCCTACTTTGGTTTAGCTGCTTTGATAGGTCCTTCCAACCTGATTGATATCCATCCGTTTGTGGAATGTCAGTTAACACAAAAATTAAACTTTTATGTCGATTATGATATGTTCTGGAGGGCTTCAGAAAATGATGCTATATATCAGCCAAATGGTGCAATATTATTCGCTAGCTCAAATTCGACTTCAAAAAAAATAGGAAATCAATTAGGAGCTTCATTTGAATATACTTTTAATAAATACCTGAATTTCACCTTGGAAGGAACATGGTTTAACAGTGGAACATTTATTCAGGATGTTAGTAATGGTAAAGATATTCTGTTTACGGCCAGTACTTTGACTTTAATTTTTTGAAAATAATTTCATTGCATTTTATGTCACATCGGCAATATATGGAGACGAAATGGATATTGAACAACAACCGCAAATTAAATATACGATCAATAATGCTCAGCAAACAAATTGGGAAAACAATAAAAGGATATCATTTCATTTAGAATTGAAGGCAAATCGGAATAACACAATTAATATAACTATAAATTTTTTAAAGATGAGAAAATCAATTACAACAGCGGCGGTGATTTTAATGACCACTTTCGGAGCACAAATTCAGGCTAGCACGGTTAGCCCAAACACAATTGTCATAGTGCATGGAGCATGGTCCTCAGCTGCGGATTTTAAGTATGTCGAAGCAGAACTTAAAAAGAGTGGTAATGAAGTGATAACAGTAAATTTGCCGGGGCATGGATCCGACAATACACCTGTTGGATCATTAACAATGCAAGGCTATGTAGATGCTGTTAAAACAGCAATTGGAAAAAGGAAAAATATTATTCTTGTAGGGCATAGTTTTGGAGGGATGGTCATTAGCGAGACGGCGGAGCAAATTCCAGGACAAATCAAAAAACTGATTTATCTCTGCGCCTATTTGCCAAATAACGGAGAAAGCCTTTTTTCTATTTCAGCGGCGGATAAAGAAACGCATATCGGGCAATATATACAACCTGATGAAAAATCAGGTGTAGTAGGAATTGCTAAAGAAGGTATTTTAGATTTTTTTGCTGCTGATGCACCTAAAAAAATAGCCGATGTTCTGGTTGCTAATTTTAAGCCAGAGCCGATGGGCCCAATGGCAACTCCGGTTGCACTTACAGATGCTAATTTCGGTAAAATAGATAAGGTATATATTTTTACTGAAAATGATCATGCTATAGGTTTGACCTTGCAAAAAAGTATGGCAAAAAAGGCTAATATAACAAAGACTTATTCTTTACCTACCAGTCATACACCGTTTTTCTCACAACCGGCCGCTCTTGCATCCATCTTACATAAGGAAGCAAAATAAAATTACGATAATTGGAATACTGTTATAGTAAATCAAAAAAAACTATGGAAACTTCTGTTAGTCATATTTAATATGATTAACAGATTTTTTTTTTTGGTAAAGTGTTTTTAATCAGCTCTTTTTCAGTGTTATTACTATGTCGCGTCTTAGATGTACCGCAAAACAAAATAAGGTCTAACACGGTAAGTGATAAAACTTTTTAAATCTTAGTTTATTATAATTTTTAGTGAATTATTCACAGAAAAGCTCGCTTTGATTACATGTAATTTTGTTTCAACAAGTAAAGGGATTCGTTTTTATCAGACACCAGATGCTATAATTATTAAGATGTGATTCTTAAGCTTAAAGGTAACGAAATGACCGGTACTATTTCTGTCATTAGAATGCACAACAATAATAACTATATAATCTCTAAAAAATTAAAGCATGAAAACAATTAAGAATATAGTGCTTATGCATGGTGCATTTGCAGATGGCTCAGGATGGAGAGGTATATATGACATACTTACTAATAGCGGTTATGATGTTACCGTAGTACATAACCCGCTAACATCACTTGAAGACGGTGTTCAGGCTGTAAATATAGCTTTAGACAAACTCGATCAAAGCGCTGTTCTTGTAGGGCATTCCTATGGTGGAGCTATAATTACTGAGGCTGGTAACCACCCTAATGTAGCAGTATTAGTATATGTAGCAGCATTTCAGCCGGGAGATGGTGAAACAGCTTTACAGTGGATACAAACCGCTCCGCCGGCACCAGAGAGCGGAGTCCTGCCTCCGGATGAAAATGGTATTATTTATTATGACAAAGATAAATACCATATGGGAATGTGTGCTGATCTAAGTGTAGAAGATGCCGGTTTTATGTATGCTTCTCAAGGTGCATTTTATGCGAAAGGATTTGTAACACCAATTAAAAATGCGGCCTGGAAATCAAAACCTGCCTACGGCGTAATTGCAACCGAAGACAAGAGTATTCCGCCAGAAATCCAGGAAGCAATGTACAAACGTTCCAAAACAATTGCCACGTATGTAAAAGGAAGCCATGCGGTTTATATATCCCAGCCTGAATTGGTGGCAGAGGTAATTATATCAGCTTCAGGAATAGATTAATTTTAAGAACTAAGTTCTAAAAATGACCCTTTTAATCGCTTTAAAAATAAGGTTTAACTGGTGGTTTTATTCGGATAATTAAGCTATTAACTAAAGTGTAAACGCTTAAGATGGCATTCACAATTAATAATAAATAAAAGCAGTCACAATGAGAAATTCAATATTCTTAGTATTACTAATGATAGTATTCAGTTCCTTTCAAAAAGACAAAAAGGAAATTGAAGATGCTACAGCAGATTTAATTGTTACGAATGGTAAAATAGCCATTATGAATAAAAACAATTCAATTAGTGAAGCGATAGCAGTAAAAAATGGGAAAGTATTAGCGTTTGGAACTAATGCAGAGATTCTAAAGCTAAAAGGGAAGCAAACAAAAGTTATTGATGCTAATGGACGTACCATTATTCCAGGATTGAATGATTCTCATTTACATTTAACCAGGGGAGGACGTTTTTATAATGCGGAATTAAGATGGGATGGTGTAACCTCGCTGAAAACGGCATTAAAAATGTTAAAAGATCAGGCTGCCAGAACTCCAAAAGGGCAGTGGGTGAGAGTAGTAGGAGGCTGGAGTCCCTTTCAGTTTGAAGAAAAAAGATTTCCAACAACCGAGGAAATTAACGAAGCGACAGGAGATGTTCCGGCATTCGTACTATTTCTGTACAGTCGGGGGTGGATGAATAAAAGTGGTTTAAAGCTGCTTAAAATAGATGAAAACACCAAACCACCTGAAGGGAGTTCATATGAAAAAGGTGCGGATGGTAAATTGACCGGTGTACTATTGGCAGAACCAAATCCGACCATTCTATATGCTGCAATAGGAGCATTGCCGCCGATGACCGATCAGCAGATGTTGAATTCTACAAAACAATTTTACAGAGAACTCAATAGATATGGTATAACAAGTGGTATTGATGCCGGTGGAGGCGGGCATGCTTTTCCTAAAGACTATGGTGCGACAAAATTACTTGCTAATCAGGGAGAAATGCCCATACGATTGTCTTATTACTTATTTCCTCAGAATAAAGGAAAGGAGTTTGAGGAATTTCAAAACTGGATTGAAACCAATAAGGTAGGCAATAATGGAGAAATTCATCTGGACCATGGGTATGAATTAGAAGGAGGAGGAGAATTTCTTACATGGAGTGCAGGTGATTTTGAAAATTTTCTCGCACCGCAGCCTATGTTAGAAGACAGACCGTCGTGGAGAAATGATATCAAAAAGGTGATTCGTTTACATGTTGATAGTGGTTGGCCGTTTAGAATTCATGCAACCTATGGAGAAACCATTGCTAATTTATTAGATGTTATTGAAGAAGTTAATAAAGAAACTAATGGAAAATTAGCAAAAGAAAGATGGTTGTTTGATCACGCAGAGACCATTACTGAACAGCAGCTAAAAAGAGTTAAAGCGCTAAACGGAGGTATTGCGATTCAATCCAGACTCGCGTATGCCGGAGAATATTTTGTGGAAAGATATGGAGCCGCTAAAGCAAAATATGCACCGCCTTTAAAATTAATGATGAAAATGGGAATCCCTGTCGGGGCAGGCACTGATGGAACGAGAGTGGCCAGTTATAATCCATGGCCTGCATTATACTGGATGGTTTCTGGCAAAACAGTGGGAGGGCTGCAGTTGAGTGCTCCTGACAATCTGCTTACACGCGAAGAAGCACTTTTTTTATATACAAAGGGTAGTGCGTGGGTTTCCAAAGAAGAAGCTGTAAAAGGTACTTTAGAAAAAGGAATGTTTGCCGATTTTATACTATTATCAGATGATTATTTCAGCGTACCAGAAAGTAAAATCAAAGATTTATCGGCTGTTTTAGCGGTAGTTGGCGGTAATATTGTCTTCGGTGACAAAGAGTTTTCCAAACTAAGTCCTGAAATTGAAAAAGCAATTCCAGAGTGGTCCCCGGTCATTTTTTATGGAGGATATCAAAAAAGATAATTCCGACACTATGCTTAAAACAGGCAGTTTGACATAATTTCCCTGTCTGGGAAACATTCTGCAGACCATTTATTAAAAAACTAAAACAAATAAAATGAAGACAAAACTTATTATGTCCGTCTTAACGATTATGTTTTTAACATGCTTTAAATCGTATGCAAAACACGCTGTAGAGAAAAAGGTGGCCTCACAGCGTACCGTTTACAAAGCTGTCGAATACAAAACAATTCTTGTTGATAGTTTAAAAATTTTCTACCGTGAAGCGGGCGAAAGAACTAAACCTACCATTATTTTATTACATGGATTTCCGTCTTCGTCACACATGTACCGAAATCTGATAAATGAACTTGCTTCTAATTATCATGTAATTGCTCCTGATTATCCTGGTTTTGGGCAAAGCAGTGCTCCAACTCCTCAACAGTATCAATACACATTTGATAACTTGTCCATAACAATGGAACATTTTATTGATAAATTAAAAATCAAAAAAACAAGTCTTTACATTCAGGATTATGGAGGACCCGTTGGAATGAGAATAGCGGCAAGAAGACCTGAACTGATTCAGTCACTTATTATCCAAAATGCAAATGCCTACGTTGAGGGATTAGGTGAAATTCTAAAACCTTTAACAGCATATATTGAAAATCAGAATGCCGAAACTGAAAAGGCAGCACGTTTTTTTCTTACCGTTGATGCTACGAAATGGCAATATATAACGGGTGCGGAATCCCCTGAAAAAATAGCACCCGACAGCTATAGCATCGATCAGTATTATTTGGACAGAGAAGGAAATGATGTTATTCAACTGGCGCTGTTTCGCGACTATGGATCTAATATAGCGCTATATGAAAAATGGCATCAGTATTTTGCCAAATACAAGCCACCCATGCTAATTATTTGGGGAAAAAACGATCAGTTTTTTACTGCTTCGGGGGCAAATGCATATAAAAAAGACAACCCAAATGCTGAAATTCATTTATTAAACGGAGGTCATTTTGCATTAGAAGAGCACCATTTGGAAATTTCTAAGCTGATTATAAACTTTTTGAGTACAAAAGTTAAATAGAAGAAATCAGCAATAGACGACCAATTTAAAAATTCATCCATAATTTTTTATCAAAACAGGAGTATCAAAATCAAATATATTTAAAAAAAAAACTTAATCATTAAATCTGAATTATTATGAAAAATTTAATTTTAGCAACAGTAGCTGCATTTTCATCACTAACTGCCTTTGCACAAAAACCAAGTCCACAATTGTTAAACCCAAAAAATCATACTTTGATTTTGGTAGATCATGAAAGCCAGATGGCATTTGCCGTGGGTAATATGCCAGTGGATCAGCTAAGAACTAATACTGCCCTGGTTGCAGGCGCATCTAAGATTTTTAAAGTGCCAACTGTTATTACAACGGTAGCTGAAGCGTCTTTTAGCGGGCCGGTTTTTCCTGAAGTTTTGGAGTTTTATCCTAAATCAAGCACTAAGTATTTTGACAGAACCACTATGAATTTCTGGGAAGATGCTAATGCTTACAAAGAGGTTGTAGGTAAAGGAAATAAAACAATAGTAATGGGCGGCTTATGGACTTCGGTTTGTATTGTAGGACCTGCATTGTCAGCCATAAATGAGGGATACACTGTTTACGTAATCACAGATGCAAGTGGAGATGTGACAGACGAAGCTCATAATCAGGCAGTAACCCGTATGGTTCAGGCCGGAGCAAGACCTATTACATCAATGCAATATTTATTAGAATTGCAACGTGACTGGTCGAGATCGGAAACTTACACAGCCGTGACAGATTTAGTTCAAAAATATGGCGGTTCATATGGGATAGGTGTTCAATATGGCAGAGCAATGCTTAAACACTAATAGAAAAAATAGAAATAATGATATATCGACATTCTCTATTACGTTCAAATTTAGGAACCAAATTGAATAACATTGTTTTGCTCTTCTTTAGGATCGCCATTTCATGCGAACTGATGTATGCGCATGGGTTAAAAAAAATAGGGATTGGGACGGCACTTGCGGAGGTTGTTCCTAATCCTTTAGGTCTTCCGGAGGCATTAAATCAAGCTTTTGCAACAACTGCAAATCTTATTATGCCCATTTTTATCATACTCGGTTTAATGACACGTATAGCCACTTTACCTATTTTAGCGGTTACTCTCACAGGTTATTTTGTATTACATTTTAACGATCCGGCTCTGGTAAAAGATGTTCCCTTAATTTATAGTCTTTGTTTTTTATTAATATGCTTTGTGGGTGCAGGTAAATATTCGATGGATCATTATATCAGCAGGGGAAGTGAATAAAAATTTAGGATGTTTTAGCATCACAACTGTAATGTTTTAAGTAATGATTACATTTTCCAATTAAAAATGCAAGGTTATGATTAAGCTCAAAAACCAGCAGTGTTAATAAATTAATTCGCTTTTTAAATTAGCAGCATTCCATTGGATGCTGCTTTTTATTTTGGGCTATGTCATACGGGTTACAATTCTAAATAAAGTTGAAATCCGGGATGATTTGTAGTAAGCGAAATACTTTTTTAAAAATGGGTTTTTGTATCTGATTTGAGAACTTAGTTCTTTTTAATTTCCTGAATAAAGAACGGGACTCCAATATCTTTATTTATTATAATTTTTGGTAAGAATATAACAGAAATGTAATTGAATTCAATGTCTAAGTTTGTGGTATAGAAATACTTAAAAATATAAATCATGGTAAAGAGATATCCAATTCCGCCCTTTACATTGGAGACCGCAATTGAGAAAATTCAATTGGCAGAAGATGTCTGGAACAGTAGAGATCCCTACAGAGTTTCTCAGGCATATACAGCTGACAGTGAATGGAGAAACCGTCATCTATTTATAAACGGTACCGAAGAAATTATAACATTTTTAACTGGGAAATGGTCAAGAGAACTTGATTACAAGCTTAAAAAAGAATATTGGGCACATACGGATAATCGAATAGCTGTTCGTTTTGAATATGAGTATCATAATGAAGAGGGACAATGGTTTAGGGCATATGGAAATGAAAACTGGGAATTTAATGAAGAGGGATTAATGCAGAGAAGATTCGCTTGTATCAATGATTTGCCCATTGAAGGAAGTGACAGAAAATTTATATAATCAATTTAAAAATAGAGTTTAAAAAAAAGTAAAAATTTAATTTAAAAAAGCAGTATTATGAAAACAAGTTACCATACAAGAAAAATCAATGGAGTAGAGATTTTTTACAGAGAAGCCGGAGATAAAAGCAAGCCAACACTAGTGTTGCTTCACGGATATCCAACATCGTCACACATGTTTCGAAATTTAATAAATGATCTGTCTGATGATTTTCATTTAATAGCACCTGATTATCCGGGTTATGGCAGAAGTGAGCAACCACCATTGGCGGATTTTGCTTATACATTTGAAAATTTCAGCAATATTGTAAAAACATTATTGGATGAATTGGATATTAAAAAATTCAGTCTTTATTTAATGGATTATGGTGCACCAGTTGGTTTTAGAATTGCCAGCAGAAATCCTGAGAGCATAGAGACGCTGATTGTACAAAATGGTTGTGCTTATGAAGAAGGTCTTGAGACTTTCTGGGATCCATTTAGAGCACTTTGGAAAGATAGAAATGACAAAGAAGCAGCAGCTACATTAAGTACTTTTCATGCTCCTGACGGACTGAAATGGCAATATACACACAATGTTCCAGATCCTTCGGTAATTTCGCCGGACAACTGGGAAATTGATTTAAGACACTTAGAACGCCCAGAAAATGGTGATATTCAATTGGCACTTTTTTATGATTACAGAACCAATGTGCCCTTGTATCCGGAATGGCAGGAATATTTCAGAAAATACAATCCTGAAATGTTGATTGTATACGGAAAAGATGATTATATTTTTCCAGGCGTGGGAGCTGAAGCTTTCAAAAAAGACGTGAAAAATTTAGAGTTTCATTTGTTCAGCACAGGACACTTT
>Ga0247738_10000265_pt1 | contig 21355 bp, 13 predicted proteins | sample UWRJL013104B2_FD_180936 | JGI IMG/M metagenome (GOLD analysis project Ga0247738, IMG submission 180936) | Plant litter microbial communities from Arlington Agricultural Research Station in Wisconsin, United States - UWRJ-L013-104B-2 | ecosystem: Environmental > Terrestrial > Plant litter >...
TGATCTTCTGCATGCCCGCTTCCGCGGCGCTGCGATTCGCCTCAACCGTCCAAGTGGATGCGTAGCAGTTCCACTCCCCACCACACTGCTTGACGGCCAGCACGTGCAAGCGCCGGGCATACGGTTGGTCATCTTCGAAAAGGTTGTTCTGGAACTGCGTGGCATGCGCCTTCACGCCTGGCGCCAACTGGTAGGCCGAATACTTGGGGGGTCCGTAGTATTCGCTGTCCTCCACATCCAGTGAGTACGAGTGGGCGGCCCAATCCGGCAGCGAGAGGTCCTCGCTCGTGTGGACGAGATTGATCGTGACCTCCAGGTTCAACACTTCGAAACGGGTCTTGTCGGCTTCGATGATCACACGCCGCTGGTTTTCCCCGTCACTGGGATGGTCTTCCAGGACCGTCCAGTTCCCGGGTACCTGCATCTTCAACCCGTGCTTCGTGTAGGTCTTGGGCGATGCAACGTCTGGCGCGGCAGCTGGCTCCACGACGAGGTTCTGCGAAGCGCCCACGACAGGTGCAAGACAGGCGACACAGATCAGACTGTGGAGCAGGAGAGGTCTCACGGGCAATCCTCGGATCGATAATGGCAGTGGATGGTAAAGAGGGCACCAAGGACCCGCCATACAACGAGTTGCAAACTTGCATTGGTGCCGCGGCAAACCTAGGAGCGGAAAGCGGAAAGGCGACCCGAGGGCCGCCTTTCCGCGTTGATACAACAAACGAAGGTGGGCGGCCGATTGCTCGGCCGTCAGCCCTTCGCCATCCGACACGCCCTTGATCGACGGGCGATACGGCCCGGCTTGGCAACTCCCAGCACCTTGACCTTCACCCGATCGCCTTCCTTCAGCACGTCCGACACCTTCTCGAAAGGCGTTCTGGTTGGGCTTGCCGGGTTGGACGCATCGCAAGGTCACGCCGTTGGGTTTGGCCAACTGGCTGAATGCTTCACTTAGAAACTCAGGACAGCTATCGGACCGTAGAATCTGCGGCAATCCGTACCGCCCGACGATACGACCGTGTTCAAGCTCGTTCCTGCAGCTCTCACCCCGCAGGGCACGGCGTTAGGCCACAGGTGCATCCGGCAACCGCGCCAGTATGTCGTCCCGACAGGCGTCCAGTATCTCGTCGGCGAGCGCTGCATCATCCGGGCAGGACCGCGACAACACCACCGCGCCCACCGCCTGCGCAATCAGGGCGATCCGCCGCGCACTGCTGCGCTCAGCGGCAGCGGCACCAGGCAGCAGCTGCGGTCGTCCTGACCTTGGTCTCGACGTCCCCCCTTACCTTCCTGAGCTGCCCTTGGACGTCGCACTGCTGTCCCTGCCGGACGGCGGGTCAGCGTCTTTGGCACCGACGTGAACATGTCCGCCGGTCGGGTCCTCGATCTGGATGACTGTCCCCTTCTGCCACGCATCCGCCCCTGCATCGATGGGCGGCGCGGCGATGTCGGCACGGCGTTGTCGCTTGTCCTCACTGCTGACGCCCAACCGTGCGTCGCGTGCAGCCACCATCCCCGGATCCGCCTGGCCATCTGCGGTGAAGCCCATCATCAGCTGCGGCATGCCTCGGGGCAGGTCCTTGTCCAGGTCTGTGTGCCAGGTGTGCCAGGTTTTGCCATACGTGTGGATGAGCTTCTCCATCAGCTCGTGCTCGGCCAACTCGGGGATTCCTGGCGCGATGAGCTGACCGGATTTCACCTCCTGAACGTGGCTGTGCCATAGCGCCTTCTCCTGCTCGGGAAGGCCTGCGAAGAGCTTCTCGCTGATGATGTACTCCACCCCCATCAACTTGGCGTCTTTCACGTTGCCGTCGTAGATCGTGCACTGGATGACATCCTCGCTGAGGATGGAGCAGTAATGGTGCGCTTCCATCTGGACCTTCATCTGGCCATTGTAGAAATGGAACCCGTCCAGATAGGCGTTGATGGCGTCGACCGGCGGCCGGTCCTGCAGCAAGGCGGCCCCGGTCTCGAGCGCTTTGGTCTTCGCGCTTTCTTCGGCCCCGGGCGCTTGGACGCTGGACGCCGTGTTCCCTCCCCCGCACGCAGACAAGGCGAAGATGACAGCGGCAGATACTACGGTTCGATGCATTACGGCTTCTCCTGAACGTCCCACTCGCCCAGCCTGGTTCTAGCCCTTCGACCGTAGGGCGGCTGTGAACAGGTCTGCATGCCGTGCGCAGAAGACATGGCAGGCGTGTAGCAGGCCTTCACAGCTCTGCGCACGAACCTAACGGAAGAGCCCCTAGCTTCAGCGCTCCACCCGCCACCAACCTGGAGGACCATCATGGCGATCAAGACCGCTGAAGACCTGTTCATCCACGAACTGTCGGACATTTACAGCGCGGAGAAGCAGCTGACCAAGGCGCTGCCCCGCCTTGCGCGCGCCGCCGCCAACCCGGACCTGGCCGCCGCCTTTGAAACCCATCTGGAAGAGACCCAGGGCCAGATCGAGCGCATCGACCAGGTGGTCGAATTGCTCGGCATCCGTCTCAAGCGCATCAAGTGTGCCGCCATGGAAGGGCTGGTTGAGGAAGGGAAGGAAGCCATCGACAGCATCGAAGAGGGACCGGTGCGCGATGCGGCTCTCATCGGCGGCGCCCAGAAGGTCGAACACTACGAGATAGCGTCCTACGGCACGATCGCAGCGCTCGCCAAGCAGCTGGGCTACAAGGACGCGCTGCCGCTTCTCCTTGAAACCCTCGAAGAAGAAAAGGCAACCGATGAGAAGCTGACGATCCTGGCCAAGTCGGGTGGGAATGCCCAGGCGGCAAAGGCCGCTTGAGGCCCGTGGCCCCGGATTCGGCAGCTGATCCAGGAGCGGCATGCACTGCCGCTCCTTCACTGCATGATCGAGCCGCTGCCGACGCCTTACGACCAGACGGACGATTGAGGTGGGAGGAGAGCCATGAGTATTCCCAACCCCGCGCTCGTGATCATCGATATGTTCACGTTGTTCGACTTCCCGGAAGCCGCCCAAGTGAAGCCCAGTGCTCTGGAAGCAGCTCGGCACATCGCAAGGCTCGCGCGGCATTTCCGCGAGCGCGGCCATCCGGTCATCTACGCCAATGACAATTTTGCCAACTGGCAGATGGATTTCAAGGAGTTGGTGAAGCTCTGCCTGTCCACGGAAGGCGCGTCATCGGCGATCGCGAAAATCCTCCAACCGGAGCACGGCGACTACTTCGTGCTCAAACCCAAGCACTCGGCCTTCCTCGCCACCCCACTCACCGTGCTGCTTGCCAAACTTGGCGTAAGGGAGCTCGTCGTTGCCGGAATGACGGCGGAGTCCTGTATCACGGCCACGTGTTTCGATGGCAACGCCAGGGAGTATGAAACGATCGTGATACAGGAAGCGGTCGCCGGCATCGGCTCCCGGAAGACCACGGCCTTACGACTGCTCCAAGCATCCAGGGCAGCCACCGTCCTCAAACTGGCCAGCTACCTGCGCCGCGGCGGCCCCGCATAGGCCCGAAGAAACAGCGCGACGGTTGCATCGCTTCTGGAGACACGCCTGGGCCCCTGAGGCAAGCCGTGCTCCGTGAGCACCAGCCTCAGGAAATTCTCGCTGTCAGCGGCATTGGTCGGGCGTGTGGAAGCCTCCATGAAGACATCGTCTGCAAGCGTCAGATACGGTTCCAGCACCGCATTCCACTGGTCTCTGTAGACGTCACTTGCGGCGCCCGAGCGCGACAACGACCGGCAGAACGCCTGACACGAAGCATCCGCCGCCAATCTGCCGATGCCGTCAGCAATACGCTTCAAGGCGTCGCCAAGATCGGCAACTCCATGCATGTCGAGCGTCCCTGAGGGCATCGATGCAAGGTGGCCGTCCATGACCGCCCTGTAAAGACGCTCCTTGTCACGGAAGTGCGCGTAGAGGGTGACCTTCGTGATACCACAGGCCTCTGCGATGCGCTTCATCGTCGCACGCTCAAAGCCCTCCTCCGCAAACACGGTGGCGGCGGCATCAAGAATGCTCCTTCGCCTACGCGCCCTCGCCCGCTCCCAACGCAGCGTGATTTTGCTTGCGCCGCCGGTTGAGGCCACGGCATTCACAGGCGCCGGAACAGCGCGCTGGCATTCACCCCGCCGAAGCCAAATCCATTGGTCAGGGCGAACGCGATATCCGCCTTCCGCGGCACGCCGCCGACGATCGACAGTCCTTCCGCCAATGGATCCGGCCGAATCAGGTTGAGCGTCGCGGGCGCGATCTGATCACGCAACGCGAGCACGGTGAAGATGGCCTCGATTCCCCCCGCCGCCCCCAGCAGATGCCCGGTGCTGGACTTGGTGGCGGAAATCAGAAGATCGGGTCGGGTACCGAACAGCGCACGCATCGCCGCGAGTTCTGCACGGTCGCCCACCTGGGTGGACGTGGCATGCGCGTTGATGTGATCGACCTGCGCCGGCGTAATGCCTGCCTGTGCCAGCGCGATCTCCATCGCCCGCCGCGCCCCGCTGCCGTCGTCGGGCCCGGCTGTCAGATGGTAGGCATCGGAGGTGGTGCCGTAGCCAACCAGCTCGGCAAGCGGCTTGGCGCCGCGCGCCAAGGCGTGGTCCAGGCGCTCGATCACCAGCAACCCTGCGCCTTCGGACATGACGAATCCGTCCCGCTGCCCGTCAAACGGGCGAGAGGCTGCCTGGGGTGTGGCATTGAAGGAGGTGCTCAGCGCCTTGGCCGCCGCGAAGCCGCCCAGGCTGACCCGGTGCATCGCCGCTTCCGCCCCACCGCACAGCGCGATGTCCGCCTCACCGGACCTGATCAGCCGTGCTGCATCACCGATGGCCTGGACACCCGCCGCGCAGGCCGTGACGGGTGCGCCCTGCGGGCCTTTGAATCCATAGTGTATCGACGCTTGCCCTGCCGCCATGTTGGCCAGGAACGTCGGCGCAGTGAAGGGCGACAGCCGGCCAGGCCCACGGCCTTCGGTGGTGTGGACCGCATTGACGATCGATCCAAACCCGCCGATGCCCGTGGCAATCACGGTCGCCGTTCGCAGCAGCCCGCGCTCATCGGCATCATGCCAACCCGCCTGCGCCAGCGCTTCATGCGCGGCGACCAGCGCAAACTCAACGAACCGGTCCATCTTCTTGAGATCTTTCGGCGCGATGATCCCGGTCGAGTCAAAGCCCGCCTCCGGGTCTTGAACGCAGTCGGGCACGCGGCCGCCGACTTCGCAGCCGGTCCCCGCTGCAAGATCGGCACCCAGCGTCCCGATCCCGGAGCGCCCCGCCAGGAGGCGCGACCAGACGGTTTCAACCCCGCAGCCGAGTGGGCTGACCACGCCCATTCCGGTCACCACGATGCGGTCTTTGTCAGCAATGCTCATGAGTCACTTCCCATATAAAAGAGGTCCGGGCCAATATCAGGCAACGGGGGTCTTTTCCGCTCGGACCTTGAACCAGATGGCATACATCGCCGGGAGGAAGACCAGCGTCATCACGGTGCCGGCGATGGTGCCGCCGATCAACGTGTAGGCAAGCGTTCCCCAGAACACCGAATGGGTCAGCGGGATGAAGGCAAGCACCGCTGCCAGGGAGGTCAGGATCACTGGACGCGCGCGGTGAACCGTCGCCTCGATGATGGCGTGGAAGGTTTCCATCCCTGCTTGTTCGTTCTCATGGATCTGACCGATGAGGATGAGCGTGTTGCGCATCAGGATCCCCGACAACGCGATCAATCCAACCAGTGCATTGATGCCGAACGGCTGCTGGAACAGCAGCAGCGTTGGCACCACGCCAATCAGCCCCAACGGACTGGTCATGAACACCATGATCATCGCCGAGATGGACCGCACCTGCAGGATGATGATCAGCAGGGTCACCGCCAGCATGATCGGGAACAGCGGCAGCATGGCGCTCATGGCCTTGCCCGACTCCTCGATGGAACCTGCCTGGGCAATGGCGTAGCCCTCGGGCAGCGAAGCAATGAGTGGCTCAAGCTGCCTGCTGATCGCTGCGGATACGTCCGGCGGCTGCAACGCATCGTCAATGTCACCGCGCACGGTGATGGTGGGCACCCGATCACGACGGCGCAGCACCGGCTCTTCCATCCGGACCTCCACGGTGCCGATCTGGGACAGCGGCACGCGCTGGCCAGCCGCACCGACCAGGGTGAAGTCCGCAATCCGGCCCGGATCCAGGCGTGTGTCCCCGCCGGATCGAGCGACAACCTCGACGGTGCGGATGTCCTCACGAACAGCCGTGACGGGCACGCCGCTCAGGAAGAACTGCAGCTGCTGCGAGACAGAGGCCGATGTCATGCCCATCGCTTGCAGGCGGTCCTGATCCAGCGTGAAGTGCAGCGTCGGCGTGCGCACGCCCCAATCGGTGTTGACCGTGCGCATCATCGGGTTGGCGTGCAGGGTCTGCTCGACCTTGGCCGCAATGCCACGGACGACATCCGGGTCCGGACCACTGACCCGATACGCCACCGGGTAAGGCGAGTAAGGCCCGAACACCAGCTGCGTCACCCGCACACGCGCCTCGGGCGCCAAGCCCTCCGCCACCGCTCGGCGAAGCTTGGCTTTCAAGGCATCGCGCTGTTCCTGGCTGTCGGTGCGCACCACGATCTTGGCAAACGCCGGGTCCGGCAGTTCGGGCGATATGGCGAGATAGAACCGGGGCGCGCCCTGACCGATGTAAGCCGTGACGATCTTCGCTTCCTCCTGCGCCGAGAGCCACTTCTCGACCTTCCGGGTCGCCAGGCTGGTCTGTTCGATGGCCGTGCCGTAGGGCATCTGCACTTCGACCAACACCTCCGGACGGTCAGAGATGGGGAAGAACTGCTTTTTCACCAGCCCCATGCCCACCACCGAGAGCACGAACAGTGCGATCACCGAGCCTGCGGCAAGCCACTTGCGTGCAATCACGCGCGCCAGGATCGATCGGAAGCGGTTGTAGCGCGGCGTGTCGTAGAGACTGCTGTGCCCGCCTTCGACGGCCTTGAGTTCAGGGAGAAGCTTCACACCCAGGTAAGGCGTAAAGAACACCGCGACCACCCACGACACGATCAGCGCGATGCCCACGATCCAGAACATGTTGCTGGTGTATTCGCCCGCAGTGGACCGGGCAAAGCCGTTGGGCATGAACCCCACCGCAGTCACCAGGGTGCCGGCCAGCATCGGCGCTGCCGTATGACTCCACGCGTAGGCCGATGCCTTGACCCGGCTGTAGCCCTCTTCCATCTTCACCACCATCATTTCGATGGCGATGATCGCGTCGTCCACCAGCAGGCCAAGCGCCAGGATCAGCGAGCCTAACGTGATGCGGTCGAAATTCTTGCCGGTTGCGGCCATGACCATGAACACGGCAGCCAGCGTCAGCGGCACCGCCGCAGCCACCACGACCCCCACCCGCCAGCCCATGCTGACAAAGCACACCAGCATCACCACCAGCAGCGCGGCGAAGAACTTCATCATGAACTCGTCGACCGACGCACTGATGTTCACCGCCTGATCGGTGACCTTGTCCAGCGCCATCCCTACCGGGAGGCCCGCATTGATTTTCTTGACCTCCGCGTCGAGTGAGGCGCCGAGATCCAGGCCGTTCCAGCCGTCACGCATGACGATGCCAAGCAGCATCGCCGGCTCGCCGCCGTTGCGGATCATGAAGGTCGACGGATCCTCATAACCCCGCTTGACGGTCGCAATGTCCCGCAGCTTCAGCGTCTTGCCCTGTGCAACGACCGGCGTATCGCGGATCTTCTCCAGCTGGTCCAGCGCCCCATCCAGGCGGATGAAGATCTGCGGACCCATGGCCTCGACCGAGCCTGCGGGCGTCAGGGCATTCTGTCCGTTGAGCGCCCCAAACACGTCCTGTGGTGTGATGCCAAGGTTCGACAGGCGCTCGTGCGAAAGCTCCACATAGATGCGCTCGGGCTGCTCACCGATGATGTTGACCTTCTTCACGCCAGGAACGTGCAGCAAGCGCTGACGCAGGGTTTCGGCGTCGCGTGCAAGCACGCGGAACGGCTCACCCTTCGCTTTAAGTGCGAACAGAGCGAAGGTGACATCCGCGTATTCGTCGTTGACCATCGGGCCGATCACGCCTGCCGGCAGGTTCGCCGCTTCGTCGGCCATCTTCTTGCGCGCCTGGTAGAACTCCTCCTGCACGGCTGAAGGGGGCGTGCCGTCCTGCAACGTCAGCGTGGTGAAGGACAAGCCAGGCCGCGTGTAGGTTTCGCTGCGGTCATACCAGCGCAGTTCCTGCAGTCGCTTTTCAAGCTTCTCGGCGACCTGGTCCTGCATTTCCGTCGGCGTGGCACCTGGCCAGGCCGTCACGATGGTCATGACCTTGACGGTGAACGCGGGGTCCTCTGCGCGGCCGAGCTGGAAGAACGACACGATGCCGGCAACGGAAATCAGAAAGATCAGAAAGACCGTGATGGCGCGCTCGCGCACCGCAAGCGCGGACAGGTTGAACCCACTCACTGATGGGCCCCATCGGCAGCGGTGCTCTTGGCCGTGTCAGCCAGACGAACCACCTGCCCTTCCCGCAACAGGTGTGCGCCAAGCGCCGCCACGCGATCCGAGGCCTTCAACCTGCCCTCGACCAAGGCCCGATCGTCGCCCAGCTGCTTGACGGCAACCGGCGTCCAGCTGGCTTTGAGCGGCTCACCGCCGATCACCCATACGCCGGTTCCGGTGCCGGGATCGAACAACGCGCCCAGCGGAACCTCAAAACCAGCCGGGACGCCGGCAGGCGCCGAGCCTGCAAGCTCGACCGCCACCGTTGAACCCAGCGGCAGTGGGGCGCTGCCCTCTTCCAACGTGTAACGGGCTTCGAAGGTCCGGGTTGCGGCGTCTGCCGATTCAGAGAGTACGCGCAACCGCGCGGGAATCCTGCCGTTTCCCCCGAACGAAGACGCCAGGGCGACCGAGCCGATCACGGGACGAAGCGTTTCCGGCAGTTGGACGACGGCCTCTCGGCTCCCCGCACGGGCAAGCCGGGCAACCACCTGCCCCGCCGCCACGACCTGACCCGGCTCGGCATTGATGGTCATGACCACCCCGTCGGCATCGGCAACAAGCGCTGTGTAGTGGCTGGCATTGCGCGCAACCCGAGCCTGGGATTCGGCCGCTCCGAGCTGTGCGGCCGCCGCGTCGGCCGCCGCTTTGATCTGGTCGTAGGACGATCGTGACACGACGCCCTGGGCCGCCAGATCGCGATACCGCGCTTCGTCGGCCGTGGCCTGCACGCTCTGCGCACGCGCCGCGATGACGGCCTGCTGCTGGGCAGCCGCGGCCAGGTTCAGATCGTTGGGGTCCATCCGGTAGAGCACATCGCCGCGCTTGACCGTCTGACCCGTCTCGACGAGGCGCTCAGTAAGCTTGCCTCCCACCCGGAATGCCAGATCGCTCTGCACCCGTGCCGCGATGGTGCCGGTGAATGTGCGCGCGTTTCCCGCGCCCGGTTGCACGGTGGCGACCCGGACGATGGGCGGCGCAGTCCGGGGGTCGATGTCATCCGACGTTCCGCAGGCTGAAAGGAACAACGGAACAACACAGGAGATGGCTGTGAGTACAAAACGGCGCCGCATACAGACTTCCGGAGTGGGGTATCCGGACGCATTCTGTTCCTAGTGACCATATACGTCAATAGTCACTACCGCAGCGGGGAAAGACTCCGAAGGACCAGGTCCTGCAGCGCGGTGGGCGCTTCCTCATGCCAGACCGACAGGTGGGGAAGCGTCACCGGGTTCAGATACGGCACCAGCACCTGGTAGACCGCGCGACTGGTCTCTTCCAGCGGCGTTGAGGTCTCAAATGCGCCCGAGGCGCGACCAGCTGCCAGGATCTCTTCGACAAGCTGCCGGATGCGGCCTTGGTAGGCCTGGGTCGAGGGCCAGTGATCGGTCGCGGCCGCCACCGCAATTTCATAGAGCCGGCGATCCTGGAGGAACAGGCGAAGACTGGCCTCCACGATGACGGTGAACAGAACCCGAAGCCTTTCAGGTGGCGCTTGAACGCCCTTCAAGGCGGCATGCACCTCGCTTTCGATCTGCCCGAGGCAATTGGCGCAGATGACCTCCCCGATGGCTTGTTTGGAGGCAAAGAACTTGTAGATGTAGGCCTTGGAGAAACCGATGGCCTTGGCCAGGTCGGACACCGTGGTCTTGTCGTAGCCGTAGTGACTGAAGTGCGCGGTGGCCGCCTCGATGATCTGCGTGCGCACATCGTGCTCGGCGGGGCCGCGCCCGGCGTCGAGCGCTGCGGAGGGTGAAATGGACATGGGCCAAGGGTAGCGCCGCGGAGTGAGCCGGGCAAACGGTGACCGATCGGGTATGGGTTCACCCCAGCCTGTGCCGTGGTGACCGCAACGGTACTCAGCGCCGAAGGACAGCCTCAGGCCACAGGGGCATCCGGCAACCGCGCCAGTATGTCGTCCCGACAGGCGTCCAGAATCTCGTCGGCGAGCGCCGCATCATCCGGGCAGGACCGCGACAACACCACCGCGCCCACCGCCTGCGCAATCAAGGCGATCCGCCGCGCACGGCTGCGCTTGGCGACAGTGGGATCCACCTGGCCCTCGGGAGCGGCTCCCGCTACCAGCCGCGCTTCGATACCGGTTGCGAACGCAGACTTGACCGACGCCGGCTGACGCGCGGCATCCGTACACAGCGCCGCCATCGTGCAGCCCTGCCCTGGCGCATCACGGTGTTCACGGGACAGGTAATAGGTCAGGAACGCACGCAGGTCGGTCTCGGCCAACGCCTCGGCGGATGCCTCGAAGCCACAGGTCGCAGCTTCAGCCATCAGGTCGGTCTTGGAGGCGAAGTGCTTGTAGAAGCCGCCGTGGGTAAAGCCCGCGGCCCCCATCAGGTCTGCCACGCCCACGCCATCGTATCCCCGCTCCCGGAACAGCGTGGAGGCGGTTTCGACGATGTGCGCCCGGTTGGCCTGCGCCTGTGCCTTGGTGACCTTCATGAACGATGCCCTGCAACGCTGTGCTGCGGAAGTAAGGCATTTTATCACACATAGATTACGTACATCATCAAACCGTTGACATCTAAGATTACGATCATCATCATTGTGTCGCAGCCGCGCTAGAGGGCTTCCGCCGTCCTGAAGACCGCGCGACTTTGAACGCATTGACAGATACGACGCCGCAGTAGCCGTTCGCCCAGCCATTTCCACGAGACACACCATGAGCCTGCTTCCCACCGTCCTCATCACCGGCGCCTCCAGCGGCATCGGCACCGTTTACGCCGAACGCTTCGCACGCCGCGGCCACGACCTGGTGCTGGTCGCGCGCGACAAGGCGCGCCTGGACACACTGGCCGCCCGCCTGCGCCAGGACACCGGGGTTGCCGTCGACGTCCTGCCAGCCGACCTCACCCAGCACACCGATCTGGCCAACGTGGAAACCCGCCTGCGCGACGACGCCCGCATCGGCATCCTGATCAACAACGCGGGCATGGCCCAGTCCGGCGGCTTCACCGCGCAGTCGGCCGACAGCATCGACCAGTTGGTGACACTGAATACCCTCGCCCTGACGCGCCTCGCCGCGGCCGTTGCACCGCGACTGGCCGACGCCGGCGAAGGCGCTATCGTGAACATCGGCTCGGTGGTGGGTCTGGCCCCCGAGTTCGGCATGTCCGTCTACGGTGCGACCAAGGCCTTCGTCCTGTTCCTCTCGCAGGGGCTCAGCCTGGAGCTGTCGCCCAAGGGCGTCTACGTGCAGGCCGTGCTGCCTGCCGCCACGCGCACCGAGATCTGGGAGCGTGCCGGCATCGACATCAATACCTTGTCGGAGGTGATGGATGTCGGCGAGCTGGTGGATGCCGCCCTGGTCGGCTTTGATCGTCGCGAGACCGTGACCATTCCGCCGCTGCACGTCGCCGCACGCTGGGACACATTGGAGGCATCGCGCCAGGGCCTGCTCTCGGACGTCCGGCAGGCGCAGGCAGCGGAGCGCTATCGCGCATGAAAGCCTTCCTCATCGACCGCTATGGCAAGAACGAAACAGGGCGCATCGATGACGTGCCGACGCCCTCGGTGCGCGATGACGATGTGCTCATCCGGGTGCATGCGGCCAGCGTCAACGCGCTGGACACGAAGATCCGGCGGGGCGAGTTCAAGGTGCTCCTGCCGTATCGCCTGCCGCTGATTCTGGGCAACGACCTGGCCGGTACGGTGGAGCGCGTCGGCGCCAGCGTTCGCCAGTTCAAGCCGGGCGACGAGGTGTACGCACGTCCCGACGATGACCGCATCGGTACGTTCGCGGAGTTCATCGCCGTCAAGTCCACGTCTGTGGCACTCAAACCCAGCAACCTCACCATGGTGGAGGCTGCCTCGCTGCCGCTGGTCGCGCTGACCGCGTGGCAGGCACTGGTCGAAACCGCCCAGCTGAAGCCCGGGCAGAAGGTCTTCATCCAAGCGGGCTCAGGCGGCGTCGGCTCCGTAGCGATCCAGCTGGCCAAGCACCTCGGCGCGTTCGTTGCCACCACCACCAGTACGCCGAACGTGGCCTGGGTGAAGGACTTGGGCGCGGACGTGGTCATCGATTACAGGCAGCAGGATTTCGCTACGGAACTGCAGGACTACGATGTGGTGCTCAACAGCCTGCGCAAGGATGAACTGCAGCGATCGCTGCAGATCCTCAAACCGGGTGGCCATCTTGTTTCCATCTCGGGGCCGCCCACGCCCAGCTTTGCCGCTGCGCGCGGGCTGGCCTGGCCGCTCAAACAGGTCATGCGCCTGCTCAGCCTTGGCATCCGCAGGAAGGCCAAACTGAAAGGGGTGACGTACTCCTTCGTCTTCATGCGGGCTGATGGGGCGCAACTGAGCACCATCACATCACTCGTCGAGTCCGGCGCAATCGCTCCCGTCATTGATCGGGTATTCCCGTTCCAGGATGCCCAGGGTGCGCTGGCGTATGTGGAGCGCGGTCGGGCGAAGGGCAAAGTGGTGGTGGAACTGCCGTAGCGGGAGGGCTTCTTGAAGCCATCCTCACGCGATCGTGGCGGTAAGTCACCAGTTCCAACGCATGCCCACCTTGCTGTTCCAGGATGTCTCATCGCCGTTGAAGCTCCAGGTGTAATCGACGTCCGCGAACAGGTAGCCGGTATCACTTACCTGCCACGTACCTCCCAGGCCGACCTCGCCCCAGCTGTCGCCGAGGTCGGCCGTAAAAGGCACATACCCCGTTGCGCTGGAGAACTCTGTCCTGGGTGATCCGTTGAACTCATGCCACGCGTTCAGGCGAAGCCACGCGTCGCTGGCCCGGGGCCCGCCGTTGCGGCCCTGGCCACTGCCGATGCGATTTAGCCGGATGCCCAACCGGCCGACCGTGGAGTCGCCGTCGCTGTAGCGTACGCGCGCGATGTCATCGACCAGGTCGTCGACGTCCACGCGCTGCCAGATCACCTGCGCCTGGGGTTCGATTCTCCAACCGGTCAGATCTTCCGCGGTGTCACCCGAACCCAGGGCGAAGGGCCACCCGCCCTCCAGCGAAAGAACCGTGCCATTGCCGTTGGTGAAGGTGTCGGGCAACCGTGTCGATCGCGCGCGCAGGTCATATGACGTGTATTGGGCCACGGCATCCAGGTAGCCGCCGCGGGCGTTGAACCCGGTCCAGTAGGCGCCGATCGTGCGGGCATCGAACTCGACGCTGCCGGCGTGGAAGTCATGATCCAGGATGTTGTGGCGAACGTCTCCCTTGCCCTTGCCGTAGGCCAGATAGCCACCTGCGTGCTGACGGTTGCCCTCCGAGTCGATGGAGCGGTAGAAGTCCAACCCGATTTGAAGCGCTTGGAATCGGTAATCGAAGCCCGGGCCACGGTTTCCGTAGATTCCCTGGTTCCCGCCGTCCCGCTCGCCGTCGTGGGCCAGGACTCTGACCCATGCCCCGTTCAAACCGGTCCGGTCTTCGTCCAGATCGGTGCGTTGCCTCAGCAGGTGTTGGTCGCCGACGCGCTCGTGCAGGGTGTCCACCAGCGCCCGGCCATACAGCGCGGACATGACGGGCAAGGCCGCGGCAAGCGACACCTCCTGCCGATATGCAGGCGTCGGTGGCACCGGTGGCACAGGGGGTGTCGGCGGCGGAACGGGCGGAGGGTTTGGCGGTGCCGGGCATGGCGGGACCGGAGCACCGGGGGCGGCGCAGTCGATTGTCGACCGCAGGAACCAGCTGTTCTGGTTGTCGGCGGAGCCGACGCCACTGGCACCTCCGCGGTAAAGGAAATACTCATACGGTCCGGCCACGACCGGGGCCGAAAGTGCGAACGTATCAGCGGCTGTGGTCGCGTTGATCGCCTGGACCAACAAGATGCCGTCAGCGGCGGTAAGCGCGCCTCCCCCGCCGGTGTTTCGCACCTGGATGGTGCCCGGCCCCGTCCCTGTGCCATCGAGGATGACCAGGCGATCAGAGGGCGAGTCATCGGCAGCAAGCCAAGCGTTCATCGCCAGCGTCCCATCGCCGGCATAGCGGTTCACGGTAAGCGTCTTGTAGCTGCTGGCCAATGTGGGTGGGCCGACAGGGGGAGCGAAATCGATCACGCTGGGGTCGTTGACCAGGTCGGTCAGCACCGACGAGCCGGTGAGGAACCACGTGCTGTCGATGAGCGTGACTGAGGACGTACTGCCAAGGGCAGTCTGAGCGGAGCCTGTCAGCGTGGAGCGGGCGATGGTCAGGGTGCCATCGGCCGCCGCGGAGCCGCCGGCAGCGGGGCCCACGTCCAGCCATCGCCCACTGCCACCGACGTGGGTATCGCTTAGATCAACCAACGCCCCAGTCCCGTCTATGGTCACCGTGCCGCCTTGGGCATTGCCCAGGCTCCCGCGGGCGAACCGGACTGAGGCATCTGCTCCCGTGAGCAACAGGGCAGGCACGGCAGCACCAGTAGCCGCAGAGTTCACCACCACGTTGGTCGCGTCCAGGGTTGCTGCATCGCTGACCTGGATTACCGGGGCGCCCGCCCCACCACCGCTGGCAGTCCCTCCACCCGACAGCACTGCGCTCGTGCCGCTGCCGTTCGCCGAGAGAGCGGTGCCGGGACCGGAGATGGCGATGGTGCCCGCATGGTTGAAGACAGCAGCATTGGTGAGGGAGATGCCGGTGCCCGTTGAGCCACTTGCCGAGACGGCCAATGACGAACCCCCGGCACCAATGAACGTGCTTGCATCCAACTGGATGGCCGTCGCCGCGTTTTGTCCGACGCCTACCCGAAGCGTGCTCCCGGACTGAAGCTCGAAGGTGCTTGCGGCGATGCCGTTCAAGCCGAGATCACCGCCCGTGATGCCCGGAGTGCCCGGGCCAAACACGACGGCTCCAGAGTCGTTCCGAATGCCGACAGACCCTGCTCCGGTCGCAGTGATAGCACTGGTTCCATCGATGGTCAGGCTGGTGCCGTCATGCATCAGGGCACCGAAGCTGTTCGCGCCCGCTGAAACCGTCGTGTTCGTAAGGCGCCCGTGAGCGCCCGTGGCCATGAAGAGGCCCCAGCTTCCGGTGCCGACGTTGAACTGGCTGTCGGTGGCGGTGAGGCGGGCCGGTGCGAGTGCGCCATTGCCCCACCACCCAACGCTGTCATTGCCGAGCGTGATCGAGCTGCGGAGGACATTTGATCGGGAGCCTGCGATGGCGCCTGTGTAGGACCCGGCGAAGTAGTTGTAGATGCCGAGCGAGTAGTTTCCTGCGGTAATCGTGCTGTCGGTCAGGTTCAACTCGGCCTCGCCCCCGACCAACGCTCCACGGGTCCGGCCGGTGCCAGCGATTCCATCGCCCAACGTGACGGTCATGTTCGACGCATTAATTTGGCCCAGAGCACTTTGACCCGGCAGACCGCCCCCAGGTCCGGAGTTGGTGATCTGGAACGCGGTGGCCAACGTGGTGGGCAGGTTGACCACCGTGCCGTTGGCGTTGACCACACCGCCTCCGAACGCCGTCAGCGCTGCGAGGGTCATGGTCGGCGAGTAGGTGTTGGCGGGATTGAGGCCCACTACCGTGCCCGCCCCCAGGTTGAGCACGCCCCCCGTGGTCGCGATGGCGTTGGCCAGGGATTGGGGTGCCATGTACATCGTGGTGTTGGTGAACGTGCCGGTTGCGACCGCATAGGCGCCATCCGGCCCACTGAACACGGTGATGGGGCTGAAGAAGCCCGCGCCGCCGGTCGGTATCTCGGCCACGATGTTGTAACCGTTGAATGTAGCCGTGGTGCCATACCCCACCCGGACCACGTCCCAGGTCGTCCCGGGGATCGTTGCATCGGGTAACGCGTGCGTGGCGCCGTCGCACAGTGATACCACGCGAGGGTTGGTCTGGATGCCTTGGCACCCGGCCCCCTCGGACGGTGCGGTCAGCAGCGTCGTTCCGGACAGCGTGGGCAAGGGTTCCAACCCATGGTCCGGAGGCGGGACCGCAAAGGTTGCGTAGCTCATGAAGCAGGCGGATGCCAACGCGGTCAGCCGCAACACCTCGCGAGAGCGCCCCCGGACATCCCCCGTCCCCTTTGCCATACCCATCGGCGTTGATGACATGTCGAGCTCCACTTGGGAGCATCGAGTCTATTTTTGCCTGCTGCCACGCGCATCCGCACAACTGCCGGTTACTCGTCAGTATGTTTACTGAATTCCACAGTGCCAACAGGCTGCTACACGCGACTCAGACTAAACGCGACCACCCTATTCCTGATAGCGAACCCTGATCACCTGCGGCCGCCCCATGTCCGCGCTCCGCCAGGAGCAGAAGTTCAGTACTTGAACGCTGGCGAGCCTGACACTCAGACACCGACCAACGGCGTCTCCGACCAGTCTTCATGGCGCTCATCCGCCTTCCGCTAGCGGACGTCCGGCGGCCCGAGCTTGGTCGACGGAGACAGTTCCGGCGCCACAACGGCGAGGTCGTAGCCGAGGATGAGCTCGCGCCACTCAGGCGTCAGGTCGTCCATATCCTTGCTGCGCAAGCGGCGCAGATCCACCAGGATCCAGTCGCCCGGTGCCATTCCCGAGGGGCGGGCCGACATCACATCCTTGCGCCAGTCGCTGTCCTTGCCGGTTGTCGCATCGAAGTCGTACACCTTCATTGGGCGACCGACCCCGTTGTATCCGGCGCCGACGCCTTTCGCGCCACCCACCATCAGGTGCACGGCCGTCACGCCCTGTCCGTCGGCATGTTCGGCGACGAAGTTAACCACGTCGCGCTGGCCAAGTGGGTTGTAGCCTTTGTAGAGATGAAAGGCGCCGAACTTCATCAACACGCGCCCCTGCGGCGCATCGGCGAGATGGGCCGCGAGCGTCCGCTTCATCAGGCGCGCCCTGCGCCCGTTCGGATCGCCACGACCCGACTGCGAGGCCTGATAGATGGCGCGGGTTTCGCGCAAGGCGGCGAACAGTGCCTTTGCCCGGTCGCTGCCGTCCTGGTCGATGGCTTTCCCCGCCGGATCCAGCGTCGCGTCGGTGACCTTCAACAGGAACAGGTCCATGGGGGAACCCGAGGCGAGCGCAGCCTGTACGGCCGTCCGCTCCTGTCTGGCCAAGGCCTCGATCTGGGCACGCGCGAGCGGCCCTGGGGCGGACGCCAGCATCTGGTCGAACAGATAGCCGCTTACCCCCAGAAACTCCTGATCCAGCCCCCACAACGTGAAGTCCGGCCCGGCAACAGCGGCGCACTCGGCCACCGTCTGGCCTTCGGCGCGGCTGTTGAGAAACGCCATGGCGTCGGGATAGGTGGTCATGAAGTCGGTAATCTGCTGTTCGCGGTCCGGCGCTCTCATCCGTGCGTCGACTGCAGTGGCGACCTCCGGCCCGGTCTCGACGGCCATGGCGGTCAGGCCGCCGGGCGCCATCAATCGACAGACGTTCGTGGTGAAGGCGGGAATCTCACGCGAAAAATGGCTCTCGCCGATGAGGACGTACCGGCTGGCCTCTACAGCGTCCGACAGAATGGCGGCGCCCGGGCCCGAGAAGCCCTCTGGCCGGACGGTCAGCGGCGACCCTGCCTGCGCCAGGCGATCAGCGAAGGTGAGAGGTACAACGGTCTCCGCACTGGCGGAAGCGGCGCACAGACATGCGAGCGACAGTGCCGCCCCGATCGACTTCAGACGCATATTGCTTATCCCCTTGGATCAATCGGCGTGACTGCGGGAGCCCGCTCAACCCAGTGTAGAGCAAGTGCACTTCGGCCAACGCTTGACGGCGGGATCGGCCCCGCCAGCCGCACCCGACCTTCACAGCTACCAAGGCACCCCAAATGCAACTATGAAGGCCGCGACCTGCCCCCCTCGGTAACCCATGCCCCACTTTCGTCGTCTTTTTGGTCGTTGGCTCCGCCTGCGTCGGCTCGTGCGTTGGCGTTGGCGTGAGCGCCAGGCCTCGGTCCCGGCCATCGAAGCCACCGAGGTCCCACTGCGTGCCGCGCTGTACAGCGTTGAACAGATGGAGGTGTACGGCCGCGCACTGGCGCGCCAGCATCGGGTGCGGATGCGACCTGGCGCAGAGCGCCTGCTCGATCGCCTGCAGGCCAACGAGCGTGTCCTCGAAGACGCCAACACGCTGCTCAGCAACGTAGTGCGCGAACAGCGGCCGGTGACCCCGGCCGGGGAATGGCTGCTCGACAACTACTACCTGATCGAAGAGCAGATCCAGACCGCGCGACGCCACCTGCCGCGCGGCTACAGCCGGCAGTTGCCTTCGCTTGTCGGCGGCCCCTCGGCCGGGTTGCCGCGCGTGTATGAACTGTCGATGCAGGCCATCGCGCACGGCGACGGCCGCATTGATGCCGATACCCTGGGCCGCTTCATCGCCTCCTACCAGTCGCTCGCGCCGCTGAGCCTGGGCGAACTGTGGGCCGTGCCCATCATGCTGCGCCTGGCCCTGCTGGAGAATCTGCGGCGCATGGCGGCGCGGGTGATGCGCGACGGCACAGACCGTGGCCTGGCTGCGCAGTGGGCGGACAACCTCAATCGCGCGGCCTCCGACACCCCTACCGATGTGGTGCTGGTGGTGGCTGACATGGCACGCTCCGAGCCACCTCTGACCGGCGCCTTCATCGCCGAGCTGACCCGCTCGCTGCAGGGGCGCGGCGGTGCATGGGCCATGCCCGTCGCCTGGCTGGAACAGTGGGCAGCCGCGGCCGGGCAGCGCATCGACGAACTGGTCGCCGCCGAGGGGCAGCAGCAGGCGGCCGATCAGGTCTCGATCGGCAACAGCATCGGCAGCCTGCGCTTCCTCTCCACCATGGATTGGCGCACCTTTGTCGAAGATATGAGCGTGGTCGAGCAGCGGCTGCGGGACGACCCCATGGGCGTCTATGCGCAGATGGATTTCGGCACCCGCGACGCCTATCGCCACGTGGTGGAGAAGATCGCCCGCGGCAGCCGCGTCGCGGAGGAACGGGTTGCGACCATCGCGCTGGACCTGGCACGGGCTGCCCCGCCCGAGGGGCCGCGCACGCACGTGGGCTACTGGCTGGTCGGCGAAGGCGTGAACGCCACCGTTGACGCGGTGGCCGAGGCAGCACCGCGCCACCGCAAGGCACCGCGACTGGCGCATCGCGTACCGCTGGCGCTGTACCTGCTGCCGATCATCCTGCTCGCGGTGCTGGCCACCGGTGGCCTGCTGGCCAGCGGCAGTGGCGCGGCGCCCCTCTGGCTGGCTGCGCTGCTCGGGCTGGTGGTGTTCAGTGAGCTGGGCATCGTCCTGGTGAACTGGACCGCGACGGTGCTGGTCACGCCCAGACCACTGCCCAAGCTCGATTTCAGCGAAGGCATCCCTGCCGCCTGCGCCACCGTGGTCGCGGTCCCGTCGATGCTGTCCAGCATCGACGGCATCGACGTCCTGACCGAAGCGCTGGAGGTCCGCTTCCTGGCCAACCGCGATCCCCAGTTGCGCTTCGTGCTGCTGACCGACTTTCTCGATGCCGCGGCAGCCGAGATGCCGACCGACGCCACCCTGCTTGCGCATGCCGTGGAGCGGATCGAGGAATTGAACCGTCGTTACGCGCCAGAGCGCGGCGATCGCTTCTACCTGCTGCACCGCCCGAGGCAATGGAACCCGGGCGAAGGCGTGTGGATGGGGCACGAGCGCAAGCGCGGCAAGCTGGCCGCGCTCAACGCCCTGCTCCGCCAGGGCAATGCGGCCGCGTTCATGCGCGTCGTCGGTGACGCGGCGGCCCTGATCGGCGTCCGCTACGTGATCACCCTCGATTCGGACACACAACTTCCGCGGGATGCGGCACGCGCCTTCGTCGCCACCCTGGCGCACCCACTCAACCGCCCGCGCTTCGATCCGACGCTGCAACGCGTGGTGGAAGGGTACGGCATCCTGCAGCCCAGCGTCGGCACCAGCCTGGGCCGGCGCCGCACCTCGCGTTTTGCCCGGATGTTCGGCAGCGAGCCGGGTATCGATCCGTACACGCGCATGGTCTCGGACGTCTACCAGGACCTGTTCGACGAAGGCTCGTTCGTGGGCAAGGGCATCTATGATGTCGAAGCCTTCGAGCATGCGCTCGAGGGCCGCCTGCCCGAGAACCGCATCCTCAGCCATGACCTGCTGGAAGGCTGCTATGCACGCGCAGGGCTGGTGAGCGACGTTCGCCTGTACGAGGATTATCCCGAACGCTACGCCGCCGACGCCAAGCGCCGTGCGCGCTGGATCCGTGGCGACTGGCAGTTGCTGCCGTGGTTGCTGCCGTGGACACCGCGCCCGGGATCCGGATGGGAACGCAACCGGCTCAGCCTGCTGTCGCGCGGCAAGTTGCTGGACAATCTGCGCCGGAGCCTGGTGCCGATCGCGGCCCTGGCCCTGTTGATGGCGGGCTGGCTGTATGCCGGGAACCCGGCCGCATGGACGGCGTGGGTGCTGGCACTGTGGTTCGCACCGCCGCTGATCGGCATGCTGCGCGATGCGCTGAGCGTTCCGGAAGACACGCCGCTGGAAGCGCACTACATCATGGTCGGGCGCGGTACGTTGCAGTCGTTGCTGCGCGCGTCCACCCAGATCGTCTGCCTGCCCTACGAAACGTTGCTGGCTGGTGGTGCGATCCTGCGCACGCTCTGGCGCATGGCCATCACCCGCCGTCACCTGCTGCAATGGAACCCCTCCAGCGAGGTCGAGCGCCGCCTCGGCGGCGACCGCGGCGCGGAATGGCGTGTGATGGCACCGGCGTCGCTGCTGGCGCTCGCGCTGGCGGCGGTCGTGGCCAGCGTGCATCCGCAGGCGCTGCCTGTCGCCCTGCCCCTGCTGCTGGCGTGGACCTTCGCGCCCGCCTTGATGGCGTGGCTGGGCCGGCCGCCGGCGGCGAGCGTGGCCGAACTGTCCGTGACCCAGCGGGCCTTCCTCGGCCGGCTGGCGCGGCGCACCTGGTCGTTCTTCCAGGCCTGGGTACGCGAGCAGGATCACTGGCTCCCACC
>Ga0247738_10000266_pt1 | contig 21326 bp, 16 predicted proteins | sample UWRJL013104B2_FD_180936 | JGI IMG/M metagenome (GOLD analysis project Ga0247738, IMG submission 180936) | Plant litter microbial communities from Arlington Agricultural Research Station in Wisconsin, United States - UWRJ-L013-104B-2 | ecosystem: Environmental > Terrestrial > Plant litter >...
GTTCTTCTTGAAGTAGCCGTCGGCGTTGTAGAGGCTGATCGACCAGAAGCCGTCGACTGGGACATCTCCGACGTGGAGCTTGTGGACGATCTTGCCATCGTTGTCGGGTGGTGTGAAATTGAGGTAAATGGCATCCTTGCGTGGATTACCTCCCCAGGTCGTCGCCGCCGAAATAAGATGCTGGATGGGGTCCACTTCTTCCTTGGTTCCGAACGCCCGGCTGGTGTCGGTGAGCGTCGTGCCGAGTTCGATTAGCGCCTTCCGTATCTTGTTCTGGCTCGCCTGATCCCATTTCGGAAATTCCAGTTTTCCCGGAGATGCCTGCTCCACCTTCAGTTTATCCTGGAGTGCATGCACCTCTTTGATGTCGGCGGGGTTCGTCGGATCGACGAGCGTGCGGATGCCGACGATCATGTAACGGGAGCCGTTTCCTTCGCGCGTGAACGTGTGCTTGCCCGGTTCGTAGATTGCTGGCGGCGAATACATTTCCTCGTTGACGGTTTGCAGCGACATGAAGCGCTTTCCGGCATCCGGGAGCGTAATAGTCACCGGACCAGCATCGAGATCGACGACCACCGCCGAGTAGAGCGTGTCCCGGTTCATGCGAATGATCGTCTGGGCATCTACGTCCGAGACTTCGCGGTGATGTTCGAACTTGCCGAAACCGCCCTCTTTGAGCGCGACGGCTTCGAAATATAGGTGGGTCTCGGCGCGAACGAAATTCTCGACCGTGACCGGAACGCTGTCGGCCGCCGAGGCGGAGACTACCATGCTCCCCACGAAGGCAAGTCCGAGCGTCGTCATGCTATAGAAACGGTGCATGTCTCTCTCCTGTCTGATGATCGTTTCACTGGACCTGCTCGACGTCCGGAAGCTCCCAGGTCTTGTCAAACAGGGCCTTCGTCGGCGCATAGAGGCGGAACATGAGTTCGAACTCACGCTTCGGATCGCTGGGAATCCAGTTCGTTTCCTTTCCCTCCGGAGCCTTGGGGCCGATGAAGAGATCGACCGTGCCATCCGGGTTCTTCTGGAGATCGGTTATCTGCGAGGATCGACTGGCGCGATCCATGTTGCGGATCAGGGCGTGCGTCTCGCGGTCGTAAGCCGTCAGAGACCAATACTGTCCCACGGGCACGTCTGCTGGCACCGACAACCGATACATCTTTCCGCCGTCGAGGTCGTTTCCTGCCTTGTCCTTGATCGAGATCAGATAGAACTGTCCCGCACCCAGCCGCTTGAGGCCGACGAAGGCGTAGCTGTAGGCCACACCACGCAGATCGACCGGGTACGCATTGGGCTCGTCATACCCTGTCAAGGCACCCTTCACCATCTCCGGATTCGCGGCCGAACTCCATTTGCTGCCCTCGAAGAAATGTATCTGGCCGTTCTCATAGCTTGCCTCCAGCCACTCGCGGCCTTCCTCAATGGCTGCTTCCAGCTTCTTCGTCATCGACGCGTCTGGTGAGAACGGCTTGCCCTTCTCTATGCCGAGAGTTCTGAGTTGGCCTATCATCACTTTGTCGCGGGTGAGCCAGGGTTCAGTTTGAACGATCCTGTTTAGCGACGTGTAGAAGCTCGTGTCGTATTTTATCGTTGAGTCGAAGACGATACCTTCTGCGTCGGTGAATACCGTCTCAGGGGGGTTCGCGGCCTGAGAGAGCGGATACACTTTCAACCGCTTCGCGTAGGCGACGGACTTCGCGACATCCGCGTCGCTGTGGCTCGCAAGGTTTGATCGCAGGAGGGAGTAGCCGCCGTAGGTGTCGGACTGAAGGACGATGTACCCCTCGGGGACCTTGTCCTTATATCCTGGAGGCAGGATCAGGTACTTGCCGCCCTTGCCCTGGTCGGCTCCCGAGGGTCCCGTGTCTTCCAGCGCCACTTGCCAGATGTTGACGATGTTGCCGTTGATGGAGCCGTTATCGGCGGGCGGCACCTCGATGACGACCGGGCCGTCCCTGGTGTCGGTGAACGCCATCAGATAGATTGCATCGGGATTGGGCGTGAGGGTCTGGTTGTGCCAGTCCAGCGGCTTGGACCAGTAGAGGATCTGGTTGGGCCTGCCTTTGGTCTTGTTCAGCATCTCCTGGAGCATCAGGTCGTAGTTGACCGCTGGGATGCCCCATATGACGGCCTCCACCGCCCGTCTCTCTATCGTACGGGAAACCAGTTCTTCGGGCGAGTAGGCAACGGAAGCGGTCGCGGTCGACGAAAGCAGAACAACAGTAGCTAATAGCTTGCGCATCTATGTCTCCTGTGGGCATTTGGTCGTCAGCGGCCTATGGGGAATTGGAAGTTCAGTCCGGCGAAGATCTGCCAGCGTGGGGCGCCCGGCTTGTCGTGCCACACGGTGTATTGCGGCTCGATGAACGCGTTCATCGTGATGCCCTTTTCGAGCTGGAAAACCTTGCCAACGCCGGCTCCGACCGGGATGTACGAGCTGCCGTTCTCGAGGTTGAAATTCCATGTCGCGGACGAGCGCAAGTACCAGCCGTCCGAAAGATTGACGTTTACGATCGGCTGGAAGGTCAGCAGGTTCACGTCGTCGCGACTGTCGGCACCAGCAAACGAGGTCTGATAGGTGACGAGGCCGCCGAGCAGACCCCAGTCCTGAGGTGCGACGACGACGCCAGCCGCCCCGGCCTGCCACTTGCCGCTGCCGAGCGATGAATCGGTCGCAGTGGGAAGGACCAGGACCGGTCCCGCTGCGAACGTCACGTCGCCCGCTTTTGGCAGGATGAAGAGATCAATCAGCGTGAGATCCCCAAGACCGGTGGCGTAGCCGCTCGGGACGTCGGGCGAGGTGGCGATCGGCAGCGTGAATCTGACGAGCTGAGGCAGCCCGAACATGTCAGATGGTATCAGGCCCCTGAGGAGGAACTGGTTGGCGTGCGGATCTCCCGGCGTGTCGAGGAACTCCGGGATGTAGTAGTTCTGCAGGTTGATAGTGATCTTCGGCGTGAGCGGGTTGTTGGCCTCGTTCACGCTGTCATGCGCCTCCTGCGCGGCGACTGGAAGGGCCGTCGCCAAGCTTAGAATCGCAAGGATACAAAAAGATTTCGAGCGCACGAAAAGTCTCCCGTTTCAGTGCATTCAATCCAGCACGAAAAGGGGCAGGCGCACAGATTGTTACAGTAACAAGTCGACCCAACGATCATTGTAACAGTAACAATCTCGCTTTTTTGCGTTGACCGGCGCGCAATGATAGAGCGCACGACCGCGCTCTGCGCACGCATTCTGTTCGGAAAAGGAACGCCTGCATTCCATGGAAACCACTAGGGAGACCGCTCACCGCGGCTTGCTGAAACTGATGCTCCGGCTGCCCTCTCTAAGAGGAGAGCTGCGAATTCTTTGGCAGAAGCAAGACGGCGGCCTTGAACCCCTTTGTGAAGCCTACGAGGATGCCACGGCGATGCTCGAACGCCTGCTAAAAAGCACTGACATTGATGAATACGGGCTCGTTGAGGAGTATCGTGGTGTGTGCCTTGAACTGGAAACCGATGTCGTCGCGAGATGTCGATCGCAAGTCCTACGGTCTCGTACTTAAGGTTTCAGACACCATGTCACTTTTTACGATTGCAACCCTAGGGTAAGTTAGCTTATGTTCATAACTCGTGTGGGCGGGGCGTGAGGTGCGTGATGGCAGCGAGCGGGGAGAGCAGCGGGGCGCGTGCGGTCTGCGAGGACGAGGCCCGAAGGGAAACCGAGAGGCTGCTTTCCGATTCCAGGCTTCATGTTTCGGAGCGACACCGGGCTTTCCTGAAATACATCACCGACGCACTGTTCGAAGGTCGTACGGAGTCTGTAAAGGCTTATTCGATCGCCATCGACGTATTCAACCGTCCTGCATCCTTCGACCCCTCCTCCGACCCGATTGTCCGTATCGAGGCGACACGGCTCCGTGAAACTCTCCAGAAGTACTACGAGGAGCTCGGCAATGAGCCGGGTGCAAGACTGGACATCCCGCGCGGACGCTACGTGCCGGTTTTCGTCGAGCGCGACCATCCGCCATGCCCGCTGGAGGGGGCGGCCGATCGCGAAGACCCTGGATCTTCTGCGGATGTACCGCTCGAAACCATCGCGGCAGTACCAGTCGAAGCGCCAGGACCAGTTTCCAGATGGCACTATATAGCGGCGGGCTTGATCGGACTCTGCGTGGTGGGTCTCGGCGGATATGGCATTGTCACCAGCCTCGCGCCGACGCACCTCAAAACGCAGAAGCCGTTCGTTGCATTGTCGATGAACACTTCGCCGAAGGATGGCGCGACCAGCGAGGCCGTCATGGAAGGTCTCGCGATCTCCCTGGCCCGGTTCGGTACGGTGCGTCTTCGGTCGCAGTCGTTTCCAGAGAGGACAGGTGCCGACGTCGCACCACAGACGTCGTACCAGGTCAAGTTGAGATACGCCGAGGACAGCTCCGGTGTATCGATATGGTGGCAGGTATCCAACGGTTTAACCGGAGAGGCAATCTGGACCGACGAAGAGCGACGGGCGCTGAATGGTTCGCGAAGCGAGGCCTTCAAAGACCTGGTGTATGGTGTTTCCAGAAAACTTGCCGGGCCGTCCGGAATCATTAATGCTGCCGAGCTGCGCCGCAATCTCCCCCTTGCGACCACGGGCAACGTCTGCGTCTTGAGGGGCGAGTTGGCCGTGGAGATGCGCGACCCTGCCGGTCTGAAGGCTTCCGTGTCCTGCCTGGGAGCAACCATCGCCGCAGACCCGTCAGATGCGGACGCGATGGCGACTTTCGCGCGGGTCATGCTCTGGTCGGGGCGGACGACGGGGGATGACAGCTACTTCAGGCGCGGCCTCGATATGGCGAAGAGGGCGGCAGCGATCTCGCCAAACTCTCCACGAGCCGCGCTTGCGCAGATGGCGATGCTTTATCAGGTCGGCCAGAACGATAGTTCGAAAGCGGCCGGGCGACGCGGCGTTGCGCTCAACCCGGAGAATGCCGAACTCCTGGCCAAGCTGTCGATGGTGGTCTTCCTGAGCGGCGACTGGAAGGAAGGCGTTGAGCTCGCCCAAAAGGCGGCAGAGGTCGCGGGCCAGCCCATCCGCGATGCGAGCTTCGTGATGATTCTGGACGCCTACCGACAAGGCAACTTCGCGCAAGCGGTGTTTCTGGCAAGACAGGTTCCAGCGGCCGACACGCCGACGGCAGTGCTGAAGCTGGCGGCGATCGCACGTATCGGCGACCGCTCCGTGACTGAGAGAGAGATCGGGGCCGCCCGGTTGCAGCATCCCGATCTCGACCGCACCGTAGCCGCCATGTTCGCCGGCGCCCGTTACGACGACGATCTGGAGGCCGCGCTGTGGAAAGGCATACAGGCCGCCGGGCTGAAGACCCCGGAATTTGCCAGCAATGGCGCAATGTAACAGTAACATCCTTGCCGGAAAGCTTCCAATGGCATTCCTTTGACGGGTCCGCAGACCGCGGGCGATGATGTCGAAGGGCCGCCATGATGCGAAAGCTGCTTATCTTCCTAGTCGCCACCACATTCCTGGCCGGTCACGTTCGCGCCGATCCGGCGGTCGTCACCACCGGGGTCAACCTCCGCTCAGGGCCCGGAACAGGGTTCGCCGCAGTCGGAAAGGTGCCCGAAGGAGGACAGGTCGACCTGAAAGAATGCGACGCCAGTGGCGCATGGTGCGCTGTCGCCTTCGGCAAGGAGAACGGTTTCGTCAGTGGACGATATCTAAGCCAGTCGGCGGGGGACACGCCCTCCTGGCCGAAGACCTTCACCGCCGACAGCGGGGCGACGCTCACCCTCTTCCAGCCGCAGGTCGTCGACTGGCCGGACTTCGTCAAACTCGACGCGTTGGTTGCCGCCGAGCTGAAGACCTCGAAGGACGCCGAGCCCGTCTACGGCGTAATCGGCATCTCTGCCAAGACGGTGGCCGACGACGAGACGGACAACGTCGTGCTGACAGACGTCCAACTGAGCGAGGTCAACTTCTCGACGCTCGATAAGGAACAGCTTTCGAAACTCGCGCTCGGCGTCGGCAAGATCATGCCAACGGACCCGATCACAGTTTCTCAGGACCGCTTGACCGCGAGCCTGGCCGACTACAAACGGCTGAACGACGTCTCCGGACTGAAAGCCAACGCGCCACCGGTATTCACGAGCGACACGCCTGCCGTTCTCGTACAAACTGACGGCAAGGCGGTGCTGTCACCCGTCAAGGGTGTTCAGGGCCTGTCCTTCGTCGTCAACACCAACTGGGACATCTTCCAGGCAGACGCCGACAAGAGCTTCTATCTCCGTGACGAAAAAAGCTGGCTGAAGGCGGCAAGCCTCGACGGCGAGTGGACGGAAACAGACAAGCTTCCGCCACAGCTATCCACTCTTCCGGAAGACGACGCATGGAAAGATGTGAAGGCCGCCCTCCCCGCGACGAAGTTCGGCGAGAACGGCATTCCGAAGGTCTTTTACTCGGACGTGCCAGCGGAACTGCTTGTCTTCGCAGGAAAGCCAAAGCTCGAGACTGTGCCGGGTACCGGACTGGAGTGGGCGTCCAATACGACAAGCGACGTCTTCTACCGCGCGGCCGACAAGATCTGGTACGTGCTGCTATCCGGTCGCTGGTTCTCTGCGGCTTCGCTCGAAGGGCCGTGGACATTCGCAACACCCAACCTGCCCACCGATTTCCAGAACATTCCGCAGGGCGCTTCCTACTACGCAGTCCGCGCGTCCGTCCCCGGAACATCGGAAAGCGCCGAAGCCCGCCTGAAGGCCAGCATTCCGCAGATGGCGCGCGTAGCGACCGATGGCACCGTGAAGGTCGACGTCGCCTATAGCGGCGATCCCAGGTTCGAAGCAATCGACGGCACGATGCTGTCTTACGCAGTCAATTCGAACGAGCAGGTAATCAAGGTCGGGAGCAAGTACTTCGTGCTGAAAGACGGCGTCTGGTTCGTCGGCGACACTCCGACCGGTCCGTTCGACGTCGCCAGGGCGGTTCCGGACGAAGTCTACAAGATACCGGCTTCATCTCCCGTCTACAACGTCACCTATGTCAGGGTCTACGACACTGAACCGGACGCGGTCTGGTACGGCTATACGGCGGGCTATCTCGGGGCATACCTTGCCTGGGATGCTCTTGTCTGGGGCACGGGCTGGGCCTATCCGGCGTGGTGGGACTTCGGCTGGGCTGGCGGTTACTGGCCGTACTATCCGCGACCTGTCACCTACGGCGTCGGCGCCTTCTACAATCCGGCATTCGGCACCTTCGGGCGCTATGGCTATGCTTACGGCCCCTATCGCGGTATCGCCGGCGGGGCTGCCTACAATCCTGGAACCGGAACCTATGTCCGCGGCGGCGCAATCTCCGGGCCGGCCGGCTCACGTGGCTTCGTCGCTGCGTTCAATCCGAGGACGGGCAACGCCTTTGCGGCGCGCGGTGGCACAAATGTCTACGGTTCGTGGGGCACTGCCGCCGTCAAGCACGGCGGCGAGTTCGCCCGCGTCAGCGGCGGATCGACGGGCAACGCGGCTGGTCTGCATTGGCACAATTCCTCTGGCGACCGCGGTTTCGTGGCGGGCGGCAAAGGCGGCGACATCTATGCCGGACGCGACGGCAACGTCTATCGCCGCGAGAATGGCGAGTGGCAAAAGCACACGCCAGACGGCTGGAATCCGGTTAGTCGTCCTTCGACCGAGGGTTTGAAGAACGCCGGCGAGCAGTTCGCTTCGAAGCACCCGGAAGCCGCCGACCGGATCCGCAATAACGCACCCGACAGAACGCAGAACATCCAAAACCGTGTGCAGAACAATCCGGCCGTCAAGGAACGTGTCCAGAACCGTCAAAACGCCGCGCCGCGCCGACAGGTCCGGGAGCGCGCCCCGGACAATCTCGGCGTCGATCGGGTCGCCCGCCACGTCGGCAACCAGCGCGATCTCTCCCGTGATTTCGGGCGCCGCGACATCGGTCAGTTTGGAGGTGGGATGCGGGTCGGCGGTGGTGGCGGTCGAGAGTTCTCCGGCTTTCGCGGCGGCGGTGGCTTCCATGGCGGGGGCGGCGGTCACTTCCGCAGACGCTAGCACTTTATGAAATCTTTCCAGGATGGCAACACGATGACCTCTGAATTCGCAAAACGCCTGACAGCCGTCGTCGTCACGACGCTTCTTCCTTCGCTAGCTCTCGCGGCAGAGGGTGGCGCAGGCTTCTACCTTCTCGGTTCGAAAGGCCCGGCCGCAGCGATAACGCCGCCACCGGGGGTGTTCTTTTCCAACGATGTCTACATCTATTCCGGCGAGCTTGGCGGAGGCAGGGCGCTGCCCTCAGGTGGCCGTCTGGCAGTGGGCGTGGATGGGTCAGCGGTGATCGACGTCCCGACCGTACTGTGGGTGCTCCCGGAAGAGGTTCTGGGCGGGCATCTCGGATTGACTGCCACCTTGCCGATCGGCTGGAAGAAAACGAAAGCAGATTTGACGCTTTCGGGACCTCTTGGCGGCACCGCGTCAGGTTCGATCTCTGACCCTGTTTTTACAGTTGGTGACCCCGTCGTCGGCGGTCTGCTCGGATGGGAGCAAGGTAACTTCCACTGGCAGACGGGTCTTCTTGTCAATGTCCCTATCGGTGACTATCAGGAAGGAGAAATTTCCAATATCGCCTTTCATCACTGGGGTGCTGACGTGTCGGCGGGTGTGACGTGGCTTGACCCCGCTATCGGTCTCGACCTCTCTGCAGTCGTGGGCATGACGTTCAACGCCGAGAACCCGGCGACGGACTATCGCACGGGCAACGAATTCCACTTCGAATGGGCCGCCGTCCAGCATTTCAACGAACAATTCGATGCCGGGCTCATTGGTTATTATTACAATCAGGTCACAGGGGACAGTGGAGCAGGTGCGACCAGCGACTTCAAGGGAGAGGTCGCAGCGATCGGCGCGACGATCGGATGGAACTTCAAGGCGGGTGAACTGCCCATCTCCGCCCGCATCAAATACTTCCACGAATTCGCAGCGGAAAACCGCGCGGAAGGCGATGCCGTCTTCCTCAGCATATCCATGCCGCTTGCGATAACCAAACCAACGAACATCGCGGCCCAGTAGGTGCCCGACATGCGCCGCACGGTTCAATATCTGACAACGCCGCTGCTTTTCATGTTCCTTTCCGGCTGCGGGCATCCAACCGGGGTGATGCAGCCGGTAGCGGTTTCTCAAGCTGCGCCGAAAACTGTGCGGGTAGACATGCTCGTCGCAACAACCCGGCAACCCTCAGGTGATCCTTCAACCTTGTTCAACGGGGAGCGAAGCTCCAGACCCTACCTGACCGATGTTGCAGTCTCCATTCCGGAAAAGAGGGCCGTCGGCGAGGTTCAGTGGCCGAAGCGTCTTCCACCAAACCCCGCGACCGAATTTGCCGTCACGCGGGTCAAGCCAATCGATTCGGTTGCCGATGGTCGAACGTGGTTTCGCCAACATATCGAAGGCGGTCATGCCCTTGTCTTCGTCCATGGGTTCAACAACCGCTACGAAGACAGCGTCTTCCGTCTAGCGCAGATCGTCCATGACAGCGGGATGCAGGCAACTCCCATACTCTTCACATGGCCCTCGAGAGCTGAGCTGACAGGTTACGAATATGACAAGGAAAGCACCAATTACTCGAGAGCAGCGTTCGAGCAATCGCTGCGCGTCCTTGCAGCCGATCCGGCGGTGAAGGACATTACGATCCTGGCCCACTCGATGGGAACATGGCTTGCAGTCGAGTCCTTGCGCCAGATGGGCATCCGCGATGGGCATGTGAATTCAAAGATCAAGAACGTCATCCTTGCCTCGCCCGATATCGATATCCAGGTCTTTGCCAAACAGTTCGTCGAGATGGGCGACCCCAAGCCCAAGTTCACCATTTTCGTTTCGCAGGACGACAGGGCATTGGCCGCCTCCAGCTTCATCACCGGGAACGTGTCCCGCCTGGGTGCCATTGATCCCTCCGCGGAGCCATATCGCTCACGGCTCGAAAAAGCGGACATCACCGCTATCGACCTGACAAAGGTGAAAACGAACGACAGCCTTCACCACGGAAAATTCGCGGAAAGTCCCGAGATTGTCCAGCTCATCGGCCAGCGCCTGATGACGGGCCAGACCCTCACGGACAGCAATGTTTCGCTCGGCCAGGGTGTCGCGGCGGTCGTGGGTGGAACCGCGCGAACAGTTGGACGGGTGGCGGGCGCTACCGTGTCGGCCCCGCTCAGGATCGCTGAACAGCCGATGAGAAAACGACAGCCAACCGGGAGCGAGGTGGAAGCCGACCTGACAAGAGACGGAACAACCTCGCCCCTGACCCAATAAGGGTGGCGAGCGCAAAATGTTACCCCGACGACCTTGGTTGTTACAGTAACAAGCTTACCTCGCAACGAGCCCTCGCGCAGTATTGCCCGGTAACGACCAACCCAGCCCCGATGCCATCCCTTCGCAAGAAGAAAGGAATCCTGTGATGAGTATGCCCGTCTACCGAAGACTTCTGGCGGCAACCGCTGCGGTCGCGATGACCGTGACCTCCGTCGCTATCGCTCCCGTTGCTTACGCACAGCAATCAGCGCCAACGACTACCGCACCTTCGGCTGCGGAAGTTTCCACAAAGCCGAATATCCTCGTTATCTTCGGTGACGACATCGGCCAGACAAACATCAGCGCCTATTCCATGGGTGTCGTCGGCTATAAGACCCCGAACATCGACAGCATCGCCAAGGCCGGCATGATGTTCACTGACTACTATGCCGAGAATTCCTGCACTGCGGGACGTTCGACCTTCATCACCGGACAGACCTGCCTACGTACAGGCCTTTGCAAAGTTGGAGCACCAGGCGCTCCCGTAGGGCTCCAAGCCGGAGATATCACAATCGCACAGGCGCTGAAACCGCTCGGCTATGCTACCGGCCAGTTCGGCAAGAACCACCTTGGCGACCGCGACGAATATCTTCCGACAAAGCACGGTTTTGACGAATTTTTTGGAAACCTCTACCATCTGAATGCCGAGGAGGAACCGGAAGCTCCCTACTGGCCGAAGGACGATACAGAGTTCCTGAAAGCCTACTCGCCACGCGGAGTCATCAAAGCCTCGGCCGATGGCAAGATCGAGGATAGCGGCCCGCTGACAAAGAAGCGGATGGAGACAATCGACGACGAGACCAGCGACGCTGCGATTGATTTCATCGACCGCCAGGCCAAGGCGAAAAAGCCCTTCTTCACCTGGATGAACGCCACGCGCATGCATGTATTCACGCATGTGCGGGAATCGATGCGCGGCCAGAGCGGCATGCTCGGCAACGAATACGCAGACGGCATGGTTGAGCACGACCAGATGGTCGGAAAGCTTCTGAAGAAGCTCGACGATCTCGGCATCGCCGACAATACGATTGTCGTCTACACGACCGACAACGGACCAAACCAGTGGTCATGGCCGGATGCCGCGACCACGCCTTTCCGCAGCGAAAAAGACACCAACTGGGAAGGCGCGTTCCGCGTGCCTGCCATGGTCAGGTGGCCCGGCCGCATTCAGCCCGGCCAGGTCTCGAACGGCATGATGTCGGGTCTCGACTGGTTCCCGACCCTGGTCGCAGCCGCAGGTGACCCCGACGTCAAAAGTCGCCTGTTGCAGGGCTGGAAGCCCGAGGGAAGCGCCACCAGCTTCCGCAATCATCTCGACGGTTACAACCAGCTCGACTATCTGACAGGCAAGACAGACAAGAGCGCACGAAGCGACTTCTATTATTTCGATGACGACGGCGGACTGGTCGCGACACGATACGATGACTGGAAGGTCGTTTTCAAGGAACAGCCTGCCCCAGGGGGCTTTGCCGTCTGGCAGACACCATTCGTCACGTGGCGCATCCCCAAACTCTTCAACCTGCGCATGGACCCTTATGAGCGCGCCGACACGGTTTCAGACCAGTACAACGATTGGCTTGTTCGCAACGATTACCTGCTTGTGAAAGGACAGTTGCAAGGCGCAGCGTTTCTGGAAACTTTCGTGAAGTATCCACCGAGCCAACGCGTCGCTAGCTTCAATATCGAGGGTGTCCGCGAGCAGGTCGACAAGGCGATCGACCAGTCGTTCAAGGATCGCGGCATCGAGAAATAACACCCGAGGGCGCGCTTACGAGAGCGTGCCCTTACACCTCTTGATCAAAGAGAACGCCATGGCTTCCCGCGACGACATTCTCGAACTTGGCAAGCGCATCAGTCAGTCCATCATCGGCCAGGACCAGATGGTGGAGCGGCTTCTGCTTGGACTGCTTGCCAACGGCCATTTGTTGGTTGAAGGCCTACCCGGTCTTGCCAAGACACGGGCCATTAAAAGCCTCGCGAAAAACCTCGCCGCCGAACTGTCGCGGGTACAGTTCACCCCTGACCTGCTACCCGCCGACATCACGGGCTCAGAAATCTACTTCTCTGACGGTGGCAAAGGCGAGTTCAAGTTCCAGCAGGGGCCTATCTTCGCCAACCTGATCCTGGCAGACGAAATCAATCGGGCACCGGCCAAGGTGCAGTCGGCATTGCTCGAAGCCATGGAAGAACACCAGGTGACGGTCGGCGGCAAGAGCTATCCGCTCCCCGATCTCTTCATGGTGATGGCCACTCAAAACCCGATCGAGCAGGAAGGCACTTATCCTCTTCCCGAAGCACAACTCGACCGTTTTCTGATGCATGTTGAAGTCGGCTATCCGGACGAGGCTTCGGAGGCTGCGATCATGCGTCTCAACCGCAACGAAGAGAATGTGGCCCAAGGCGGCACGAAGCCGACGCAGCTACAGAAGATCAGCCCCCAGTCCGTCTTCGACGCCCGGAAAGAGATCGGCACGGTCACGGTCTCCGATCCGGTCGAGAAATACATGGTGGCGCTTGTCTTCGCCACGCGTTATCCGGATCGCTATGACAAAGATTTGCCCAAATTGCTGCAGGTTGGCGTCAGTCCCCGCGGCGTCATCGGCCTCGACAAGGTCTCAAGGGCCTATGCCTGGCTGAAAGGCCGCGACTACGTGACACCCGACGATGTGAAGGCCATCGTCCACGGGGTCTTCCGTCACAGGCTGATTCTGTCCTACGAGGCGCATGCGTCGAATACCACGCCCAACCAGATTATCGACCGGATATTGCAACTGGTGGCGGTGTCATGAGCGACGGTGTCTACGTCTCGACCGATGACCTGGTGAGGCTCGAGACCCAGGCCCGCGATCTGAACTTTATCCAGAAAGCACGCAGCCATCAGCCACTGGCCGGACGCATGAATTCGGCGATGCGTGGACGTGGGCTGACCTTCGAGGAACTGCGCAACTACCTGCCGGGCGACGACATCCGGTCGATCGACTGGCGCGTCACGGCAAGAACGACGCGACCCGTCGTGCGGATTTACTCCGAGGAGAAAGAGCGCCCTGCCCTCATCGTGGTCGACCAGCGCATGAACATGTTCTTCGGCAGTCGCCGCTCTATGAAGTCTGTGACGGCTGCGGAAGCGGCCATGCTCTGCGCCTGGCGGATACTCGGTTCAGGAGACAGGGTTGGTGGTTTCGTATTGGGCGACACGGACACAGAGCAAATAAAGCCACACCGAAGCCGCAACGCGGTTATTGCCTTTGCAGACCGGATCGCTGCCAGGAACGCAGCTCTCAAAGCTGACGCGGACGCGTCACCAGAAAATGGTCAGTTGGATGCGGTGCTCGAAACCGTCGCCAACATTGCGCATCACGACCACCTCGTTGTCATAATTTCCGACTTCGATGGCCACACCCCGCGCACCCGCGACCTCCTCCTGAGACTGTCCTCCCGGAACGACGTGGTCTGCCTCCTCGTCTACGATCCGTTCCTTCTTACCCTGCCGGCCTCTGGCGACATGGTTGTGAGCGGGGGCGGACCCCAGGCTGAACTGACGTTGAGAACCGCAAGTATCCGCTCGTCGATCGACACCTTCGCACGCAATCGCGGACGGGAATTGCTCGCCTGGCAAAACGAACTCGGCCTCCCGATGCTGCCCATCTCGGCGGCAGAAGAGACCGCTCCACAGCTTCGGCACCTTCTCGAGCAGTCCGCCTGGCGGCAAAGGAGGCGTTGATATGGAGCCTCCAAAACCAGACCCCGCCCTGCAGATGGCGCTTCAGTCATTGCACGACATCGTTCTGCCGGAACCAGTATCGTGGCTGCCGCAGACGTGGGGCTGGATGCTGGTGGCTGCGGTTCTCACGGCCGTAGTTGTCATCGCAGCTTTGCGATGGACCATGCGGTATCGTGCCAATGCCTATCGCCGTGAGGCCCTGTCGATGCTGGGTCCGATCCAGCATCTTCTCGACCAGCCGGCGACCCGCCGCGAAGGCGTCCGCCAACTCGGAGAGCTGTTGAAGCGAACAGCGCTGGCGGCATGGCCGCGTGGCGAGGTCGCGTCACTGTCGAATAAAGACTGGGTCAGCTTTTTGAAGGAGCACGGAGATAGCGACACACACGTCCTCGAATGGCTTCTGGACGACTTCGAGTATCACGGCACGGACGTTGTCGCGGGTCTGACGCCGCGGTTCGGTGACGACGTTATTGTCGCAACACGGTCATGGATCGAGCGGCACGATGTATCAGCTTGATCACCCATGGCTGCTTCTTGCGCTACCCGCACCATTGCTGGTCTGGTGGCTGCTCCCTCCCCACAGGGAAAGTTCTGCGTCGATCCGTCTTCCGTTTTTTTCGCAGGTGGCAGCGGCGGCCGGGGTTCATCCCACCGACGGTTCTGTGGTTGCACGTCGGAGCCGGCTCCAGCTCCTGTGTGAAACAGTGGCGTGGTGCCTCGTGGTTCTCGCGCTCGCCCGTCCCCAATATGTGGAGCCCCCTATCGAGAAGCTGGAACCGCAACGTGATATCCTGCTGGCACTCGACCTTTCGCAGTCCATGGATACAAAAGACTTTCCGTCTGCCGACGGTATGACCCTGGCTCGCGTCGAGGCGGTGAGACAGGTCGTCACGACTTTCGTCAAGGAGCGATCGGGAGACCGCATCGGCCTTGTGGCGTTCGGGGATGCACCCTACCCGTTGTCGCCCTTTACAATGGATCATGCGCTGGTCGAGACAATGATCACGGATGCCCTGCCGGGAATGGCGGGGCCTAGAACGTCGCTCGGCGATGCGCTCGGACTGGCCATCAAGATGTTCGATCAGACGAGCGTTCCTGAAAAGGTCCTGATCGTGCTGACCGATGGCAATGACACCGCCAGCCGCATGCCGCCATTGAAGGCAGCAGAAATCGCCAGGTCGAAAACCGTCATTGTCCACACCGTGGGGATCGGGGACCCTGCGGCTACGGGCGAGGACAAGCTCGATACGGGTACGCTGCAAAAGATCGCGACCACGACGGGCGGCAGATATTTCTTCGGTGGTGATCAGGCTCAATTGGCTGCGATCTACGAGGAACTCGACCGGATCACGCCGGAGAGCCAGAAGGTTCTTTCCTGGCGACCAAGGGTGGACCTGTTCCAGTTTCCTCTACTGGGTGCCATCGTGGTTCTGTCCGGGTACTATGCGATCACAGGTGCCGCAGGTATGCTGAGGCGGAGGCCGCCGTCATGATCTCCGACTTTCATTTCCTCCGGCCATGGTTGCTTCTCCTCCTGTTGCTGCCTGCTGCGTTACTGCTGCTCGCGAGGCGATCACAGAATATGCGTGCCCGGTGGAAGGCGATGATCGCACCGCATCTGCTCGACAACCTCATCGTGGAGGGCTCGGCAAACGCAAGGGTTCTTCCGCCGCTAATGACGGCGATGATGCTGGTGGTCGCCATCATCGGCGCTTCAGGTCCCACATGGAAGCGGGAGCCACCACCATTTGTCGCAGATGCCGCCACGCTGGTGATCGCCGTCGATCTCTCCCAGACAATGGATGCGATCGATGTTACGCCGTCGCGGCTTGAGCGTGCGAAGCTCAAGATCAAGGACGTAATCGATGCCCGTCAGGGTGCACGCACGGCCATCGTCGCCTATGCCGGGACTGCGCATCTGGTCGTTCCACCAACGGAAGATGCGGCGCTGCTCGAAACCTATTCCGAGGCGCTGGCAACCCGCATTATGCCGAAGCCGGGCAAGGACACTTCCGTGGCGCTGCGGCTGGCCGACGACCTCCTCAAGAGGGAAGGCACGGTGGGAACCATCCTGATACTGACCGACGGCGTCGAAGCGGCCGCCACGGAAAAGTTGAAGTCCGACCCCAATGGCGTCGTCATCCTTGGAGTCGGCACGACGGAGGGCGGCCCCGTGAAAAATGCCGATGGAGAGTTTGCAACGGCTGCGTCGGGGGCACGGCTCTTCCCTAAACTGGACATACAGGCGCTTCAGGCCATCGGGCGGGAAACGGGGGCGGATGTCGCGACCGTGACGGACGATGACACCGACGTTCGATGGATACTCCAGCGTATCCGTTCGAATTTCACTCAAAAGCAGGCGACCGCCGATGGCCGCTGGAGCGATATGGGATGGTGGCTGGTTTTACCGCTCGTCGTCACCATGGCGCTGTCTTTCCGTCGAGGCTGGGTGGTGAGAACAGGCGCCGTGCTGCTTGCCTTGCATCTGTCATCTGCACAACCTGTCCATGCAGACGGGCTTATAGACATGTGGCTCACAAGCGATCAACAAGGGCGTCTGGCCTTTGAGCATAGTGACTTCGATAGTGCGGCGGACCGCTTTTCCGATCCGCTATGGAAGGGCGTGTCCTTCTATCGGGCTGGTCAATTTCAGGAGGCCGTGGATGCGTTTGCCTCGGTGGACACGCCTGAGAGCTGGTACAATCAGGGAAATGCTCTTCTTCAGCTCGGCAAGTTCGAGCAGGCGGTCGATTCCTACGAGAACGCTTTGAAGATACGCAAGGATTGGGCCGATGCCACAGCCAATCTGGCCATCGCCCGGCAGCTTCTTAAAGCCCAGAAGGAAAAGCAGGAAGACCAGCCGGAACAGCCGAGCGAGGCCCCCGACAGCGTCCAGTTCGACGACAAGGGGAAGCAGGGCAAGGAAGGCACGATGAACATCGCCGAGCAGACCTCCGAGATGTGGATGAAGAACATCGTTGTCAGTCCGGCAGACCTGATGGCCCGCAAGTTTTCTATTGAAGCTGGAAGGAGAACACAATGAGAATGCTCGTTGTCCTGTTCAGTCTCCTGGCGGGCGGGCCGGCGTTCGCAGCCGAGCCGTTCGGACGCGCTTCGATCCCGCAGGCCGAGCGGATTGTCCCCGGCCAGCAGGTACATGTAACCGTGGAGGTCTTCGCGCCGGAGTTTTTCACGTCGCCGCCGCAGTTTCCACTGTTCGATGCGCCAGATGCCCTCGTGACGCTCCGCGACGGCAATGCCCAGAACATGGTGCAGACGATAGACGGGGTTCAGTATTCAGGGATTCGGAGGGGTTACGCGGTCGTACCGGAAAGGGCCGGGTCCTTCGCCCTCCCCGAAATCGGAATCGATCTCGGCTACTCGTCAAGCGGAACGTCCGTAAAGACGACGGTGAGGGTCGCCCTTCCTTCTTTCGAGGTCACCAATAATGCTCCGACCGAAGGTCTGCCGTTCGCAGCCCGGAACTTGGCCATCACGCAGTCACTCGACCGGGATGCCTCGACGCTGGTAGCGGGCGACGCACTGGTCAGAACCATCGTGGTCTTCGCCGAGGACACACAGGCTATGCTGATACCGCCTGTCGATCCTGGCCAACCGAAAGATCTTGGGCAGTACCTGAAGCCGCCAGTCCTTGCAGATGGCGTCGAGAAGCGAGGTATAGGCCGTAGCGTCGAAACCGGAAGCACCCGTACGCAGACCGTAGTCTACACTACCTCCCGCGACGGCCGTTTCTCGCTTCCCGAGATCTCCTATCCCTGGTTTGATGTCGAGGGCCAGATCGTCGCGACCGCGACCCTGCCTGCCCTTGATGTCCTGGTTGTTCCGAAGGCGTTGCAAACCGATCGGATCGCGCCCCAACTCGAGGAGGATGTCGCTGCTTCCGGAAGAACCACATGGTGGGCCTGGCTAGCGACGCTAGCGGCATGCACACTCGCCTTCGCCGTCATCTTGGTCATGCGCCGACGATCCATGACCATCCGCACGTGGGCGACGGAGATGCTTGACAGACGACGAAACTCGCCGAGGCGGAGGTTGAAACGTCTTCGCGCTATCGTCGCTAATGGTGGCGAGTTTGCGATTTACCGCGCTCTTCAGGACTGGAGCGCCGATCTGGGCTATGCGACGGTTTCAGCCTGGACGGAAGCGCAGGCCAGCCCGGTGCTGACAGAGCAGGTTGCCATCCTCGAAAAAAGGCTGTTCCGGTCGCAGGAGTTGGAGCTGGATCGGAAAGCACTGTCCTCGGCGATCGTCCTCCCTAAGCACGCTAACATCATTGCCAAAAAAAGCGCGCTACCGGAGCTTAATCCGACGGCGCAATCGTCATTGTTACCCCCATTGTAACCGTAACATTCTTCCCTCGCGAAGCGCGCTCGTTAAGCTCTGGTTTCCAAACTCTGGAGGCTAGGATGGCTTTGGCATTTGACGACGCGATGGAAGCGCGGCAGGAGGATGGCCTCGTATGGGTCCCGGGCCGCACCTTCACAATGGGATCGAACGACCACTATCCGGAGGAGGCACCTGCCCATCCCGTAAAGGTCGACGGCTTCTGGATATCGGAGACCCCCGTCACCAATCGTCAGTTCAAGGCCTTCGTCGACGCGACGGGTCATGTAACCGTCGCGGAGAGGGCTCCCGATCCAAAGGATTATCCCGGAGCGCTTCCAAACATGCTGCGCGCCGGATCATTGGTGTTCACGCCACCCAAGTCGGTCGACGGGCCGGACATTTCTCAGTGGTGGACCTTCAAGTTTGGTGCCACCTGGCGGCGACCACTCGGCGGCATCAGCGATCTGCGCGGCAAGCTCGACCATCCTGTCGTCCACGTCGCCTATGCCGATGCTCTCGCCTATGCCACCTGGGTAGGAATGTCCCTTCCGACAGAAGCGGAATGGGAATTGGCCGCGCGGGGAGGATGTGACGACATGGAATTTGCCTGGGGAGACGAACTGACCCCGGACGGCATCGTCATGGCGAACACCTGGAGCGGCACGTTCCCGACACATTCCACCAAGCCAAAGGGCCATGAGCGTACCTCGCCCGTGCGATGTTTCCCGCCGAACGCGCTTGGTCTGTACGACATGATCGGCAATGTCTGGGAGTGGACAAGCGATTACTGGTCGACCCGGCATCCCGAGCCTGCAAAGCACTCGTGCTGCATCCCGAGCAATCCGCGTGGCGACCTCATCGAGGCAAGCTACGACCCGCGTCAGCCCGCAATCCGCATAGCCCGGCGCGTGCTGAAGGGCGGCTCCCACCTCTGCGCCCCGAACTACTGCCGCCGCTATCGTCCCGCCGCCCGTCATGCGGAGCCGGAAGACACGTCCACAAGCCATGTCGGTTTCCGCTGCGTGAAGCGGCCGATCCCAGAAGGAGAAGGAAAATGAGAACACGCCCACTCGCTGCGGATCCCTTCGTAGCCGCGTTCGCGGTTGCCCTCGTCCTCATTTTTTCAGGACTTGTACGTCCGGCGCTTGCGCAGGAGGTGCTCCCGTCCTGGAATGACACCGCGGCGAAGACCCGGATCGTCGAATTCGTCAAGGCGACGACGACGGAAGGCGGCGACGGCTATGTCCCGCCCTACGACCGCATCGCCGTGTTCGACAATGACGGGACCCTGTGGTCCGAGCAGCCGATCTATTTCCAGTTCGGGTTCATGCTCGACCGCGTAAAGACGCTCGCCCCGCAGCATCCTGAGTGGAAGACCGAGGAGCCGTACAAGTCGATCCTCGACGGTGATCCGATGGGCGCGCTGAAAAGTGGCGAAAAGGGCATTATTGATCTGGCGATGACCACGCACGCCGGTATGACGACCGACCAGTTCTCCAAGATCGTCACGGACTGGTTCGCGACAGCGAAGCATCCCAAGACGGGCAAGCCTTATGACGAAATGACCTTTGTGCCAATGCGGGAACTTCTCGACTATCTAAGAGCGAACGGCTTCAAGACTTATATTGTCTCGGGTGGCGGCGTCGAGTTCATGCGCCCTATGACCGAAAAGATGTATGGCATCCCGCCTGAACAGGTTGTCGGCAGTACGATCACGACCGAATACGCACTCGTTGGCGACGTCCCGGTTCTTAAACGTTTGCCGAAGATAGACTTCATCGATGACGGCAAGGGCAAGCCTTCCGGCATCAACACGTTCATTGGCAGAAAGCCCATCTTCGTCGCCGGGAATTCCGATGGCGACTACGAGATGCTGCGCTGGGTCACCGCTGCCAAGGGACCTGGGTTCGCGATGATTGTCCACCACACTGACGATGCCCGCGAGGTCGCTTACGACCGCAAGAGCGCGATCGGCAAGCTCGACAAGGCGCTTGATGAGGCCGAGCGCAGGAACTGGCTTGTCGTGGACATGAAGGCGGACTGGAAAAAAGTCTTCGCGTTCGAAAACTAGCAGGAAGGATGCTCGTATGAAATGGATCGCGGGTCCGCTGCTTGTCATCGCCATGTCAACCACAAGCTTTTCTCAGGATGCCCCGCGCCCGCAAAAGGTCGATGATCTCGTCAAGCTTTTGCAAGATCCGGACGTGCGTTCGTGGCTGGAGCAGGCGCCAGCAGCACCTGCTGCTAATCCAGCTCCAGCCGAGGCAGCAACTGACGGGTTGGGCGAATGGGAAGCTTCAACCCGAAGCAGATTAAATGGAATGATCAAGTCGATCCCGGCGATCCCACGGGAAGTGCACGAGGTTTCCGAAAGGACGAGGCAACAGGCCTTGGCCTACGGAGGCCTACCGGTCTTTGCGATCTTTCTGGGCCTGATGGCCTTCGGCCTTGCTGCGGAACGCCTTTTCCTGAGGACGAGAACAGGCAGGGGCGTGCTCGATCGTCTTCTGGCAATCAGTATATTCACGGCCGCCATGGGTGTCGTCTTTTTCCTGTTTGATTGGCCACCCCTTCCCCGCATCGCTCTCCTCGTCTCGCTGTTGGCGCTGATCGGTTACCGAACGGTAGCCGTGTTTGTTGATATCGCCGGATTGTCATCCCCCGCTCGCCGGCGGGCAAAGGTATTGCTGGCCGTCGCCACGCTTGCGATCGCCGGCGCAGGGCTCGGAAAAGCTCTCTCCGTCGATCCCTCGGTGGTGGCGGCAATCTCGTTTTGTTTTTCCGTCGCGTTACTCGCACTGGCCGTCGAGGCTGCAGTTTCCTCTTCGGCTGGGTCGATTCGAAACCGTATCTCGCTGTGCCTTGCGCTGGTGGTCATTTGGGCGCTTTGGTGCATCGGACTGAGCGGGCTTTTCTGGCTG
>Ga0247738_10000267_pt1 | contig 21262 bp, 22 predicted proteins | sample UWRJL013104B2_FD_180936 | JGI IMG/M metagenome (GOLD analysis project Ga0247738, IMG submission 180936) | Plant litter microbial communities from Arlington Agricultural Research Station in Wisconsin, United States - UWRJ-L013-104B-2 | ecosystem: Environmental > Terrestrial > Plant litter >...
GGGCGCGCTCGGCCGCAGGGCGCTGAGCATCGCGTCGATCTCGGACTGCGTCGCGGGTCCGGAGGCGTCGCGGGCTCTCTCGCGGTAGGCCCGATACTGCTCGAGGCGTTCGCGGAACACCCCGAACGCGAAGGGCTTGATCAGGTACTGAGCCACGCCGAGCGCCACCATCTGCCGCACGACATCGGCATCGCGCACCCCCGTCACGGCGATGACGTCCACGTCGGCGGCCCGAGCGCGCACATGCCGGAGCACGTCCAGACCGGTGCCGTCCGGCATGGTCATATCCAGCAGCACGAGGTCGATCCCCTCCGCGGGTGGGCGTTCCAGGATCGCCGAGACCGCTGCCCGCGCGCCTGTGCATTCGGCGACCACCCGGAAGCCCTCCAGGCGCTCGAGATAGGTCCGATGCAGTTCGAGCGTGAGCGCGTCGTCGTCGACGAGGAGCACCTGGATCATGCGCTTCTCCCCGGCAGGATGACCTGGAACGTCGTGGGGTCGGCGGTCACGTCGACGGCGCCTCCGGCCGCCTCCACGATCGAGCGCACGAGCGCAAGCCCGACGCCGCGGCCTTCGGCCCCCGCGGGCTTGGTCGAGAACCCGTGCTCGAAGATGCGATCGCGCAGTGCGGGCGGCACCCCGGCGCCGGAATCCGTGACGGAGATCTCGAGCGCGCCTCCCGGTGCGGGGGCGAACACGACGCCGACGGTGCGCGGCTCGGATCCGGCCGCAGCGGCATCCACGGCGTTGTCGATCAGGTTGCCCACGACCGACACCGCGTCGACCGGACTCAGCGTGCTCCGTGGAGCGGCCGGGTCGATCTGCGCCGTCCACTCCACCCCGCGCTCGCGGGCCTGCGCCGCCTTGCCCAGCAGCAGGGCGCCCACCGTGGGGTCTCCCTCGCGGCGTGCGGCCACCTGGTCCACGAGCGCCTGGCTCTGGCGGGAGGTCTCGGTCAGGATTCCGATCGCCTCATCGGTGCGGCCGAGCTCGAGCAGCGCGACGGCGGTGTGCATGCGGTTGCCGTGCTCGTGCGTCTGCGCGCGCAGCGCCTCGCCGAGCGTGCGGACCGACTCGTAGGACGAGACGGCATCCCGCACGGCGCTCGCCGGGAGGTCGCCGGCGATCCGGCGCGTGAACCGCCCGGCGAACCACGCGGCCGCCAGCCCGACGGCGGCGAGGGCGACCGCGATCGCGATCACGAAGGGGACCTGTCGCAGCACGCCGCTGCCGACGCTGCCGAGGGTGATGCCGGCCGACACGAGCGCCACGACCTCGCCGTCGGAGGTCACCGGCACGACCGAACGCAGCGACGGCCCCAGCGTGCCGACGGCCTCCTCCGTGAGCGTCTGGCCCTCCAGGGCGGGTGCGATCGTGCCCAGATAGGGTCTTCCGATCTCGGCCGGATCGCGATGCGTGAGTCTGATGCCGTCGGTGGTCATGATCGTCACGAAGTCGATCGGGGTCTCTTCCATGATCCGCTCGGCGACCGGCTGGAGCTGCGCCGTCGCGTCCGCATCCGACCCGCTCGTCACTGCCGCGGCCACCTCCGGCATCTCGGCGATCGTCCGCGCGACCGCCAGCGTCACGGCCTCGGCCTCGCCGCGCTCGGTCGCCTGGGCCTGGAGCGCGAGCAGGACCACCAGCAGCACGGTGATGACCACCACGGCGCCGAGGAACGCGAGGAAGACCCGCGATGCCGCGCTCGTCCCGCGTCTGGCAGCCATACGCCTCCTCGCGTTCTCATCCGTCACGACCAATACGACCACAACCGCAGGCATCCGGCATCCGTCGCCGAGAGTACTCGCAGGACGGATGCCGGACCGGCAGCCCGAGAACAACGAAGTTTGATCCCTATCGGAGGCGAAGATGGCTCTTCAGATCCCCAGAACCCAATCGTTCAAGCTCCCCGGCTACAACTGGCGGCGCGGCAAGACGGCATGGGACAAGCACACGTGGCTCTACATCGCGGTGATCATCGCCGTCGTGCTCGGCGCGACCATCGGGCTCATCTGGCCCGACGTGGGAATCGCCCTCGAGCCGATCGGCAAGGGCTTCGTCGCCCTCATCAAGATGATGATCGCGCCGATCATCTTCTGCACGATCGTGGTCGGCGTCGGATCGATCGCGAAGGCCGCGACCGTCGGCAAGATCGGCGGTCTGGCGCTGCTGTACTTCATGATCATGACCACCTTCGCCCTGGCGATCGGCCTGGTCGTGGGCAACCTCATCCACCCGGGCGAGGGTCTGAACATGACCAACTCGACCTACGACGCCACGACGACCGAGGCCAAGACGACGCAGGAGTTCCTCCTCGGCATCATCCCGACGACCTTCTTCTCGGCGTTCACCGGCGAGAGCGTGCTCCAGGTGCTGTTCATCGCCCTGCTGGTCGGGTTCGCGCTGCAGAAGATGGGGCCCAAGGGCGAGCCCATCATGTTCGCCGTCAAGAACCTGCAGGCGCTCGTGTTCCGCATCCTCGGCATGATCCTCTGGCTCGCACCGCTCGGCGCATTCGGCGCGATCGCCGCGGTCGTCGGCAAGACCGGATTCGCCGCCATCATCAGCCTCGGCGTGCTGATGATCGCGTTCTACATCACGTGTGCGATCTTCATCATCGGCATCCTGGGCACGCTCCTGTACGTCGTGGCGCGGGTCAACCTGTTCAGCCTGATGAAGTACCTGGCGCGGGAGTACCTCCTGATCGTGGGCACCTCCTCGTCCGAGTCGGCGCTGCCGCGACTCATCGCCAAGATGGAGCACCTCGGCGTCGCGAAGCCCGTCGTGGGGATCACCGTTCCGACCGGCTACTCGTTCAACCTGGACGGCACCGCGATCTACCTCACCATGGCATCGCTGTTCATCGCCTCGGGCATGGGAATGCCGATGTCGATCCCCGAGCAGATCGGCCTGCTGCTGTTCATGATCATCGCCTCCAAGGGTGCCGCCGGAGTCACCGGCGCCGGACTCGCGACGCTCGCCGGTGGACTGCAGGCGTACCGCCCCGACCTGGTCGACGGCGTCGGCGTCATCGTCGGGATCGACCGGTTCATGTCCGAGGGTCGTGCGATCACGAACTTCACGGGCAACGCGGTGGCCACGGTGCTGATCGGCACCTGGGTCAAGGAGTTCGACTCGAGCCGCGCACGCCAGGTGCTGCGCGGCGAGATCCCCTTCGACGAGACGACGCTCTCGGGCGACGACCACGACGGCATGTCGGACGCGAAGGATGCCGTCGGCATTCAGGGTCTGGAAGAGGCCGCGATCGCCGAGGCCGAAGCCAAGGAGCAGCGGGCGAAGGAGCGCGAAGTAGCCCTGCGCTGACCGCCGCACCAGACAGCACGGAGCCCGCCTGCGGACAGCAGGCGGGCTCCGTGCGATCAGCGGTCTATTCGTCCCCGACCGGGGGCAGATCGTCGGCCTCGACGTCGGTGCCCAGCGGCTCCGCGTCGTCCGATCCGTCCAGGTCGGGCAGTTCGTCGGCTTCCTTCGAGATCTCGTGGAACGTGGGATCGAAAACCATGACTGCTCCTCTCAGCCGCTCTTGCGGCGGAACTCGCGCTTGGTCTGCACGGCGCCGTGGGTCCCGTGCACGGAGGAGTCCCCGTCCAGGTGCGCCTCGCCGTCGCGGTGCTTCGCGTTCTTCTTGTCGAGCGCCTCCTTGAACTTGCGCTTCATCTCAGCTGCCTCTTCGGTGGGCTTGTCTTCGGTGCTCATGCTCCCCACCCTAGGCATCCGCTCCTCGCCGCCGCCACCCTCGGCGCCCGTCGCCCGCCCCGGAACCCGTGACGGTAGCCTGCACTGGTAGTCTGGGTCGGGTTGCCCTCGGGCATCCGCTCAATTGAACACGAGCTACACGGAGCAGGCCGGCAGCAAGCTGGTCCCCTGTGGTGGACTCCCCGTCCCGCATCGTCGCCCGATGCGCGCCGGGTGCTCTTCTACTGGTGACCAGCGCAGGTACAGCGCGACGGACTGTCGCGCGCCGATAATCTGCCTGTTCCTGCTCCTTCGAATGAACTCGCGCGCCATACGGGCACGCGAGTCAAAACAAAGAAGGAGAGACCTCTTGGAAGGTCCTGAAATCACCGCCGCAGAAGCCGTTCTCGACAACGGCCGCTTCGGCACCCGCACTGTCCGTTTCGAAACCGGACGCCTCGCCCAGCAGGCGCAGGGCGCCGTCGCCGCCTACCTCGATGAGGAGACGATGCTCCTGTCGGCCACCAGCGCCGGCAAGCACCCTCGTGAAGGCTTCGACTTCTTCCCGCTGACCGTCGACGTCGAAGAGCGCTCGTACGCCGCCGGCAAGATCCCCGGCTCGTTCTTCCGTCGTGAGGGCCGCCCCTCCACTGAGGCGATCCTCGTCTGCCGTCTGATCGATCGTCCGCTGCGTCCGTCGTTCGTCGAGGGCCTCCGCAACGAGGTCCAGATCGTCGTCACCGTCCTTTCGATCGCACCGGGTGAGTTCTACGACGCCCTCGCGATCAACGCCGCTTCGCTGTCGACCCAGATCTCGGGTCTGCCGTTCTCCGGCCCGATCGCCGGTGTGCGTCTCGCGCTCATCCCGGGTCACGGTGAGAACGCCGACCAGTGGATCGCGTTCCCGACCGTCACGCAGCTCGAAGAGGCCGTGTTCGACCTCATCGTCGCGGGTCGCGTCATCACCGATGCCGAGGGCAACGAAGACGTCGCGATCATGATGGTCGAGGCCGAGGCCACCGAGGGTTCGTGGAACCTGATCAAGGGCGGCGCCGTCAAGCCGAACGAGCAGGTCGTCGCCGAGGGCCTCGAGGCCTCGAAGCCGTTCCTCAAGCAGCTCGTGGCCGCGCAGAACGTCGTCGCGAACACCGCGGCCAAGGAGATCAAGGACTTCCCGGTCTTCCTGCCGTACAGCCAGGAGACCTACGACTACGTCGCGCACCGCGCCTACGACCGTCTCGTGGGGATCTACCAGATCGCCGACAAGGTCGAGCGTCAGAACGCGGACGACGCGCTCAAGGACGAGGTCAAGGGCCAGCTGCTCGGGGCCGTCGAGTCCGGCGAGCTGCAGGCCGTCGCGACGCTCGAGTTCTCGGCCGCCTACAAGTCGGTCACGAAGAAGATCGTTCGCGGCCGCATCCTCTCGGAGGGTGTGCGCATCGACGGACGCGGCCTGGCCGACATCCGTCCGCTCGACGCCGAGGTGCAGGTCATCCCGCGCGTCCACGGTTCGGCGATCTTCCAGCGCGGCGAGACCCAGATCCTGGGTGTCACCACGCTGAACATGCTCAAGATGGAGCAGCAGATCGACTCCCTGTCGCCGGTGACGCACAAGCGCTACATGCACCACTACAACTTCCCGCCGTACTCGACCGGTGAGACCGGTCGCGTCGGCAGCCCGAAGCGTCGCGAGATCGGGCACGGCTTCCTGGCCGAGCGCGCGCTCGTGCCGGTGCTGCCCAGCCGCGAGGAGTTCCCGTACGCGATCCGCCAGGTGTCCGAGGCTCTCGGCTCCAACGGCTCGACGTCGATGGGCTCCGTGTGCGCCTCGACCCTGTCGCTGCTGAACGCCGGTGTGCCCCTCCGGGCCGCCGTCGCCGGCATCGCGATGGGTCTGGTCTCCGACGAGGTCGACGGTCAGACTCGCTACGCTGCGCTTACTGACATCCTCGGCGCCGAAGACGCGCTCGGCGACATGGACTTCAAGGTCGCCGGCACGTCCGAGTTCGTCACCGCGATCCAGCTCGACACGAAGCTCGACGGCATCCCGTCCTCGGTGCTGACCGCCGCGCTGCAGCAGGCTCACGAGGCGCGCCTCACGATCCTCGGCGTGCTGAACGCCGCGATCGACGCCCCCGACGAGATGGCGCCGACCGCGCCCCGCGTGATCAGCGTCCAGATCCCGGTCGACAAGATCGGCGAGCTGATCGGCCCCAAGGGCAAGACGATCAACGCGATCCAGGACGAGACGGGAGCCCAGATCTCGATCGAGGAGGACGGCACCGTCTACATCGGCGCGACCGACGGCCCCTCGGCCGAGGCCGCCCGCGCCCAGGTCAACGCGATCGCCAACCCCACCAACCCGGAGGTCGGCGAGCAGTTCCTCGGCACCGTGGTGAAGCTGGCGACGTTCGGCGCGTTCATCTCGCTGCTGCCCGGCAAGGACGGACTGCTGCACGTCAGCGAGGTCCGCAAGCTCGCCGGTGGCAAGCGTGTGGAGAACGTCGAGGACGTGCTCAGCGTCGGTCAGAAGATCCTCGTGAAGATCACGAAGATCGACGATCGCGGCAAGCTCTCGCTCGAGCCGGTTCTCGAAGAGCCCGCCGACCAGGAGGGTCGCGCCGCGGCCAACCCCGGTCCGGAAGGCCCCGCCGAAGGCTGAGTCTCCTCGCGACACGCCGCGCTCGGCGTGTCGCGACACACGGGTGCCCGCCCCTCCACCCGGAGGGGCGGGCACCCGCATTTTCGCGGATCTGTCCCCCGAACGGAGGACACCGGCCGGGCATCATAGCGCCTCGTGACCCAAGCGTTATCCAATATTTACCGACCGGATGCCGGAATGACCGGCTCCGGCCCCGGGACGGCCTACCCTCGAAGGAAGCGCCGGGGGGCGTGAAGACGAAATTCGAGGTCACGGAAGCTCCGTCCGGAGTCGACGTGAGGGGGTGGGACCATGGCTGTATTCGGCGTAGGCGCGGCCGTCTCCTCGGAGAGCCTGCCGCTCGCCCCGGCGCCCGGCAACGTCCACCCTTCGGCTCCGATCCCCGTGCAGGGTCCGCCCCTGGGGCAGGGTGTTCGCGTGAAGCTGGGCGAGACCGGTGCGGAGATCTTCCCGCTCATCCTCGGCGGCGCCGAGTTCGGATGGAACGTCGACCTCGAGTCGAGCCACGACATCATGGACGCCTATGTCGAGCGCGGCGGCAACGCCGTGCACACCGCCGACAGTTTCGCCGGCGGGCGCAGCGAGCACATCATCGGGCAGTGGCTGCACTCGCGGGGTCTTCGCGACGAGGTGACCCTCGCGGTCCGCGTCGGCGGGCACCCCGACAACCCGGGCCTCGGGCCCGTCAACCTCGTGCGCGCGGTCGAGGCTTCGCTGACACGGCTGCGGACCGATCGCATCGACGTCCTCTACCTCGACGCGGCGACCGGCCCGATGGACCTCGAAGAGACCCTGGCCACCGCTGAATGGCTCGTGGAGTCCGGCAAGGCGCGATCCCTCGGAGCTGCGGGCTTCACCGCCGCGCAGCTCGTCGAAGCCCGCATCTACGTCTCGGCCGGCTACCCCCGCATCACCGCGCTCGACGTGCCGTTCAATGTCCTGCGCCGCCACGAGTTCGACGCCGACCTGCGACTGGTCGCGGGGGCTCAGGGCATGGCGGTCACGCCGTCGCACGCGCTCGAGCACGGCTTCCTCGCCGGACGCCACCGCACCCGCCTTCGCGGCGGACTGTCGGTGCGCGGCGCTCAGATCGCAGCGAACATCAACCGCCGCGGCAGCCGCACCCTGCGGGCCCTCGACGCGGTCGGCACGGATCTCGGCGTTCCGGACGCGGCGGTCGCGGTCGCCTGGCTGCTCGCGCAGAAGCTGGTGACCGCTCCGATCGTCAACGCCTACGCCCCCCAGCACGTCGAAGAGCTGGTGCAGGGGATCGGCGTGCGGCTGAGCCGCAGCCAGCTGGCAGACATCGCACGCGCCTCCGAGTAAGGCGCCCCGGGCTCGGTCCCGGACCTTCATGCCCGGGGTGGCATAGGCTGGAAGCGTGCCCTCACGGCACGCGAACCCCCGACGAAGTGAGCTGGCGTGACGCACTACATCTATCTCGTGCGGCACGGCGAACATCAGGACGCCGAGCACGGAATGATCGATGGACCGCTCTCACCGCGCGGCCGCCGCCAGGCCGGATTCCTGGCCGACCGGCTCTCCGGCGTCCCGTTCGACGCGGTCTGGCACTCGCCTCTGGAACGCGCGAGTCAGACCGCGCGCGCCGTCGCCGAGCGGATGCCGTCGCTCTCGCCGCAGCCGTCGGCGCTGCTGTTCGACTGCGTCCCGAGCGGCATGACTCCCGAGACCCCGGCCGTGTTCGAGCCGTTCTTCGGGAGCGTGACCGAGGCCGAGGTCGAAGCGGGAAGCGCGCAGATGGCCGACGCGGCGAGCGAATACCTCGTTCGCAAGAGCGGAGAGGTCCATGAGCTGCTGATCACGCACAACTTCGTGATCGGCTGGTTCGTGCGCGAGGTGCTTCAGGCGCCCGAGTGGCGCTGGATGACGCTGAATCAGGCGCACTGCGGCCTGACCGTGATCGCGCAGAAGCAGGGTCGTCCGTGGACGCTGCTCTCGCACAACGACCTCGCGCACCTGCCGGTGGAGCTGCGCACCGGTCTGCCCGAGGTCTACCCGGTCTGATCGGAGCCGATCGGCTTCGCGTACCAGCGCGTCGCGTTGGGATTGTCGTTGTACGGGTCGATGGCTTCGAAGCCGGCCGCCGCGTAGAGGCGTCCGGCGGCTTCGAGCGTGTGGTGCGTGTCGAGCACGAGCTCGCCCGCACCCAGCGCGATCGCCCGGCGCTCCAGATCTTCGATCAGAAGCCGCCCCCACCCTCGTCCGCGCGTCAAAGGCCGCAGGTAGAGGTGCTTGACCTCGTAGCGCAGGCCGAGTGGGCCGTCGTCGATGCGTCTGATGCCGCCGCATCCGACGGCCTCGCCGTCCTCGTCGCGGACGACGACGAACACGCCCGCCGGCGGCTCGAACGCGGACGGATCGGGGAACACCGTCGTGTAGGTGTGACCAGGGAATGTCGAGACGCGCATCGCGAAGTACTCGGCGAGGAGCTCGTGCGCGTCGGGCGAGTCGACCGGAGCGGGGCTGATCGTCGGCATGGGCTCGAGCGTAGCCCCGCGTCGGGGCAGCCTCGTCGCGCGCCGCGCCTACGATGGTTGCATGACGACGCGCGTGGCCATTGTCGGCGGCACAGGCAAGCTGGGTGGCATCATCCGCGACGTCATCGACGGCGACGACGACTTCGAGGTCGTCGCGACACTGTCCTCGCGCTCCGAGCTCTCGGAGCTGGAGGGCGCGGACCTCGTCGTCGACGCCTCCACCCCGGCCGTCTCGATCGATGTCGTGCGGGCGGCGATCGAACGGGGCATCAACGTCCTGGTCGGCACCTCCGGATGGTCGGCTGAGCGCATCGCGCTCGTGCGGCCTCTTGTGGAGGCTGCGGGCACGGGCGCCGTGTTCATCCCCAACTTCTCGCTGGGATCGGTCATCGGCTCGGCCCTCGCCGCCGCCGCTGCGCCGTTCTTCCCGTCGATCGAGATCGTCGAGGCGCATCGCGAGACGAAGGTCGATTCGCCCAGCGGAACCGCTGTGCGCACGGCCGAGCTCATCGCGGCCGCGCGGACCGAGGTCGGTCCGGTGGAGTCGCCGCACGTCGATCAGCGCGCGCGCGGCCAGCAGGTCGCCAGTGTGCCGATCCACTCCCTGCGCCGCCCCGGTGTCGTCGCTCGCCAGGAGGTGCTGCTGTCGGGTCCCGGCGAATCGCTCACGCTGATCCACGACACCGTCGACCCCGCCCTGGCCTATGCCCCCGGCATCCGCGTCGCGCTCGCGGCCGCGCGCGCTGCCCGAGGCGTGATCGTCGGTCTCGACAGCTTCCTCGACATCGGCATCCGCGTGCCGCACCCGGCGCCCGAGCGCGCCGTCGCGGAGGGCGGCGTGCCCGGACAGGTCGCGCGCGCGACCGGCGCATGACCGCACGCATCGGCGTCGCCCTGATGGCGGTGCTGCTCGCCCTCTACATCGTGCTGGTCGCGCAGCGGGCCTGGCTGCTGCTGATCAGCGGGGAGCCGATCGCCATCGCGATGGGCCTCGCCCTCGTGGTGCTTCCCGTCATCGCGGCCTGGGCGCTCGGGCGCGAGCTGTGGTTCGGCGTGCGCGCAGAGCAGCTCGCGCGTCGGCTCGAAGCCGAAGGCGGCCTGCCGGAAGAGCCCGTCACGGTTCGACCGAGCGGACGCGTGGTGCGCGAGGACGGCGACGCGGTCTTCCCGCACTACCGAGCCGACGTCGAGGCGCACCCGGACGACTGGCGGGCCTGGTATCGGCTGGGCCTGGCGTACGACGCCGCCCGCGACCGCAAGCGGGCTCGTGCGGCGGTGCGGCGCGCGATCCAGCTCGAGACCGCCGAGCGACGGGCTTAGGCAGCCGGAGGGGGCACCGCGGCATCCACCGCCTGCTCGACCGTCGCGTGGCGGAACGTGAAGCCCGAGGCCTCCAGCACTCTCGGCACCACCGCGGCGTCGGTGGTGAGCAGCGCCTCGGTCGCATCGGCGCCGAGCACGAGCCTGACCGCCCACACCGGCGCGCGCAGCACGAACGGCCGGTTCATGCGCATCGCCAGTGCGAAGCCCAGGTCGTTGGCGCTCGCGGGCGTGGGTCCGGTCAGGTTGACCGGACCGGCGATCTGCGTGTCGATCACGTGCCGGATGCCGCGCACTTCGTCCTCGAGAGAGATCCACGGCCACTTCTGCGTGCCGCGCCCGATCGGCCCGCTCACTCCGAAGCGGGTCAGCAGCATGAGCGGCTTGAGCACTCCCTGCGGGTGCACGATCGGCGCGGTCCGCAGCAGTGCGACGCGGGCATGGTCGCCGGCGCCCAGCGCCGCGCTCTCCCATTCGCCGGACAGGTCGGCGAGGAACGTCTCTCCGCGGGGAGACGCTTCGGTCAGCAGCGCACCGGGCGCGGAGCCGTAATAGCCCACGGCGGATGCCGAGACGAACGCGGGGGCGCCCTGCCCGAGCTCGCGCACGGCTCGTGCGATCGCCCGGGTGGGCGTGATCCGCGACCACAGCAGGGTGCTCTTGTAGCCCCGGGTCCAGGGGAATCGGCCGATCGTCGCTCCGTTGAGCCCGACCACCGCGTCCGCTCCGTCGAGCACGGCGGGGTCCAGGGGAGCGGCATCCGTGAGCCACTGGACCTCGTCGATCGCCTCGGCAGGCCGACGCACCAGCGTGGTGACCCGGATCCCGTCGGCGCGCAGACTGTCGACGAGTGCCGAGCCGATCAGGCCCGACGCGCCGGCGACGACGATCCGACGGGAGCCGGGATCAGGCAAGCGTGGCCTCGAGGGTGATCTCGATGCCGGCGAGGGCCTGCGAGACCGGGCAGTTGACCTTCGCGTCGGCCGCGATCCGGTCGAAGTCCTCGCGATCCAGGCCGGGCACCACCGCGTTGACGTTCAGGTGGCTTCCGGTGATGCCGGTGCCGGGGGTGAACGTGACAGAGGCGGTCGTGTCGATCGACTCGGGCGGGGTTCCGTTCTGGGCCAGGGCGAGTGAGAACGCCATGCTGAAGCACGATGAGTGCGCCGCCGCGATGAGCTCTTCCGGCGTGGTCACCGAGGTCGAGCCCTCGCTGCGTGCCTTCCAGTTGACGTCGAAGGTGCCGATCCCCGAGGACTGGAACGCGACCTGGCCCGATCCGTCGATGAGGCCGCCCTTCCAGACGGTCGTGGCTTCACTCGTGACGGTCATCGGAACCTCCTGGTCGGCGTGCGCCCCCGCTCCGGGCGCCTCGCGGTCAGCCTAACCGCGGCGCACCTCGAGCGCGACCGATTCAGGCCGTGGCGGGGCGCTCGCGGCCGACGATGCCGGCGCGCTGCAGGACCAGATAGAGCTGGCAGCCCAGGCACAGTCCGAACACGGCGTTCAGGAACGCTGCGATGAAGGCGGCAGCGGCGGCGATCGGCAGTGCCCACGGCACGCCCGCCAGGTGCAGGATCAGCCCGATCGTCACGACGAAGAGGCCGACGCCCTGCGCGAAGCGCGGCGGGCGCGGGTCTTCGAGGTCGGTCGGGGGCGTGAGCCGGGGCTGGATCAGCGTGCGGTAGAGCGCTCCCCACGGGGCCGTTCTGGGAGAAAGCACGCCCCACAGGAACAGCAGCGCGATGACGACCAGCAGCAGGAACGCGGGCTCTGTGGCGCGCTCGGCGACGGTCGCGCCGATCGGCGTGGTGAGTCCGAGGAACACGTCGACGAGCAGCAGCAGGGCGGTGATGCCGGCGGCGAAGCGCGGGCCACGGGGGTCGATTCCGCGCGGCTTGCGGGCGGCATCCCCTCGATCAGACATTCGCGGTCTCTCCGGTCAGGCGGCTGAGCTCGAGTTCGAGGACTTCGCGATTGGGAACCCCGCCGAAGCGCGTCTGCACGACGCCGTCGCTGTCGAGCACGAGGGTGGTCGGGGTCTGCAGGATGTGGAAGTGCTTGGCGATGTCGGGACGGTGCGTCACGTCGATGTCGAGGTGCTCCACGCCCGCGCGAGCGTCGGCGACGGCGGCAAGGGTCCGGTGGACGCCGGGACAGCGCGAGCACAGCTCGGTGCTGAACTGAAGGAGGGTGGCCGTCTCACCGAGCGATTCGGCGCCCAGACGGGTGGGCTGCACCACTTCATGGGGGATGTGCCGGCGCGGTCTGCCCTGCCGCCACTGCACGAAGACGCCGAGAGCAACCGTCGCTGCCAGCAGGACAGCGAGGCCGATGAGCGCATTGACGAGGGTCACAGCATCCCAGGCTAACTGCTTGCGGCTGAATACGTGTCGGATGGAGGTTGTGTGACGACCCCGCCGTCACAAACACCGCACTGCCTCGGTCCGTCGTCGGTGGGGGAGGGATACCATCGAGACGATGTCCGAGACGATCCCGACTCCGTACGAAGACCTGCTCCGCGACGTGCTCGAGCACGGCGCCGTCAAGACCGATCGCACCGGAACCGGCACGCGCAGCGTGTTCGGCCGGCAGCTGCGCTTCGACCTTTCGCAGGGCTTTCCGCTGGTCACGACCAAGCGCGTGCACATGAAGTCGATCGCATACGAGCTGCTGTGGTTCCTGCGCGGCGAGTCCAACGTCGCCTGGCTGCAGGAGAACGGCGTGACGATCTGGGACGAGTGGGCCGACGCGAGCGGCGAGCTCGGCCCGGTCTACGGGGTGCAGTGGCGGTCGTGGCCGACCCCGTCGGGCGAGACGATCGATCAGATCGCCGGTGTGATCGACGAGATCCGCCGCAACCCCGACTCGCGGCGCCTCATCGTCTCGGCGTGGAACCCCGCCGACATCCCCGACATGGCGCTGGCGCCCTGCCACGCGCTGTTCCAGTTCTACGTCGCCGACGGGCGGCTGTCGTGCCAGCTCTACCAGCGCAGCGCCGACCTGTTCCTCGGCGTCCCGTTCAACATCGCCTCCTATGCCCTGCTGACCCACATGGTCGCTCAGCAGACCGGCCTCGAGGTCGGCGACTTCGTGTGGACCGGCGGGGACTGCCACATCTACGACAACCACGTCGAGCAGGTCCGCCTGCAGCTCGAGCGCGAGCCGTTCGCCCCGCCGACGCTGCGGATCACGCGAAAGCCCGACACGATCTTCGATTACCGCTACGACGACTTCGTGATCGAGGACTACCAGCACCATCCCGCGATCCGCGGGGCCGTCGCGGTATGACGGGTGCTCCGAAGGTCGGGTTGATCTGGGCCCAGGCCGAGGGCGCGGTCATCGGACGCGACGGCGGCATGCCGTGGCACGTGCCCGAGGACCTCGCGCACTTCAAGGCGCTCACGCTCGGCTCGCCCGTCGTGATGGGCCGCGGGACGTGGGATTCGCTCGACCCCCGGTGGCGGCCGCTGCCCGGGCGTCGCAACCTCGTCATCACCCGGCGGGCCGACTGGTCCGCCGAGGGAGCCGAGCGCGCCGGCTCGGTGGACGAGGCGCTCGCGCTCGCGGCATCCGATGGGCCGGAGTGGATCTGGGTCATCGGCGGCGGCACGATCTTCGCACTCACGATCGGCGACGCCGACCGGCTCGAAGTGACCGAGCTGCGGCATCCCGCGGGTTTCGAGGTTGAGCCCGGCGATGTGCGCGCGCCGGCAATCGACCCGGCCCTGTTCGCGGTCACGGATGCCGATCCTCCTGACGGCGGCCACAGCTCTGGGAGCGGCATCCGCTATCGATTCCTCCGCTACGAGCGCACCGCCTCGGCCTAGGGTCGTTCGCATGGCGCGCACGGCTCTGATCACCGGCGCGAGTTCGGGCCTCGGCGCCGAATACGCGCGTCAGCTCGCCGCGCGCGGCACCGATCTCGTGCTCGTCTCGCCCGAGCGGGATGCGCTCGTCGAGCTCGCCGCGCAGCTCGGCGCCTCCTTCGGGGTCGAGGTGGATGTGCTGGTCGCCGACCTGCTGGTGAAGCGCGAGCGCGCGCAGGTGGTGCGGCGGCTGAGCGACCCCGCTCGCCCGGTCGACCTGCTCGTCAACAGCGCCGGCTTCGGGGTGCACCTGCACTTCGACCGCAACGACATCGACGACGAGGTGCGCCACCTGAAGCTGCACGTCGAGGTGCCCATGCGGCTCACCCACGCCGCCCTCGGACCGATGCTCGAGCGCGGGAGCGGACGCATCGTGAACGTCGCCTCCGTCGCGGGCTTCGTCCCGTTCTCGACCTACGGCGCCTGCAAGGGCTGGCTGATCTCGTTCAGCGAATGGGCGAACGGCCGGTACTCCGCTCGCGGCGTGACCGTGACGGCCGTGTGTCCGGGATTCACGCGCACCCGGTTCCACGAGCGGATGGGGCTCCCTCGGCGCGAGATGGGACTGCCGCGGTGGATGTGGCTCGATGCGCGCGAGGTCGTGCGCGGGTCGCTGCGCGACATCGCCCGTGGCAGGTCCCGGTCGGTCCCGACACTGCGCTACAAGCTCGCGGTCGCGTTGAGCCGCGTCGTCCCCTCGCGCATCGTCGGCTCGATCACCGGTGGGCGTCAGTAGGCTCGTGCGCATGGCCAGAACCGCGCTGATCACCGGAGCGAGCTCGGGCTTGGGTGCCGAATACGCCCGACAGCTCGCGGCCCGCGGCACCGACCTGGTCCTCGTGGCGCGCGACGAGGACGCGCTCCGCGAACTGGCCGGCAGCCTGGTCGCGGAGTACGGCGTCGGGGTCGAGGTGCTCGCCGCCGACCTCCTCGTCTCGAGTGAGCTCGAGCGGGTGGCGCAGCGGCTGACCGACCCCCGGCATCCGGTCGACATGCTCGTGAACAACGCGGGCTTCGGGCTGCCGCTGGCCTTCGACCGCAACGACATCGACGACGAGGTGCGCCACCTCGAGCTCCTCGTGGAGGTGCCGATGCGGCTCATGCACGCGGCGCTGGGACAGATGCTGCAGCGGGGGAGCGGACGCATCGTCAACATCGCGTCGGTGGCGGGTTTCATCCCGCGCTCGACCTACGGCGCCTGCAAGGGCTGGCTCATCAGCTTCAGCCGGTGGGCGAACGGCCGATACGCGCGGCGCGGGGTGACCGTCACCGCGGTGTGCCCGGGGTTCACCCACACGAGCTTCCACGAGCGGATGGGTCTGCAGCCCGGCCAGGAGGGCGTCGCCCAGTGGATGTGGCTCGACGCCCGCGACGTGGTCGCCGAGTCGCTGCGCGACATCGCCCGGGGCAAGGCGGTCTCGGTGCCCTCGCTGCGGTATCGGGCCATCGTGGCCGTGACCCGCGTCGTTCCCGCCCGCCTGCTCTCGAGGGCCGGCGCGCGCGGGCGGCGTTGACCGGGCAGATCGGCTGACTTGGTGCCGAAAGCCCGGTCGGTGACGTCGACACCCCGGTGACGGATGCCGCCGCTCGGCGTGTCCCGTCACGGGCCGGGCTTTCGGCTCGTGGTTGATGGCTCGACGGGTACGACCGGGGGCCGAGCTGTTCCTCCCCAGACCCGTAGCCGTGCATTCGAGTCCACAGAACGCACCCCCAGCCGTCGATGGCCGGGGGAAGTGTCCAGCCTGGAATGGTGTCCGCCACCCGAGCCGCCGTCGCCGTCCGCCGCAACGGCGGGCCGATGAGAACGAGAGACCTGAGGCGACAGGGCGTGTCGAAGTCCGATCTCGCCTCGGCGGTCCGTACGGGACTGCTCGTGCGGCCGCGGAACGGCATCTACTGTCTCCCCGAGACCTCGCCCGCGACCCTCGAGTCGCTGAGCCACTGCGGACTGGTCGCATGCGTCACGGCCTCCCGCGAGTACGGCCTGTGGACGCTCGACCTCGGGGAGGATGAAGGCGTCCACACCTGGGTCGACCCCGATCACCGGCCGGTGCGCATCGCGCTGCATCCGGACGAGGTCGAGCCGGACTGCTGCGTCTTCCATCGCGACACGGCGATCGATCCTGCTGATCGTGGGCGCGTCGGCATCGTCCACGCGCTCCGCCAGCTGCTCAGATGTCGTGGTGCGGAGTGCTTCTTCGCGGCACTCGAGTCAGCTCTGAGGCAGGAGTTGATCGACGAGACGCAGCGCGCCACGCTACGCGGTTCGGTGAATCGCGACGAGCGTTGGCTGGTCGACTTCGCTCGCACCGACGCCGACAGTGGTCTCGAGTCGATCATCCGCCTGCGGCTGCGCAGACATGGGCTGGCGCTCGCGAGCCAGGTACGCGTCCCAGGGGTCGGCGTCGTCGACTTCGTCATCGGCGACTGCCTGATCCTCGAGGCCGACGGCGCGACGCACGGCGGCGAGCACCGACATAAGGACCTCGTACGCGATGCCGTCGCGATGTCGCTCGGCTTCGTGACGCTGCGCTTCGACTCGGCGATGATTCTGCACGACTGGCCGACCGTCGAGGCGGCGATCCTCGCCGCAGTCGGCCGCAACCTGCACCGCAGTCACGCCGGCATGACGTGGTGACCACTTCCGCCCCCGGCTGAGCGCCGAAAGCCCGGTCGGTGACGTCGACACCCCGATGAAGGATGCCGCTGCCCGGCGAGCCGCGCGACGGACCGGGCTTTTGGCGCACAAGCCGCACCCGCCCGCGGGTGACCGGCCCGCGGCGAGCCGATAGCCTGAGGACATGACGCACACCGGCAATCCCTTCGGTCAGGTGCTCGTCGCGCTCGTCACCCCGATGGCAGCCGACGGCGAGGTCGATTGGCCTGCCGTCGAGAAGCACATGGACGACGTCATCACCGCGGGAGCCGACGGCATCGTCGTGACCGGCACCACGGGTGAGACGAGCACGCTGACGGATGCCGAGAAGATCCGCCTGGTCGAGGTCGGAAAGGATGTCGCCGCCGGTCGCGCGAAGATCATCACGGGAGGCGGGTCGAACGAGACCGCCCACGCGATCGAGCTCTACAAGGCGAGCGAGAAGGTCGGCGCCGACGGGATCATGATCGTCACGCCGTATTACAACAAGCCCACGCAGGCCGGCGTGCTCACACACTTCCGGCTCGTGGCCGACGCCACCGACCTGCCGGTGATCCTGTACGACATCCCCGGACGCACCGGAGTGCCGATTCGCTACGAGACGATCATCCGGATCGCGAAGCACCCCAACGTGCTGGCGATCAAGGACGCGAAGGGCGACTTCAGCGAGGTCAGCCGCGTGCTCAACCAGACCGACCTGATGTACTTCTCCGGCGATGACGCGAACGTGCTGCCGCACCTCGCGATAGGCGCCACGGGGCTCATCGGCGTGACGGCGAACATCGCCGCCCAGCCCTATCGGGCGATCGTGGATGCCGTCAACCGCGGTGACCTCGCCGCCGCGACCGCCGCACACAAGCAGGTCGAGCCGCTCGTGCGGGCTGTCATGACGCACGTGCCGGGAACCGTGTCGGCGAAGTACATCCTGCACGGCCTCGGCCGGATCGGCAGCCCGCGCGTGCGCCTGCCGCTGGTCGGTCCCGAAGAGTGGGAAGCCGCGAAGATCGAGGACGAGCTCGCGCTCGTGCGCGACGTTCCCGGCGCCGACTTCTCCAACTTCCGCCCCGACCGCAACGCGGCCGCGGGCGGCGCACTGCCGAAGGTCTCAGGAACCACAAGATGATGCGACGCGCGAGCCGCTGAGCGGTCGCGCGCGCGAAAGCGGATGCCACGGCATCCCGAGGAAGGTGTCTGATGCCCAGCACCGTTTACGATCCGCCCGCCCTTGACGCCGGCACTCTCCGCGTGACGCCGCTCGGCGGCCTCGGCGAGGTCGGCCGCAACATGACCGTCTTCGAGTACGGCGGCAAGCTCCTGATCGTCGACTGCGGCGTGCTGTTCCCCGAGGAGCACCAGCCCGGCGTCGACCTGATCCTGCCCGACTTCGAGCCGATCAAGAACAGGCTCGACGACGTCGTCGGGGTCGTGCTGACGCACGGCCACGAGGACCACATCGGCGCCGTGCCGTACCTGCTCAAGCTCAAGCCGGACATCCCCCTGATCGGCTCCGGCCTGACCCTCGCGCTGATCGAGGCGAAGCTCAAGGAGCACCGGATCAAGGCGTACACGCTGACCGTCACCGAGGGTCAGCACGAGCGCATCGGCCCGTTCGACCTCGAGTTCATCGCGGTCAACCACTCGATCCCCGACGCGCTCGCCGTGGCGATCCGCACGCCCGCGGGCCTCGTGCTCGCCACCGGCGACTTCAAGATGGACCAGCTGCCGCTCGATGGGCGGCTGACCGATCTGCGCGCGTTCGCCCGCCTCGGCGAAGAGGGCGTCGACCTGTTCCTCGTGGACTCCACGAACGCCGACGTGCCCGGCTTCACGCCGCTCGAGCGCAGCATCGGGCCTGTGCTCGACCAGGTGATCGGCAAGGCGCCGCGGCGCGTGATCGTGGCGAGCTTCTCGAGCCATGTGCACCGCGTGCAGCAGGTGCTGGATGCCGCCGCCGCACACGGCCGGCGCGTGGCACTGCTCGGCCGCAGCATGGTGCGCAACATGGGCATCGCAGAAGACCTCGGCTACCTGCACGTGCCTGAGGGCGTCTTCATCGACTACAAGAAGGCCCGCGATCTGCCCGACGACAAGATCGTCTACATGTCCACGGGGTCGCAGGGCGAGCCGATGGCCGTGCTCAGCCGCATGGCCAACAACGACCATGAGATCGAGCCCGGGGCGGGCGACACCGTGATCCTCGCCTCGAGCCTCATCCCCGGCAATGAGACCGCGATCTACCGCGTGATCGACGGCCTGACCAAGCTCGGCGCGAACGTCGTGCACAAGGGCAATGCCAAGGTGCACGTCTCGGGCCATGCGGCCGCTGGCGAGCTGCTCTACTGCTACAACATCCTCAAGCCCAAGAACGTGCTGCCTGTGCACGGCGAGTACCGGCACCTCCAGGCCAACGCGCGGCTCGCGCAGGACTCCGGCGTCCCGACCGAGCGCACGATCATCGGCGAGAACGGCACCGTGATCGACCTGAAGGACGGCGTCGCGAACGTGGTGGGTCAGCTCGATATCGGCTTCGTCTACGTCGACGGCTCGACGGTCGGCGAGATCACCGAGGCCGACCTCAAGGACCGCCGGATCCTCGGCGAAGAGGGCTTCATCTCGGTGATCGTGGTGGTGGATGCCGCCACCGGGCGCATCATCACAGGACCCGAGATCCACGCCCGAGGCTTCGCCGAGGACGACACGGTCTTCGACAGCGTCAAGCCGAAGATCGCCGCCGCGCTCGCCGAGGCCGCGCAGTCGGGCGTCCGCGACACGCACGCGCTCTCGCAGGTGGTGCGCCGGGTGATCGGTCGCTGGGTGAACCAGCAGCTGCGCCGCCGCCCCATGATCGTTCCGCTCGTCATCGAGGCATGAGCATCGCCCGGTAAAATCGGGCGATGGCATCCTTCAGCGTCCGCCCGGCCGGTCAAGCCGACGGCGCTTTCCTCGGCGACATGGTCGTCGAGGCCGCCAACTGGCGGCCGGGTGCCGCGCGACCCAAGCATCAGGTGATGACCGCGCCCGAGCACAGCCGGTACGTGTCGGGCTGGAAGCGCCCGAGCGATGCCGGTTTCATCGCGGTGGACGCGGCCGGCGAGCCGATCGGGGCCGCGTGGTACCGCCTGCTGCCGCGCAGCGATCCGGGCTTCGGCTACATCGGAACCGGGGTTCCCGAGCTCATCATCGGCGTGCGCCCGATCTGGCGTGCGCACGGCGTCGGCCGGACGCTGCTGCAGGCGCTCGCGCAGCAGGCGCGTGCCGATGGGTACGCGAGACTGTGCCTCAGCGTCGAGCGCGGCAACTTCGCGGTCACCCTGTACCGCAGCGAGGGTTTCGCGGTGACCCAGAGCGGAATCGGCCGCGACACGATGGTCAAGCGCCTGCGCTGATCCGACTCCCGCCCCGGCAGGCGGGTGACGGCGGATGCCGGCCGCCGCGTCGTTGCGGGCATTTTCCGCTCCGCCGCCGTAGCGTGGGGGCATGGCCAGGAGCACAAGCCCGACCAAGAATGGTCGCGCGCCCGCGAACGCGTCATCGTCGCGCGCGTCATCGGGGGCGCGAAAGCCCGCCCCGGCGCCGAAGCGGTACGTCGGCGAGACCGAGAAACCGCCGATCATCGTGCGCGCCTGGATGGGTCTGGCGCACGGGACCGGTGGCCTGTTCCGAGCTTTCGGACCCGAGACCCTGGAGAAGGAACAGCGCAGGGACGGCCTGCCGTTCCTGATCGTGCTGCTCGCGATCGCGGGCGCGGTCGTCGAGTGGTTCTTCATCGGCAATCAGATCGCCCAGACCATCAGCGCGTACACCGCGGGCGGGCTCGTCGGCCGGGTCGCATTCGTGCTGCCCGTCCTGCTGCTCCTGCTCGCGGGGTGGCTCTTCCGTCACCCGGCATCCGTGCACGACAACGGGCGGATCGGGATCGGCTTCACGCTCTTCGTCCTGTCGATAGCGGGCTTCTGCCACATCGGGGGAGGGCGTCCGCAGCCGCGGCAGGGTCTTCCGGCGCTCAGCGAGGCCGGCGGAGTCTTCGGCTGGATGCTCGGCGAGCCCCTCGCGCTCCTGATCACCGACATCGGTGCGGGGGTCGTGCTGGGCGTGTTCACAGCGCTCAGCATCCTGATCCTCACCAAGACCCCGCCGAACCGCATCGGACGCCGGCTGGGCGACCTGTACGCCTGGATGTTCGACGCCGAGCGCCCGCAGCCGGCCGAAGCCGCCGAGGGCGACGACACCGCCGACCAGGATCCGTCGCTGCCCTGGTGGCGGCGCAACAAGACCGGTCGCGAGAAGGACCCCGACGACGGCATCGGGTCGCAGGACCTCACTGAGCTGCTCGCTCCGGGTTCCGTCCAGGGCGGGTTCGAGCAGGCGGCGGTCACGATTCCTCCTCCACCGCCCTCCGAGGCTCTCACCGAGGTCATCGACCCCGCGGTCCTGGCAGGCGGTGCGCGCGCGGCGAAGAAGGCCGAGACCGGCATCCGCGACGACGAGACGGCGACTCCGCTCGACGACGGCGTGCTGCCCGGGCTCTCCGGGCTCGGCGCAGCCGGACCCCGTCACGCGC
>Ga0247738_10000268_pt1 | contig 21045 bp, 30 predicted proteins | sample UWRJL013104B2_FD_180936 | JGI IMG/M metagenome (GOLD analysis project Ga0247738, IMG submission 180936) | Plant litter microbial communities from Arlington Agricultural Research Station in Wisconsin, United States - UWRJ-L013-104B-2 | ecosystem: Environmental > Terrestrial > Plant litter >...
GCGATTTGCAGAAGGCTGTGCGACTTAGGCTTGTGTTGGATGCGGCCAAGCGTTTCCGCAAATTCATCCCGTGACAGTGGCGTGTACTTGCCGCTGTTGGATGCATCAAAGGCCAGTCCATTCTCCTTAAGATTGGTAAAATACCCATGCATGGTGTCATTGATACCAGCGTCTTGTTCAAAGACGATATGGAGCTTTCTGCCCTCGCGCCGTGCAATCTTAGCGGCTCGTTCTACAGAGATATCGAAGGCGCTACGGCAAAGGAGCCACTTATCGGGATGCTTATCGAGATACCCGCGAGCTACGTATCCAGGTCTATCGACAATGCATCCAAGCCCGATTACCTCGGCGCTGACCAAGGTGGTCCACCAGTCTTTCCAAAATGCGTCGCGTTGTTCTTGCGTACGGCGGCCCAGCCAGGCGAACCCCTTTTTCTCAGCCATCATATCGGTGAGGTGTGCGGGTGATTGCAGGTTCCACCGGTTTGCAAATTCCAAGACAAGCTCTCTGGCTAGGTCGTTGTTCTCGCCGCGGATAAGCACTCCTCCCAGCCCAAACCAATCTCTACCGGCACGGGATGCGTCCTGTTTCTTGTCAGGATGCCTGCTGCCCGTCTCGTCCATATAGAATGTGAAAGGCCTATTCATGCTGAGGTCCGCGTTTTGCATACCTGTAGATGACAGTTAGATGGCGCGCTGCCAATAGCCAGCCCACTTGCGGCTAACCGGGTGCGCCCTAGCGGTCGCTTGTGCCTTCCTTAACTTGAGGGCCGCCAGCGCGATGCCTTCGGCAGTCGGTTCGTTGCCGCTTGGGCTTTCTATCGCCTGACGACACCCTGCACTTCTGGCGAAAGCACCTGCGCGGTGTCGAAGTAACCTTCCCAGGCATCGGGGCCTTGCGCTCGGGCAGCGGCGGCGAAGACATCAAACCCGTTGGCCCGGTCCAGTTGCTCCAGCTCGCCCCAGGCGACCGGTACTGCCACTGTGCCACCGGCGCGAGCGCGCGTAGACCATGGGCATATGGCAGTGCTCCCCTGGCCGTTACGGAGATAGTCGAGGAACATGCGGCCCTTGCGTCGCGCCTTGCTCATATTAGCCACGAAGCGATCTGGTTCGTTGGCGGCGAGGAGCTCAGCGAAGTTCTGGCAGAAGTCTTTGACCTCAATCCAGTTGGCCAGCGGGACCAGCGGCACGACCACGTGAACACCCTTGCCACCACTGACCAATGGCCAAGATTGGAGGCCAATGGCGCCCAGGATGTCGCGAATATCGAAGGCGGCACGCTTCACATGCTCAAAACTGAGGCCTTCGTCCGGGTCGATGTCGAACACCATGCGCTCTGGCAGCTCGGGCGTGTGCCGATCCGAGCCCCAAACGTGGAATTCCAGCGTGTTCATCTGCACGCCGCCGATAAGGCCGGCAAGGTCCTCAATCCATAGGATGCGGTTCTCGGTGCCTTTGATCTTGGTGAGCTCGCCCGCCTTCAGCGTCTTGGGCATGCCGGGCAACTGGTGTTTCTGGAAGAACGTCTTTGCCAGGTCACCATCGGTATCGCGGACCAGCGAGAGCGGCCGGTCCTTGATATGCGGCAGCATCTTTTCGGCGACTGCGGCATAGTACGCGGCCAGATGCGCCTTGGTGATCGGTGTGTCCGGATACATGACCTTGTTAGGGTGGCTGAGTTTCACACCTACGGCGCCCGCAATCTCATTCCCTATCGCCGGGTCCAGCTTGTTGCCGGCTTCAACGGCAGGCGTCTCCAGCACAACTTGTCTGGCGGTTTTGTCCGCTCGCATGCCCTGGAAGCTGGCGTGGCGCACGCTGCCGTCAGGCGTGATTTCGGCATACGCCACCTCGGCCACCAGCTCAGGCCGAACCCATTGCGCTTTGCGGGCGATGTCGGCGGGCACCTTGGCGAAGGCGGGCTTGGCTATACGTCGCGCTTCCAGCTGCTTCAGGATTTTGTCACGCATCGCATCGCTGAAGCCGGTGCCGACCCGGCCGCGATAGACGAACTTGCCGGCCTCGTAGGTTCCGAGAATGAGCGATGCCAGGCTGCGGCCAGTATCGCTCGGACGCCAACCGCCGATGACGAACTCCTGGCGCTTGGTGCATTTGATCTTCAGCCAGGTCGTCGTGCGGTCGCCGATGTATGGCCTATCTGCGCGTTTGGCGATGACGCCCTCATGGCCGCCGGCACACATGGCGTCGAACACCGCCTTGCCGTTGTCTGCCACGTGATGACTGTACTGAAGGCTGTCTCCCGGATCACGCTCGCCGATCAGCTCCTCAAGGAAGGCCTTGCGCTCCAGCAACGGCAACCCGGCCAGGTCCTCGCCGTCCTTTTCTAAGATGTCGAAGGCGTAGAACTTGAGCGGGATGCCCGCGCCGATGCCGGTCTTGAGCATGGAGAAGTTGGTGCGCCCGGCCTTGTCGATCGCGACGATCTCGCCGTCTATGAGCACCGAGCCCTTGGTCAGCGCCTTGAGCGGCGGCAGGATAACCTTGAACTGCTCTGTCCAGTCGTGGCCGTTCCGGGTGTAGACCCGCACCTCTGAGCCCGAGATGGCGACCTGGGCGCGGTAGCCGTCGAATTTCATCTCGAACAGCCATTCGGTGCCCTTCGGGATGGTGTCCGTAAGCGTGCAGAGTTGAAACGGGCGGAAGATGGGTAGGGGATGCTTTGGCTTAGATTCCGAGTCCCTGCGGGGTGGCCGCTTTTTGCGGGGTGGGGCCTCTACGGCCTCCATGGTTCACTCGGGGACATCGAGAGTCGAGAATGCCTGCGAATTGAATCGGTTGCGAGTTATTCGGCATTGATCAGTGAACCGGAACGCCGGCTGGCCGTTGGATTGCCACTGTAACTGTAGGAGAGCGAAAAATGCCCAATACCAAACAGGACCGCGCCAAGGTCGCTGGCGGCCAGGACCACGAAGTGAAGTATGAGGCCGGAAAGACCGGCGCATCGAAAACTGAGGTCAAGGACGCGGTGAAGTCGGCTGGCAATAGCCGTACTTCCGTCGAGAAGAAGCTGGGTACGAAATGACGCGCGACGGTCTGCCCACCGGCGAAGGCACCGCCGGCAAGCACGATGTCGCCGATCCTCACCCTTCCACGGAAGAGGACTACGACAAGATTCCTCGGCCAGGTGCCCCCAAGCCGCCGAAGGGTCCCGATATCGGCCCTAACTCCTATGCCCATGACGGTATGGCGCCGACGCGGCCCAAGAACAAGAGCTCGGAATGACCTCGGTAGAGCTCGAAGAGGAACTGCTCGACGGCGTTGAGCAGTTCATTGCCGATCGGGATGCACCACCTCGTGGCAAGATGACCTATGCCGATGCAGTCAATGTCATTGTCCGCGATTGGCTGATGGGTCAGGGCTATATACCCCTGCCCGGCGATCCGGACAAAATCACGCCAGCGCTCGAAGCAGCGAAGGTGCCAAAATCCTGACTGTCGGCCGAAAATGTGAGCTAGTCGGAGAATTTCTTGATCAGTTCGGCTACAGCGTCGGCGCTATAAGGCTTCCCGACGAAGAGGCCGTCCTTCGGCAAGTCTGCTTGCTTCACGTCTCGATGGCCGGACGTCACGATGATGTCTATCGGTGGCCAGGACTGCTTTACCAGCATCGCCAGCTCCAAACCATCTTTGTCGCCGGGCATGTCGACGTCGGTGAACAGGCACTCGAACCGCTTGCCGCTTAGGAATATCGCGATGGCCTCACTGGCGTTGGCGGCCTCCATCACCTCGAAACCGTGGTCTACCAGTTCGGCGACCGTATCCATCCTCAAAAGGGCCTCGTCCTCGACGACAAGTACGGTGATCTGGTGTCTCAAGGAGCTGTTCCTGGCTATTGTGACGCTAGCAACGCCCGACGGCGCAAAGGGTTGTCGGAACTTTCCAATTTCGGTTAGTTACCGTGACGCCCCATCCATTCGAACCATCGGACCGTGGAGCACAGGAAATTTCGATGAAAGAACAGCACGGCGCCCTTTCGGGCCGGCGCGTACTCGTCGTCGAGGACGAGGCCCTGATCGCCCTGACCGTCGAGGAAGAGGCGCGCCTTCAAGGAGCGACAGACATCTATGTCGCCCACCACAAGCAACAGGCACTCGAAGCGATCGAACAATTCCAGCCCGATTTCGCAGTCCTCGACGTGGGCCTGGTCGACAGCGGCGAGGACTATGCCATCGCCGATCTCTTGGCTGATCGTGGCATAGCCTTCATTTTCTCAAGCGGCCACCTGGCTGGCGAACTACCAGATAGGCATGCTGGCCGACCGTTCGTCAGCAAGCCAATGCAGTCCGGCGATTTTGTCGAGGCCTGCGCGATGGCGCTGGGTCGCTAGACCTGATCGCGGTCTGCTACCTTGGTGTAAAGTCGCACCATGGTGAGTGGCTGCCCCGCCTCTTGGCAGTAGACTCGAGCCCGCAAGTCCCGCTTCGCCCCACTCCGCACTAGTTCCAGGCCCAGCGCCATCTCGGCAGCCTTCTCGGGACTGGAAGCCCTTACCGTTTTGGGCTCGGGGTCGATGCCTCCAGTCTCCAGGTCAACAACGCGGTATTCGGTAGCCATAGGCGTGCTCTCGGGTCAGTCCAATCTCTGGTTAATTTTCGACCGGTCAAAGTCATAAAACGTAGGAAAGTTCCACCTCGACCGGGATGCCTGAACGAGGAACCACTTTTCAATCTAAGCATTGGCAAAGCAGAGACCGGTGCGCGTCAACTGGACGTGGCGGTAAAGGGAACAGGGATGGTTTTTCCAGTCTCCCGCCCTGGCCAACGAAGCGGCAGCCGAGCCCTTATCCCGCCCGCGCCGGTCTCGCTCTCCTCACCACGGCTAGCCCTTGATGCTACATGGACTGGTGTGAGCCGCCCGACAAGGCCAACCCACGCCCCTGATTGAACCGATGCGGGCATCAGGGATTGTCTGCGGAGAACTACCGTGGAGAAAAGCCATGTCGGATCCAGCGTATGCAGGCGGGTGCCTGTGCGGTGCCGTGCGCTATCAGGTAACCGGTGCCCCTTACAAATCCGGGGTCTGCCATTGCCGCGATTGCAAGAAGGTAACCGGATCATCCTTCCTCGCCTACGCCGACTGGCGGCCCAATCAGTTCATTTCGACCGGCGAAGTGAGGGCCTATCACGGCCGCTCATTCTGCCCTGCCTGTGGCTCCCGGCTTTTCAGCATTGGTGATGATCAGGTCGAGATTTATCTAGGAACCCTAGATGATACGCCAAGCGTTATCGGCCCGGACGTCGAGGGGTGGGTCATTCGGCGGGAGCACTGGCTGCCCGCCATCGACTCGTTGCCGCAATACGAGCGCGACATTTCCTAAATGCCGCAGTTGAAACCGTTGAAACCAATCAGCCCGCTTTTGATATCCAAGGAGACAAGATGGCTACGCCTAATGACCTGAGTGAGAAGGCGCTGGCCGTCTTCGCGTTCGCTGCCTACCACCAGCTCGCCAGCGGCGATGTCGTCACCAGCGTGGTCTCTACCGACGCTTCTGGCCATAAGGCTGACCCCGATGCCGTCGCCGAACTCCTAAACGCAGAATTGGCGACGCAAAGCGACGAACGCTTACATTTCACCAGCGCTGGGCAGCTGATGCTGTCTCAGATTTTGGACCGCATACGAGGGTCGTGGTGATCTGCACTCAGGACTGCTCGTCGAACCATGCTCGGTATGGCGTGTTCCTGACCATGTGCAGATTGTAGTCCGGCGAGCCGTCCTCCCACCATACTGGCCCACGTTCGCCCAGAGCACGCTTGGCCGCGTCGACGTCGCGACGGGCTGCGGCCTTCTGTTCCGGATCGATCGATCGAACCCGGCGTCGAGCATCCATCAACTCCTTGACCAAGAGCTCGCGCTCCTCAGCAGCAAGATTGGGGTTCGCCGTCCGCCATAGTCGCCCTCGGACCACTATGTATCGGCCATCAGGCGTCCGCTGCGCCGTCACAGCTGATCGTTGTGCGGACCCTTTGTCTCGCCAACCATCCGCGCCAATTCTGCAAAGCCCGGCACGTCCGCGTCGCCGGCCATGTTATTGGCCAGCCGAAGCAACCGAGCTGGAAAGGCGACAGCATCCCGGTTGGCGGGCGACATATCCTCGGACACTCGGTCGTCGCCCAGGATTGTCTGCTCGCTGACAGCAAGCGCGCGGTCAACTTCAGCGGTGGTCAACAGGCCTTTGGAAACCAGCGCCTGATTGATGGCGGCTACGGCCATCAGCAGGCCTTCGAGCTGCAGGTTTGCGGTGTTCATCTCGATGCTCCCTTTTGGGCCACAACGGTTCGGCAGGGGCCCGGTTGCCAGGCCGGCCGGATCACCGACCGGCCCGCAGGGCCAGGATATGGCAAATGGCCGCCGCCACCACGGCGCCCGACACTAATGCCGGTCGAAGCGTGCCGCTGGCCAGTGGTGCCAGGATGAGCGTCGCCAGGATGCCCACCGCCAGGCTGTTGAGGAACTGCGCAACCGTCCGCCGGCCTTCTTTATCAAGTCGCATGTCTGTCTCCCTGCTGTCCGCACCACAATAGGCCCTCTGGCGCGAGCGGGGATAAGGGGGGTAGGCTCCGCGGGAGGGAGGCGGGCATGAAGGCATTGGTGGATCGGCTAAGCGCCGAACTCGCAGAGCAATACGTCCAGTACCTGGAGACATTCATGATCGACCTATGGAGCGACCATGGGTTCGTCGAATTCCGGGCTGGCTACACATTGCGCCGCGACCACGTGCTCCGCTCATATGTCGTGAAAGTTGAAGCGGATGCCGGTCAGACAGATGCTGAACGTGAGTTGCTGATATTGGTCGTGTTCGATGAGATTCGGGAGAAGATTGACCTGGCCATCGCCGACAACAAGGTAGACGCCAATTGAGCTGGCGGCCCCCCTCCATCGATACCGCTCATGATAAGGAAGTCGCGCGATTGGAGCGGTTGCTTGCCGAGTTCGAAGCCATACCTGCCCACCGTCGCGAAGACGAATTGGCGGACGTGCGGGCACAGTCCGTCCGGGCACTGTTGGCTGACCTGAAGGAGCGGAAACCGCGTGTGCAACCTTTACTCTATGACGACAAACACTGAGGCAATTCTGCGACTTGTCCAGGAGTGGGAAGATGCGATGCGCAACATCCCAGTCCTGCACGCCATCTATCCTGATTACACTGCGCCTCTGATCAAGCAGCGGGGTGACCGACGGGTGCTGGGCTTTGGCCGGTGGGGCCTGCCGTCAATGAAAGATCCGGTGACCGATAAGCCGAACCGCGGCACCACCAATATCCGGCATCCGTGGTTCGATGACTGGAAGGGCTACCTGGGCGTCGAGCACCGCTGTCTCGTGCCGCTGACCCGCTTTTCCGAGCCTACTAAGCTCGATAACGGCACTAGCGGGAACGCGTGGTTCGCCATGGACGAAACGGAGCCGCTGATGTTCTTCGCCGGCCTGTGGACTAACTGGCACGGCACTCGACGCAAGGACGAAGGGCCGATGGACCACAAGCCGTTCGCGTTTTTCACGACCAAGCCAAACGACGTCGTCGGCGCCATCCACGAGAAAGCCATGCCGGTTATCCTCACTTCCGAGGAGGAACAGGATGTCTGGCTCCGAGCACCGTGGAGCGAGGCGAAGGCTCTTCAGCGGCCGTTGCCGAACGGAGAGCTAAAGGTCATCGCCCGTCTGCCCCTAAAATTTGTCCCTGGGTTGGTGGAGGTCCCGGAGCCAGGTGACCCGTTGAGGCTTTAATCCTGATCCGAGTCGGATTTCAGCGACCGACTATGCCGCGAGAGACGGGTCCTTAAGGGGTACTACAGCGATGATATGGTCGGGAGGCACGTCTCGCTCGATCATAACATCCCAACCATAGTCCATTGCCTCCCAGTCTCCCTCCGCCTTCAAATATAGTTCGATCATGGTCTGCGGCAGCCGGCCGGTCGTGAACTTGCACCAATAGTCGCCATAAGCCGGGTAGCGAAGAACAACGACAGCAGGCGTCCCTAGCAGCGTAAGGCTCTTCGCAAGCTTTCCTCGCGCATACCCGGCGATCCGCTCGATAGCCTCACCGCCGTACGATTCGTAAAAAACATCGCAGCCACCGTCGTGCAACGAGGAGCGGTGGGGAGTGGCCCAGACAGCGCCTTCCCTTTTGATGAACCAACTGTCGGCCTCTAGCATCTTGGCCACTGCGGCATCGACCTCTTCCAGTTCTTCCAGCGCGCCAGCGTCTTGCAGGTGGCGCTTCAATCGCTGGATATGTTGGCTTAGGTCCAACTTTATAAGGCCGTCCTGGCGAACATGGTTGAAGTCAATTAGCCGGGTAGCATGGAAGGCAATGACGTCGCGGTCCGTCATTTCCTCTTCGATCAAACGCTTGGCGCTGTTCCACCGCGGCATGGGCGGCGGCGAGTCATGCATCATACGGTAGGTGCTGGGGGAAAGCGTATATCGGTGATCAGCCTCACGTTCGGTCCTCAGTTCCTTCGAGTGCAGGGCAAGGAAGCTGGTGATTTTGGCAGGCCAGGTGTCGATATGATCCATGTCGACTGCGTGCATGACAAACTCCTACGTTGGGGCAGCGAGTGTGTCCCAAGCTTCTCGATAAGGCTCAAGCCAGCCGGGACCGCACCCGATATCCAGCCCGACTTTTGTGTAGTCCGGCATGAAGCGACGGAGTTCCCCGTCCTTGCGCTCTTGACCGCGCTTGCCAGGCTGGGCCAGCCATTGTGGCGTGTGAACGTGCCACGACGCCGGCGACGATCGATGAGGGTACGACGTAGCATACTGGCGGGGCAGTTCGTGAGTTGCCGAAATCGAGGAAGGCATAGAATAAGCCGAGCGAAATGATGCTCTCGTGCTTGCGGCTCATGTGCCAGCCGCCATCGCTGCCCTTATCAACTCGGGTCTTCACCTGCACGGCGCAGAGCCTATCGCCAATGTCGTCAGTCAAGATGATATCGCAGTTTGGCACACCCACCGGCGCCAGCGCGGCTATGAAGCCGTGGCGAAGCAGTAGACTCATGACGTAATGCTCGCCAGCGGCACCTAGGACAGTAGATGGTGCGACCAATCAAGCCTCCGGCGGCAAAGTGTTCAACTCGTTCAACATTTTCTCGCCGATTTCGACAACGGTAGCCAGATCGCAGATCATCTGAGGGTGAAACCGTACAGGCGTGCCATCATCTTTGTCGGGGCCGTATGAGTGCATCATCCAGGGTTCGAAAACTCCCAATTGCGACTGCTGACCCATGAGCTCGTCATAGAGGTCGAAATTGCGTGCCTTTAGCGCTTCGAAGCTCTCAACTTCCAGGCGACGCCATTCCTTGGCAGCGTCGTCGTCCATCCGCTTCGGCGGGATATAGAGTGGAATCCGGTGGGCGAGGGCGTGACGATAGTTTTCGAGATAGCCGAACCATGGATTGGTGCCAGCCAGATGTTCTTGCATGGCCTCGGACAGGCTCCCGCGAACAGCTGTGTTGTCCGGCGTTAAACCAATGTACATGGAAGGGATCGGCTTGCCTTTAAATTGCACGCCGGATTCCCAAACCCAGATGCGTGCAAGATTGTCGATCGCGCCATAGACGTTGATCACGAACGCCTGCAGCCAGATCGCCGCATCGTCTATGCCCTGCCTGGATGGTTTTTCGTCGGCCAGCGGCACGAGTTCGTAGACCTGCTCTATGCACCGTATGAGCGTGTGCATTCGGCGTGTAAAACCCTGCGCCGCCAGGGTACGCGACCGTTCCTGCTTATAGGCGCGCGAGAGAAGGGCCTCGCTGAGCTTGCCTTCTCGGGCTGCCCACTCACCTAGGCTGGTGTGCAGCTCATTGATCTGTTCGGCAGAATAGGACATGGGGTTTAAATGTAGTGAAACGCGGTAACGGGGTCGAGCGGTCATCTACCAAACCTGCGTCCGCCCTTGCGGGTCCCCACCCAAGGCAACTCACTCGCGAGAACTATTGCACGTTGCTCATGCAGGCGGCTTAGGTCCTCAGCAGGCAGCGGGACAAATCCGGCGCTGTGAGTGCCAGCAAAACCAACGACTTTGTTGGCATGCCCTAGAGCGAACGTCGGGTGGTAAGCGCCGCATATCGAGCACCGAAGACGGCGGGCTAGGTGGTCGCGGCCCTCGTAGAAGTCGAACGTCCAGCCAAGGTAAAATGCTAACAGCTCTAGACGAAGCTGGGCGTCGTGCGAGCAGACGTAGTAATGGCTGCAGAAGGCACGGATGCTGCGACCCGTGGCCTGAAAGTCCTCCAGCGTCCTGATCTCGCGCCGGACCTCCATCAATGGAAATTCCGGCCGGACGGCAAGGCGGCCAAGGCCCTGCGCTCCATCATCTCCCTATACTGGTCGCGGTCGCGCGTCCGGCTGCCATGCGGCCCGGATTTGCCCTCATCTGCTCTGGCGACAACGGCCTCACCAATGTCGTAGCCGTTGGCGATGGCCATCATCTGGGGTGTCAGATCGATGAATTCCTGGGCGATGACGTGGGTGACGATGCCCTCTCGCTGGAGCTTCCCACGAACGCCCATGACCCTCGCGCCGAGCACGACGCGACGGTTTGCCTCAAAGGTCTTAGGCCAGACGATGATATTGGCGACTCCAGTCTCATCCTCGAGCGTGGCGAAGATGACGCCGCTGGCGGTGCCAGGCCGCTGCCGGACAAGCACCAGACCAGCCACAATGACCGTTCGACCCGGCTCCAGCGTGCGCAGAGCGTCAGCTGGCACGATACCGCGTTTCGTCATTTGATCTCGCAGGAAGGTCATCGGATGGGCCTTCAGGGATATCGAGAGCGTTCGGTAATCGTGGATCACCTCCTCGCCCGGGGGCATTGGTGGTAGTCCGCTCTCCATTTCCACCGCTGACATAGGCTCGCCGCTGGTCTTGAACAGCGGCAGAACCTCGGCCCCGTACTCACCTATGAGCCCCTTGGCCGCCCATAGCGCGTCACGACGGTTCAGCCCCAGCGACTGGAATGCGTCTGCCTCTGCCAGCTTCTCGATGACAACTGGCGACAAGCCGGTGCGAAGCCAGACGTCTCGAATGCTGTCGTAGCCACTGCGGCGGCGGGCGATGATGATGTTGGCATGCTCGGTACGCAGACCCTGGATCATGTTGAAGCCCAGCCGGACACCCATGGTGCCCCAGATGTCGTCACGCATTTCGGCATGCCGTGGCGCCAGATATGCGCCGGTCAGGTTGCTGTGCTCCATGATGTTTTCGAGGTCGGAGAAGTTGATATCGACCGCGCGAACATCGACACCGTGCTCCTGGGCGTCGCGGATGATCTGCGCCGGGGCGTAGAATCCCATTGGCTGGCTATTCAGCAGCGCCGCGGCAAAGACGTCTGGATAGTGGCACTTGATCCAGCACGACACGTAGACCAGCAACGCGAACGATGCGGCGTGGCTCTCGGGGAACCCGTAGGAGCCGAAGCCCTCGATTTGCTGGAAACACCGCTCGGCAAAGTCCTTCTCGTAACCCCGCTCCAGCATACCGTTGATGAACTTGTCGCGGAAAATGCCCACGCCGCCGGTGCGCTTGAAGGTCGCCATAGCGCGTCGAAGTCGGTCTGCCTCGCCCGGTGTGAACCCGCCGGCGACGATGGCAATCTTCATGGCCTGTTCTTGGAACAGCGGCACGCCATAGGTCTTTTTGAGGACGTGCTCTAATTCCGGCGACGGAAACGTGGTCGGCTCCAGTCCTTGCCGACGCTTGAGGTAGGGATGCACCATGTCACCCTGGATCGGGCCCGGACGGACAATGGCCACCTCGATCACCAAGTCATAGAATTCAGACGGCTTGAGCCGCGGGAGCATCGACATCTGTGCGCGGCTTTCGATCTGGAAGACGCCAATGGTGTCGGCGCGGTGGGTCATCTTATAGGTGCGCTCATCCTCTTGCGGGACGGTGGCCAGCGTCAGGTTCATGCCATAGTGCTGGCGCAGCAGGTTGAAGCTTCGGCGGATGCAGCTCAGCATGCCTAGCGCGAGCACATCGACCTTCAGGATGCCGAGCTCATCCAAGTCGTCCTTGTTCCACTCGATGACGGTACGGTCTTCCATCGCCGCATTCGATATGGGCATCAGATGGTCGAGCCGGTCGCGAGTGATGACAAAACCACCAACATGCTGACCGAGATGGCGCGGAAAGCCGTAGAGCGTGGAAGACATCTCCAGCACCATCGCCATGGTGGGGTCGTCCGGGTTTATGCCGATGGAGCGGATGCGGTCCGGGTTGAGGTCACTGGATCCCCAACCCCAGTTGAGGCCGCTCAACATCTTGATGGTGTCCTCGGTCAAACCGAAGACCTTGCCGACGTCGCGAATGGCGCCTTTGGAGCGATATGTGATGTAGTTGGCGGTGAGGGCAGCGCGATGCCGCCCGTACTTCTGGTAGATGTACTGCATCACCTCTTCGCGCCGCTCATGCTCGAAATCGACATCGATATCGGGCGGCTCATCGCGTTCGGTCGAAACGAAGCGCTCGAACAGCAAGTCGACCAGCATCGGGTCGACCTCAGTGATGCCGAGGCAGAAACAGACCGCCGAATTGGCCGCTGATCCGCGGCCCTGGCACAGGATGCCGCGTTCCTGCCGGGCGAACCGGACGATGTCCTGCACGGTCAAGAAGTACGCGGCGTATTTCATCTCAGCGATAAGGGCGAGTTCGTGCTCCAGCCCCTTCATAACCTTGTCGGGAATGCCGTTCGGGTATCGCCAGCCAGCGCCTTCATAGGCCAACCGTTCAAGGGTCTGCTGGGCTGTCTCGCCGTTGCCGACCGTTTCCTCGGGATAGATGTACTTCAGTTGGTCGAGGGTGAAGCTGATCTGGTCGAGGATGACCTGGGATTGGGCAAGGGCATCGGGATAGTCTCTGAAAAGCCGCGCCATGTCTCGCGGGGGCGCGACGGAGCGTTCCCCGTTGGCCGACAGTATGAAGCCCGCGTCTTCGATGGTGACGCCTTCCCGAATGCAGGTAACGACGTCATGAAGCCGACGCCGATCGCGCTCATGATACAGGGCATCCATCGTGGCCAGCATCGTCACTCCGACCGAGGAGCAGGCGTCTGCCAGCTCGGCTAGCCACGCCCTGTCATGACCGTCGTACCGATGGCTGGCGCCTACCCATACGCGGCCTGGCGCTGCTTCCTTCACTGCTTGGGCGGTGGCCATCCCGAGCGCCAATTCATAGCGGTCGACCATGACGATGAGCAAAAGCCCTCCGGCCGAGGTCAATAGATCATGCAATTCAAGATGGCACTGACCCTTCGGGGCACGTCGATTGCCGAGCGTCAGGAGCGCACACAGGCGGCCATACGCCTCTCGATCCATTGGATAGGCCACGATGTCCGGCGAACCGTCCGAGAAGGCGAGTCGGGTTCCGACGACAAGGCGGAAATCCGGGTACTCCGCCTTCAAGTCACGCATCGCGGCGAAAGCGCGGACCACACCACCCATGGAATTGCGGTCGCATATGCCGATGCCCGAAAGGCCCAGAGCCGCAGCCTGCGCGACCATCTCGTAGGGGTGCGAGGCGCCCCTCAAAAACGAGAAGTTTGTAGCGGCCACAAGTTCGGCATAGGTGGCCATGGTTGACTCTCGCGTTCCGTTATGTTCGGTTTGTTCCTGTTATGTTCTATGCCTATGCCGAGCGAAGAGTCGAGTCAGGGAGCCGATCAAATGCAGCAATGGAAGCCAGGACACTTTGAAGTCGCCATGCCCTATGGCCGTATCGACATAGACGGTCTGACCTACCGAGGTCTTGGCCTGGAGTGCGTGCCTGACGATGGCGGTGGTGTTTGGTTCGATGATTGGGATTTGACCCACTTGGCGAGTGGCCGCCGCATCGGCACCATCACCGGACTGGACGAAGGCGAAGCCTTCAAGCTTGCAACGCTGATAGCAGATGTTACCGACTGGAGCGCAGTCGTGAGCCCGGAGCAGGTAGCTGAATTGGCCCCTGACCTCATGGTCCGACTGCTTATGCTATCCGACCTTGCTGGCGGTGCTTTCGTCATAACAGGACTGCCCGCGGACAGTGGCCGAAAGGCAAATGCGCCCTCAGAAGCACGCACCACGGCGCCCTAAATGGGGAACAGAGTGGGGACGCGCCGGCTTCGTCGGAATTAGCGCCGTCGTTTCAACGGCTTAACTATTTCACATGGTGGAGCGGGTGTCCACCATTTCGCTCAGACTATGATCTGCACCGCGGTGAATGAGGGCTGGCCACGTGCCGTCGAAGCTGTTGATCTGTGTGGGCAGCGCTATGGGGCAGGAGGGGCCGTTGGCAGTATCTTTTAGGTCTGCGCAGAGGAGAGCGTTTTGGGGCGCTCTTGCATTCTCGTTGGGCTCGGAATTTTTGGTGGCCTGGATCATCTGGTCGGTTGTATCGGACGGAAATTCCAACGCCTGGGCATGGGCCGTAGCGACGGTTATAGGAATTCAGGTCTTCTTGCTCCTGTACGGCCTTGTCAGCTTCGGGCGCCGGGCCGTTTGGTACCATTTGTTCGAAAAAGAGGCGCGGGCCAGTCGTATCTCCGAGGAGTTTAGCCGGCTCAACTTTCCTCGACCTGACGGCATGTATGTCGATGCTGACGAATATCTGAGAGAGGTTGCACTGTCGCCAGCCACATCGCCCGAAGGCGCGTTGTTTGCGGGTAGCCTCCTGGGCGCACTAGATGCGCACCGTCTCAACGGGCCACGTTCAGAGGCATTTTTCCTTGTTCTCTCAATCGAGCGCGCCATGAAACTAATGCTGCCCGGGGAAATGGCGACGGAAGGGCGTCAGCTTAAATGACCCTCACCAACCAGAGCGCTGAGGAACACCTGCGCCTAAAAATCCGTGCCATGCGAGAGATGGGAGCCAGTCAGGACAATATCGACGCGGCTACCGCGCAGAGCGTGCTCCACGAGGACCTCGGCTACTTCGCTTCAAAATCTGCCGAATACGACCTTGATCAAGCTACGCGAGATAAGCTGCTGTCCCACGCCCGCCAGGACGCCGCTCATGCGGTGTATGCCGCAACCACAGTCGCTAGAGAAGTAAGACGCCTGCGCGGCATGGTGGCAGTCATGGTGTTCGTGACCTTGGCATTGTTTGCCGCCGAGATTTGGAGAGCCTCTAACCTCCTGGGTTTTTAGCGCTACATCCTGCCGCAATACTCCAACTCCGGTCCTTCGAGATTCCCCCGATGTTCGCCAAATCACTCCAAGAGCATCTGTCCTACACATACCATAAGGCCGATTTCGGTTCCGAGGCACGCGACGGTTTCGAGCGACGATTTAAGTCCATGAGGGACTGCGCGTTGCTTCCGCGCGGTCGTGCGCATCGCGGCGCTCACTTGACGGCGGACCAAGTTGCAAATGCGGTTTTGGGGTCAACTGCGATCCAGCCAGCATGGGCCGGGTTTACGGCGATCGGTTTGGCCCAACTAGCGCCGGTAGGCGGCTCTAGTGAGCCATTCACTGGAGCAGTCAACATCCTCGGCATTGTGAAGCTTCTAATCGCCGACGATGAAATGCGACGACGCTTGGTGACACTGACGCTCTCGTCGGCGGAAGGTGGGGTGAATAGTCACCACTATGCCATGGCCGTTTACACCAAGGACGACGGCTCCATGGGCGTGACGAGTTTCGTGCCGAAGAACGCCTTCTCGCTATTTCAACCCGGCGCAGAGGTCTCATACCCCCACTTTAGCCGTTACTCGCCGGTGTCCCACGAGACGAGTTTATCGCCGACGTTCTTCGAGGAACTCGCCCGTAAGCTGGAACAATCGAAGTTTTTTAGCCAGCCGCCAGGAGGTGGTGAGGAATACGATGATGAAGAGGCGGAGAAACGTCGCCGCGACCGGTTGGGGGTGCGAGCAGGATCCAATTACCTGAATATCGGTGTTGATACCCATGTCACTTGGCCTGCCGAAGAGACACTTGTCAGATGTGGCAGCTACGAACTCGTCCTGATGCCCAGAACGAAAGATCGGGCATGCTCGGTTCATATCGACCTCGTCCACAACCGACTATCCAGCGAAGACGCCGTCACCGTGATAAATCGGTTCCTCAGCCTTATGGCCTGGGTAGACGACCACTATGCGGTGGCGCAAGAAGGCTGGTCGGGCAATCCCATACCCGTTGCCGTGCCTAAGAGAGAACTTGCCTTTGTAACCGCCTATGGCTGGTTCTTTGACCGAAGCATTCCAGTCAGCGATGAAGCGCGTGTTGGTCTCGCTCTTTATCGTGAGGCACGCAATGCTCAAGAGAACTTCTTGGTCAGCGCTGCGGTCTTGAACTTCTATCGCATTCTGGAGCTTCGGTATCCGAATGGGAGGGACACCCGCGCGTTCATCGCGACGCGATTTCCAATCGTCGCTGCGACGTCGAACAAGGAAGATGTAGATCGTTTCAACAGCCGCAGGGGTGGGATCGAGCCGGAGAAATATATCTATGACGCCTATCGACTCGCCGTCAGCCATGCCAGCCCGAGAACCCCGTCAGATCCGGACGAGTCCGTCGAACTGTCTCGGCTGCATATCGGCGCGCAAATGTTGCGCTGGCTAGCACGGGATTTCATCGCCAACACCCTTGGTGTGCCAGACCAGCGAGTGGATTAGCACTTTGTGCACAACACAGGTCGTCGCCCGCCTAGGCTTGAAGCGGAGATGGTCAAGGATAGGGTCGGCCAAGGCCGGGAGGCACGAGATGAACCGTACCGAGAGGCTAAGACGCGTGGCTATTTTGATGGCCAGCTTCTTGCGAAACCTCGCCTACCTCCGCGCATTCAAAGACGCCTACCCCAGAGTTCCAATGGATTGGACCAGAGATTTTTGGGTTACCCATGGAGGAAACTGCACCGACATCGCAATCTTAGAGTGGTGCAAGCTTTTTGCTGACCGTGGCGACAAACATCACTGGTCTTGCATTGTCACGGACCCCACCACTTTCCAGCCTTGGCTGCTCGGTCAACTAGGCGTGGAGGACGCAGTATATTCCGACTACGTGATTTCGGTTCGACGATATCGCGACAAGTTCATTGCTCACCTCGATTCAGACAACACGATGGACATACCGTTGCTCGACATCGCGGAGCGCGCGGTCTTCTCCTATCACCGGCACCTAGTCGCTCAGGAAGTTGCCGATCCGGTACAGGTCTTTCGCCCTCTTCCCGCGTCACGCGACGAACTGACCACCTATTTCGAGCACCACAGTCGGGCGGCGGCGTATACCTACGACAGGATTTTGCCGCCTTTGCGCACCACGTCGAAACCCAGGTAGCTGAGCCAACCACAGGCGTCAGTGCCAGTCCTTCAAGCTAGGTGGCTCCACTCGCCTAAGCGATGCACTCTTCATGTGCTCAACCTTCTCGGCCGCGGCTTCGTCCTGCTTTTCCTGAAATTCCTTGTCACCCGAGGCGTCGATCAGCAGCTTTTGAAGCTTTACGATGTCGTAATCGCGCCAGACCACATATCCCATTCGGGCGATTGCAAGTGCGGTTGCTCCGCCGATCAGGCCCGACACGACCCGGCTGACAATGTCCGGCCAAGTCATGACCGCCGGCTTGCCGATCACCAAGAAGGCCACCAGCACAATTGCCAGACCCGCGTTGATGCCCAGAATGGACAGATACTCCTTGCTAAGGATGACAATCTGGGACGTCAGCTTTCTGCGCCCTTCCGGCTCAAGACTCTTCCAATCGAGGGTTGGCATCCCACGATTTAGCCGAACAAGGACCCCGGCCACCATGATGGACAAAGCGACCGTCATGGGCTGGAAGGCGACAAACAGGCGTGGCAATTCCACCGCGCCGCCGAACGTGACAGCGGCGATCAAAATGGCAAGAATTGTCCACCGCCTAAGGGTCATGCCTTTATCTTACCATCGCGAACAAATCGTGAATACACTTCTTGTAACTGGTCAGCGACGTTGTTGAAGTCAAGGAGGTTCGATCCCTCGTACGGTAGGTCGAATGGCATGTTCGTCCGGAGAATTGCATCGCCATTGGACAGCTTGCCGTCCTTTCCCTCGACCTGAACGGTGGCGTCTGTAAGGTCGGCCATGTCATTAGCCAGTTGCTTCAGCTTCGCCTTCGATTCTTCCGTTCGGCGGCCTCGGATTTTCACCGATGCATCAACGGCAAGGTATTCCTCTGGCCCCAGGCTCTCGACAAGGGAGTCGGTCTTAGCCTTCCCTAGAAGCGCCTCTACGATTGGAACCGCCTGTTTGAACTGAACGAATTTGTCTCCAACGGTCCGGGAGACCGAGCGGCTCTTTGCTGGTTCCTCGTCGCCCACGTCCACTCTGAAACTGGGCAACGAATTGCCCTTAACCCGGAGATTTCTAATGTCACCGATGTCTCCCGACACCTGCGACTTATCAAACTCGGCTTGCAAGGCGACAGAGGTGGTCGCCGGCAGCCCGGCGCCATGCGACTTCAACAACCAGTCTAGGTATCCCTGTATCAAGTCGGACGTCATGTTACTGGTCTTGACGAAGATCAGGTGGTCGCCCACGGCCAGCCAATAGGCCATCCCTCTGAGGAACTGCGATCCATCCGGCGCACCGCTCTCGTTGAGATCGAAGACCTCGGCGGTAGTCAGATTCGATAGTTCGACGTTCGAACGCTTGAGCTGGAGCAGAGCCTGCAGCCCTTTTGTGTCAACCAGGCAAGCCTCGCCGAACACTGAGGTCGACAAGTCGGCAACCTTATTTAACACCATCTGCCTGCTCCCTATCGTGTCCAGCAATTGAACCCGATCCCTGACCCTCGACCACAATTGAGCTCCTGCTCCATCGGCCTGGCTCAGCACGGTCCTGAAGAGATGCTCAAGAGTAGCGGTGTTGTTGGATGCGGCGAATTTCCTGTAATGCACCATGTGATATGCTGACGGCACGGTTTCCCCCCAAAGAACGCTCGGCGGTATAAGCATACATGTATGGGGACTTGGCAATCTTGCCTCTATGGTCAGTACAGGACCGTAAAGAAGCTCCATCCGCACCAATCGCTCGCGGGCGGTTCCCATCATCGCCTACTTCCGCCCTGCGCTCTTTCCAGGGCTTCGATGCGGTCAAGTAGTTCGCTGGTCTCGATCGCCTTGCGGCGAGTCTCGATGGCACTAATGAAGCTCTGACCCCCGCTGGGCCCGAGACGGTTGGACAGGAATACGCGTTACTTGACTGCTCCGAGAAATAGCAGCCACCAAAGCCCGCACCGCGTTTAGCGGCGCGCGACCTGACAGCACATCGTCGGTGGACAGCTTCGAAAGGTCGAATTCTAGTTCGTCTCCCCGTATTGCGTGCTCCATTTTCTCTAGTCGGTCGCGAATAGACGGCATGGCCTATGCCCCTCTTTTGGGCTCGCGGCCCGCACGCTCCTCAAGGGCCTTGAGCCGGGTCAGAACCTCGTTTGTCTCGATAGCCTTACGGCGTGCCTCCACGATGCCCATCAGCGTGTTAGCTTCGGCAGGTGCAACCTGACCGGTAGCCGTCGCCTGAATGATGGCATCGAGCGCCTTCTCCACGCCCTCGATGGTAGACGTGTCTGGAAGGTCGATTTCTACGTTACGCTCCATGGGAGCAGGCCGTGGATGAATAAACGGCGCCAATCGCTCCGCGGCCCAATCGCGGCGCTTCTGATCCGTCTCGCCGTCGCGCATGACGTTGAGCAGATATTCGAGAGGCGTCTCGCCTTGAGAGAGCGCCTGATCGATAACTTCGATACTCCGCCTGCTCACGCTACCGGCAGGTCGCCCGGCGCCGGGGCGTGCTCCACCAGAACCCGCCATCTATGCTGCCCTGTCGGTGTAACTAAGAAGACTCAGTGGAATTTCCGGCTCTTCGGAACGGACCTCGCCGGCCTCGGCATCTACCAGCACGAGCTGGATAATCGTATCTTCACCGGTGGTGACAAAGCCCAGCTCGTCCAGATAACAGCGGACATCACTATCGCGCCTCCCGCCGATCAGACGGAAGCAGCGGCCGAGAGCGTCACCAGTCCCGATTTTCTGCTCCAGGCGGTCGAGCCGCAACTGAATCTGGGTCATAGTTTGATTTCCCTTGATTGTTTTCAACAACGCTCGTTGGTGATTTCCGCCGCCATGTCTTTGGCCACGACGAGGAAACTGGGGTCGGCGCCAGCGAAAAGCGTTAGTCGCCGTTGGGCCGCCTCTGCCTGTACTGCAGCAATCAACTCGTCAAGGCAGGGGCAGAGTAAGAACGCCATCCAGTGTTGAGAGTGCTGCAGCTCATGAGCCAGCGCCGCCAGCAACGCAAATTCGTCGGCCACTTCCAAAGCCGTCATGGCGCGCAGGGCGGCGGGCCATTCGTTCCGACGCGCCACCAGTTGCATTAACTGCCGAATGAGAAATTCCCCATTGCCATAGGCTGCAGCCGGTATGGCATTGATGTCGGGGGAATGTTGATCGATATTGCGCATGGTTTACCTTGGGGTGCCCGCGATGACAGAACGGCCTGAAATCGAGATGGACCGGAACAGCTTCCGCCAGGAATTTCGCGGGCCGTTTGGCAATCCTCGAGACATGTGGCTTGCGGTTTCCATCTGGCTTGGAGCAGCCTTGCTGGCCGGCTTCGGCGGCTGGCAGCTACTGGGCCCAATGGGCGGGGTCGTGTTCACCATCCCGCCAGCCATGTGGGCTGGCGCCGGGGTTGCCGGACTATTCCCCAAGTTCTTTTTTGGCGCCCCGCGCTGATCCACTAGCGCGCTCCGTTCATCAACAGCTTTGCAAGCATGTCGCGTGGATCGTTCGCGGCTATGCCGACTCCCAGCCCCCCGATGGCCGGCAGTCCAGCCGTGTTGGTATTAGCTGCGGGTGTGCCCATGATGCCCGGAAGCCCGCCAGGAGTGGCCGCGCCAGCCCGAAGGGTCTCCGCAGCACGTCGAGCGCCCCGATCCATTCCCGCCCGCGCCGCCATTCCCGTTGCAACACGTCCCGCGCCCATCGCCAAGGCGCCAGCCGGCCCGCCCATAAAATGCCCCGTGATGGTCGCCGGCAGGGATGAACCATTCCCAAAGAACTTGGCCAGGTCGTCCAG
>Ga0247738_10000269_pt1 | contig 21034 bp, 19 predicted proteins | sample UWRJL013104B2_FD_180936 | JGI IMG/M metagenome (GOLD analysis project Ga0247738, IMG submission 180936) | Plant litter microbial communities from Arlington Agricultural Research Station in Wisconsin, United States - UWRJ-L013-104B-2 | ecosystem: Environmental > Terrestrial > Plant litter >...
TACAGTTTCACCCAACAGCACGCGCAGGACATCGCCCGCTGGCGTGATGGATTGCCCGATCGACAGCGTGATGGCGAAGATCGTCACAACGAGGGCAAGCAGCACCGCGAGAACGACCGCATACCGGCGCGCGCGACCGCGGCGGCATGCGATGATGAAATCGATGGTGGGCGTGTGTGGTGTCACAGGTCCCTCACACGATGGCGCCTGACGATCCAGATGAAGAAGGGTGCGCCGATCAGCGCCGTGACAATGCCGACATCGATCTCTGCCGGTCGGGCAAGGATACGCCCGAGAACATCGGCCGCCAGCAACAGGCACGCGCCGCCAAGCGCGGAAAACGGCAGCACCCAGCGATGATCAACGCCGATCAACAGCCGGCAAACATGCGGCACGACCAGCCCGAGGAAACCGATGGGTCCGCAGACGGCCGTTGTCGCGCCACAGAGCAGGATGGCGCCAAGGGAGGCGATGGCACGCGCGATAGCAACGTTTTCGCCGAGCCCGGCTGCCAGCTCGTCACCGAGCGCGAGGGAATTCAGCTTTCTGGCTGACAGCAGGCTGACGGCGAAACCGACGGCAAGAAACGGCAGCACCGGAAGAATGCGGGCGTAGGTCGCGCCGCCGACACCGCCGATCTGCCAGGACTGGATGCCGCCGGCGATATCGCCGCGCGGCAAGACGATGGCGATTACCAGCGAGGCTAAGGCAACCGAGGTTGCCGCACCCGCGAGCGCCAGCTTCAGAGGCGTTGCGCCGCCTCTCCCCATCGAACCTATAGCGTAAACGAAGACAGCGGCACATCCCGCTCCCAGGATCGCGGTCCAGATATACGCATAGGCGGACGACATCCCGAACCAGGCGACACCGATAACGACCGCAAGAGATGCCCCCATATTGACGCCGAGAATGCCGGGATCGGCCAGCGGATTGCGGGTAACGCCCTGCATGACCGCACCGGCAAGGCCCAGCGCGCCCCCTGCGAGCAGGGCAAGAAAAGTCCGCGGTATGCGCAAAGCGACGGATGCCCGGCCAATATTGTCCTGCGCACCGCCAATCGCCGCGACGATATCCGCCCACGCGACGTTTCGCGTTCCAATCGTCACGGAAAGCCCGATGAAAAGAGCCAGAAGGGCAAAGAGCCCGGCAAGCCAGAGACTTCTTGTCCGGTTGGAGCCGGATGCGGCCGACCAGCGACCGTTCGATGTCTTGAGAATACTGGCGGTCATTTCGGCTTCTTGGCCGCCTCGCTCAGCAGCTCTACGTAGTCCTTGAGGACCCATCTGATAGACAGCGGCGTCGGATTGGCGCCGGTGCCGACGGCGTTGTTGCCGAGCATAACGATCGATTCCCGCGCCACGGCGGGCATATGCAGCATGAGTGCATTGGTCTTCAACGCGTCGAACAGCATGCCGTCGCCATAGGTGACCAGGATATCGACATCATCGAAGGCATCGATCTCTTCGGCGCTGACGGAGCCGGAAAACTTTCCGGGCTGCGATGCCTGTACAACGCTTTTCGGCGAAGTGAGACCGAGATCGGCGAAGAATTTTACCCTTGTGTCATTGGTCGTATAGAAATTGACGATGCTCAGGTCCCATGAACTGAGATGGGTGATGAACATCGCCGACTTTCCCTTGAGTTCGGGATGGCCTTCCAGCGTGCGGGCAATGTCGGCTTCGATATCGGCAATCAGCGCCTCTCCTTCCGCCGCCATCCCGAGACCCGCACTGTTAAGGCGGATCGTCTCGCGCCAATCCGTGGACCAGGGCGCCTGCGGATAGGCGATGACGGGGGCGATCTCGCTCAGAGTGTCATAATCCGCCTGACTGAGGCCGGAATAAGCCGCAAGAATCACGTCCGGACGCGTGGCAGCGACGGCCTCGAAATCGATGCCGTCACCCTCGTCGAACAGCACCGGCGCTTCTGCCTTGAGTTCGTTCAGCTTTTCCGTGACCCAGGGCAGAATGCCATCGCCATCGTCATCGCCGAAATTGGCGCGCGCCATGCCGACCGGAACGATACCAAGCGCCAGCGGCACCTCATGGTTTGCCCAGGCGACGGTTGCGACCCGCTCCGGCTTCTTGTCGATGACAGTGGTGCCGAAGGCATGCTGGATGGTGACGGGATAGTGCGAGCTTTCGGCGGCGAACGCAGCTTTCAGCGCGCCGATCAAAACGAAAGCCATGATTGCCAGCACGGCGAAACGAAACGGCTTCATCGCCCCACTCCATTCAGTGTTAAGTTGACCCCAATTCTCAGCTTAATAACGCGACGTCAACGGCAAAGCGGTTGATATCCAGAAAGTGCGGGGAGATTTCCGGCGGATCGTACAAAACCGGGGAAATATACAATACTAGACAACGACGCTCCAGTTAAGAGCGGATCGTGGGGACAAAGACTTCAAGGCGGGGGCTGATTGGGCACATTTTCATGTGCAACCGACGGCCAGACGCGATGCAGCTCAGCGACCTCGAACGGCATTGGCAATGAGGCCGATCGCTTTCAGCATTTACGTCAAGTGGAACATCAACATGGACATCGATCAAACAGGCCATTGTTCACAGCGAGCGCCGGTCCGTTCCCGAAACGCGCTTCTTCTCGGCTGCACGGCGCTCATCGCCCTGGTGCCGGGCTACTCGTTCGCACAGGATGCCAGCAGCGAAGGCAGTGCGACGGTGCTGGAGACGCTGGTTGTCCGGGGTTCCGCCAGCACCACAACCATGCTGGATACGGATAAAGATTCGAAGTCCGTCGTCGCCACCGAGACGACCGGCGTTGGCAAGATGCCAAGCGAAATCCTAACGACACCGGCCTCCGTTTCCGTCATTACTGCCAAGGAAATCGAAGACCGCGGCGCAAGCACCATCGAGCAGGTTGTGCAGTATACTGCCGGCGTCGTCACCGATTACTACGGTTCCGATGACCGCTACGACTATTTCAAGATCCGCGGCTTCAGCCCCTTTACCTACCGCGACGGGCTGGCCATCGGCCGAAGCTGGGGTGGACTTCTGGAAGAGCCCTACGCCTTTGAACGCGTCGAAGTGCTGAAGGGCGCCAACTCCACCGGCTTCGGCGTTTCCGATCCGGGCGGCTCTGTGAACTATGTGACCAAGCTGCCGAAGAGCGAACGTTTCGGTGAGATTTACGGCACCGGCGGTTCGTTCTCCCACAAGGAGGCCGGCTTCGATTTCGGTGACAACATTACCGAGGACGATACGCTTTCCTATCGCCTGACTGGCAAGTTCCAGCGGTCTGATGCGGAATATGATTATTCGCAGGACGATGAAAGCTTCATCATGGGCGGCCTGACCTGGCGCCCGACGGATGCAACCAGCCTATCCTTCGTCTTCGACCATCTGGACCGGGACGGCACGCCGAGCGGCGGCGGCCAGCCGAGGTTTACGGACCTCGACCGGGACCGGTTCTTTGGCGAGCCGGATTACAATTACAATGACGTAAAAAGGAACACCTATAGCGTCATTCTCGATCATGATTTCGAAAACGGTCTGACCTTCAATGCCAGTGCGCGTGCCAGCTCGTCCGACGCCGGATTTGGCTACGCTTACATCTGGGATGCACTGGGCGCCAGTGATCCGGCAGACAGCCTGATCGACCGCTCATTCTTTGCCAGTGACAAGTCCACCGACCAGTTCATCGGCGATGCTCACTTTGTCTATGAAACGAATTTCAACGATGTCGAAAGCCGGACGCTTTTCGGCGTTGAGTACAACAAGCTCGATTCGGACAATGACACCTACTACGCTCCCGCGCCGCAGATAGACTGGAAGAATCCGGTGTATTCCGGGGGACCGGGCGCGCTTGCGCCTTACAATGTCGTGACAGCCAACCAGAAGACCAAGGCGGTCTATTTGCAGGAGGATCTGACCTTCTTCGACAAGCTGACCGTCAGCGTCGGCCTGCGCAATGACTGGTTCGACCTCAAGGAAGAAGGCAACAATCTCTATACCGGCCCGTTCAACGGTAAATCCGATATCAGCGATTTCAGCAAGCGCCTGGGCGTGAGCTACAAGATCACCGAGGAACTGGCGACCTATGTCAGCTATGCCGAATCCGTCGCACCGCCGAGTGCGGGCGTCGAGCCAACGGTCGGAACTCAGTACGAAGTGGGCGTCAAGTACCAACCTGAGGCATTTCCTGCCCTGTTCACTGCGTCCTTCTATGATCTGACGATGGAAAACATCACAAGCTACGAAGCGCCCACCTACCTGCCGGCGACAATCGACAAGGTTCGCCATCGCGGCTTTGAACTCGAGGCAAAGGCCGAGGTGACGAGCAATGTGGACCTGATCGCCGCCTATGGCTACATCGATTCCAAGATCGACGAACCCGGCAATGTCAGCGGTTACAACGGCAAGAGCTTCGCTCAGGTTCCGGAACACATGGCTTCGGTCTGGGGCACCTATACGCTGGCAGGCAACGGGCAGCGTGGCGACATGACCTTCGGGCTTGGCGCTCGCTATATCGGCTCCTACTTCTTCGACAACGCCAACACCCGCAAGTCAGATGCCGCTGTCGTCTTCGACGCCGCTTATACGTACAAGATTCAGGAAAACACCACGTTCCAGCTCAACGCCACCAATCTGTTCGATGAGAAGCACATCGCGAACGATGACGGCGGCGCATATTACTACAACCCCGGCCGTGCGCTGATGGCGACGCTGCGCCAGACCTGGTAAGAAAAACGCGTCCCGCCCGCACGTGCCGGGCGGGACGTTTCACGATTGCCGAAACTGCCTCATCCTCCGCCATGCGGCCGGCGTTTCGCCAACGATCTGGCGAAAGACCTTTGTCAGGTGTGCCTGATCGGAAAAACCGAGCTGCGCGGCGACACTAGCCACGGGCAAATCGCTTTCGCTAAGCAACTGCTTTGAAAGCTCGACGCGTCTTGCAAGTTGCCATTGCAGCGGCGTGCTGCCCGTCGTTTGCTTGAAGACATTTGCGAACCAGCTTTCGGAGAGCCCGACGATAGACGCCATCTCAGCAACGGACATGCGATAATCACCGAGCTCCTCAATGTGCGAGACAAGCCTGTTCATCTGTCCCTGCGTCAGCCTGCCGGCCGCCTTCTCCTCGTTTTCGGTAGGGATATCCAGAAGACCCGTGATGATGCTGCCGATAAGGCTCTCGGCATAAACCGCGTGCTTGGAGGGCTTCTTGATTTCGTCTGCCAGCAGCTTTGCCAGGACATCGATCGCCGCAACGTCCTGAAGCTCCACGGGACGGCGCAGTGCCGTCTGCGCCGCGGAAGCGCCGACTGAGGGGGCGAGATATCGCAGCACGCGATCTCTGTGCAGATGCAAGTTGAGATGGCTGAAGCTGTGGGTTTTTCGGCTATCGGTCCACAACGGCACACCGGCCGGAACATAAACGGCCCGCGCCATTGGACGCGAACTCCTCACGAGGCCGTTGTCCTCGTTCGAGACACGAACATTCGACGAAACGTCGTTGAAGAAAAACATGATGCGCGGGTCGTCGGCAAGATAATAACCACTAGCACCCGCCTGGCTTTCCGCTTCCCAGAGAACGCTGACCAGCCCATCATATTGACGCCATTGGACCGGGGCCGTAACGCGAATGCCTTCGGTTTTCCACGACATGGAATGCCAGAAGCTCATTTATAGGTCACTTCTTCTTTTTTAAGATTCGACATTCCGTACTAAGCGCCAGAATTTCGATAGCGGTCAGTGCAGCCACATCGCGACAATAATAAGTTGATGGTTTCTTTCATATTTAACATGAAGTGGCAAGCTGGTCCCAGAACGAGTTGGGCAGGCGCTTACGAGAAGCCTGGATCCGCAGGAAGCCAGGTCCACGCTTTCCAACGCGGAACTCGTCAGCTTTCTGAGACGAACCATCGCGCCATTGCCAACAGGTCATGCAGAAATAAACATTTTGACACTGATCGAGCAGATCCGATTTTATCGGTCGCCTGGCCCCAAAATGAGTTGAACGATGCGAACGAACATAGGTCGTCGGTCCTCGGGGCGATGCGTTGCAGCTATCAGCCTGGCCGCACCGATATCATGATTTCGTTCGAACGAATTCGATGCCCGGAGAAGCAAGAGATCGCGGTGGCACGGCCGTCCTTCGCCTTTACGGCATCTAGCGCGTGTTCCGAACGGCGGAGAGCGGGATACCCAGCAGTTCGTGCCGCGCCGCATTCAAAGGTCGGACACATATTATCGCCGACCAGCAACGTGCAAAAAATCGAAAAAACTGCCACCTGGACCGTCCACCCATGGATTAAAGGTCGCGTTTTAAACGTTCTGTCTGCTTTCGGCGCGCAGGCAGCGGCCGGCTCTACGACATAGATGAGGGCGCATTCTTGCCAAAACGGCTGCCATTGCAAACATCTTCCAGATATCGACTTTTTCGCAGAACAAGCTCGGATACGGTTGACGGGGCAAAAGTTTGCAGCGAACTTCCGGTGGACAGACACGGTTGGAGTTTGCCATGGTACGGTCGGTTGTCGAATTGCGGAATGTCGCGGGCACAGAGGCAGCGATGGGTTGGGCTGGCAGCCATACGGTGATCATCGATCGGCCTGAAGGCAAGGCCGGCGGCTTAGGACTCGGCTTCAACGGCGGCCAATTGCTCGCACTCGCGATCGGAGGCTGTTATTGCAATGACCTGCGCTATATCGCCCACGAACGCGGTGTAGAAATCGAGAAGATCGCCGTTACAGTGACGCTCGACCTGGAAGGTGCACCGCTGGTTGCCACCAACGCCGTACTATTGGTGACGTGCGAAACATCGGACGGATCCGATCCACAAGGATTGATCGATCATGCGTGGTCAGTATGTACAGTCGCCAAATCTCTCAATCGCGGTGTCCCGACGACAATAAAGAAGGCGTGATATAGAGTTAGAGCGCTCTGTCACTACCCGCTGCCTTATAACTGTTTTAGCCCACTGGCTACCTGACGCGCCCAGTGAAGTGATGTCTGCTTTTGGGCTGGCGCAGTGAAGGCCTCCACGGCCGAAATGTGGGCGGAAAGCGGAACGATTTCCGTGACGGGGCTGCTGCTAGTCTGCTTCTGGTGCCACCTCTTTAGAAGCAGTCGTAACGTCGCATACGTTTGTCAACAACACGACCGCCGCAACTATGCCTGCGCAGACTTTGCCCACCGTATTAGCGACCAGTCATCTCTCTTATCGAACGAACCACCGTGTCAGGATTGTACGGTTTACTCATGAACCGGGCTCGCACGGGAAGGTCGGCAACATCAACAGTCCGATGGCCGGAGGTTATGATGATGGCGATGGGCGGCCATCGATCACGAACAGATGCCGAAAGTTTTAGTCCGTCCACGCCGCCTGGCATGTCGATGTCTGTAAACATAACGGAGATCTGAGAGTTTGCGATAAGGGTGTCGATGGCATCGGTAGCGTTTGCAGCTTCGAAGACTTCAAACCCGGCGTCTTCCAACTCGTCGACAATTCCCATTCTCACGAGGGCTTCGTCTTCGACTACCAGGACGGTAGTCCATTGATTGATCATGGCTTCATATTTCTGGTTAGCCGGATCCCATGGAATGGGGACAAAGCGATGATTTCGCGCGTCGAGTTATCCAAGTCTTGCAGTCAGTGTGCATACAACGCCGCCGAGGGGGTAAATGATCCGCACGTCACCGGAGAAATCGGCAAGCACGCGTGAGATAAGTCGGGAGCCGAAACCCTTGGTCTTCGGCTCCGATACAGCCGGGCCGCCGCTCTCCTGCCAGACGAAGTTCAAGGCCTGTTTTCCGTCCTCCGTTTTGGTCAGGTGCCAGGATATTCTGACGCGGCCAACATCGTTCGAAAGCGCCCCGTACTTGGTCGCGTTGGTTGCGAGCTCGTGCTAGGTCAGCGCCATCGACAGGCTTTGCTTGGGAGTCATTTCGAAGTGGGAGCCTTCAATGTCGAACCTGCCATCTGAACCGCCGTGGGGGGCGAGCGCCGCGCGCAGCGTGTCATGGATGCCAGCGCTTTCAAACGTTGTCGCCATGAGCATGTTCGCATGTTCTGCGCTTGTGCCAGAACATGAAGACGGGCGTTGAAGGTCTCTCGTCGATCAGCAATATCATCGCCGCGCAGTGTTTGGGTCGCGATCGCACTGACCATTGCCAGTAGGTTCTTGATGCGGTGCTGCAACTCGCCGCTCACCATGTGCTGGCGCGCCTCGTCGTCCTTTCGGTCCGAGACGTCCCGCACCGTGCCCACGAACTTCGTCACGCCCTCGGCAGTAACCGTTTTCGCCCGCGCATGGATCCAACGGCTCGGCATGTCGGGACGTTCAAGCATTCTGTACTGGACGTCGAGGAGCCCGTTACCGTTCGGATCCAAAGCTTGCGATGCGGCCTCCCAGAGAGCGAGCCTGTCATCGGGATGGACGCGAGACTCGAAGTTATCGAATGTCGCGTCTTCTTCCAGCAAGCGATTGAGGAGCTTGCGTGCCCTTTCATCTTCTTTAATATCGATGAACTTTCCGTCGACTACCGTACATTCCCAGACGCCCATTCCGGCCGCGTCCAGTGCCAGCTCGAGTTGAAGATCTTTTCGTCGCAGCGCAAGTTCGACGTCTTTCAAATCCGTGACATCGCTGCCCTCAACAAATATTCCACTGACCTCACCGCTCGCGTGGAACATCGGCTGATAGACGAAATTGAGAAAAGCTTCCTCATAAGGGCCGTCGGGTTTGCGCTGGACCGCGAAGCTCACGCTGCGGCCGATGGACGGTTCCCCGGTCGCATAGACCTGGTCCAACAGATCGAAAAGGCCTTTCCCTTCGATTTCCTGGAACGCGTCCCGTACGGAACGACCGATCAGGTCCCGATGGCCGACTAGTTGGAGATAAAGCTCTGTTCGTAAGCTTAAAGACGTGATCCGGTCCGTCCAGGACACACATGAAGCTCGGAGCATCCAGCAGCATTGGCCTCAACGTGTCAGCTTCGGCTTTTGCTGCTTCTTTTTCGGCTGCAAGCAGCTTCTCAACTTCTGCGCGAGCAGCATGAGCCTCGCTGATGTCGCGTGAAATCGACAGGAGATGGGTTGGTTTGCCGTCGCGATCGTGAAGTGGCAGAACCTGGACATCCCAGAAACGCTGGTTGCCGCGAGCGGTATTGGCGGAGCCCCTGAAGCGGGCCGACCGCCCTGCCGCAGCGGTTTCGATCGCATTGCGCCCTGCCGCGTTGCCCTCGTCTGCCCAAAAACCCGGCCATGGACTTCCCTTCAGAGCATCGAAGTCGTCGACTTCCATGACGCGCTTGCCGCCTTCGGAAATGAAGAGGAGACGGCCATCGAGATCAAGGATCTTGATGCAGTCATCGGAGGCGGAAAGAACAGCTTCCAGCAGCGCTAGCGTGCTAACGTGGTCACCATAAAGAGCGGCGGCCAGCGTCCGGATACTACTTGCAGGCATTTTCGGGACATCGTCTTGCAATGACACAGCTTTCAGAAAGACTTTACACCCGTTGTCCGTACCAGATGTCCTCGGACATAGACAGGCTACAGACCAACGGAGCGATTTTCATGGAAAGGTTGCCCGACAGGTTGTGGGTGCGCAGATGCTTTAGTGAAAAAATCGATCCGCGTCCGCTTGTGGCATCGTAGTGGAGTAGTTTAACGACCAAAAAGGCGCAAAGCAGATCGAATCCGTCGAGAGGCTCTCGCAGCGAAAGGGCGCGCCCCCACAACACGGAGGGCCGTCCCCTTGAGATTTCAGTCTGCTCGGCTAGTGCCAGTGCATCCTCAATGTCAACGCCGAGACACCTGACTGTGTTCTCAATCTCGGTATGGCCAAGCAGGATCTGGATCGCTCGAAGGTTACCAGTGGCCTTGTAGATCATGGCAGCCTTCGTTCGCCGAAGGAAATGCGTGCCGTAATCCTCCCGACGCAGCCCTATCGCAGTGACCCACTCATCGACCAGTCGGGCGTATTGCCGAGTGCTGAGATGATCGGAGTGGTCTACTCGACTGGGAAAGGCATAGTCATCGACTGTTCCTCCCCTTCGCTCAAGCCAAGCAAGCAGACTAGCCCTGACCTCGGTCGTAATTTCGAAATGCACAGGTCGTCCAGTCTTTTGCTGGACGACCATCGCACGAGTTCGAATCTCGTGGCCCGTGACGAGAGTCCCGATTCTCATTTTTACTAAATCGCAGCCGCGGAGCTTGCGATCGATGGCAAGATCGAACAGTACACGATCTCTCATCCTTCCTTCTCGGTCGAGAAAGAAGCGCACTGCCCAAATCTGGCGCTGCTTCAAGGGCTTCTTGACGCCAACTTGTTTGCCTGCGTTCCAAGCCGGTCGACCCAGTGCAGCAGGATCATATTGTGAGATACCCATTTCAGTTCTCCTATGGCCACCATTGGCCACCGGGAGAACGCGCACCTTCCGGTTAGATGACGGGGCCGGGAGCCGACCGTCGGCTTCACGACGCCCAGCAGGTAAAGCTGACATCGTAGCTCTTTCCGCTGAGGTCTGAATTTGGCCCAATGCGGTCATTGGCAACTTTGAAATAGCCGGCTTAGTCAGCGTTCCGGATCAACAAGATTCTCGTAATCCAGCCAGAGCCTTTGGCCGAGTTCCTGGTCATGAGGCGTTGTAGACGACTTGACTGCCCACGCCTTTATCAAAGCTGTTCGCGCAGCTGGCCCCATTGGCAACTATCTGCCGTCTCAGTGCCGCCGTTACCGACACGCTGCGCAGAAGCGGCCGATGTCAAAAGTCCCCCGGACTTGCAAGCCGTAAAGTACCGGCGCACTCCGCTCATATCTGAAGCTGCTTCACACATGTCCTTTCAGCCTCATCTATGAGTCTATCCCAGTACCGCCCCTGATTAACGATCTCCTATCTTACCAAAATTGGTCCGCCAGCTTCGATACAGCCCCATGGGTAAGTACACTGATGCGTGTAAAATCTTATTATCAAGCGATTCGCGCCGCGATATTTGTCCAATTTATGTTTTGCCCGGAGAAAGATTTTGACCGTCCTCGTACAGCGCAATGCCATTCACACGCGCCTCTCTGCGTCCACCGCTCTCGGGCTCGCAGTTATCATAGCCGGCGCCATCGCGCTGCCTGGCAGTGCTCAAGCCGCTGATAGCGGGAACATGGTCGGCACATTTATAGATAGCCTCGGTCTTCTCGGCTCAAGCGGATCCTACGCGCGCGGTATAAGTGCAGACGGCAGCGCAATTGTTGGCTACTCGCCGGTGTCGAGCGGATGGGAACATGCCTATCGGTGGACGCCATTGGGCGTGGTAGATCTTGGCACTCTCGGAGGCCTCACCTCCCAGGCGTATGGCGTCAGCGGAGACGGCACCACCGTCGTCGGCGTTTCGAAGATCTCTTCCGGCAAGGAACAGGGCTTCCGCTGGACCGAGGGCGGCGGCATGCAGAGCATTGGCACGCTTGCGGGCGGAACCGAGTCCTATGCCACAGCCACGAATTCCAACGGCGCTGTCGTCGTTGGTCGTTCCGAAAGCGGCGCACCCAACAACTGGCATGCCATTCGCTGGACCAGCGCCGGACTTGAGGATCTGACGACCACGTCCGGGAGCGATTTTTCCGGCTCCTTCTCCGGCGCCTATGGCGTCAGCGGCGATGGCAGTATCGTGGTCGGCGTGGCCGAGCGTGCCAGCGGATCGAGCGCCCGCAGTGCCTTCCGTTGGACTGCCGCTGACGGCATGAAGGATCTCGGTTATCTGCCCACGGGCGACGATTCCTTTGCTCGCGCCATTAGCAGTGACGGCACGACCATCGTCGGCGAGGCAAACGCTTTTAATGGCGGCGCCTTTCAGAGCCGCGCTTTCCGCTGGACTCAAGGCGGCGGCATGCAGTCGCTTGGTACCCTGACCGGCGGCACGGCCTCGCAGGCCTATGCCGTCAACGCGAATGGCTCCGTTGTCGTTGGCACCGCCAATCTGTCCGACAACAGTACGCGTGGTTTCCGCTGGGCCGAGGCGAGCGGCATGCAAACCGTCGAGGACTGGTTGCGCGGTTATGGTGCCAATATCGCGCAGGACATGACGAGAAACGCAACTGGCGTTAGCGCAGATGGCAACATCGTTATCGGCGAAACGCAGACGGGTTCCATGTACATCGCCCGGGTGCGGGACCAATCAGCGCCGCCATCAGCGGCGGAGCCAGAGCCAGAGCCGTGCGGTGTATCCGATACTAGGCACGAGTGCCAAGTTGAAAGCGTGATAGGATCGGCAAAATATCTTTACTCGATCACTTATGGCGTTTCGGGAGTAAAAACAACGCTTGTTAGTTGGGCGAAGACAGTTGGAGAAATGTTCAAATATTCTTCCGAAGTCGTAGCCAGCGCTGTGAATATTTTACAAAATGGCGCACATGGTGAACCTATGCGCGATCTTCTGGCGCCGGGACGCCAGGCCTTGTCGCTGACCGTGGACACTGGATACGACAAGAGCTCCGGCGCCTCGGGATATCTTGGGCTGGGCGACCTCGGCTATTCGCTCGGTTTGGAAGGGGGTGCCACTGTCCGCCTGTCGATCGGTGGAAACGTGACGCGTATGGATACGGGCTACGATGGTTCCATCTTCTCCGAGGGCGCCTATGTGATGCCGGAAATCACCCTCCCGGTCGCAGGCAATCTTTATGCGACTTTGTCAGGCTTCTACGCCCATTCCGACATGTCGATGAATCGTGCCTACGAGGTCAACGGCAATCAGATCGATTATTCGCGCGGTGAAACCGACATCAACACGCTGGGCGCCAAGTTCCGGCTGGATTGGCTGGACGCCTTTTCGGTTGGCGAGTCTCGTTTTACTCCCTATGGCGTGGTGTCCTATGCTCACTCCACCATTGGCGCATTCGAGGAGACGACAGGGCCATTCCCCGCCAAAGTAAGCGAGATCGTAGATCACTCAACGCTCGCGCGTTTCGGCATTAACGGCACCCAGGAACTGACGGACAGTATACGGCTGCTGACCAAGGCCGAGATGAGCTATCGCTTCGAAGGAGAGACTGCTGGCGCCAGCACTACGGTTCTCGATATGGTCGCTGTCAATGTATCGGGTCAGGACATCAAGCAGTTTTGGTTGCGCGGTGGTCTCGGCGCTGAGTTCGACACTGATATCGGCAAGGCCTCCATCATGGCTAACATCACCTCAGAAGGTGACGACCCGTCCTTCTGGGTCCGCTGGGGCCTGCGCAAGGAGTTCTGAAGCGCAAGCTTGCCACTGAAGGAATAGGGCTTCCGCCTCAAGAAAAGTGCCCAAATGAATGTGAATGCGCGAGGATTTTTTGACGCGGCGGGCTCCCTGTCGCTGTGCCACCATGCACGGTACCGCCGGCATGCCACGCCAGAACATAGTCGTGGCTCGCGGCGGCAATACCGATATTTCCGCCGTTAGCCACGGTCGTCGGCGTGCCGTCGATTGGTTTCGTAATCATCAGCCGACCCCCGTCGCGGACATAGATTAGCCTGTCTCTCGCATCCATCTCGCCGGGCTTGTCTCCCAACGCAGCGAATGTGGCGTCGTAGAGGCTTCTCGCCTGCTCCAAATCGTTGCTTCCAATCATGACGTGGGGGTGAACATACGGCATCTCCAGTAAGGTACCAAATCGGTCGCAATCCTCGGGTAACGAAACCCTAGCCAAGGGCGTCGCAAAACTCCGATTAGCAGCGGCACTTGTTTCCGGACTTTTACGGCTTCGCAGAATAGTGTGTTTTGCGCGCGCTGCAATGCCCGCTGTTGGTGGCTCAAATGGGCCGCCTCGTCGGCAACGACTGCCTGTTGGTCAAAGGACCGTTGAACGCGGCCGCCTTCCTTGAAGCCATGCCAAGGATCCGCCCAGCCAGCGCGTTGCGAGCGTCAACATCGAAGGTGTCCGCGCCCAGTTGGACAGGGCGATCGACCAGTCCTTAACGCAAATCTGCACGTTCGTCGGATCGCCCGCGACGAAACATTGCGGTCCCGGAAGCACGGTTTCGTTCTCGGGAGAGCAGCGTGATGTGGTCTTCTCTGCAGCTCATGACGCATAGCTTAGCGAGCGGAGAAACGCCCCGTCCATGCGCGTCTCTTGCGCTGCCTGGGCGCTGTCATCTTCGGGTGTTCCGCTTGCGATCAGCGCGTCGCGCGCGGCCCGGAATGCGTGCTGCAGTCCCTTATAACCACCCAGACCCTCAAGGGCGTGGCCGTTGACAAACTGACGTCCGGCGAACAATTTCCGGTCGACAGGGGGCAGTTCAGCTTCCTCGCAGACAGCTTGCCGGTGCTCGGTGATGGTTGTGATCTGATGTTCGATCAGCGCGGCGGCCTCCGCCTCTTTCAGATGTCCGGCGCGGCCGCAAGGCAGGTGGCCAGCGCGCTGGCGCGGCCTTCGCCCTTGATCAGCATGGCCTGCTTGCCTCGTTGCCCGTGCGGCCTTGCGGGCAGATGTCATAAGCCGCAGTGAGCGTAAGCATCCTGCCATCCCAGAACGCCGCATGATTGCGCGCATGGTCGTCGGTGTTGCCGCACAGCACATTGAAGCAAATTCGCCCGTAGAGTTCCTTGAGCGTGTCCCTAGGGTTCGTGAAACGGTGGCGGATCAGCTCCGCAAAGTCCTCATACGAAGCATATCGAGCCATCATTTCATCAAGGCAGAGCATGGTGAGAGCCGAGACCATCGCCTGCCGCGTCCAGCCGTCCTCTGTGTACCTGCGGTCAAAGCGCTCGATCAGCAATACGTCCTTGTGTGCGGCACGGGTGATCGATACCGATGCTGCGTTGAGCCCGCAGGCGCTTGCGAGCTTCATCGCGATGAATTCAGCCTTCACAACGCTGTAGGTGTCGTTGGCCGCCGAAAATTTGGCGATGAATTTCCTTTTGCTGTCATCGATAAGCGCCTTGGGGCGCGCGCCGCCGATTGAGGTGCCGTGCTTGAGCGCCTCATCGAGCGCCGCGGGGAGAGGGACGCCCTTCTCGATGAGGGCAGCTGCTTCCATGAGGTCTTCGAGCGATGCTTGTGCGGCAAGGCGGGGACATACTCTGTTGGCGATGCCTGGAAATCGAGAGCGCCAATCCGTTCGGAGCCCGACTGCAGCAGAAAAGTAATCTCGCTGATCTCCGGCACACCGGCAGCGTCGGGATTCGTGCCGGTTAGCCTGTTGATAATCACCCGGCGGCCCCAGGCATCGGGCGAGCCGTCGCGAATGCAGCTTGCCATCCGAAAACCATTGACGGGCGCGATCACGCCCTGCTGAAGGTGAAGTTCGGGCTGATAGATTGGAATGGCGTTCTTTCGGCTACGGTAGCTGGTGCCGTAGGCAAAGAGCAGGCGCTCGCCATCCTGGTCGAGGCGGCCTGCGACCACCGGTTCGGTTGCTTCGGGAAGCCAAATCCAGACAAAGGCGTCCTTAGCGTCCGCTCTAGAACTCATCGTCGAGTTCCTTGGCAGTGTGACGGACGCTCTTGGGCAGCAGGGTAGGCCTTTCATCAAGGTGCGCATTGTGCATCGGCAAAGTGCGCCCGTCATAGTCGAACAGACGGAGCCCGACGAGCGAAGCGACCTCGAAGACGATGCCTATCTCAGGCCCCGGCGCACCCTTTTCGATGCTGGACAGCGTCGTGCGGCTGATGCCCGCGCGATCCGCCAGTTCCTGCGCCGTCAGGCCACGCTCTGCCCGGCCGATGCGGATCAGTTTACCAAGCATAATGAGCGCTTGGCGGGTTACTCTTGAATAGCTTCTTTTACGCGGCACGTTCGCACCAATGTGTTTATTTGATTGTACGGCAGAAACGCTTACGTCCGAAATCTTGCATGTTCTGCCATGACATTGAGGTTGGTTCAGGTGATGTCATTAGAATGGTCATAAGGCTATTTTATGACCAGAATTTTGAACGGAAATCGATTACTTCAGGTTTGACAAGTACCCGAAGTCTGCGTCACCACGGTGTCCATGCGCGGATATTTCGGGAGGGGAGGCAGGGGATAACGTTTATCCCACTCCCAAATTTGTGACTCCCCATCATCTCACGAACTTGCTTGATTCCGAAAATGTCGCCGCTCAGCCGTTCGCGATTTGAAAATTGTGGTCGGTATTTCAAACCATGGGAGGGCACGATGGGGCGCTTGCCAGTATCGCTATCTGAAATTGCTGAAAAACCTGCCGCTAATATGGGGAATGTACCTCAGGATACGGTTTTGGCATTTGTTCGGGCACTCGCTCGTCGGCAAGCAAGGCTTGACGCCCAGGTTCCCCTTCCCACTCATAGCAATGGCGCCGATAAGCGATGCCCACGCATGCCATGATCGACGCGAGATGGGCGACGGATTGCAGATCTATCAGTCGGTCGGGCTGCCCAGAGATCACGGATCGGACAGGCCATGGGCAGGACGCCGACGCTCGAATCTTCAGGGTGATCAAACCCACCGCCTTGTCGGCATGGCCTTGCATCAAGGCCTCCGGACCATCGATGCTTTCATCGGCGATGAACTGCAGGTTATTAGCCTTGCGGATGCCGAGGCATTCCGATTAGGTCCGGCACGGCTGCGGGAGAAAAACGCGCTAAATGGCGGTGCCGTTGCAGTCCCAAGGGAACAAGATGGTCGTCAGGTGCCTTCTAGCTTGGATAGATCAGCTTGCTGAAGCAAGTCCCAAACCGAAGATCGGATTTACATTGGAAGCGCCTCCGCTGCAAAGAAAACTCGCCGCCATCCTTGCGGCCGACGTGGAGGGTTACTCCCGCCTCATGCATGTAGACGAGGAGCGGACATTGGCGATGCTGACACGACACCGCGCAGTCGTCGATGCATTGATCGAGACTGCCAATGGTCAGATATTCGGGACCGCGGGCGACAGCGTGCTGGCCGTTCCCAAGTGTGGTGCAGGCGTTCAACTGTGCAATCGCCATTCAGTTGGCCATTGCACGGGTCAATCGCGAGATCGATGTCGATGAGCAGATGAATTTTCGCATTGGTATCAATGTCGGCGACGTCATGGTCAAGAATGGCGACATTTTCGGTGATGGCGTCAATATCGCTGCGCGTCTCGAAGCCCTTGCCGACACAGGGGGTATTTGCGTTACGCGCGGCGTGCGAGACCACATACGCGATCGCGTCCACGCCGGATTCGAAGACATGGGCGAACAGAGCATCAAAAACATTGCGCGACCGGTCCGTGTCTTCAAAGTGGTGTTTGATGCCAATTGCGACCCCGTCCTGGCGTTGGCAACCTCGGCGGAGGATATCTTTGAGAACACTTCGCCGGTCGCGGTGGACACCGCAGGCCAAGCAACGGAAGTTGCCTTCTGGGAGTCGATCCGTGATGACGGCGACGGTACGGAACTCCGGCTCTATCTCGAACGCTATCCTGATGGGGCATTGGCTGAGCTTGCGCGCACTCGTCTCGAAAGGAACCTGATACTGCCTGAGGATCCTGCGGTTGAACTGTCATTTTGGGAGAGCGTGCGGGACAGCGGTAATCCGGCGATGATCAAGGCCTATATCGAGCGCTATCCGGAGGGAAAATTTGCCTCTCTGGCGCAAATACTTGCCTACCAATAGGCTTGGCGACTACGTCAACGGTGTGCAAGACCACTGATGATGCTCGTATTGTTGGTCAAGGCTCTACGTCTTAGTTTGTAGCGCCGCTATGCGATATCGCGGCGTAGGATTTTTCCGCCGTACCTGCTGCGGGCACACTCTGGCTCATTGTGCTATGACCGCTGCGGAAATTTCTATGACTGATCGCCTCAGTTTCTTTCTTCACTGCGGATCATCAAATAACCATACCCATTCCCGTTCACGAAGCTCATCACCACAAGCTTGCTCCTTCCTGAAGGACAAAGCCTTGCTCCGCGATCTGGCGCACCGAGTCGAGCCTAATGTATTTAGGAGCGAAGTCTGCAAATCTCGGACTATGAAGTGGTTTCATGGGACGTCTGCCAATTTAGCATTTTGAAGCAGCTCCGAAAATCGTAGCTGCCAATACCGAAAGTGATTCGTGCGGCAGGATACGGCGATGCTAGAGCGTCTTTCGTCTCCAGGCGAGGCTTGACGCCCGGATGTCTCCGCCTGAGTATAGGAGCACTGACAATAAAAAATCAGGATCTTCCGATGTCCAAGCGTGCAGTAATCTACGCCAGGTACTCGACGGATTTGCAGAACGATCAGTCCGTTGAGGATCAGATCCGCCTCTGTGCAGGCCACGCCCAAAAACTTGGTCTGACCGTTGTAGGAGAATACCACGACCGTGCAAAATCAGGCGCTTCCATGTTTGGCCGGCCTGGGCTTGCGAGCATGATGCAGGCAGTTGATCTGGGGGCATTTGATGCCGTCATTGCCGAGGCTACGGATAGGCTCTCCCGCGACATTGCCGATCTTGGGCACATCCACAAGATCTTGACCTTTCGCGGTATCGAGTTGCAGTGCGTCAACGGTGGCCGTATCGACACCATGCAGGTCGGTCTCTACGGACTTGTCGGGCAGATGCAGCGCGAGGAGGGTGCAAAGAAGGTCCGGCGAGGTATGGTAGGCGTCGTTCGCTCTGGTCGCAGTGCGGGTGGCAAATCTTATGGATATCGACCAGTGGTCGGCGAACCCGGCGAGTTGGAGATTGTACCGGAGGAAGCTGCAGTCATCAGGCGGATTTTTGGCCTTTACCGAATGGGCTCTTCCCCAAAATCTATCGCGGCCATACTAAATTTAGAAAGCGTCGCTCCGCCTCGCGGAATAAAATGGAACTCTTCCACCATTAACGGGAATAACCAGCGCGGCAATGGCATACTGCGCAATCCGCTCTACTCGGGAAAATTGATATGGAATAGGATCCGGATGGTAAAAGATCCGTCGACCGGTCGTCGAATATCGCGGATTAACGCGGAGAGCGAGCACGAGCGGCAGGACATGCCGCACCTGCAGATCATAGAACAAGAACTTTTCGAGGCGGTACAGGAGCGAAAAAACGCACGTGGTGGCGAGCATGCTCACAAGAACCCAAAGTCGAAGCGGCTTCTTTCCGGATTGCTAAGATGTGCTGCGTGCGGCGGCGGCATGGGAATGATTGGCACTGATCGGTCAGGGCCACGTATCATGTGCTCCAATAATAGAGAATCTTCAAGTTGCCATAACTCTGCGCGGTATTACGTCGATCGGATAGAAAGACAGGTCCTGGACACGTTGCGACGGCAATTTGCGGATACCGCAATTATCGATGCCTATGTGACTGAATACACCCTGCAGCGAAGGAGACTGGAAGCGGAAGCACGTCGCAATCGAGGAATCACAGAGAAAGCTCTAAGCGACGTAAAGGAGGCGATCCAAAGGACTGTAGAGCAATCTGTACGGGCAATCATCTCTGAGCAGGAGGCCACAGTCATACTGCCTTCACTGCGGGCTGAGCGGGACCGGCTTGAAAAGGAAATTTCTGCATTATCCACACCGACGAATGTCATCGAGATTGAGCCGAAAGCAGTTATGCGATTCCGCGAAAACATCGAAAACTTGTCCCAGATCGTGGCGTCGAAACACGCAGAACCAGCAATAGAGATTGTGTATGCTTTTCGCCAACTCGTCGCCGCGATTGTCGTTCATCCGAGGAAAAAGGGTGAGCCCTATATCATTGAGATCAAAGGCTATTTGAACAGCCTAATTAATTCCGACATGTCGGCTAGAATGTTGGTAGCGGGAGAGGGACTCGAACCCCCGACACGCGGATTATGATTCCGCTGCTCTAACCACCTGAGCTACCCCGCCACGAGGGTCCGGCGAAGTGCTTGAAGCGCTCCGGACCATCAGGATGTGCGGCTTATAAGGTGCCATTCCCTTGGCTGTCAAGCACTGGCGACAGGAAAAAGCCTTGCATCGGCTTTGCCAGCAGATTGTCGTGGAACTCGCCGGAAACCGCCGTGTTTTCAGAGCCGTGCCAGACCCGCTCAGGCCGCGACCGGCCGCTCCAGCAGGGTTTTCAGCGCGGCTTCGGCTACCGCCGCGCGTTCCGAGCGGTCGATGAAGCCGCCGCCGTAGACGCGGGAATCCGGACCTATGCCGGAATAGAGCACGCAGGCCTGGCCGGGGGCGATCCCCGCTTCGCCGATCTCCAGATCGACATAGATCCCGTTTTCGTCGGCATGCAACCGAGCGGGTGCCGGCGGACGTGTCGAGCGGACTTTTGCGAAACAGGCGAAACCGTCGGCTGCTTCTTCCACGATCGGCAGGTCGCCAAGCCAGTTGATGTCACGCAGATAGACTTTGCGGGTTTCCAGCGCCTCGCGCGGGCCGACGATGACCCGGCGCGAGCGGGCGTCGAGATAGACGACATAAAGCGGATCGCCGGTCGCTACGCCCAAGCCTTTGCGCTGACCGATCGTGTAATGCAGGATGCCGTCGTGGTGGCCGAGCAGGCGGCCGTCGAGATGCACGATCTCGCCGGCCAGTGCCGCATTCGGGCGCAGCTTGTTGATGATATCGGCGTATTTGCCCTGCGGAACGAAACAGATGTCCTGGCTGTCGGCCTTCTGCGCGACGACCAGTCCCATGTCTTCGGCCAGCACCCTTGTTTCCGCCTTCGACAGCCCGCCCAGCGGAAAGCGCAGGTAATCGATCTGCTCCTGGGTGGTGGCAAACAGGAAATAGCTCTGGTCGCGGTCGTTGTCGATCGGGCGAAACAGGGCGCGGTGGTCCGGCTGGCCTTCGATCGGCACGCGGGCCGAGCGGATGTAATGGCCGGTCGCCAAGGCATCGGCGCCGAGCTCCTTGGCGGTCGCCAGGAGATCGGCAAACTTGACGGTCTGGTTGCAGGCAACGCAGGGGATCGGCGTTTCGCCGGCGACATAGCTTTCCATGAACGGGTTGATCACCGTGTCGCGGAAGCGCTGCTCGTAGTCGAGCACGTAATGGGGAATACCCAGCGTTTCGCAGACGCGGCGGGCGTCATCGATATCCTGGCCCGCGCAGCAGGAGCCGGCGCGATGAACGGCGGCGCCGTGGTCGTAAAGTTGCAGGGTGATGCCGAGAACGTCGTAGCCCTCGCGTTTCAACAGGCCGGCCACGACGGAGCTGTCGACGCCGCCGGAC
>Ga0247738_10000270_pt1 | contig 20960 bp, 16 predicted proteins | sample UWRJL013104B2_FD_180936 | JGI IMG/M metagenome (GOLD analysis project Ga0247738, IMG submission 180936) | Plant litter microbial communities from Arlington Agricultural Research Station in Wisconsin, United States - UWRJ-L013-104B-2 | ecosystem: Environmental > Terrestrial > Plant litter >...
CGCCGATGTCGCCAAGATAGCCGGTGCAATAGCGCGCTGGGATGTTCACGCAGCGGCACAGAGTCACTGCAAGATGCGCGAAATCGCGGCAGACGCCGACGCCTTCCTGATAACCTTCCCACGCCGTGCGGTTGTTGCGCGCATATTCATAGCCGAAACGGATATGGTGGTGCGCCCAGTCAACGATGGCGGCCAGGCGTTCACTGGCAGACGAGATATTACCGAAGAGGCTCCATGCGAGGCCCATGAGCTTATCGGTCTCGCAATAGCGGCTGCCGAGCAGGAAGGGCAAAACGTCGTTCGGCAACGCCTCGATCGGCGTGACCGGGACATTGGGCGCGGGGCGATCCGGCAAACCGTTATCCTCAACGAGGAATTCGGTGGTGAGGCTGACGCCACCGGCCGGAATGGTGAGCCGCGTCGCCAGATTTCCGAACGGATCGGCATAGTCGAGCAACTGCACTGCGGGCGAAGCCGAAATGATATGGTCCGAGCGCAGATCGGTATTGCGCGAGGGATGAACGCTCAAAAGCGCCGACATAGGCGTCGGCACGTCGGCGATAACTTCTATGGCAAATCCTGCCTTGATCAGCATCACGCATCCTATTGAGATGTGGTAGATGCGCTTATAACGCCCGTTTTGGATTTTCGATCCAGCGGACGGCTGTTCAGGTTACGGCTTCACAGCATCTTCTGCGCAGCCATGACGAGGCCCCATGCGCCAAGCAGGATCGCAACCCAGATGGCCGCGAGTGACAGGAGCTTGCCGCGCGGCAGGCGGCGCATGACGAGACTGCTCGCCACCAGCGCGAGGCACAGGGCTAAAAAGACGGTGCCGCCAATCTGGTCACTGGTCATGCTCGCCCTCCCTATCCGCTGTGGACACTAAAGCGGGATTACCTGCCCGTCATAACCCGGCTCGACGCCCTGCGGAAGCGTCGCCCTCAGCGTCTCATAGTCCATGCTCTGATCCATATGCGTGAGGATCGCCCGACCGGGTGTAATCCGCCCGATGGCTTCAAGCGTCATGGCGAGGTCGGAATGCGTGGGATGCGGCTTCTCGCGCAGCGCATCGATGACGAGCAGATCGACGCCGCCATAAAGCGCGATCATATGATCGGTCGCGACGTGGAAATCCGTGGCATAGGCGACCGAGCGGCCGTCATGATCGAAGCGAAAGCCGCTCGAATGGATATTCCCATGCGGCTGTGCGACCCAGCGCACGGCAATATCGCCGATCATCGTTTCGCCCTCGCCCATGTCATGCGCAGTGATCGTGCTGCGATAGCCCTCGCGCCCGTTAAAGGCGTAGGCAAAGCGCTCGACGAGCCGCCGCATGGTCGCTGGATGACCATAGCCGGGCACGGGCGACCCGCGATGATGCATGACCTGCCGCAGATCGTCGATGCCATGGGTGTGATCGGCATGATCGTGCGTCCACAGCACAGCATCGAGATGGACCACACCAGCGGCGAGCAACTGCGCGCGCATATCGGGCGAGGTGTCGACCATCAGCCGCGTCGTCTCGCTCTCGACGAGAATGGAGACGCGGGTGCGGGCATTGCGCGGATTGGTGGGGTCGCATTTACCCCAGTCGCCGCCGATGCGCGGGACGCCGGAGGATGTGCCGCAGCCGAGAATGGAAAGCTTCAAACTCATGCAGTCAGACGCCCGCCGGAACGTCGCATTTGGAGAAGAGCGTGAAGAAATTGCGCGTCGTCTGCGCCGCCAGTGCTTCGGGGCTTTCGCCGCGCAGCCCCGCCACGAACCGCGCCGTATCCGCCACGAATGCAGGTTCGCATGGCCTGCCCCGATGCGGCACGGGCGCGAGGAAGGGCGAATCCGTCTCGACCAGCAAGCGGTCGCCGGGAATGTCCTTCGCGCTGGCCTGAAGATCGGTTGCGTTCTTGAAGGTCACGATGCCCGAGAGGCTGATATAAAGGCCCAGCTCCAGCGCGATCCGCGCGAAATCGGCGCTGGCCGTGAAGCAATGAATGACCCCGCCAAAAGCGCCCTTCGCCATCTCGTCACGCAGGATCGCGGCGGTGTCTTCCTCGGCATCGCGGGTGTGGATGATGATCGGCAGGCCCGTCTCGCGCGCGGCAACGATATGCGCGAGGAAGCTCGCCTGCTGCCTCTCGCGGTCGCTATGATCGTAATAATAATCAAGGCCCGTCTCGCCAATCGCGACGACGCGCGGTTTGGCAGCAACCGCCACCAGTCGCGCAGTGTCGATATGGGCATGTTCATCGGCCTCGTGGGGATGGATGCCCACGCTCGCCCAGATGTCCTTCTCGCGCTCGGCGAGGCCGATCACGTCGCCCCATTCGCTCTCGCGCGTGGAGATGTTGAGCATCGTGCCCACCCCTGCTTCTCGCGCGCGGCCGATGACGTCGGCCTGATGCTCGACGAGCCCCTTATAATTGAGGTGGCAATGGCTATCGACGAGCATCAAACTTCCTCGCTATCCTCGGCCGGTGCTTCGAGCCGCGGGAAGAGCGGCGCTGGCGGTCCCACCGTGAAGCCGGCGCTCCGCAAATCCGCATACCAGTCGGTCGCAAGCCCGGCATAGCTGCGTGCGCCTTCCGGAACGCCCATATGGTCGAGCAGTTTCGCCGCGCTGCCCGGAATGACTGGCTGGATCGCCGCGGCAAGCTGCCCGATGGCAACATAAAGCGTCGCCAGCACAGCTTCCATGCGCGCCGGATCGGTCTTGCGCAGGGCCCAGGGCGCCTGTGCGTCGATATAAGCGTTGCAGGCGAAGACAGCGCGCAGCCACGCCTGGATCGCATCGGACGGCGCAAGCTCGCCGAAATTTCGCGGCATTTGAACAGAACAAGTGTCGCGCACTGAGTGATAAAGGTCCAAATCTTCTTGGGCAGGTGAAAAGTCGTTGCTTGGTAGCCTTCCTTCCAGATTCTTGGCGATGAAGCTCAATGTCCGCTGCGCCAGATTGCCGAACGCATTGCCAAGCTCGGTATTGGAGCGCTGCACGATCGCCTCGGCGCTGTAGCTGCCGTCATTGCCAAAGGTGACTTCGGCCAGCAGGAAATAGCGCAGCTGATCCACGCCATAACGCTCGGTCAGTTCAAGCGGATCGGTCACATTACCGAGCGACTTGGACATCTTGGCGCCGCGATTGAGCAAGAAGCCGTGGCCGAAGATGCGCGAAGGCAATGGCAGCTTCGCGCTCATCAGGAAGGCGGGCCAGTAGACCGCGTGGAAGCGGACAATATCCTTGCCGATGATGTGGACGATATCGCCGCCCTCGGCCCAATAGCGCGCCATGCGCTCCGCATCGTCGGGATAGCCGCAGCCGGTAATGTAGTTGGTCAGCGCATCGACCCAGACATACATGACATGGTCCGGCGTTCCGGGCACTTTGACGCCCCAGTCAAAGGTCGAGCGCGAAACGCTCAGATCCTGCAGGCCTGCCTCGACGAAGCGCAGCACTTCATTGCGGCGACTCTCGGGCTGGATGAAGTCGGGATGCTCGGCATAAAATTTGAGCAATGGCTCCTGATATTTGGAGAGGCGGAATATCCAGTTCTCCTCCACCGTCCATTCGACAGGCGTGCCCTGTGGCGAGAGCTTCTCGCCATCTTCGCCCGCAACGACCTCGTCATCGGCATAATAAGCCTCGTCGCGCACGGAATACCAGCCTTCGTAGCGGCCGGTATAGAGATCGCCCGCGTCCGCCATGGCCTGCCAGATTGCTTGGCTGGCGCAGTGATGCGCAGGCTCGGTCGTGCGGATGAAGCGATCATAGCTGATGCCAAGAGCGTCATCCATTTCCTTGAAATAGGCGGACATCTCGGCGGCAAGTTCAGCCGGTGTCATATCGCGGGCGCGGGCTGCCTGCGCCATCTTGAGGCCATGCTCGTCCGTGCCGGTCTGGAAATAGACGTCGCGTCCCATCATCCGCGCGGCACGGGCAATCGCATCGGTCGCGATCGCCTCATAGGCATGGCCGATATGCGGGCGCCCATTGGGATAAGAGATCGCCGTAGTGAGAGTGAGAGGTCGCGACATGGCTTGGTTGGGAGTCCTTGAATGGCCGGGCGCTATCGCGCGGGCGGCCGGTTTGAGCGCTTCTCTAGAGCATCGTGCGAATAAGTGGGAACGGCTTTTTCACTGCGGCGTTGCACTGTTCAAGGTGAGGTTCGCGCGCAGCCGATGAGGCCTTCGGCGCCGAGCATGAAAAAAATGCAATTGAACTCAGTCTGTCACCAGAATGATAACGGCCCATCCCAACTTAATGAAAATATGGGGCAAGTTGATCTCAATAGTCTTTTCGATCGATATCGATGAGCGTATAACGCTGGCAGACAAACAGAAATAGCAACTGTTGGACGTAAAGATGCTGACTATGCGTCTTTTCGGTTCGGAGATTTATTATCATGAACAGATTTCGCTCAATTTCTCTTATTGTCGCATTGACGGGCGTTTGTTCGCCTGCATTTGCGGCACAGGACGCTCCGGCCCCGCCGGCCGATCGGGCAGTCCCCTCGGCCAATGAACCGCAGGAGCCAGTGTCCCCGGCGCAGATCGTGGATCGGGAATTCCCGTCCTATGACGTGGACAAGAGCGGCCAACTGGACGCCACCGAATTCTCCACATGGATTGCGAAACTGCGCCCACCCGCACCGAGCGGCGCACAGGCTTCGGGGGCGATGTCTTCAGCCAGCCTCTTTGCTCGCGCAGACGCGGATCACAACCAATTGGTCAGCAAGACGGAGATGACGACGCTGCTGACCACAGCGAGGGGTTGATCCCCCTTCGCCTGAGCGCTCTCCCCTTGCCCCACACTGGGGGAGAGCGCTCATCTTCGTTACTTATTCAGCCTCATCAATCCCGGCCACGGTCTCGCAGAGGCGATAGACCAGAGCGCCCGGCTCCAGCTGCAATGGCGTAATGGCCCCGGCGCCGAGCTTGCGCGCTTCTTCATAAGCCGCCAGCCCTGCCCCCAATGCCCTCGCCTCGCGTCCGCGCGTGCGATCCGCAATGAAGCGCGGCACCAGATCGACAAATGCTTCCAGACGCGGCCTTGCGCCAATTGGCGACAGCGCCTGCACAAGCCGCGCGCGTTCGCCCTCAACCCGCCGATCGCCGCTCGCAATCGCGACCAGTGCGGCTTCAAGGCCGGGCAGATCGAGCGCGCGAATGGCGGCGGCCTGCCCCGGCGACCCCAGTGCCGTCCGGCCCAGCCCCGCCCGCTCCTCGTCGGAGAGGCCGGGCAATGTCTCGGCGAGCACCAGCGCCATGTCCGCCTCATCAAGCGGCTGGAAACGCAGCATCCGGCAGCGCGAGCGGATTGTCGGCAGCAGGCGCCCCGGCGCATGGGATATGAGCAGGAACACGGCCCCGGCAGGCGGCTCCTCCAGATTCTTGAGCAGCGCATTGGCCGCGCCCGCTTCCATGTCGTCTGCGCTGTCGATCAGGATGACGCGCCGCTCGCCCATGGAAGGCGCATTGTTGAGCAAGCGCGCGAGGCTGCGCACCTGATCGACGGTGATGTTGCGCGCGAGCGTGCCCTCGCCGCCCTTCTTGTCATCCTTTTCGAGGCGCTCAAGCCGCACGAAATCGGGATGCGCGCCGGCGTCCATCAGCTTGACGGCTGAATCGCTCTCGTCGGGCGCGAACCGATCAGCGGGCACGGCGCGTCCCGCCCCGGACACCAGCAGCCTTTTGGCAAAATCCGTGGCGATCCCAGCTTTCCCGACGCCGCGCGGTCCGGCGAAAATCCAGCCATGATGCATGCGCCCCGCGTCCGGCGCGGCGATCAGCTCCGCGATCTGGCGGTCATGGCCGCGCCAGATCGTCATGGCAGCAGGTCGTCGAGCGCCGTGAGCAAGCGCAGTGTCACGTCCTCCGGGCTTCCCGATGCGTCGACAGTGCGGATGCGGTCCGGCTCTTCCTGCGCGAACCGCTCGAAGGCCGCGCTGACCGACGCATGAAAGGCTGCCTCGCGCCCGCCGATCCGGTCGGCCATCCCGCCGTCCCGCTCGCGAGCGCGCAGTTCGCCTTCTGCGTTCGGCATCGCGAGCAGCAGCGTCCGATCCGGCAGCAGCCCCCGCGAGCCCACTTCATGAAGCGCCAATATGTCCGCGTCGACCAGTTCGCCGGTCGCGCTCTGATAGGCGCGGCTGGAATCGAGGAAGCGATCGCAGATCACCCATTTGCCCGCATCCACAGCGGGGCGGATCGTCTTCTCGACATGATCGGCCCGCGCGGCTGCAAAAAGCAGCGCTTCGGCAGGCGTGCTCCAGCGCTCAGCTTCGCCGCCGAGCAGCAACGCCCGGATCGCTTCTGCGCCGGGACTCCCGCCCGGCTCGCGGGTCAGGAACACCGAGACGCCGCGCACTTCCAGCGCGGCCGCGAGGGCGCGCGACTGGGTGGATTTGCCGACGCCCTCGCCGCCCTCAAGGGAGATGAAGAGGCCGCGCGCCATTGCGTCAGCTCAGCCGAAGAAGGACATGAAGCCGGTCCAGAGCCGCGCGAAGAAGCCGCCCTGCGTCACTTCCTCAGCGGCCGCCAGCGGCAGCGTTTGCGTCGTGCCATCGCCGGCATCGACCAGCAGATGCGCAACGATCTGGCCCTTGGCGATCGGCGCCTGCAGCGGCCCGTCATAAACGACCTTGGCGCTCACTTTGCCGCCAATGCTGTTAGGCACGGTCGCGGCGAGACTACGCGGCGCGACGAGATCGATCTGGCGCGTCCAGCCGCCCTGAACCTTCGCGGTGCCCACCTTGGCGCCGCTCTTGAACAAGGGCTGGGCGCGCCAGGCCTTGAAGCCCCAGTCCATGAAGCGCACCGACTCGGAAATACGGCCGTTGAAGCTGTCCAGTCCCGCCACGACCATGATCAGACGCCGCCCGTCCTGCTCGGCCGAACCGGTAAAGCCATAGCCAGCTTCCTCGGTGTGGCCAGTCTTGAGGCCGTCAGCGCCCGCGATCTTGCCCAGGATGGGATTGCGGTTCGCCTGCGTGATGTTGCTGCCCGTGCCGAGCTGCTGCCCCCAAGTGAAGGACTGGGTGGCATAAAATTGCTTATAGAGGTCGGGTGTTTCCTCGACTGAGGCTTTGGCCAGCATCGCAAGGTCATGCGCCGATACATAGGTGCGCCCTTCGTCCGGCCAGCCGTTGGAATTGCCGAAATGGCTGTCCTTGAGGCCGAGGCGCTTGGCTTCCGCGTTCATGAGATCGGTGAACGCTTCTTCCGATCCGGCAATGCCCTCAGCGAGCACGACGCACGCGTCATTGCCCGAGAGCGTCACGATGCCGTGCAGCAGATTCTCGACCGTCACTTGCTGGTCGACCGAGAGGAACATGGTGGAACCCTGATTGTTCCACTTCTTCCAGGTGTCAGGCCGCACCGTGAAGCTCTGGTCGAGCTTGAGGCGGCCTTCCTTGATGAGCTTGAAGGCGACATGGGCCGTCATCATCTTGGCCATGGAGGCGGGCGGGATCCGCTTTTCGCCCGCGCGATCATAGAGCACGCGGCCCGAGCTCAGGTCGATCATATAGGCGATCGGCGCGGTGGACTCATAGCTGGGCGCGGACGCAGCGGCGGACCCGGCGAGCATCGGCAGCGCCAGGGCGAAGGAGAGGAAATGTTTCATGGGTGAGCCCGCTTCCGGTGTGAATCGCGTGAGGCGCGGCAAGGGAGCCGGCCCGTTCGTCCTGTCCTTAGTATCCCCCCGCCGCCCTGCCTAGCCCTGCCTTGAAGCGGTTTTTACTGGCTGACCGCATCGGCCAGAAGCCCGACCGAGAGCGCGTAGAAATTCGAGCAGTTATAATCGAGGATGACCCGGTAATTGCTGGTCAGCAGATAGGCGGTCTTCCCGGGGCCATCGGGCTCGAGCAGCGTCGCCATCACCTTGTCGTTCGGCCATGCCGTGCCCGAGGGAGCTATGCCGAGCGCGCGCCACTCCGCCATGCTGAGCCACTTGCTATGCCGGTCGAACACGCGCGGACAGCGCGGCGCGGCGCTTTTGCTGGTCATGGCGCTGCGATTAAAGCCGGCAGGCACGCTGACGGCGAAGCCCCATGGTTCGCCCTTGCGCCAGCCTGCCCGTGCGAAATAGCCGGCAATGGACGCCATCGCATCGGGCTGGCTCGCCCAGATGTCTGCAAAGCCGTCACCATCCGCGTCACGCGCGTCACGCAAATAGACGGACGGCAGGAACTGGGGATAGCCCGTCGCGCCAGCATAGCTGCCGAGCAGCTTCTCGCGCGGCACCCCACGCTCCATCATCTGCATGGCCGCGAGCAACTCCGGCTCGAAGAGAGCGCGACGGCGCCCTTCATGCGCCAGCGTCGCGAGCGAGCGGATGAGATCGAAATTGCCCGTGACCCGGCCATAGCTCGTTTCATGGCCGAAGATCGCGACCATGATCGACTCCGGCACCCCGGTCTCAGCCTCGAAGCGCGAGAGCAATGCGCGATTGCTGACATAGACGGTGCGTCCGCGATCAATCAGCGCCGTGTTCACATGCTGGCGGCGATAGGGTTCGAAAGCCGGAATGGGCGCATCGATGGCGACAGGACCTGCGCCTCGATCCAGCATCACCACGCGGTCATTGGAAGTCAGCGTCGCGGTGGCGCGGTCGAATGTCTGGTTGGAGACGCCGAGCGCCAGCGCCTTGGGTCGCAGACTGGCAATATAGCCCATAAAACTGTCCGGCGTGGGCTGCACGCGGCCCGGTTCGCCAAAATTGGTCGGCTGGGCAGTCGAAGCCGTCAAGGGCGACAGGACAAGGACAAGCCCGGCAAAAACCGCTCGCCCCAACGATGGAAACCGCACCACAGCATTCATCTATCGAAGATGGCCCGATAATCCTGCCGATACAAGCCACAGCCGACGATCCGCCCGCCCCGCGCCACGAGCCGAATCCATTCTCCAGATGAGCCCGCCCCATCGACAGGCTGGCCGCTTGCTCCATCGGCACATTTCGATTAGCGGCTTGCAAATGCCGCCCTGCGCGGGGCGGAGAGGTGGCCGAGTGGTTTAAGGCAGCGGTCTTGAAAACCGCCGTGGGTGGAAGCTCACCGTGGGTTCGAATCCCACCCTCTCCGCCAGTTTCTTGCGCGAGATACGCGCGACCCCAAACATGACTGCGAGACCGCCCACCCTCATCGCAAATGCGATTCAGGCCAGACCGTCCCGTTCAATAAAAAATGGCCCTCCCCGGGGGAGCCGGGAAGGGCCTAGTATTTCAATACAGGTCTAACTTAGAACTTGTAGCTCGCGCCGATGTAGAAGCGGCGGCCGAGCACGTCATATTGGCCGGAGTTGTAGCCGCCGCCCGACAGCTGACCATTAGCGGCATTGGCAACGCGGTTCACACCACCGAAAGGCGGGGCTGTGTCGAAAAGATTGTCGACGCCAAACCGGAAATTCGCAGCGCGCGTGATGGCAAGCGAACCTGACAGGCTGAACAGATCATAGGGCTTGTACCCGGTTGTCTGGTTGCTCGTCGTCGTCACCGCCGCAGCCTGTTCGATCTTGGGCTTGTGTTGCCACTGGACGCTCATGCGGAACGCACCAACCGTGTAGCTGAAATTAGCCAGCAGTCTCCACCGATACGAACCAGCGCTCGTGCCGACTTCGCCACCGCCCAAGGTACCGGCATAGTCGAAGAGCGGCAGCACGGTCTGATCCGCTGTCGTCTTGAAGTGGTTGAGATAGCTGAACTGGATATTCTCGCTGAAGCTACCCGGGATCGGAATACCGACATCCCGGAAGGTGATGCCCCAGTCCGCCTGTACGTCGATGCCATCCACGGCCGCAGCGCCGAGGTTGGAATAAGTGAGCTGGATGACCCCCGGCTCGCCCGTCGACGGATCACGGATCATGCGCTTGCAGTTATCGTTGAGTTCGAAATTGGGATTATAGACCTTCGAGAAGCAGAAGCGATATGCAGCATCGATGCTTTGCAGCGAAATGCCGTCGCTCAGTTTCACATTATAATAGTCAACCGACAAACGCAGCCGCTGGAGCCAAGGGCTCTGGAACGGCGAGGAAATGACCGCACCGATCGTATAGGTCTTGGCCGTTTCCTCCTGCAAATTCGTATTGCCTACAATTTGCGCAGTAATGAAAGAGAAGCCACCAATCGGGAAAGTCCGGCCGGCACGGTAATATTGATTGGCCCCCGCCTCACCCATGAGCTGCTTGCAGAGCGCCTCGACCTTGGCTGCGTCCGGGTTAGCCTTACCGAGCACGGTCGTGCCTGCAACGACATCGCCGCTCGCATTGCCGGGATTGGCAGAATAGTTGCCATAGCCGCGCGGGAAGATGATGTTGCCGCGCGAGCATGCGTCGCCGTCGCTGCCAAACGTAAAGTTCTCGGTCGGGGCCGTGAACAGTTCGCCCAGGTTAGGCGCGCGACTTGCTTTCTGATAGCCGCCGCGGAAGCGAAGCCAGTTGAAAGGCGCCCATTCACCATTGATCTTGTAAGTGCCGACGGATCCGACACTGCTATAGTCGGAAACGCGATAGCCCAGTTCAAGATTTAGAGCCTCTGCGAAGGGTAGCCCCTTGAGAAGCGGCACGAGCACTTCGCCGTAGAGTTCCTTGACGTTCGTTTCGCCCTTGGTGTGACCCTGCGGGAAAATGCCGTTCACCGTATCGTAGAAGGAAGCGCCTTCGGTTGCCGAGCTGTCCGGCGTGTAGTCGATTGTGTTGTTACGATAGGCGGCACCCAAGGCAAAGCGCAGCTGACCATATGGGAGATCGAACAGACCGCCCTGCAAGTTCGCTTCCGCCACTTCCTGCGAAAGCCGGTTTTCATTCTGCGTATCGACGGTAATGGCGGTCACGCAATCCTGCGTCCAAGCCTGCGTGATGAACGGATTGATGCCGCTCGTGCAGGTCGCAAATGCGCCGTTGAAGCCGCCACCAAGCTGGCCCGAATTGCCACGACCCTGGAAATTGACGCCATAGTTAGGCGCGCTCAGGACCGCTTGTGTGCGCCGCCCGTCGGTGAAGCCCGACTGATTGCTCTTTGCTGCGGTTTCGCCATGCGAGCCCGTGATATCCCAGGTGAAGTCCGTACCCGGGATGGTGCCCTCAAGGCCGGCGACAACCTGGAAGGTTGTGTTGAAGTTCTCGGTCTTGCGGCGGCCGAGTTGCTCGGGCGTGATATTCATCAGGAACGGGGCGTTCCGGCCGTCGGAATAGGTCACGCCGTTATAGGTGATGGGCGTCGCTGCGCGGTTGTCGAGGAGCGTGCGCAATTCGGCAGGCACCGGGAACACCTGGCTATTCGAGCAGCCACCGACGACGGGGCAGCTCAAGCCGTAACGGCCGGTGCCGACCTGCGTGCCGACGGCAACCCCCTTCGCGACATAGTCAGGATTAGTGTAGAATGTGGTGCCACCCGTCGTAGTCGGCGTGGTGCCGACCGAAGATGCGATGCCCAGCTGATAGTTGCCGGTGTAGATTTCCGAGCCGTGCGGAATGATCGTCGCGAAGGAACCCGTGGCGACACTGTAAGACAGGAGCGAGGGCACCTGGGTGCGCGCGAACGTCGTTTGACCGACGAACGTGATATTGTCGTTGAGATCGTACCGACCCTTAGCGAAGAAGGTCCAACGGTTTTGCGAAGACGACATGATTTCGTCGAGATTGTTGTCGCTGATGACGCCAGTCGACAACTTCTTGCGAGCAAGGCCGTCAATCGGGCTCGTAAGCCCATATAGCTGAGGAACATAAAGCGAATTGGGGCTGGTACCCAGGGTTATGCTCGTCGTGGTGAAAAGCGACTGGTCGTTGTTGATGTAGAGATTCGGCGGCGTGTATGTGGGCGATGTCGGCGCATTGCCGATGTACACGGGCGTGACCGTACCGTTGGGCAAGGTCGCGGTCATGGGTGCGCCCTTGCCGCTAAATGCGGTCGTGCCGCAGACTCCGCCCTGGAACAGGCCCTGGACGCAAGCCCGGGTCGGATTTCCCGAACCGCCGATAAACGACACGTAATTCTCTGCCAGGAACGTCTCAGTCCCGGTAATATTCGGATTGAGGTAGGTGGACTGGAACCATGGGCGGTCCCTGCGCTGGACAAGGTTGCGGCTGTAGCGCTCGCCGCCCATCATGACGTTGCCGCGACCGCCATCGATGTTGGCGCCCATCAGGAACGCCATGCGATACTCGGTGGCGTCGCCACGCTGCGTCGTGGACACTTGACCATCAACGTTCAGGCCTTCGAAGTTCTTCTTGAGAACGAAGTTCACCACGCCACCGACTGCGTCGGCGCCGTAGGTCGACGACGCGCCGCCCGAAATGATCTCGACGCGATCAATCGCTGAAGACGGAATGGAGTTGATGTCGACGACGCCCGTGCCGTTCACCGGCGTGGGCCGGCGGCCATCGATGAGGACGAGGTTGCGGTTGGAGCCAAGCTGGCGGAGGCTGACCGTCGAAATACCGGGAGTGGTATTGGCGTTCGCCTGGATTTCGGAATTGGTGAACTGCGAGAGAGCCGGCGAAAATTGCGGCAGCTTGTTGAGATTGGCTTCCAGGTTGATGGACGCGCTCTTCTCAAGAAGCTCGGAGTCGACCGTCACGATCGGGCTGGTCGCGGCATAATCCTTACGCGCAATACGCGAACCGGTGATGATGATCGCTTCCTGCGGCGCGGTCGCTTCGACTTCGGCCTGATTGTTCTGCGCGAAGGCCGGCATTGCCAGCAGCGCCGTCGCAGTGATCGCGCTCGTGGCGAGCAGCGCCGCAAAAGATCGCTTGTTAGCGCCCTTTGAATTCCCAATCGTCATAATAACCCCTCTCCCGGAACAACAAATTCGTGCATCTATTCCGCCATTTTTAAATGGTCGTTCAATATACACGCGCTCATGGAGAGTAGCTGGCCAAAAACCAGCGCTTGCCGTTCGACGTTAAGTCGTCACGACATCGGAAACCCTCTCCAATACTGGCGAGCATTCTGAATTTTCACTGCTCAAGGCAAGGGAGTGACTAGTTATAACCCCTCATAGGACGGAGGTTATAACCCTCTTGTTTTGAGATACCCATGAGCTCCGCGAGCGCGTCCCTTGCCGGGTCCGAAGCGCCACAGGCTCCGGATTCAAGGGAAAAAGGGCGAACGCAAGGCCGGGACAACCGCGAGATCGAATCGGCCCCTCACGCATCGATCACGACGCGCGACGGCCAAACGGCCACGAAACCTGCGATAGAAAAAAATCGCACCCTTGATCTTAACGGGGAATGAACCGGCAAAACGTGAGATATCCAGCGCTTACTGGCCGATTATCGACAACCATACTGTTGCAATAGGGCAGCAGTCGGCGGCGGCCATGGAATATGCATCATACGGCTCTTGCGCCCGCTAGCGCGGCCATGATTACATCGTCCCTGCCCCCTTGAACGATACTAACAACGATATCGAGGATGATTGATGGGCCAGCCTGAGCGCGACTTCACCTTGAGGCAGTTGCGGACTTTCATTTGCGCGGCAAGAGCAGGGAGCTTCAGCCACGCAGCCGCCGAACTGGGCATTTCCCAGCCCGCAGTCAGCGACCAGATATCGCTGCTTGAAGATCGGCTGGGACACATGCTGTTCCGCAGGCGTCTCGGCACCACGCCTCAATTGACGCCCGAAGGTGAGAAGCTGCTCGAAACGGCCGGCACGCTGATCGATACCAGCAAAGCGATGCGATGCGAGGAGACCGGACGGGAGCCCCAGCGCATCCGACTGTCCATCGGCCCCAGAGCGCTCGAACTCTATCTCAAGCCCATGCTGCCGCAGCTCTATCGCGAATGCCCCGGGCTCCACATCGATCTCATCCACAGAATGTCGCGTGCCGAAGTGCCCACCGCGCTGGAGCGTGGCCGAATCGATCTTGTCGTCCAGACGGTCAACAATATGCCCGACGACTGGCAGAACAGCCGACTCGCCTGCAAGGTGATGGTCGTGATGGCCGGACCTCCGGGCGTTCGGCAAAAGCTGGCTTCGGGCGCCGAGCAGATCGAGGATCTGCAGTTCATCCTCCCCTCGATGGGAAGTGCCTCGCAGAACGAGTTGACCCGCCAGTTATTGAAGCTCGGCATCAAGCCGCGCAAGCCGATCATCTATCTCGAACTCGCGGATGTGATCCAGCAGATGGTCGAGGGCGGACAGGGCGTCACCATGCTGACCTACGAACAGCTGGCGAGCGGAATTGCAGCGGGGCGGCTCGAGATTTTTGGCCCTACCCTACCCTCGCTGCAGCGGATCATCGCTCGCTCGGACCACGCGCCCGCCATTGCGTGCACGCTGGCAGACCGGCTCGCGAAGGCCATGTCAGGCCCTCTCCCCGGCATGCGGAGCATGTGAGCGCCCGACGGTGCGGACATGGTCCGCCCGTCCCCGCGCCGACAATCTTAGCTCAGCGCCTTCTTCAGCAGATCGTTGATGATGCCGGGATTGGCCTTGCCCTGCATCGCCTTCATGGTCTGGCCGACGAAGAAGCCGAATAGCGCTTCCTTGCCGCCCTTATACTGCTCGACCTTGTCGGCATTGTCGGCGAGGATCTTGGCCACGACGGCCTCGATCGCGCCGGTGTCGCTGGTCTGCTTGAGGCCCTTGTCCTCCACGATCTTCGCAGGCGCCTCGCCCGTCTCGAGCATGATCTCGAAGACCTGCTTGGCGATGCTGCCGGAGATCGTGCCGTCGGCGACCAGAGCGAGCAGCTCGGCCCCGCGCTCGGGATTGACCGGCGAGTCTTCCAGTGACTTGCCCAGTCGGTTGAGCGCGCCGTAAAGCTCGGACAGCAGCCAGTTGGCGCTGGCCTTGGCCACTTCGCCTTCGCTCTTCTTCTGGATACGCGCGGCTTCGGCCATCAGCGCTTCGAACCAGCGCGCCGTCTCCGCCTCGGCGGTGAGCACTGCTGCATTATAGGCAGACAGGCCCAGCACCTCCTCATAGCGGCGCTTCTTCGCGTCCGGCAGCTCCGGCAGCGAATGCAGGCAATCCTCGATGAAGCTTTCCTCAAGCTCCAGCGGCAGCAGGTCGGGATCGGGGAAGTAGCGATAATCGTGCGCATCTTCCTTGGAGCGCATCGAGCGGGTCTCGTTGCGATCGGGATCGTAAAGACGCGTTTCCTGAACGACTCTGCCGCCATCCTCGATCAGGTCGACCTGACGGCGCGCTTCGCCCTCGACGACCGCCATGACGAAGCGCACGGAGTTGACGTTCTTCGTCTCCGTTCGCGTGCCGAGTTCGCCGCCGGGCTTGCGCACCGAGACGTTGACGTCGGCGCGCATCGAGCCTTCTTCCATATTGCCGTCGCATGAGCCAACATAGCGCAGGATCGCGCGCAGCTTGCGCAGGTAAGCCCCTGCTTCCGCAGGCGAATGCATGTCGGGCCGGCTGACGATTTCCATCAGCGCGACGCCGGACCGGTTAAGGTCGACATAGCTGCGCGTCGGATGCTGGTCGTGCATGAGCTTGCCGGCGTCCTGCTCGACATGGATGCGCTCGATGCCGATCACCTTGTCGACCGGGATGCCAGCCTTCTCGTCGGCTTCGATCAGCAGTTCGCCCTCGCCCACCAGCGGATGATAGAGCTGGCTGATCTGGTAACCCTGCGGCAGATCCGCGTAGAAATAATTCTTGCGGTCGAAGCGGCTCCAGCGGTTGATCTTCGCGTTGATCGCGAGCCCGGTGCGCACGGCCTGACGGATGCACTCCTGATTAGGCACGGGCAGCATGCCCGGCATGGCCGCATCGACCAGGCTCACCTGGCTGTTGGGCTCGGCGCCAAAGGCCGTGGCCGCGCCGGAGAAGAGCTTGGCCTTGCTGACCACCTGCGCATGAACTTCGAGGCCGATCACGACCTCCCATTCACCGGTTGCGCCCTGGATGCGATATTCTGTCTGCGTCGTCATGCGTTCACTCTATTCTAATCTGCGCCAGGGGAGCAAATACGGTCGCCCCGGCGGGAATATCCTGAGACACCAGGGCATGTGCGCCGATGCGCGCATAATCCCCGATGCTGATCGGTCCCAATATGCACGCTCCGGCACAAAGGTCGACATGTCCGCCGATTCTGGGCAACCCGTTGCGTGCATTCGTGCCGATGGTTACTTGTTGCAGGATCATGCAATTGGGGCCGATTACCGCCGCCGGGTGAATGACGATGCCATTGGGATGCGGGATCAGCAAGCCGCCGCCGATCTGCGCATTGATGGGTATATCAGCGCCCGTCACAACGGACCAGATGACATGCCGGAGCACTGCGCAGCGCCGCCGGAACGCCGCGAGCGGCCCTCGTCGTCCCTCAAGTCGCTGATAGCTGCGGATTGCAGCCAGCAGCGATCGCGAAGGCGCCCATTCGAACGTCCGCTTGGCCTCGCGGCTCCAGTCCGGCACTTCGGCGGAAATGCCGTCAGCCAGTCGTTTTGCGGGGATGTTCGTCAATTCACCACCAGCGGTCGGGTCGCGCCACGAAACCAGCCCGCTCCTCGATCGCCAGACCGGCATTCAGAACGATCTGCTCGTCCAGCGCCGGGCCGATGAGATGCAGACCCAGCGGCAGCCCCTCGTCGGAGAGGCCCGCAGGCACGGACATGGCAGGCAGGCCCGCAAGGCTGGCAGGCACGGTGAACACGTCGTTCAAATACATGGCCAGCGGATCGGCCTGCTTCTCGCCCAGCGCAAAGGCAGCGCTCGGCGCGGTCGGCGTCAGCAGCACGTCGCACTGCTTGAAGGCCTCCTCGAAATCGCGGGCGATGAGCGCGCGCACTTTGCAGGCCTGCGTGAAATAGGCGTCATAATAGCCGGCCGAGAGCACATAGGTGCCGATGATGATGCGGCGCTTGACCTCCGGACCGAAGCCAGCCGCGCGCGTCGCGGCATACATATCCTGGAGGTTCGCGCCGTCGGGCAGTTCGCGCAGACCATAACGCACGCCATCATAGCGCGCGAGGTTGGACGAAGCTTCGGCTGGCGCGATGATGTAATATGTCGGCAGCGCATAGCGGGTATGCGGGAGCGAGACATTGACGATCTCGGCGCCGGCATCCTTGAGCCAGGCAATGCCCTGATCCCACAGCTTCGCAATGTCGGCGGGCATGCCGTCGACCCGATATTCGCTGGGAATACCGACCTTCTTACCCTTGAGATTGCTCGACAATCCGGCTTCCCACTTGGGCACAGCCAGATCGAGCGAGGTCGCATCGCGAGGATCGAACCCCGCCATATTCTCGAGCATGATCGCGCAGTCGCGCACGTCGCGTGCCATCGGACCGGCCTGATCGAGCGAACTGGCAAATGCCACCACGCCCCAGCGCGAACAGCGGCCATAAGTCGGCTTGATGCCGCTGATGCCCACGAAGCTGGCGGGCTGGCGGATCGAGCCGCCAGTGTCGGTGCCGGTCGCTGCCGGGCAAAGCCGCGCGGAGATGGCCGAGGAGCTGCCGCCCGAGGAACCGCCGGGCGCCAGTGCCGCATTCCCGCCATCCTTGCGCCGCCATGGCGAGATCACATTGCCGAAATAGCTGGTCTCGTTGGATGAGCCCATGGCGAACTGATCGAGATTGAGCTTGCCGAGCATGCCCGCGCCGGCATCCCACAGCTTCTGCGAGACGAAGCTCTCATAAGTGGGCGTGAAGCCTTCGAGGATATGGCTCGCGGCCGTGGTCTGCACGCCCTTGGTGCAGAACAGGTCCTTCATGCCGATCGGCACGCCGGAAAGCGGCTTGAGCGCGCCCGCAGCACGGTCCTTGTCGGCCTGATCGGCGGCTTCGAGTGCCTTTTCCGGCGTCTCGACGATGAACGCATTGAGCGCCTTGGCCGCGGCGACATTGGCATTGAACGCCTGCGCCACTTCCTTGGCGGAGAAGTCGCCAGCGCGGAAGCCGTCGCGGATCTGCGCGACTGTGAGATCGGTAAGCACGGTCATTATTCGATCACCTTGGGCACGGCGAAGAAGCCATGTTCGGCCTGAGGCGCATTGGCGAGCACCTTGTCGCGCACATTGCCATCGGTGACGGCGTCCTCGCGCAGGCGCAGCTTGTTGGGGATGACGGCGGTCATCGGGTCGATACCCGTGACATCCACTTCGCCCAGCTGCTCCACCCAGTGGAGAATGCCATTGAGTTCGGGCACCAGCGCCTCGGCTTCGGCTTCGCTCACGGCGAGCCGCGCGAGGCTGGCGATCTTCTTGACGGTGTTCAGGTCTACGCTCATGCCGCGCGCGCTAGCATTGCAGGCCCGGAGCATCAAGGCTCGGAAACATTCTCCAGCGGGATCGGATCGCCAAATGGCTCGCCGTCAATGAAAAGCTGGCGCATCCGGACTTCCCGCACCTCGACCTTTCCGGCTTGGACGGCAGCAGCGCGCGCTTTCGCTCTCGCAAGGAGCTTTCCATTCGCACTGTCCGACTGCACGCGAGCCTGAAGCGCATTGGAATCGCCCCAGTCACCTGTCGGATTGCGACGGAGCACACTGATATCCGGCAGGCAATCTTTGCAGTCTGTGTCCGGCTCACGGACCACGATGGCAAAGTCGTCACCCGGCACATATCGCAGAGTGCAGCGCCCCCCGCTTCGGCATGCGTCATAATCCGTCAGCCGCTTGCGCAAAGATTCGTCGAGCGGCACTTTGGCGGGCAGGATCGTCAGCCTGTTGTCGAGTTCGTCACCGCTTCGCCGCGCGATCTCGTTGGGTGCGTCATCAAAACGGCTTTCCAGCTTCTGTGCCGTCGCGGCGAACTTGCGCACTTCGGCATCCTTTGCCTCCGTCGCCAGCCGCTTGATCGCCGCACGTCCCGGTGGGCCGAAATCGAACCAAAGCCCACGATAATCGAAATCGACCGGCTTGGTGCGCCCGCTCTCCAGCCGCGCGATCTGGTCCGCCGTCGCGATCCGTTCGAAGCCGATCAACGACGTGGAGAGCAATATCGCGACGCCGCCCAGAATGAAGGCGAGATGCAAATTGCTCCGGTAAAGCCGCCCGATCCAGTCGCCGCGCCGCAGAATGGCAACGGCATAGGCAATGGCCGTGATCGTGCCGAGAATGATGAAGGTGAGCGCCCAGAGCCGATCCGGCGTGAAGCCATATTGGCCGATGCGCAGGCCAGTCGACCAGGCCGCGATCAGGACCAGCGGCAACAGCGTCAAGCCCAGCGCCATCGCGCCCCAGCGCAGCACGCGCGCAGGCGGATCGCCCTCCTGCCGCTCGCCGATCACAGCATTGACCAGGAACAGCGCCGCAATGGCCCCGCCCAGCATAAGCGCGGTGGTGCTGCCAGTCGCCCAGAGCGGCGCTAGGCCCGTGAAAAGCAGCGCGACGAGGAACAGGACAAGCCCGACCGCCAGCACCGGCGCCAGCACGCGCAGGACGATCATCGCAACCTTCTGCAACGCGCCGACGATGACGCTCCGATCCCGCAATATGCCAATCGCTCCGCCAAAGGCTGCGCCCATCAGCAGCGCAACGAACCAATGTTTGCGCAGCAGTTCGCGCAACAGGTCGATCTTGATCAGCCAGAACATCTCGGAGAGCATCGAGACGACGAGGAAAGTGATGCCCGTGAAAGCCAGCGCCGCGCCGATGAGCAGCGCATCGATCCAGATCGCGCGATGCACCTCGCCATAATCGAGCGCCTCCCGCTTCCACGCGACGATCCCGGCCATGGTCCAGCGCCCCGGCAAATGCGGATGACGCTCCTGCGCCGCCTGAAACAGCGTGAGGATGAAACCCGAGCCGACCAGCGCGCAGAACATTTGCCAGCCCATGAACCGGCCGCCGCCGGGCATGCCGTTCCAGATCGTCACACCTCCGGAGACGACGCCGCAGACCAAAGCCACGATGATGGCCGGGACATGCCGTCCACGCTGCCATGCAAGGGCGAAGGCAAGGCCGCTTATGCCGAGGAACAGTCCCGCCGCCGAAACCAGCCGTGGACCCCATTCCCAGCCCGAATCGTGCAGATCGACAAGCTGCTGGATCGCCAGCGCCACAAGAGCGCCTCCTCCGGCGAGAACCCATGTTCGCAGCGGCCAGACTGGCTCCTGCGCGCTTGTGTCCTTTGCCATCGCCTGTCTCCCCGTCGATTTGCGCGAAGAGCTATCACCTTGCGGCCTGCCCGCCAATCGGCGCGCGCGCCAATCGCCGCGCAAAGCATCCGGCATGCACTTCGCTTGCCTCGCCCTCCCCGAGCGGGCATGAGCGGCCCGCCACCCATTTTCTCGCGGGAGTCGCGCCGGTTTGGCCAGAAAATTCCTCTATACCGTTGCCATCCTCATTACATTGGCGGTGCTCGCGATGATCTCCTTCTCCTTCTTCGGGACCAAGATCATGCAGGGTGTGCTGACGCCGCGCGTCGCATTCACGGCGCCCGCAGCCTTGCCCTCCGGTTATTATGAGACGCCGCAAGGCTGGCTCGCCCGCCCGGACGGGCGCAGGAACGATCCGACGAGCTGGCAGCCTGTCGGCCTCCCCGCCCTGCCCGCGCCCGAAGCGCGCGGAGACGCGGCGATCTTCTTCGTTCACCCGACCAGCGCTTTCGATACGATGCGCTGGAACGCGCCTGTGACCGAGCCGGTTTCCGGCGCGCAAGCCGAGCGCTTCCTGCGTATGCAGGCCAGCACGCTCGCCCCGTCCGGCGCGGTCTGGGCACCGCGCTATCGGCAGGCGGTCTTCGGCGCATTCATGAGCGACAAGCCAGCCGCGAAGCAGGCGATCGATCTCGCTTATGGCGACGTGAAAACCGCCTTCGAGGCTTTTCTCAAAGCCAATCCCGCCGGACCGCTGATTCTCGCGGCGCACAGCCAGGGCTCGCTCCATCTGTTGCGTTTGCTGGCCGAGCAGGTTGGCGGCACGGAGTTCCGCAGCCGCCTCGTCGCTGTCTATGCGCCGGGCTGGCCCATCTCCATCGCGCATGATCTGCCCAAGCTGGGCCTCCCCGCCTGCACGGCGCCGCGCCAGACCGGCTGCATTCTCTCGTGGCAGAGCTTCG
>Ga0247738_10000271_pt1 | contig 20940 bp, 20 predicted proteins | sample UWRJL013104B2_FD_180936 | JGI IMG/M metagenome (GOLD analysis project Ga0247738, IMG submission 180936) | Plant litter microbial communities from Arlington Agricultural Research Station in Wisconsin, United States - UWRJ-L013-104B-2 | ecosystem: Environmental > Terrestrial > Plant litter >...
GTTTTCGCTGCCTAAACTGGCCCTCGCTCTTTGATCACCTCACGCGAGAACACCCATGGCCACCACCCCCCATCCCATCGATCACTTCATTCACGGTGCCGTGACCGCCGGCACCTCGCCCCGCCGGCAGGACGTCTACAACCCCGCCACGGGTGCTGTGAGCGGCAAGGTCGCGCTGGCGAATGCGGGTGACGTGAACACGGCCGTGGCGGCCGCGCAGGCCGCCTTTGCGGCCTGGGCCGACACGCCGCCGATCCGCCGCGCGCGCGTCATGTTCAAGTTCCTCGAACTCGTGAACCAGCGCAAGGACGACCTGGCCCGCCTGATCACCGCCGAACACGGCAAGGTGTTCACCGACGCGCAGGGCGAGGTCTCGCGCGGCATCGACATCATCGAGTTCGCCTGCGGCATCCCGCAGTTGCTCAAGGGCGATTTCACCGACCAGGTGTCGACCGGCATGGACAACTGGACCCTGCGCCAGCCGCTGGGCGTGGTGGCCGGCATCACACCGTTCAACTTTCCGGTGATGGTGCCCATGTGGATGTTCCCGGTGGCCATTGCCGCCGGCAACACCTTCGTGCTCAAGCCCAGCCCGATCGACCCCTCGGCCTCGCTGTTCATGGCCGAGCTGCTCAAGCAGGCCGGCCTGCCCGACGGCGTGTTCAACGTGGTGCAGGGCGACAAGGAAGCGGTGGACGCGCTGCTGGTGCACCCGGACGTGAAGGCCATCAGCTTTGTCGGCTCCACGCCGATCGCGAATTACATCTACGAGACCGGCGCCCACCATGGCAAACGCGTGCAGGCGCTGGGCGGGGCCAAGAACCACATGGTGGTGATGCCCGATGCCGACCTGGACCAGGCGGTGGACGCGCTGATCGGCTCGGCCTATGGTTCGGCCGGCGAGCGCTGCATGGCCATCAGCGTGGCTGTGCTGGTGGGCGACGTGGCCGAGCGCATCATGCCCAGGCTGATCGAGCGCACGAAGGCACTCCAGGTGCTCAACGGCACCAACCTCGCGGCCGAGATGGGCCCCATCGTCACCGCCGCAGCGCACACCCGCATCGCGGGCTACATCGAGGCTGGTGCGAAAGAGGGCGCCACCCTGTTGGTGGACGGCCGGGGCTTCCAGGGCGCCAACGCGGGCGAGGGCTGCGACCACGGCTTCTGGATGGGCGGCACGCTGTTCGATCACGTCACCACCGACATGAAGATCTACAAGGAGGAGATCTTCGGCCCGGTGCTCAGCTGCGTGCGCGTGCCCGACTTCGCCAACGCGGTGCAGATCATCAACGACCACGAGTTCGGCAACGGGGTGAGCTGCTTCACGCGCGACGGCCACGTGGCGCGCGAGTTCGCGCGGCGCATCCAGGTCGGCATGGTGGGCATCAACGTGCCGATTCCCGTGCCCATGGCCTGGCACGGCTTTGGCGGCTGGAAGAAGAGCCTGTTTGGCGACATGCACGCTTACGGGGAAGAAGGCGTGCGCTTCTACACCAAGCAGAAGTCGATCATGCAGCGCTGGCCTGAAAGTATCGGGAAAGGTGCGGAGTTCATCATGCCCACGGCAAAGTAGAGGACTCCCCCCTGCGCGCCTTCGGCGCTTCCCCCCGGTGGGGGGACGCTGTCTTGGGCCGGCGGAGCCGGACCCTTGACAGCCCTGGTATCTTCGCCGGCGACATCACAACGACAACAACAGTGAGACAAGCATGAGTGAGACGACCTTCGACTACATCGTGATCGGCGGCGGCACCGCCGGTTGCCTGATGGCCAACCGGCTTTCCGCCAACCGCCAGAAGCGCGTGCTGCTCATCGAGGCCGGTCGCAAGGACGACTACCACTGGATCCACATTCCTGTGGGCTACCTGTATTGCATCGGCAACCCGCGCACCGACTGGCTCTACCAGACCGAGGCCGAGGCCGGGCTCAATGGCCGCGCGCTGCGTTACCCGCGTGGCAAGACGCTGGGCGGCTGCTCCAGCATCAACGGCATGATCTACATGCGCGGCCAGTCGCGCGATTACGACCAGTGGGCCGCGCTCACCGGTGACGACGCCTGGCGCTGGGAGAACGCGCTGCCCGACTTCAAGCGCCACGAGAACCACTACCTGGGTGATGAACAGAACGCCGCCCAGCGCGACCCCAACTTCCGCGCGTACCACGGCCATGGCGGTGAATGGCGGGTGGAGAAGCAGCGCCTGCGCTGGGACGTGCTCGATGCTTTCGCCGAGGCCGCGCAGCAGGCCGGCATCCCGCACACCACCGACTTCAACCGGGGCGACAACGAGGGCGTGGGTTATTTTCAGGTGAACCAGAAGGAGGGGCTGCGCTGGAACACCGCGCGCGCCTTCCTGCGCCCGACCTGCTACGGCCGCCCCAACTTCGAACTCTGGAACAGCGCACAGGTCACGCGCCTGGTGACGCAGCGCGGCGCCGATGGCGAGCTGCGCTGCACCGGTGTGGAGGTGTGGGACGGTGTGTCTCACGTGACAGCCGAAGCCACGGATGAGGTGGTGCTCTGCGCCGGCAGCATCGGCTCGCCGCAGATCCTGCAGCTCTCGGGCATCGGGCCGGCCGAGCTGTTGCGCCAGCACGGCATCGACGTGGTGGTGGACCTGCCGGGCGTGGGCGCGAACCTCCAGGACCACCTGCAGATCCGCTCGGTCTACAAGGTGAACGGTGCGCCCACGCTCAACGTGTTGTCCTCCACGATGATGGGCAAGGCCCGCATCGGGCTGGAGTACCTGTTCAAGCGCAGCGGGCCGATGAGCATGGCGCCGTCGCAGCTCGGCGCGTTCACGCGCAGCGACCCGAGCCAGCCCTACGCCAACCTGGAATACCACGTGCAGCCGCTCTCGCTCGACGCCTTCGGCGAGCCGCTGCACAGCTTCCCGGCGTTCACCGCCAGCGTGTGCAACCTCAACCCCACGAGCCGCGGGACGGTGAGCATTCGCAGCGCGAACTTCGAGGACGCGCCGCTGATCGCGCCGAACTACCTCAGCACGCCCGAAGACCGGCAGGTGGCGGCCGACAGCCTGCGCGTGACGCGACAGATCGTTGCGCAACCGGCGCTGGCCAAATACCAGCCCGAGGAGTTCAAGCCCGGGGTGCAGTACCAGACCGACGAGGAACTCGCGCGCCTGGCCGGCGACATCGCCACCACCATCTTCCACCCGGTGGGCACCACGAAAATGGGCCGGGCCGATGACCCGATGGCCGTGGTCGACAGCCAGCTGCGCGTGCGGGGCGTGGCCGGACTGCGCGTGGTGGACGCGGGCGTGATGCCCACCATCACCAGCGGCAACACCAACAGCCCGACGCTGATGATCGCGGAGAAGGCGGCGACATGGATCCTGGAGGACGCGCTCCTGCGCCGCTGACGACCCGCTATCGCAGTCCGCCGACGTAGCGCCCTTCCGGCGTGTCGTCGCCGTCCTTGCGCGTGGCGCCCAGCACGGAGTTCAGCGTGGACTCGATGAAGCCGCTGTTGTGTCCCTGCACCGAGTTGGCGAAGCCACCCGCGCGCGGCGTGGGGGCCTGGCGCGCGGTGGCCGGGCTGACCTGGCCAGAGCGCAGGGTGTCGGTGGCGGCCTGCACCAGCGGCTTGCGCGCCGCGGCGGCTGGCCCCATGTGGGCGATCGCGGCGTCGAGCTTGTCGGCCCAGGGCAGCAACTCGGGCATCCCGTTGCTGGCTGCCTTCTCACGCGCATGCCGCACGATCTCGCGCGCGTAGTCGGCGTTGGTCGCCATCCACTCCGTGTCCGTCACCCGTCCGGTCTTGCGCCGCAGCAGCACATGCAGGTGGGCGGCGATGGCGAAGGGGTCGGGCGCGGTGCTCATGGCAACTCCTTGCACAGATTCACAAACGGTGGCTCTTCAGGGGCTGCCTGGGGACAGCGCCACAGGTGCGCAGGGTCAACTCACTTGTTCGTTGTGCAAGGACACATCCAGGCCCACGCGCTCTTCACCCTCGCGCACGCGCAGGGTGGCAAAGCGCGAGGTGATCCACAGCACCACCGCCGTCATCACCAGGCTGTAGGCCAGCACCGCCACGCAGGCGATCAGCTGTGCCATCAAGCTGGCTTGTACGCCCGAGATGGCCGGGTCGGCCAGCACACCGGTGAGCAGCGCGCCCACGAGGCCACCCACGCCGTGCACGCCGAAAACGTCGAGCGAGTCGTCCGCGCGCAGCTTGCGCTTGAGCGTGGTGGCGCCCCAGTAGCAGGCCGCGCCGGCCACCAGGCCGATGATCAGTGCGCCACGCGGCGTGACGAAACCGGCCGCTGGCGTGATGGCCACCAGCCCGGCGACCACGCCCGAGCAAAGGCCCAGCAGCGAGGCGCGCCTGCGCGCCAGCCACTCGGCCGCCATCCAGGCGATGGCGCCCGAGGCGGCAGCCACGTGGGTGACCAGCAGGGCCAGGCCGGCGCGGCCGTCGGCGGCAAGCGCGGAGCCGGCGTTGAAGCCGAACCAGCCCACCCACAGCAGGCCGGTGCCGGCCATGGTCAGGCCCAGGTTGAACGGCACAAAGGGCTCTTGCCCGTAGCCCGAACGTGGGCCGAGCGCGTAGGCGCAGACCAGGGCGGCGGCACCGGCGTTGATGTGCACCACCGCGCCGCCGGCGAAGTCCAGCGTGCCCAGCTGCGCGAGCCAGCCGCCGGGCTCCCATACCCAGTGCGCGATCGGCGCGTACACCAGCAGCAGCCAAAGCCCGGCGAACAGCAGCAGCGCGCCGAAGTGCATGCGCTCGACCAGTGCGCCCACCACCAGCGCGCAGGTGATGATGGCGAAGGTGAGCTGGAACATGGCAAACACCGATTCCGGCACGTGCTGCGCAAGGTGGCTCACGGCCACCTGCCCGGTGGTTCCCAGGTACTCCATGCCCGAGAAGCCCATGCGGCCCACGCCGCCGATGAAGCCGCCCAGGGCACCACCGGGGGTGAACGCGAGCGAATACGCCAGCGCGAACCACAGCACGCTGACCACGGCGGCGATGCCGACCACGCTGGCCATGGTGTTGATCACGTTCAAACGGCGCACCATGCCGCCATAAAAAAGGGCAATGCCCGGCAGCGTCATGAGCAGCACCAGGGCGGTGCTGACCATGAGCCAAGCGGTGTCTGCCCCCTGGATGGCGCTGGCTGCGACCAGCCCTGGCGCGTCGAGTGTGACCTTTGTCACGGTTTCGGCAGTTTCACCTTGCGAGGCCGCCATGAGGGGCCAGAGCAGGGCGGGCAGAAGCAGGCCCCGCAGAACGAAATGGCGGTATTGGTGCATGAATGGCTCTCTTCCAACGACGAACAGACCGTTGCATTTCCTGTGCCAAACCGCGAAAAAGCAAGGGAAAGCCCGAATGCACATCTGTGGTGCGGCCAGCTACAGTGCATGCACTCGCCAACAGCGCCCAGCGCTGGTGACCGCGGGGGACCGAGGAGACAACCCAGTCCAATTCGAACAACGGTTTCAGCGTCCTCCAGAGATGCCAGATTCCTCGAGCCAACCCCACAAGGGTTGGCTTTTTTTTGCCTGGAGAGCCCCGCAGGGCCTTCGCTGCGCCCGGCGACAATCCGGGGATGGAACTGATCCTGGTCTCGCTGGCGTCGCTGTTCGCCGGTTTTGTCGATTCGATCGTGGGCGGCGGTGGCCTCATCCTGGTGCCGGCGCTGTTCGCGATGTTTCCCACCACCCACCCGGCCACGCTGTTCGGCGTGAACAAGGGCGCGTCGGTCTGGGGCACGGCGGCGGCCACGCTGCAGTACGCGCGCCGGGTCGAGATGCCCTGGCACGCGCTGCTGCCAGCGGCGGCGGTGGGCTTTGCCGGTTCCATGGCGGGGGCCTGGACGGTCACCGTGATCTCCCCCGATTTCCTGCGCCGCGCCCTGCCGCTGGTGCTGCTGCTGGTGCTGGGCTACACGCTGGCGCGCAAGGAACTGGGCCGGCACCACACGCCGCGCTTCAGCGGCCGGCGCGAAATGCTGGCGGCCAGTCTGCTGGGCGGCACCATCGGCTTCTATGACGGCTTCTTCGGGCCGGGAACGGGCAGCTTCTTCGTCTTTCTTTTCGTGCGCTGGCTGGGCTACGATTTCCTGCACGCCAGCGCCAGCGCCAAGCTGCTCAACACGGCCACCAACCTGGCGGCGCTCATGCTGTTTGCCTGGAAGGGCCATGTGTGGTGGCATTTTGTGCTCGCCATGGCGGTGGCGAACGTGGTCGGCAGCCTGCTGGGCACACGGCTTGCCCTGAAACACGGCAGCGGTTTCGTGCGCATCGTGTTCATCTTCGTGGTGAGCGCGCTGATCCTCAAGACCACCTACGACGCCTGGATCCGGGGCTGACGCCCACCCACAAGGAGTTTCCCATGCCGCTTCGTTCCACCCGCGCGCAGGTTCCGGGTTTGCTGGGCTGGCTCGCGCTGGTGCTGTTGGCGGGGGGCCTGGGCGCCATCGCCTCGGTGGATGCGGCGCCGTTCTACGCGCAGCTGAACCGCCCCGGCTGGGCGCCGCCAGCGGGTGTGTTCGGGCCGGTGTGGTCGGTGCTCTATGTGTTGATGGCGGTGGCCGCCTGGCTGGTGTGGCGGGAGCCGGCCACACCGTCGCGCGCGCCGGCCCTGGCGGTGTTCGTGCTGCAGCTGGCGGTCAACGCGCTGTGGTCGTGGTTGTTCTTTGGCTGGCACCGGGGGGCCTGGGCGTTTGTCGATGTGCTGCTGTTGTTGGCGCTGATCGTCGCCACGATCGTGCTGTTCCGGCGCGTGCGCCCGCTGGCCGCGTGGCTGTTGTTGCCCTATCTGGCCTGGGTGGCCTTTGCCAGCGCGCTCACCTGGGCGGTGTGGCGGGCCAACCCTGGCGTGCTGTAGTGCGAGGCCTTACGGTGCGATGGGGGCCTCGGGCGGCCAGGGCAGGGTGCTGGCCTTGAGCGGTGTGCCGATCGGCGCGCCCGCTTGGCCCACGCGCACGGCGGCCAGATCTTGCGGGTTGGGGTACTGGTCCATCAGCAGGTAGTCGAACACGCGGCGCGCGATCGGGGCGGCGTGGGCGGCGCCGAAGCCGGCGTTTTCCACGATCACCGCCAGCGCCACGCGCGGCTGGTCCGCCGGCGCGAACGCCAGGTAGAGCGAGTGGTCGCGCTGGTGCTCTTCGAGCCGGCGCGCGTCGTAGCGCTCCTTTTGCCCGATGGTCACGGCCTGCGCGGTGCCGGTCTTGCCGCCGCTGGCGTACCCGGCGCCGGCGAACACGCGGGTGGAGGTGCCTTCGGTGGTCACGGCCTGCATGGCGTTGAGCACGATGCGCACGTTCTCGGGCTTGAAGCCGAGGTTTTCGGGCGGCGGGCCGGGCAGTGGCACGCGCTCGCGCGTGATCACGTTCTCGGTCGCCATGGTCAGGTGCGGCTTGTACTTGATGCCGCCATTGGCCAGCGTCGCCATGGCGTGCGCGATCTGCAGCATGGTGAAGTTGTTGTAGCCCTGGCCGATGCCGAGCGAGATGGTCTCGCCCGCGTACCAGCGCTGCTGCTCGGGCCGCTTGTAGGTGTTGCGCTTCCAGGCCTGGCTGGGCAGCACGCCGCGCACTTCGCCCTTGAGGTCGATGCCGGTGATCTGACCGAAGCCCAGCGGCTTCATGAAGTCGTGCATGGTGTCCACGCCCATGTCGTTGGCCAGCGAATAGAAATACGTGTTGCTGGATTTGACGATGGCGCGGTGCATGTCCACCGCGCCCAGGCCGTCGCCGTGGCTGCGGAAGCGGTGGCCACCGAACATCCAGTAGCCCGGGTCGTTCATCACCATGCTCGCGCTGCGGGAGCCGGTTTCGAGGGCGGCCAGTGCCATGAAGGGCTTGTAGGTGGAGCCGGGCGGGTAGGTGCCGCGCAGAGCCCGGTTCAGCAACGGCTTGTCCATCGACTCGTTGAGTGCGCGCCAGTTGTCCACGTCGATGCCCTCGACGAAGAGGTTGGGGTCGAACGTGGGCTTGCTCACGAAAGCCAGCACCTCGCCTGAGCGCGGGTCGATCGCCACCAGCGCGCCGCGCCGCTCGCCGAACATGTCTTCGACCAGTTTCTGCAGCTGGATGTCGATCGACAGCACCACCGCGTTGCCCGGAGTGGCCGGCGTGTTGGCCAGCGAGCGCACAGCGCGCCCACCCGCCGAGGTCTCCACGCGCTGGAAGCCGGTGATGCCATGCAGCTCGCGTTCGTAGCTCTGCTCGGCGCCGAGCTTGCCGATGTACTCCGTGCCGCGGTAGTTGGCCTGGTCCTCTTCGGGCCAGTCGGCGATGAGCTCGGTCTCGCGCTGGTTGATGCGCCCGATGTAGCCGATCACGTGGCTGGCCACCTCGCCGTTGGGGTATTGGCGCAGCAGGCGCGCGCGCACGTCGACGCCCGGGAAGCGGTAGCGCTGCGCGGTGAATCGCGCCACCTCCACGTCGGTCAGGCGGGTGCGCAGTGGCAGCGAGTCGAAGCGGTGCGACTCCTCCAGCAGTTTGCGAAAGCGGCGCTGGTCGCGTGGCGTGACCTCCACCAGCTCGCTCAGGCCGGCGATGGTGGCGTCCATGTCCTCCACGCGCGAGGGCGTGATCTCCAGCGTATAGGCCGAGTAGTTGGTGGCCAGAACGCGGCCTTTGCGGTCCAGGATCTGCCCGCGGTTGGGCACCACCGGCAACACGGCCGTGCGGTTGCTCTCGGCCTGCGCGGCCAGGTCTTCGTGGCGGACCACCTGCAGGTAGACCATGCGCGCGGCGATCAGCCCGAACGCGAACACCACCGTGAGGCCGATCAGCAGTGCCCGGGTGCGGAACTGCGCCAGATCGGCTTCGACGTTGCGGATCTCGGTCATGACTACAGGGGTCTGTTGTCGTCGGGGTTGGGCGCGCGGCGCTGAGGTGCCAGCAGCAGCACGCTCACCACCGGCCAGAGCGCGGCTTCGATCACCGGGGCCAGCAGGTAGAGCACGCCGGGGAAACTGCCGCCCGCAGCCAGTCGCACCAGCAGTTCGAGCACGTGCGCGGCCACGAAAAGCGGCAGCACCTGTACCGCCTGGTTGGGCACACCGAACCAGAGCAGGCGCCGGTGCATGGAGATGCCGAGGAAACCGAGCGCGGTGTAGGCCAACGCGTGCTGGCCGAGCAGGGCGCCCTGGTGCACGTCCATGGCCAGGCCGAAGGCGAAGGCCACGCCCACGCCGATGCGCAGCGGCTGGTGCACGCTCCAGAACACCAGCACCACGGCCAGCAGATCGGGCACCCAGGCGGCGCGGCCGAACAGGCCCATGTTCAGCAGCATGTTGAACACCAGCGCAGCGATGAGGCTGAACCAGATGAAGCCGGGGTTGGCGGGCAGCAGCAGTTGCTGGCCGGGGCGCATGATCATGGGGCAGTGCTCCGTGCGCCAGGGCGGTTTGCGCGGGTCGGGCGGGGCGTGTCGGTGGTCTCGGCCAGAGGCGACGGCGGTACCGAGGCCGCGATGGAGCCCAGCACCAGCACATGCAGCGTGCCCTGCACGCGGGCCAGAGGCTCGCACAGGATGCGCGCGAACGAGGACTCGGCTTGGCGCTCGACCAGGGTCACGCGCGCCACCGGCAGGCCAGCGGGGTAGACACCGTCCACACCGCTGGTGGAGAGCAGGTCGCCCTCGGCGATGTCGGCACTGGCCAGGGTGTAGCGCAGCTCCAGGCCGTCGCCGCTGGTGGACGGCTGGCCGTAGGCCACGCTGCGCACGCCGGTGCGCGTGTTGAGCACGGGGATGGCTTGATCGCGGTCGATCAGCAGCGTCACCTCGGCCACCAGCGGGTAGACCCGCGTGACCTGGCCCAGCACACCACTTTCATCGACCACCGGCGAACCGGCCTCGATGCCGTGCGTCTGGCCCCTGTCGATCACGATCTTGCGCGAGTACGGGTCGGCTGCGTCGTACAGCACCTGGGCACCCACGGCCTGGGTGCCGATGCGCTCGCGCATGGCCAGCAGTTCGCGCAGGCGCTGGTTTTCCAGGGTGATCTGTTCGAGCTGCAGGCTGCGTTCGGCCTGCACCGCCAGGCGCTGCAGCGCCTCGCCTTCGCTCTTTTGCGCGGCGTGCAGCGAGGTGAAATAACCGCCCGCCATGGAGGCCAACTGCACCGGCTGCAGCACCGCCCACTGCACCGGGTAGAGCACCACGGCCATGGCCGTGCGAATGGGCTCGGTGAGCCTGAATCGCAGGTCGGCCACCATCAGGAACAGCGCCACGGCGCTGAACACCACCAGCTTGGACAGGGCCGAAGGGCCCTGCTTGAAAAACGGGGGCGGGGTGCGGTCCAGGGTGCCCAGTGGCATGGCGCTCGGAGGGTTCTGGTCGGTGGAGGAAGGGAGGGGCCGCCGGTGGGCGGCCGGGGCTTATTCGCTGGTGAAGATGGTGCCCAGGCGCTCCATGCGCTCCAGGGCCATGCCGCAGCCGCGCACCACGCAGGTGAGGGGTTCTTCGGCCACCAGCACCGGCAAGCCGGTTTCTTCGGCCAGCAGGCGGTCGAGGTCGCGCAGCAGCGCGCCGCCGCCGGTGAGCATCATGCCGCGCTCGGCGATGTCGGCGCCCAGTTCGGGCGGCGTGTGCTCCAGCGCCATCTTCACGGCCGTGACGATGTTGTTGAGCGGGTCGGTCAGGGCTTCGAGGATCTCGTTGCTGGAGATGGTGAAGCTGCGCGGCACGCCCTCGGAGAGGTTGCGGCCCTTGACTTCCATTTCCTTGACTTCGCTGCCGGGGAAGGCCGAGCCGATCTGCTTCTTGATCGCTTCGGCCGTGGGCTCGCCGATCAGCATGCCGTAGTTGCGGCGGATGTAGGCAATGATGGCGTCGTCGAAGCGGTCACCGCCCACGCGCACGCTGCCTTTGTAGACCATGCCGCCCAGGCTGATGACACCCACTTCAGTGGTGCCGCCGCCGATGTCGACCACCATGGAGCCGGAAGCGTCCGACACCGGCAGGCCGGCACCGATGGCTGCCGCCATGGGTTCCTCGATCAGGTACACCTCGGAAGCGCCGGCGCCCAGGGCCGATTCGCGGATGGCGCGGCGCTCGACCTGGGTCGAGCCGCAGGGCACGCAGATGATGATGCGGGGGCTCGGCTTGAACATCGAGCGCGGGTGCACCATCTTGATGAACTGCTTGAGCATCTGCTCGGTCACCGTGAAGTCGGCGATCACACCGTCCTTCATGGGGCGGATGGCTTCAATGTTGCCGGGCACCTTGCCCAGCATGGCCTTGGCTTCGTGGCCGACCGCCTGGATGGTCTTCTTGCCCTGGGGGCCGCCTTCGTGGCGAATGGAGACCACGGAGGGTTCGTCGAGGACGATGCCCTTGTTGCGAACGTAAATGAGGGTGTTGGCGGTGCCGAGGTCGATGGCCAGGTCGGTCGAAAATTGCCGACGGAAAGCTTCAAACATGGTGCATGGGTCCTGTGGGGCACGGACGCGGCTGCGCGCGCTCGTCGCCGGGTATGGGGCCGGGTGGTTGGCCGGGCATCGGTGCTAAGTGGTTGATTCCAAGGCGAAAACCGCAACGGCACGGGCGCTGCCGTTAAACCTTGGATAATACCGTATCCCCTGTGTGTAACTGCACGCAAACAGGGTGCATTTTGTCCAGTTACAAGCCGTTTCAGGGCGGAAAACCTGCAATCGGTGCGTCTTTCCCCCATCCGGAACCCTCTTTTTGCCATGTCCCTGACCCAGTCCGACATCGGGCGCATCGCCAATCTGGCGCGCCTGGAGCTCTCCGGCGCGCAGAGCGAGACCATGCTCACCCAGCTCAACGGCTTCTTCGACATCGTCGAGCAGATGAACGCGGTGGACACCACTGGCGTGGAGCCCCTGGCCCACCCCACGGCGGTGATCGACCACGTCTCGCTGCGCCTGCGCCCGGACGTGGCAAGCGAGCCCAACGACCGCGAAGCCAACCAGAAGAGCGCTCCGGCGGTCGAGCGCGGCCTGTTCCTTGTGCCCAAGGTGATCGAATGAACGAGCTCCACACCCTGGGCGTGAGCGAGCTCGCCAGCGCCATCGCCGACAAAAAGACCAGCAGCGTCGAGGCCGCCCAGCATTTGCTGGCGCGCGCGAAGCAGCACAGTGGGCTGGGCGCCTACCTGTCGTTCAATGAAGAGGCCACGCTGGCGCAGGCCCGGGCGGCCGATGCGCGCATCGCTGCTGGCGAGCGCGCGCCGCTGCTGGGCGTGCCGCTGGCACACAAGGACATCTTCGTCACCAAGGACTTCGCCACCACCGCCGGCTCCAGGATGCTGGCGGGTTACCAGAGCCCGTTCGACGCCACCGTGGTGCAGCGCCTGGCCGCGCAGGGCGCAGTGACGCTGGGCAAGCTCAACTGCGACGAGTTCGCCATGGGTGGCAGCAATGAGAACTCGGCCTTTGGTGCCGTGCGCAACCCCTGGGACACCGCGCGTGTGCCGGGCGGTTCGTCTGGCGGCTCTGCCGTGGCAGTCGCTGCGCGACTGGCACCGGCCGTCACCGGCACCGACACCGGTGGCTCGATCCGCCAGCCCGCCAGCTTCTGCGGCATCACCGGCATCAAGCCCACCTACGGCCGTTGCTCGCGCTATGGCATGGTGGCGTTCGCCTCCAGCCTGGACCAGGCCGGTCCGATGGCGCGCAGCGCTGCCGACTGCGCCGTGCTGCTCAGCGCCATGGCCGGCCCCGACATCGACCGCGATTCCACCAGCCTGGACCACCCCGCCGAGGACTACACCGTGCTGCTCGGACAGCCGCGCGAAGGCGCCACCGCCGCCCAGCCGCTGAAAGGCCTGCGCATCGGCTTGCCGAAGGAGTTCTTCGGCGAAGGCTGTGCGCCCGACGTGATCGCCACCGTGCGCGCCGCGCTCGCGGAATATGAAAAGCTCGGCGCCACCCTGGTTGAGGTCTCGCTGCCGCGCACCGAGCTGTCCATCCCGGTCTATTACGTCATTGCCCCTGCCGAGGCCAGCTCCAACCTCAGCCGTTTCGACGGCGTGAAGTTCGGCCACCGCGCCGCGAAGTACGACGACCTGACCGACATGTACAAGAAATCGCGCAGCGAAGGCTTCGGGCCCGAGGTGCAGCGCCGCATCATGATCGGCACCTATGTGCTCAGCCACGGCTACTACGACGCCTACTACCTGCAGGCGCAGAAGATCCGGCGCCTGATCGCGCAGGACTTCCAGGCCGCGTTCGCGCAGTGCGACCTGATCGCCGGCCCGGTGGCGCCCACCGTGGCCTGGAAACTCGGTGAAAAAAGCAACGACCCGGTGGCCAACTACCTGGCCGACATCTACACCCTGTCCACCAGCCTGGCCGGTCTGCCCGGCATGAGCGTGCCTGCCGGTTTTGGCGCGGGCGGCCTGCCCGTGGGCCTGCAACTCGTGGGCAACTACTTCCAGGAAGGCCCGCTGCTGCAGGCCGCACACGCTTTCCAGCAGGCGACCGACTGGCACACCCGCGCTCCGCAAGGCTACTGAAATGAGTTCCAGCAAATCCCTTCTGGTGGGCGGCTACGAGGTCGTCATCGGCTTCGAGACCCACGCCCAGCTCGCCACGCAATCCAAGATCTTCAGCCGCGCCCCCACCGCCTTCGGCGCCGAGCCCAACACGCAGGCCTGCGCGGTCGACCTGGCCTTGCCGGGCACGCTGCCGGTGATGAACCAGGCGGCCGTTGAACTCGCGATCCGGCTCGGCCTGGCGCTCGGTTCGCACATCGCCGAGCAAAGCGTGTTCGCGCGCAAGAACTACTTCTACCCCGACCTGCCCAAGGGCTACCAGATCAGCCAGTTCGAGATCCCGGTGGTGCAGGGTGGCGAGGTTTCGTTTTTCCTCGGTGACGAGAAGAAAACCGTGCGCCTGGTGCGCGCGCACCTGGAAGAAGACGCGGGCAAATCGCTGCACGAAGACTTCATCGGCCAGAGCGGCATCGACCTCAACCGCGCCGGCACGCCGCTGCTGGAGATCGTGACCGAGCCCGACATCCGCTCCAGCGCCGAGGCCGTGGCCTACGCGAAGGAGCTGCACAAGATCGTGACCTGGATCGGCATCTGCGACGGCAACATGCAGGAAGGCTCGTTCCGTTGCGATGCCAACGTCTCGGTGCGCAAGCCCGGTGCGCCGTTGGGCACGCGCCGCGAGATCAAGAACCTGAACAGTTTCAAGTTCATGCAGCAGGCGATCGACTACGAGGTGCGCTGGCAGATCGAGCAGATCGAGGACGGCCATGCGATCCAGCAGGCCACCGTGCTGTTCGATCCCGACACCGGCGAGACGCGCGCCATGCGCACCAAGGAAGACGCGGCCGACTACCGCTACTTCCCCGACCCGGACCTGCCACCGCTGGTGATCGGGCGCGACTGGGTGGAACAGGTGAAGGCGGGCATGCCCGAGCTGCCGCGAACGATGGCCGAGCGCCTGGTGCGCGACTACGGCCTGCCCGAGTACGACGCCACCACGCTCACGCAAAGCCCGGCGATGGCGGCCTATTTCGAGACCGCCGCGAAGACCAGCGGACAGGCCAAGCTGGTCAGCAACTGGATCATGGGTGAGGTCTCGCGCCGGCTCAATGCCGAAGAAGGCGACATTGCCGCTGCGCCGGTGAGCGCCGCGCAACTCGCGGCCGTGATTGCCCGCATTGCCGATGGCACGGTGTCGAACAACGCCGCCAAACAGGTCTTCGATGCGCTGTGGTCCGGCGAGGGCAGCGAGGTCGATGCCGTCATCGAAGCCAAGGGCCTCAAGCAGATGAACGACAGCGGCGCGCTGGAAAAGATCATCGACGAGGTGATGGCCGCCAACGCCGACATGGTCGAGCAGTTCCGCGCGGGCAAGGACAAGGCGTTCAACGCCCTGGTCGGTCAGGCCATGAAGGCGAGCAAGGGCAAGGCCAACCCGCAACAGGTCAACGACCTGCTGCGCCAGAAACTCGGTTGAGCGTCAGCGGCTGGCGGGCGCTGAGCCGACGCCGGTGCGGCTGCCGCCGGCCGCCGTCCAGAGCTGGCGCAGTTTCACCAGCTCTTCGTCGAAGCGGGCATTGAGGCGCTGCTTTTCCTGGACCTGCTCGTCCAGGAAGCGCTTCTGCACCACCATCTGCTTCTCGTTGTCTTCGATCTTGCGCTTGAGCCAGTTGGGCGCCTTGTTGACGTCGCCCTGGTAGAACTCGAGCTCGACGTTGATGTCCTTGCGCTGCGCCACGAGCGCCACTTCGCGCTTGTTCACCGCACCGATCACCTCGTCGATCTGCGCGAGGGCCTCGGCGCGCTCCTTGTCGTGCACGCCCTGGTTGGGGTACCGGATCATCAGCGCGCGTTCGCGGCGTTTTTCTTCCTGCAGGCGGCTGCGTTGTTCCTCTTCCTGCTTGCGCTGGGCGTCGATCTTGGCGCGCTCCTCGGCGGTGTAGCTGGGGGGAAGCGTCTTGCGAACGATGCCGGTGCTGCCCAGTTGTTGTTGCTCGCGGTCGAGGCAGGCGACGATGGGGCGGTCCGAGGTGTGGCGGCGCCCCTGCGCGTCCACGCAGGTGTAGATGCCTGGCTGCTGCGCCTGCGCTGTGCTCCACAGGCCCCCGCCCAACAGCAGGGCGCCGCTGGCGATCCACAGCCGGCCGGGCAGAACGGAGGAAAGCAGGGAGCGGTGCAGGGTCATCGTGGAAGAAGGATCAGGACACGCCGTAGCGTTGTCGGTAAGCCAGCACACGTTCGCGATGCAAATCGAACTCGCCGCCGGCGCGGGCGGTCAGATAGTGCAGCAAATCGGCCAGCCTCGCAATCGTGCAGACCTGCATGCCCAGCTCGCGCTGGACATATTGCACGGCGCTGTGGTCCACGTCACGCACCTGGCCGTCGGTGCCGACCTCGGTGGCCTTTTCCTGGCGGTCGAGGGCGATCGCGATGGCGTGCGGCGTGGCGCCTGCGGACCGAATCAGCGCGATGGATTCACGCGCTGCGGTGCCGGCGGACATGACGTCGTCCACGATCAGCACGCGGCCCTTGAGTGGTGCGCCCACCAGGGTGCCGCCTTCGCCGTGGTCCTTGGCTTCCTTGCGGTTGTAGGCGAAGGGCACGTTGCGGCCCAGCCGAGCCAGCTCGATGGAGACCGCAGCGCCCAGCGGAATGCCCTTGTAGGCCGGGCCGAAGATCATGTCGAACTCGATGCCGCTGGCCACCAGGGCTTTTGCATAGAATTGTGCGAGCCGGCCCAGCTTGGCGCCGTCGTCGAACAGGCCGGCGTTGAAAAAGTAGGGGCTCATGCGCCCCGCCTTGGTCTTGAATTCACCAAAGCGCAGCACGCCGGCATCAACGCAAAACTGCACGAATTCCTGCGCGAGCGCAGCATCGGGCGCGCCGGCCTTCGCCGCGCCTGTATCCAACACCATGGAGACATCCTTGTTCAAACTGACCAGCCTCAACCTCAACGGCATCCGTTCCGCCACCACCAAGGGACTGGAGAAATGGCTTGCCGCGCACCGGCCCGATTGTATTTGCGTGCAGGAGGTCAAGGCCCAGGCCGCCGATGTGAGCGGTCGCTTTGAAGAACTGGCGGGCCTCAAGGGGCATTTTCACTATGCCCAGAAAAAGGGCTACTCGGGCACGGCGGTGTACACGCGCCACGAGCCGAGCGATGTGATCATCGGCTTCGGTTCGACCGAATTCGACGCCGAGGGCCGTTTCACCGAGCTGCGTTTCGACACGCCCCAGCGCAAGCTGTCCATCCTGAGCGTCTATTTCCCCAGCGGCTCCTCCGGTCCCGAGCGGCAAGAGGCGAAGTACCGGTTCCTGGCCGACTTTTACCCCCACCTGCAGGGACTCAAGGGCGGGCGCGAGTTCATCCTGTGCGGTGACGTGAACATCGCCCACCAGCAGAAGGACCTGAAGAACTGGCGCAGCAACCAGAAAAACAGCGGCTTTCTGCCCGAGGAGCGCGCATGGATGACCAAATTGCTCGATGAGGCCGGGCTGGTCGACGTCTACCGCCGGCTTCAGCCCGATACCACCGACGCTTGCTACACGTGGTGGAGCAACCGGGGCCAGGCCTACGCGAACAACGTGGGGTGGCGGCTGGACTACCACCTGGCCACCCCGGCATTGGCCGAGCTCGCGCGCACCGAAGCCATCTACAAGGGTGAGAAGTTTTCCGACCACGCACCGCTGACGATCGAGTACGACTTCCAACACTGAGCGAAGGAGCGGCCCATGTTCCCGACGGAGATTCTGCTGGCCTACGTGGCCGCCTGCGCCCTGGTGGTGGTTTCACCGGGACCCGACAACATCCTCGCCATCGGTCGGGGCCTGAGCCAGGGGCCGCTGGCCGCCGCGCTCTCGGCCTTCGGTGCGGGGCTGGGCATCCTGTTCCACACGCTCGCGGCCACCTTCGGCCTGTCGCTGATCATCCAGGGCTCGCCCGAAGCGTTCTGGGTGGTGAAGGTGGTGGGTGCGGTTTACCTGCTGTGGCTGGGCTACAAGGCGTTGGTGGCCGGTGACCTGATCTCGTTCCAGCCCTCGGCGCACGTGCCGCTGCGCAAGGTCTTGCTCACGGGCGTGCTGTCCAATGTGCTCAACCCCAAACCGGGTCTGTTCGTGCTCGCCTTTCTGCCCCAGTTCGTGAGCGCTGGGCGGGGTTCGGTGGCGGTGCAGATGCTGGTCTATGGCGCGATCTTCGCGCTGATGACCACGGTGATCTTCGCGCTGATGGGTGGCTTTGCCTCCCGCCTGGCGGGTTGGCTGCAGGCGCGACCGAAGATGGTGCGCGGCGTGAACATCGGCGCGGGCCTGACCTTCATCGCCGCCGGCCTGTCGGTGCTCACGCTCAAGCAGCGCAGCACGCTCTAGGCGCGCTGCGCGGGTTGCCCCGTTCAGATATGTGAAGGCAGCCAGGTGGCCAGGGGCGGCCAGACGTAGATCAGCCAGGCCAGAAACAGGATCAACACCCAGTACGGCACCGATCCCATGAAGATCTCGCTGACCGTGATGTTGCGGTCGGGGATCGCCGCCTTCACCACGAACACGCCGATGCCGAAGGGCGGCGTGAGCACGCCGGCTTCGATCACCAGGATGCCGATCAGCGCGAACATGATGGGGTCGATGCCCAGCGCCATGGCCACCGGCCAGAAGATCGGCACCGTGAGCAGCATGATGGAGATGCTGTCGATCATGGCGCCCAGGACGAACCACACCGCCACCATGAACAGCAGCGTGCCGCCGGTGCCCAGGCCCATGGATTCCAGCAGGCCTTGCACTTCCTGGGGAATGCCGTTGAGGGCGATGAGCTTGCTGTAGATCGTGGCCGTCAGCAGCAACAACATGATGGGCGTGACGGTGCGGCCCGACTCGACGAAGGCGTCGAACACCCCGCGCCAGCGCATGCCCTTGGCCCAGGCCAGGATGGCCGAGCCGACCAGGCCGATGGCGCTGCCTTCGGTGGGTGTGAAGTAGCCGAACCAGATGCCACCGAGCGTGACCGCGATCAGCAAGCCCACGCCCAGTGAACCGCCGATCTGCCCGCGCGTGAGAGCCACCCGGTCTTCGCTCGCCACCTCGGGCGCGGCCGAGGGCTTGAGCTTGGCGTAGACCATGCAGTACACGGCGTACAGGAGGGCCAGCAGCAGGCCCGGGAACACGCCGGCCGCGAACAGTTTGCCCACCGACTGCTCGGTGAGGATGGCCCACACGATCATGAAGACGGAGGGCGGGATCAGCAGGCCGAGCACCGAGCTGCCGGCAATGCAGCCGGTGGCAAAGCTGCGGCTGTAGCGTGCTTCCCGCATGGCCGGGTAGGCCACGTGGCTGAAGGCCGCAGCGGCAGCCACGCCGACGCCGGTGACGGCGGCAAACACCGCGTTGCCACCGACGGTGGCCACTGCCAGGCGCCCGGGCACCCCACGCAGTCCCCGGTTGACCACGTTGAACAGGTCGCTGGCCGCGCCGCAGTGCGCGATCAGCATGCCCATCACAGTGAAGCAGGGGATGACGATGAAGTTGTATTCCTTGATGCCCGAGAGCGCCGATTGCTGCAGCAGGTTGATCATGGGATCAAGACCGCCGAGCGCGAAATACAGGCCCAGCGCAGCCGAAGCAGCGAAGGCGAAGACGATGGGCACACCCACCACGACGAGCACGAGCAGCGCGATCAGGCCGCTCCACATTTCGAATGACATGTTGGGTTCCTATTCCGGCAGTTGTTCTTCTTCACGGGCGCCCATGCGGCCCCGCACGCCCTCGGCGACGAACCCGATGCACACCAGGGCGGCTACCACCCACAGCACGATGGAGCCAAAGCGCAGTGGCCAGGCCGGTATGCGAAATGCATCGTTGCCAAAGAACTCGCCGCTGTTCCAGCCCGCGAGCGAGGGTTCCCAGGAAGCGATCACCATGGCAATGAAGAATGCCGCGCCCAGCAGGTAGGTGAAGGCGTTGAGCTGGCTGCGCGCTGCAGGTGGCAGACGGTCCAGGAAGAAGGTGACGCGCAGCAGCTTGCGCTCGCGGATCACATACGGAGCCTGCATGAAGGTCAGCAGCACCAGGCCCACTCCGGCCAGTTCGGCGGTGCCCGCGAAGGGTCGGTTGAACATCAGGCGGCCCGCCACGTCGTAGCAGATCACCAGCGTCAGGATGACCAGCACGATGGCACCCGCCACATGCAGCCCCAGCAGGGCTCGATCGGTCCAGGTTTTCATTGAATTTCCTTTACAGCTTCATGTATCTTTTTCAAGGTCGACGATCGGGATGGCGCGGTGGGCCGCGAACAGGGCGAGCACCCCGACGCACACCATCACCAACGCGACCCCGGCCGTTCTCTGCGTCGCGGTGCCGGGCAACAGCGCGGCACCACCACTCACGACCGCCCCCACCGCCATCTGCAGCATGCCGGTGAAGGCCGCAGCCATGCCAGCGCGCGTGGGCAGCGCCTGCATCACCACACCCAGTGCCGAGGGAAAGATCACGCCATGGCCGGTCGAGTAGACCAGCATGCCGACGATCCAGGCCAGCGGCGAGGGCCACACCACGCAGGCCGCGATCACCAGTGCTCCCAGCACTCCCAGCGCACCGCCCCGATGGCACAGCGCCAGGCCGCCGAGGCGGCCGGACTGGCGCATGGCCCAGAGGCTGCCGGCGAGAAAGCCGAGGTAGGTGCCACCGAGCACCCAGGCGATTTCGCGCCCGTCCAGCCCCACCGATTCGCGCAACGCCGCAGGGCCCTGGGCGATCAGCAGAAAGAACACCGAGCTGATGGCGGCGAAGCCCAGCGCGACCCAGCGCGGCACGCGGTGTCGCCAGAGCGCTGGCAGGGTGTCCCAACCCGGCAGTGTGGTGCCGGTCGGCCGCGTTTCCACGTGCCGCCACAGCGCCACCATGCCGCCCAGCGCGATCAGCCCCGGCACCAGGCCCAACGCCGCGCGCCAGCCCCCGCCTTGTGTGAGCAGCCACCAGCCCAGCACCGGTGCCACAGCAGGCATGAGGGCGAAGGCCACCGAGACGATGGCCATGCCCCGCTGCAGCGCCGCGCCGTGGCACAGGTCGCGCAGCGTCGCGCGCGGCACCACCAGCACCACGCTGAGCCCGAGCCCCGTCAGGAAGCGCCCGGCCAACAGCGTCGAACCGCTGCCGGCCATCGCCGCCGTCAGGCCGCCACACAGGCCGAGCAGCAGGCCGGCAAGCAGGGTGAGGCGCCGCCCCCAGCGGTCGGCGCCGATGCCGGCCAGTGGCTGGCCAATGGCTAGGCCCAGCACGTAGAGCGCGATCGCAGCCTGCCCCTGCCAGGGGGTCAGCCCAAGGCCCTCGCGCAAGGCCGCATCCAGCGGCACCAGCACATTGAGCCCCAGCGGCGGCAGGCACGCGATGGCGGTCAGCCAGATCAACCATGACCGGATGGGCTGGTCGGATTCGACGGCGGTCACCGTGGCGCGGCCAGGGTGCCGTTCAGAGCGGGTAGTCGATCGGGAACTTGTAGCCCGCTTCGTTCATGAAGC
>Ga0247738_10000272_pt1 | contig 20904 bp, 20 predicted proteins | sample UWRJL013104B2_FD_180936 | JGI IMG/M metagenome (GOLD analysis project Ga0247738, IMG submission 180936) | Plant litter microbial communities from Arlington Agricultural Research Station in Wisconsin, United States - UWRJ-L013-104B-2 | ecosystem: Environmental > Terrestrial > Plant litter >...
CGAGATGGAGCAACTGTCCGACGAACTCGCCGCGCCGCTGCGCCCCCTGCACGAGCGGCTGAAGATCGGCGCCACGCCGTTCCTGACCTGGACCGTGCTGCCCCGCATCCTGTCGGCGCTCGCGGCGCAAGACCAATTGCCCGGCGTGCTGCTGCTCGAAGGGCGGCTGGCCGACATCTCGCGCCAGCTGGAGGCGGGCGAGGTGGACGCCCTGATCACCATGGACACCCCCTCGGAGCTCGGCAGCCTGTCGGCCCAGGGGTTCACCATCGAGCACATCGGGCTGGAGCAATGGCGCGTGGTCTGCTCCCCCCGCCATGCGCTGGCCGCGAACCGCACCGCCAAAAGCCCACCTCTGCGCTGGGCCGAGGTGGCGCAGGCCCACTGGATCCTGCCGCCGAGGCCGACCAACTCGCGCATGATGCTGGAGCACACGCTGCGCGAGCACGGCTTGCCGGCGCTGATCCCTTACATCGAAACCATGAGCGCCATCACCCACCTGGAGCTGGCCGAGCAGGGCCTGGGCCTCACGCTGGCGGCACAGGGCACCTTGACCGAACGGCTGCAGCGCGGCAGCCTGGTGGAGCTGCCGATGGAAAGCCTGCCGCCGCCTGTGCCCATCGCCATGGTCTACCGCCGCAGCGGCAACGACCGCGCTCAGCTCGCCGGGCTGGCCGCCGCCGCGCAGCGGGTGAGCAAGGCCTCGGTGTCGCCGCCGACGATGTCCAACGCGTCGAGCAAGAAGTTGTCGGCGCGAAAATCGCGCCCGTAGCACGCTTCCAGCAAGGTGAGGCAGGCGGACAGCACCGGTGTGGGCACCGCCGCAGCGCGGCCCAGCGCCTCCAGAAAAGCGAGTCCGAACGGCGCGTCTTCCAGCACGTAGCGGTGCTGCAGCGAGGCCGGCCCGTACGGGCTCATGCCGCGCTCGGTGATCGAGGCCGCCATGGTGTGCAGTGGTCCTTCGGGCACATGGTAGGAGCGCGCGTAGTGCTGCCGCAGCGACGGCACCTCCAGCCCGAAGCCCTGCGCCACCGCGCGGCGCTCCACGTCCAGTGCTTCGGCCATGTGGCCCACCACCGAGGTGAAATGGCCGAACAGCGACCAGGCTTCCCCGGCCTCCATGCGCGTGAGGTTCGGGATCACCTCCGCCGCGTGCGCGATCGGGTTGATGTTGGCCAGCGTGGGCGTCAACAGGTTGTCGGCCACAACGAAGCGATCACCAAACAGATCCGCGCACATCTGCCGCGCCTCCGACGGTTCCAGCGGCCCGACCGTGGCCATGTCGATGCGGCTGCGCAGCGGGTTGACGTGCAGGCTGCCATCGGGCTGAAAGTGCGTGGTGGTCAGCGTGGTGCCCCAGCCGCTGACCTGCACGCCTTCGGCCGCTGCGGCGATCCAGAGTGGCGCCAGCGACAGGGCCCCGCTGACGATCACGTGTTGGCCGGGTCGCCAGACGGCGTTCAGCGGCCCGAGCACGGAGGCGTAGGCATTGGCCGGCAGACAGACCAGCACCACCGGGAACTCGGCAAGCCGCTGCGGCGAGGCCAGCCATTCGACCTCGATCTCACCGGTGACCGCCCCCGAGCAAGTGAAGCTGGCGCGGCCTGCGTGGTGCCGCAGCCGGCTGCCGGTGGGCGACCACAGGGCCGGCTTGATGCCGTCCCGCACGAGAAAGGCAGCGGCGGCGCAGCCGATCGGCCCCGCGCCCACGATGGCGACCCGCGACGTCATGCGGCGCATCAGTCCAGCGAGAGCTTGCGCTCGTTGATCAGCCGGCCCCACTTCGCCAGATCGTCCGCCGCGTCCTTGCGCAGTTCGGCAGGCCCGGCGGCGACCAGCTCGATGCCTTGCTGGCGCAGCCGGTCCTTCAGCTCGTCGTTCTTCTGGACGCTGCGCACCGCTTCATACAGGCGCTCGATGATGGCCGGCGGCGTGCCAGCCGGCGCGAACAAGGCGAACTTGGTGGCCGACTCGAAGCGCGGCACGCCCGCTTCTTCCACAGTGGGCACCTGCGGCAGGATGGGGCTTCGCGCGCTGCCCGAGACCGCCACCGCCTTCAGGCGGCCAGCGCGAATCAGGGGCACGGCCACGCCGATGTCCACGAAGCCCAGGTCCACCTCACCGGAGGCCACCGCGAGCGTGGCCGGTCCACCGCCCTTGTAGGGAATGTGGGTGATGGAAGTGCGCGTGAGGTCCTTGAACAGCTCGCTGGCGAGATGGCTGGTGGAGCCGTTGCCGCCCGACGAATAGTTCAGCCGGCCGGGTTGCTGCCGGGCGAGCGCAATAACGTCCTTGACGCCTTGCACGTTGAGCGCGGGCTTGACGGTGAGAATCAGCGGGCTCGTGCCGACCAGGGCCACCGGCGCGAGCGCGTCGGCTCCGTAGGGCAGCGGCTTGATCAGATGCGGTGCGATCGCGTAGGTGCTGTTGGTGGCCAGGATGATCGTGTAGCCATCCGGTTTGGCGCGGCTCGCTTCGCTGTGCGCGATCGTGCCCACGGCGCCCGCGCGGTTGTCCACCACCACCGGCTGCTCCAGCTGTTTGGCCATGTGGGCGGCCAGGTGGCGCGCCAGCAGATCGGTGGCGCCGCCCGCCGTCCAGCCGACGAGCAGCTTGATGGTCTGGTTCGGGTAGCCGCTCGCCTGCGCGAGGGCGGCGGGGGCGGTGCCGACCGCGATCGCGGCCAGGCCGGCGGCCAGTGCTTGTTTCAATGTCATCGTCGCAACCTCAGGGTGTTTCGCTGAGCGCGAGTCTAGGCAGCCGTGTGCCCCACCACCAGCGAAGCCTTCTCAAGAGGTCTTAACCAGCGGTGAACGCAGACGATCAGGCCGAAGTCTCCAGCGCCGCCGAGATCTCGCGCGCGCAGCGCCGGACTTCCTCCGCAAACGCCGCCTCGTCGAACCGCGCCAGCTCGAACACCAGGCTCACGCCCGCCACCACCTGGCCATCGCCGAACACCGGCGCGGCGATGCCCACCCGGCCCTTCGCCACCTCCGAATCGGTGCAGGCAAAGCCGGTCTCGCGGATCGTCTTCATCTGCCTGGCGAAGTCCTTCCAGCCCTCCAGGCCTGCGGACTCGCGGATCTCGTGTTCGTGGTTGAGGTAGATCTGCTTGAGCGCGCGGTCGCCGAGGTTCGCCAGGATGGCCTTGGACGTCGCGCCCTTGAACATCGGCAGCGCCACGCCGCGCTCGTAGGTGGATGACGGGGGATGGTCGCTCCCCTTCTCCTGGTGCACACACATCACCTGGTCCCGGAAGCGGCGGCTGATCAACACCACCGCGTGCTGCGTGGTGCGCGACAACAGATCGCGCATCGGCCCCGACGCGGCTTTCACCAGCGGGTCCCCCTGGCGCATCAGCAGGTCGTAGCGGATGAAGGCCGGGCCGAGCATGTACTCGGAGCGCGTCGACGGCGCCAGGAAGCCCAGGCTGCTCAGTTCCTTGACGTCCCGGTAGGCCGAGCTGATGGACACGCCCATCTCGGCGGCGATCGCTTCGACGGTCCACAGCGTGCGCCGCTCGAACAGCTGAAGGATGTGCAGCGTCCGGTTGCGCGTGCGGATGCCCGCACCGTCGCCCGCACGAACTGATTTCGCATTTGTTTCCATTTTGCTATTATTCGCACTTGTTGCGAAAACTGTTGCACCACAAACCGGTGCGATTTCCACAAAGGAGAGCATTATGAGTTCCGATCGTGCGCGGCTACCGGTCGCTTTGCTGACCGGCTTCCTCGGCAGCGGCAAGACCAGCCTGCTCAACCGCTGGCTGCGCGAGCCTGCGCTGTCGAACGCGGCGGTGGTCGTCAACGAGTTCGGCGACATCGGCATCGACCACAACCTGATCGCCAGCAGCAACGACAACACGATCGAACTGAGCACCGGCTGCCTGTGCTGCAGCGTGCAGGGCGATCTGGTTGAAACCCTGCGCGAACTGCTGGACAAACGCAGCCGGGGCCTGGTGCGCGCCTTCGATCGGGTCGTCATCGAAACCACCGGCATGGCCGATCCCGGTCCGGTGCTGCAAGCCCTCATGACCTTCCCGGTCTCCAACGGTTACCGCCTGGCCCAGGTGATCACCACGGTGGACGGCGTCAACGGCGCCACCACGCTGGACGGCTTCCAGGAAGCCACCAAGCAGGTGGCCGTGGCGGACCAGCTGGTGGTCACCAAGATGGACCTGGCCGACCCGCAGCAGGCGCAGGCGCTGCAACAGCGGCTGCAGGCGCTGAACCCGGGCGCCACGGTGAGCTGGGCGACACCGACCCAGGTGCCCTGCCTGGAGGTGCTGACGGAGCTGGACGTCTACGCCGCCGCAACGCCGGCCCCCGCGATCCGGCGCTGGCTCAACGCCGAGGCCCACGCCGACCAGCCCGCGCGCTACCGCCCACTGGGCCCGGCGGCCTCGCCCCACCATGGCGAGGGCATCGAGACCTTTTCACTCGTGTACGACGAGCCCCTGGCCTGGCAGGAACTGGCCGCCTGGCTCGATGCGCTGGTGCTCGCGCACGGCGACGACCTGCTGCGCGTCAAAGGGATTCTGAACATCGCCGGCGAGGCCCGCCCGATCGTCGTGCACGCGGTGCAGCGCCTGTTCCACCCGCCCGCGCCCCTGGCCGAGTGGCCTTACGAGGACCGGCATTCGCGGCTGGTCTTCATCACCCGGGGGCTCGGTCGCGCTTTCGTCGAAGGCATCTTCGACGTCATCCGTGGCCGCGTGCCCTGCCCACCCCCTTCTTCCACCACCCCCCTCGCTCACAAGGAGAACATTTCATGGACACATTGATCCGCAACGGGCTGATCGTCACGCCACAAGGACGGCGAGTTGCCTCGATCGGCATCCAGGGCGGCCGCATCGCCGGCATCTACGACGCCGGGACCGAGCCCGAGGCCAAGGAGGTCATCGAGGCGGACGGCCTGGCCATCGTGCCCGGCGCGATCGACATGCACTCGCACCACCGCCAGGGCTCGCTGCCGGGCTTCGAATACAAGGACACGATCCACACCTCCACGATGCAGTGCGCGGCCGGCGGCGTGACCACCAGCGTGGCCATGCCCAACGTGCAACCGCCGCCGAACTCGCTGGAGTTGCTGGAGCGCCAGTACGACATCTACCGCAGCGACGCGATCGTGGACTGGAACTTCAACCCCGCGCCCACCCTCAGCGAAGAGATGCCCGGCATGGCCGACACGGGCATCGCCGCGTTCAAGATCTTCATGGTCGTCGACACCGGGCGCGACTACCCCCACATGCCCGGCATCGGCGTGCACGACCACGGCAAGATCCTCGAAATCATGCAGCGCTGCGCCGAGCTGAACGTGCCGCTGATGGTGCATCCGCACGACCAGGCACTGATGGACGTGATCGAGCAGAAGTTCTGGGACCGTGGCGAGCGCGACGCCCTGGCCTACGCCAAGGCCTACGCCGCGCACGACGGCGTGATCTGGGAAACCGCCATCGCCACGCTGCTGCGCCTGCAGCGCGCCTCGGGCTGCCACCTGCACATCCTGCACACGCAAACCGCCGGCAGCGTCGAGCTGATCCGCCAGGCCAAAGCGGCCGGGCAGAAGGTCACTTGCGAGATCAACCCCTGGGCGCTGTTCCTGGGCTGCGAGTGGTCGGCCATCCAGCGCCTGGGCTCCTACGCACTCTCGTACTGGGTGCCCGAGAAAAACGTGCCGGGCCTGTGGGAAGGTTTGCGCGACGGCACGATCGACATCGTGGCGACCGACCACGCACCGCACACCCGCGAAGAGAAGGAGATCGGCTGGACGGATGGCTGGAAAGCCCACACCGGCACGCCCTCGACGCAGTTCTACTACAGCATGTTCATGACCGCCGCGCTGGAAGGCAAGATCAGCCTGGAGCGCGTGGTCGAGGCCTGCAGCGCCAAACCGGCCGAGCTCTTCAAGCTCGACAACAAGGGCGCGCTGAAGGTGGGTGCGGACGCGGACCTGGTCCTGGTCGATCTGAACAAGGAATACGAGGTGCGCGACGAGGACGTGCTCAGCCTGATCGGCTGGAGCCCCTACGCCGGCCGCAAGCTCAAGGCCAAGCCGGTGCGCACCATCGTGCGCGGCACCACCGTCTACCTCAACGACCAGGTGATCGGCCAGAAGGGCTTTGGCCAGCACGCCAAGGCCGTGCGCGAGCCAGCCGCCGCCGTGGCCTGAACGGCGCCCCTCCCTGCCCACCAAGGACTCTCCATGAAACGACGCTCCTTCGTCCAACGCTCCCTGCTGCTGCCCGCCCTGGGCGGCCTCGGCCTGGCCACCACCAGCAACGCGGCGCGCGCCCAGGCCAACTGGCCCGATCGTCCCATCAACATGGTGGTGCCCTACCCTGCGGGCGGCAACACCGACTTCGTCGCCCGCATGACGGCGGACTACCTGAACCGCGCGCTGGGCGTGCCGGTGGTGGTGGACAACCGCGCCGGTGCGGGTGGCACCATCGCCTCCATGCACGCGGCCAAGCTGCCGGCCGACGGCTACTCGGTGTTCCTCGCCTCCATCGCCCAGATCTCGCTCGCGCCCTTCCTCTACAAGATCCGCTACGACCCCTTCAAGGATTTCCTGCCCATCGCCAACGTGGCCGGCAACCCGCAGGTCGTGGTGGTGCCCGCTGCCTCGCCGCACAAGACCCTGAAGGACCTGGTGGACCACGGTCGCGCGAACCCGGGCAAGCTGCTGATGGCGCACGCGGGCACCGGCTCCATGTCCTTCCTCGCGGGCGCCGCGTTCCTGAAACGCGCGGGCATCGACGCGGTGATGGTTCCCTACAAGGGCGGCGCGGCGGCCATCGCCGACACCATCGCTGGCATGACCGAGGTCTACACCGCCAACATCTCCGAGACCCTGCCGTACCTGCAAGGTGATCGCCTGCGCCTGCTGGGCGTGACCAGCCCCCAGCCCTTGGCCATGCTGCCCGGCGTGCCCACCATCGCCTCCCTGTTCCCGGGTTTCCAGACGGAAACGTGGAACGGCTTGCTGGCCCCGGCCGGGTTGCCTGCACCCATCGCCGACCGCCTCGCGGGCGCGGTGGCGAAGATGTTCAGCGACGAGGCGGTGCTGGTGCGCATGGCCAAGGCGGGCCTCATTCCACAAACCGGTCAGCAGACGCCGAAGGACTTCGCGCGACGCATCCAGGCCGACGTGGAACTCTGGCGGCCGGTGATCAAGAGCATCGACGTCAAGCCGGAGTAGGGTGGGCCGCGCGGGAACCGGCAACAATGGCGCCCATGACCGTTGATGATCTGAAGGCCCTTGCCCGCGAAAGCCGTGCGTCCCCCTCTTGCCCTCGCTGCCAGGCCCTGGTGTGCAAGGGCTGGGAATCCGTACCAGGTGGTTTTGACCTGTCCGGCCTGAAGCGCGTCGGCAGCTTGCGCGACCCCGGCGATCCAGATCCCACGCTGGAGGAATACCACCCGGCGGGCACCGGCGGCTGGTCCGCCGACGCGCCAATCGCCCTCGGTTGGTTTCCCTACAACCGCTGTGACGTCTGGCAGTGCAGCGGTTGCGCCCGGCCGTTCCTGCGCTACACCGAGGTCGGTGGTTACTACACCGACGAGCGCATCCGCGAACTGCAGGCCCACCTCATCCAGCAGCCCACCGCTTGAGCCACCGGGCGGTTGCTATGCCGGCCGGCTATAGCCCTCGTCATTTCGCGCTCTGTTGCGATCGAGCACCCGTCCCTAGTATTCGCGCACCCGGTCCCCGTGACCGCGAGAAGCCACTGGAGACACCACATGATCGATCGACGCTCGTTCACGCTCGGGGGCACCGCCGTGGGATTGCTGGCCGCGTGCGGTGCGCAGGCACAGTCCGTCGCGGCCGATGGCTTTCCCGCCTCGGCGGTCCGCATCACCAACCCCTTTCCGGCGGGCAGCGGACCCGACGTGGTCTCGCGCTGGCTGGGCGAGAAGCTGGGCAAGGCCTGGAGCCAGCCCGTGGTGATCCACAACCGTCCCGGGTCGAGCGGCTTCGTGGCGCTGCAGTCGGTCAAGCAGGTGCCCGCCACGGGACACGACCTGTTCCTCGCGGCGGCCGACCACATGGCGATCAACCCGGCGCTGTTCAAGAAGCTGCCGTACTCGCCCACCGCCGACTTCGTGCCGGTGAGCGGCCTGTACCGCACCTCGTTCCTGGTGCTGGTCAGCGCCAACGGCCCCATCCGCACGCTGCCTGAACTGGTGGCGTACGCGCGCAGTGGCGAGAACAAGGCCACCTACGGCTCGCAGGCGGTGGGCAGCCCCCTGCACCTGGGCGGCGCACAGATCGAAGCCGCCATTCAGGCGCGCATGCTGCATGTGCCGTTCAAGGAAACCTCGGCGCTGTATCAGTCGGTCGCCAACGGTGAGATCACCTGGGCGCTGGGCAGCCTCGGTTCGGCGGGCGCCCTCATCCAGGCCGGCCGGCTGCGCGTGCTGGCGGTGGCCGACACACAGCGCTCTGCGGCCATGCCAGAGGTGCCAACGATGGCCGAAGCGGGCGGCCCAGCGGTGTCGGTGCCCACCTGGGTGGCGCTGTTTGCGCCCGCCGGTACACCACCGCCGGTGGTGAGCCGCATCCGCGAGGCGGTGCACGCCGCACTCGACACGCCGGACCTGCGCAGCAAGCTGATCGGCTTCGGCTTCCTGCCCGCCATTGCCAGTGGGGCGGAGGTGGCTGACTGGATCCGCAGCGACCAGCGGCACTACGCGGCGCTGATCAAGCAGACCGGCGCGACGGTGGACTGAACGTCGGGCCTGTGTGACCACCGCGCAGGCCCGACGGCCTTTTTTGATCCTGGAGCGTTCCTTGAAACCTGCCGTGCATTCCATCTCCCGCGTGGTGTTCTCCGTGCCCGACCTGGCGCCTGCCGAGCAGTTCTACTCGGCCTTCGGTCTCGACATGCGGCGCACCGGCGACAGGCTCGATCTGCACACCCACGGCCACGCACACCGCTGGGTCTCCGTCGTGGCCAACGGCCAACCCAAGCGGCTGCAGTTCCTGTCCTTTGGCATCCACGTCGCCGATGAGGCCGCGCTGCGGCACCAGGTGGAGCGGCTGGGCCTGGCCTGTGCCCCGCACCCCATGGGCGAGGCCGGTGGCATCTGGCTGCACACGCCCGACGGCTACCCGGTGCAACTCGTGGTGGAGCAGAAGGTGTCGCCCAACAGCAAGGGCCAAGCCAGCGCCGATCTCCCAGCACGGCCCCATGCGGCCGCGCCGGCGCGCAGCCAGGCACGGCGCATCCAGCCACGGTACCTGTCGCATGTGCTGGTGTTCACGCCGGATCTGCCGCGCATGCTCGCCTTCTGTGAACAGGTGCTGGGCCTGCGCCTGTCGGACCGATCGGGCGATGTGATCGCCTTCACCCACGGCGCGCACGGCAGCGACCACCACCTGCTGGCCCTGGTGCAGAGCAACGGGCCCGGCCTGCACCACACCAGCTGGGACGTCGGCAGCGTGGACGAGGTCGGCGAAGGCAGTGAGCAGATGCGCAAGGCCGGCTTCACCGAAGGCTGGGGCGTGGGCCGGCACGTGCTGGGCTCGAACCATTTTTATTACGCGCGCGACCCCTGGGGGAGCTTCGCCGAATACTCCCACGGCATTGATTTCATCGCACCCGACACGCCCTGGCAGGCGGGCAACTACCCGCCCGAAGACTCGTTCTACCTGTGGGGGCCCGAGCCGGCACCGTGGTTCGTGGCCAACCCCGAGGCGGCGCAGATCCCACCCGCCTGATTCAAGCCATATCCTTGGCGATGCGAACATCCATCGCGGCGGGCAGCACCACACCGTTCTTGGTGGCCAGGATCTCCGCCATCACGCTCACCGCGATCTCGCTGGGCGTCTTGCTGCCCACATACAGGCCGATCGGCCCGCGCAGCCGCGCCAGCGAGGCCGGGGTCTGGCCGAAATGTTCGATCAGCCGTTCACGCCTCGCCTGGTTGTTGCGCCGCGATCCGATCGCCCCGACATAAAACGCCGGCCCCTCCAGGGCCTCGAGCAAAGCCAGATCGTCCAGCTTGGGGTCGTGCGTGAGCGCCACGATGGCGGTGCGCACATCGGCGCGAAAGGCGCGCACCGCATCGTCGGGCATGTCCTTCACCACCGTCACGCCGGGCAGGCGCGCGTCGCCGTGGTACTCGGTGCGCGGATCGCACACCGTGACCGCAAAGCCGCACGGCAAGGCCATGCCCGCCAGGCACTGCGAGAGCTGGCCCGCGCCGATCAGCAGCAGACGGTACTCGGGGCCGAAGGTGTTGATCAGGTGCGTGCCATCCAGACGAAGCTCTTGCGGTGCACCCGTTGTGCACAGCTGCACGCGTCCATCGCCCAGCGACAGCTCGCGGCGCACCAGCGCACCGGCCTCGAGGCGTTCCACCAGGTCATACAGCAGTGCGGCGTCGGGATCGTGCTCCAGCACCAGTTCCACCGTGCCACCACACGGCAGGCCGAAGCGGTGCGCCTCGTCGGCGCTCACGCCGTAGCGCACGCGTGGCGGCGGCGCAAGCGCGTCGTACCGCTGCCCGCTCCAGGCCTGCGCGTAGCGGAACAGCAGGTCGTCTTCAATGCAGCCGCCCGAGACCGAGCCCACCACCTGGCCTCCCTGCGCCATCGCCATGATGGAGCCCGGTGGCCGGGGCGACGAACCCCAGGTGTGCACCACCGTCACCAGCACCGCGTGCCTGCCGTCGGCGCGCCAGTTGCGCAGCGCTCGCAGCACCGCCACGTCCAGGTTTTCCACGGCGCCGCTCAGGCCTTGAGGGCCTCGGCATCCAGCGGCAATTCGCGCAGGCGTTTGCCGGTGAGCTTGAACAGCGCGTTGGCCATGGCAGGCGCGATCGGTGGCAGGCCGGCCTCACCAATGCCACCAGGCTTGTCGCTCGAAGGCATCACCTTCACGTGCACGCGCGGTGCTTCGTCCATGCGCAGCACCGGGTAGTCATGGAAGTTGGAGGCCTGGGGTTCGCCGTTCTCGAACACCACCTTCTCCGACAGCGCGGCCGACACCCCGAACACGATGCCGCCTTCGATCTGCGCCGCGATGTTGCGCGGCTGCACGGCCACGCCCGGGTCCACTGCGGCCCAGACCTCGTGCACGCGCACGCGCCCCGTCTTGCGGTCCACCGACACCTCGGCCACCTGCGCGGTGTGCGTCTCCCAGGCATCCGAATACGCGATGCCGAGCGCCCGGCCCTTCGGGCGCTTGCGGTCCCAGCCCGACATCTGCATCACCGCGCGGATCACCGCCTGCGCGCGCGGTTCATCGGCCAGGTGCGCAAGACGGTAGCGGGCCTCGTCCTGGCGGTTCATCTGCGCGAGCTCGTCCATCAGCACCTCGATGGCGAACTTGGTGTAGCCGGGGCCGACACCGCGCCAGAAGCCGACATCGATGCCGCGCGTCTCACGCAGGTAGTGCGCAGAACGGTTCGCAATGCCGTAGGTGATGGTCTCCGCGCCCTCGCACACCGGTTGGTCGAAACCGCCCGCGCCCTGCAGGATGGGTGGCGCGGTGCGACCGTAGATCGACTCACCAACGATGCGGTGGCGCAGTGCGACGATCTGGCCCTTTGCGTCCAGGCCCACGCTGAGGCGCTGGGCCACCAACGGACGGTACTTGTCGTGGCGGATGTCGTCCTCGCGCGTCCACACCAGCTTGATGGGCGTGCCCGGCAGAGCGCGCGCCAGCAGGGCGCCATCGATCACGATATCGGCCTCCACCCGCCGACCGAAGCCACCCCCGAGCAGCGTCATGTTCAGCTTCACGTTCTCGGGCTTGAAACCGAGCCGCGCCAGGCCGCCCATGTTGAGCGAGTACGACTGGGTGGGCACCCAGATCTCGAGCTGCTCACCACGCAGGACGGCGGTGCAGTTCATGGGCTCCATGCAGGTGTGCGCCACGTGCTCGCTCGCGAAATCGCGCTCCACCACCTTGTGTGCGCCTGCGATGGCGGCGTCCGCATCGCCCACCTTGCCCTTGTAGACCGCGCCTGCATCTGCCAGGTGGGCGGCGCGCGCCAGGTACTCGGCCTTGACCCGGCTCGACGTGTACTTGCGCGCCGGCGCGCCGTTCGACCACGTCACCTGCAGGGCGTCGCGGCCCTGGCGCGCTGCCCAGTAGCTCTCGGCCACCACCCCCACGCCATACGGCATGGGCACGATGGCGAGCACGCCCGGCACCGCCTTCGCCTTCGCGTCGTCGATGACCTCGGGTTTTTCGCCCTGTACGGGCGCACGCAGCACGGTGGCATAGCGCAGGCCGGGCAGGCGCACGTCGATGCCGTAGACCGCCTTGCCGGTCACCTTGTCGGGCACGTCCACGCGCGGCGTGTCGTGGCCGATCAAGCGAAACTGGCTGGCCGGCTTGAGCCGCGCGGCATCGGGCGCGGGCAGCGGGTTCGGCACCTCGGCGAAGGCCGCGATCTCGCCATAGCTCAGGCTGCGGCCGGAGGCTGCGTGCAGCACGCGGCCGGGCGCGGTGCCGAGCTCGGCCAGCGGCACGTTCCAATGCCTGGCGGCATTGATCAACAGGATCTCGCGCGCCTGCTGGCCGGCCAGCCGCAACACCATGTAATAGCCCCGCGTGGTGCGCGAGGCACCGGTCAACATGCCCCCGCCGAACAGCGGGTTGCCGAAGCTCTTCGCGTCGAACGCGGCCTGCTCCACGCGCACGCGGCCCCAGTCCAGGTCCATCTCTTCGGCCAACAGCAAGGGCAGCGCGGTCTTGGTGCCCTGGCCCATCTCGGCGCCAGGCGATTGCAGGGTGACCGTGTTGTCCGGGTGGATGCGGATCCAGGTGTTGACAGCCAGCGCACCAGGCGCCGTGGCCGTGCCCTGCGCGAAGGCGGCGGGACCAAATGCCACCGCCACCGTGGCGGCGCCGGACGAAATCAGAAAGCTGCGGCGCGAGAGGCCGACGTTGCTGAGCGGGTGTTGCACGAGGGTGGTCATGGCTCAAGCCCCCTTGGCGACGCGCTCGATGCCCGCGACGATCTGGTTGTAAGTGCCGCAGCGGCACAGGTTGCCCGACATGTGCTGCACGATCTGCACGCGTGTGGGCTTGGCGTTTTTCGACAGCAGCGCGGCCGCGCTCATGAGCTGGCCCGACTGGCAGTAGCCGCACTGCGGTACCTGCTCAGCCACCCAGGCCTTCTGCAGCGGGTGGTCGCCGTTCGGCGAAAGCCCTTCCACCGTGGTCACACGCTGGCCCTGAGCCACCGAGACCGGCGTAACGCAGGAGCGGATCGCCTCGCCGTTCAGGTGCACGGTGCAAGCGCCGCATTGCGCCATGCCACAACCGAACTTGGTGCCGGTCAGGCCCAGCTCATCGCGGATCACCCAGAGCAGGGGCGTGTCGGGCGCGGCGCTTGATTGCGCCGCCTGGCCATTGAGTTGGAAGTCGATCATGGGCGCGGTCTCCGGTGTTCTGTTCAGGAGAGCCGATGGTAGGAAGCACCCAACACGCCCAGAAGATGCGGGCTTGCGCAACGCCATGCCCTGTTGGCATAGCGACCTGGAAAGACGCCGATCAGGCCTGCGCCGCCAGGATGCGCGCGGCGGGCCGGCGCATGAGATCACACAGGTGCTCGGCCGCGGGCGTGGAGGGAATGGCGCCGCGCCGGATCAGCACGATGGAGGGCGCCGGAATCAGCTCCTGGATCGGCACCTGCACGATCAGGCCGTTGAGCAGCGGCGCGTTCACCCACTGGATGGGCGACATCACCAGCATGTCGGTCTCCAGCAGGGCGGTGATCCAGGTCAACGCGGTCTCGGCCTGCAACGCCAGCTGGGGCGCGGGCAGACCGTGCATCGCGAACAGGCTGCCGAACTCGGCGTCGGCGTGGTCGGTGATGGAGGTCGTGATCCAGCTCGCACCGATCAGCTCCGCGAGCGAGCGGGCCTTTGCCAGCGGGTGGCCCTTGCGCGCGAGCACCACACGCGTGTTGTCAAACAGCTTGACGGTCTGCAGATCGGGGGCCGCGCCGTTGGGCGGAGCGGCACCGATGTAGAAATCGATCGCACCGCTCTTGAGACGTGCCTCCACCACCGGGTACACCGCCTCGATGATGCGCAGCTTGACGTTGGGATAGGTGCGCACGAACGGCTTGAGCGCCTCCGACAGCAGCGCAATGTGGCTCACGCTTGACACGCAGGCCACCACGGTGCCGTGCACCTCGCCCTTGAGCTGCTGGATCTCTTCGTGCCCCCGGCGCAGCTCGGTGATGGCGGCCGTGGCGCGCCGCGCGAACAGCTCCCCCATGGGCGTGAGCACGGCGCCGGTGGAGTGTCGCTCCAGCAGCGGTGCGCCAAGCTCTTTTTCGAGTTCACGCACGCTGCGGCTGAGGGCCGGCTGCGCCATGCCGAGGTGCTTGGCCGCGGCGTTGATGCTCCCCTTCTCCATGATCGCGAGCAGGTCGCGCAGATGGTGCATCTTCATGTCGTGTCTCCATGTCGTTATGCGGCGGGAGTATAGGCCTCATCTTTTCCCCATCTTGTCGTGGCCCCGGCCCGCGCGAACACTGGCGGTCCACTGGACGGGGTGTCCCGTCGGCCTCAACCCAACGACATGCCAGCAACCTCCTTCGACTCCGGCGACCTGCTCGCCATCACGCAACTCCAGCACGGCTGGGGCCTGTGGCGCGACACCTGCGACTGGGAGCGCCTGAGCGCCTGCTACACGCCCGATGCCCTGATGCGCACCACCTGGTTCGACGGCACGGCGGCGGACTTCCTCGTCGCTTCGCAGCGCATGGCCAGCGCCAGCAAGGGCAGCCTGCAACACGCCATCAGTGCGCCGGTGGTGCACGGACTCGGGGCACGTGCCGTGGCCGTGACGCGCGTGGTGCTGATGGTGCGCGGCGAGTTCGACGGTGTGCCGGTGGATGCCACCTGCTGGGGCCGTTTCCACGACCGCCTGATCAGGCAGGACGGCGTGTGGCGCATCCAGCGCCGCACGCCCGTGTACGACAAGGACCGGCTCGACCCGGTGTGTCCGAGCGACCGCCTGGTGCTCGATGCCAACGAGCTCGCGCGCTTTCCCACGCACTACCGGCACCTGGCCTGCATGCAGTCGCGCGGGGGGGCCACGATCACCATGAACCTGCCCGCACCGCTGAGCGACGCCGACCGCCAGCTGATGCAGGACGACCTGCAATGGCTGCAAGGCGCCCGCTGACACGCTCGCGCCACGCCCGATTCCAACCACCGACCCGAAGAGACACACCATGACATTCAAACTGCTGCTCGCCCTCGCTGCGCTCTGCCTGTCCGGCATGGGCATCGCCCAGACGCCCGACAAATATCCATCCCGCCCGGTCACTGTGATTGCGCCCTCGGGTCCCGGCGGTGGTTTCGACTTCGTCGGCCGCCTGTTGGCCCAGGCCCTCGCCGAGCAGACCAAGGGCAGCTTTGTGGTGGAGAACCGCACTGGCTCGGGCACCGTGGTCGGCACCCGCGCGGCCACCAGTGCGGCACCGGACGGCTACACCCTGCTGGTGGGTGGCCTAAGCAACGTGGTCTTCAACGCGGCCCTCTACAAGTCGCTTCCGTACGACCCGCAGACCGACCTGGAGGCGGTGTCGGTGGTGGCGCGCTATCCCTACGTGCTGATCGGGCGCGCCGATCTCAAACAGAACACGCTCGCCGAGTTGGTGGCCGAGGCGCGTGCGAAGCCCGATGCGCTGACCATCGGCACCGCCGGCAACGGCACAGGCCAGCACGTGCTGGCCGCCGCGCTGGCCAAGGCCACCAACATCCAGGTGCTGCTGGTGCCGTACAAGAGCGCGCAGGCCGCGCACGCCGACCTGCTGGGCGGGCGCATCGACCTGTTCATTGACACGCTGCCGTCGGTGCGCCCGCACCTGGAGGGCAAGCGCGCCAAGGCCTACTTCATCACCAGCGCCACGCGCAACCCGGTGCTGGCCGATGTACCTACCGCCAAAGAGGTGGGCGTGCCGGGCCTGGAGATGGGCTCGTGGTTCGGCCTTTTCGCACCCGCCAAAACCCCCAGGCCGGTGATCGCCACGTTGCGCAAAGGCATCGACACCGCCATGGCCGAACCGGCGATGCGCACGCGCCTGGACGCGGCCGGCATCGAGGCCATGACCATGACGCCCGCGCAGACCGAGGCTTTCGTCAAGGCCGAGTTCACCAAGTGGACCAGCGTCATCCGCCAGGCCGGCATCACGCTGGATTGAGCCTCACCATGAACTCCAACCCCCACGACACCACCATCGACCGGCTGTTTGAACGCGGCCGCTCGCACAACGGGTGGCTGCCCGGTGCGGTGCCCGAAGCCACCCTGCGCGAACTTCACCGGTTGTGTGGCCTGGGTCCGACCGCCTTCAACGCGCAACCGATGAGGCTGCTGTTCATCACCACCGAAGCCGCGCGCCAGCGGCTGCTGCCCGCGCTGCGGCCGGCCAACGTGGCCAAGAGCATGGGTGCACCGGTGCTCGTGGTGGTGGCCTACGACACGCAGTTCCACACGCTGATTCCGCGCCTGTACCACAACCCCTCGGCGGGCGATGCCTTCATCGGACAACCCCAGCTGGCCGCGACCACCGCCCTGCGCAACGGCTCGCTGCAGGGCGGGTATCTGATCATGGCCGCGCGCGCGCTCGGTCTCGATTGCGCGCCCATGAGCGGCTTCGACAACACCACGCTGGACGCCGAGTTCTTCCCCGACGGCCGCTGGCGCTCCAACTTCCTGTGCGGCCTGGGCCACGGCGATCCGAAGAAGCTGTTCGACCGTCTGCCACGCCTCCCTTTTGAAGACGCCTGCCAGGTGCTCTGACGCTCACCCCTTTTGAAAGACCAGGAGACCCCATGAGATTCGTGCATTTCACCCATGCAGGGAAAAAGCTGCTCGGCCTGCGCGAGGGCGCCGGCATTCGCGTGCTTGGCGAAGCCTCGCTCGACGCGCTGCTGGCCAGCAGAACCGACCTGAGCGCCTTTGCGCAGTCGAAGGTATCGGGCGGCGTGGGCCCGCTGCTCAACGACGCCGACGTGACCTACCTCCCGTTGCTCGAGAAGCCGCCCAAGATTCTCTGCGTGGGCCTCAACTACGCGGACCACACCAAGGAAAGCCAGTACGAACAGCCGGCCTACCCCACGCTGTTTGGCCGCTTCAATACCAGCCTGGTGGCGCACCGCGCGCCCATGATCTGCCCGCGCGTGTCCGACTCCTTCGACTACGAAGGCGAGGTCGCCGTGGTGCTCGGCAAGGGCGGGCGCCACATCGCGCGCGAGACCGCGCTCGACTGTGTGGCCGGCTACAGCCTGTTCAACGACGGATCGGTGCGCGAGTACCAGTTCAAGTCGCCGCAGTGGACCGTGGGCAAGAACTTCGACGGCACGGGCGCGTTCGGCCCCGAGCTTGTCACGCCCGACGAGCTGCCTGTCGGCGCCAAGGGCCTGCGTCTGGAAACGCGCTTGAACGGCAAGCTCGTGCAATCGGCCAACACCAGCGACATGGTGTTCGATGTCGCGAGCCTGATCAGCATCGTGAGCGAGGCCATCACGCTCGAACCCGGCGACGTGATCGTGACCGGCACGCCCAGCGGCATCGGCTGGGCGCGCACGCCCCGTTTGCTGATGCGCGCGGGCGATGTGTGCGAAGTGAGTGTTGAAGGCCTGGGCACGTTGTCCAACCCCATTGCAAACGAGTGAACACCATGAAAAACCCCCACCTGGCTTCTTCCTGGCTGCTGGCAGCCCTGCTCGCACCATCCACGCCCTTCGCCTTCGCCCAGGCGCCCGCTGCGCCGGTTTACGGCGCCTCCGTCCATGCCGAGGTCGCGCAAAAGGCCATGGCCGCAGCGCTGGCCGAAGCGGCTCGCAACGGCTGGCCGATGGCGGTCGCCATCGTGGACCCTGCCGGCCAGTTGGTGCACTTTCAGAAGATGGACCAGACGCAGTCGGGCAGCATCCAGGTTGCGATCGACAAGGCGCGCTCGGCGGCGCTGTTCCGCCGCCCGAGCAAGGTGTTCGGCGACATGCTCGCCGCTGGCAACACCTACGTGCTTGCGCTCACCGGCGCGGTGCCGGTGGAAGGCGGCATACCGCTGCTGCAGGATGGCAAGGTGGTCGGTGCGATCGGTGTCTCTGGCGGCACCGGTGCGCAGGACGGTGTGGTGGCCCGCGCGGGTGCAGATGCCACCCGATAAAGCCGCCGTCCTTTCATGACGAAGCCCCGCTCGCGGGGCTTTTTTCATTTCGGAAGGGGCGGGATGAGAAAAAAAGGGGAGCCATCGCTCCCCTTGAAATCCCCTGAAGACATGGGCGACTAGAAGCGGAACATCATGCCGGCCTGGATCGACTGCACGGTGGTTCCGCGCGCCGCACCCACCCCCCGCATGTCCCCACCCACCCCGCCATTGAGGAACAGGTCGTAGGCACCGTTGCGCTGGTTCTTCAACCGCGACCAACCAATGTGGAAGTTGGTCATGTCGTCGATCCAGTACTTGTAGCCCAGGTTCACGAACGAGGCCCCGGTGCCGGCGTTGGTGCCGATGACGGAGTTGGAGAACAGGTTGCCCTGCGCTTCGCCAGCCTTGCCAACGCCCAGGTTGAAGCGGTGTTTGCCGCTGGTGTACTCGACCGGGATCGCCCAGGCCGTGCGCTTGGCGGTGCGCTCGCCAGCGAAGGCTGCCGCACCGCCCGGCACGCGGTGACCCTGTTCGCTGCTGTCCCAGATCAAGCCCACCGCCAGACCGCTGCCGAAGTGGTATTTCGCGCCCACGCGCGTGCTCTTCTGGCTGGTGAGCGACGAGACGGCACCAGCCGCGAAAGGCAGGTTCATCACGAAGTCGTTGCGATCGAAGATCGAGGCGAAGGCGCTCACCGGCCCACTGCGGTAGATCACAGCGAGATTGGTGCTCAGGTCCTTGGCATTGGCGATGCCCGAGCCCGCCACGTTGCTCACCCCGCCGTCGCCGCGCGAAACGATCGCGTGACCGGTGAAACCGCCCACCGTGGGTGTGGCGTAGCGCACCGTGTTGCCAAAACGGTTGCCCAGCAATTCCGAGCTGTTCACGAAACCCCACAGCGCCTGCGTGGACCAGGCCATGGGACCGGTGAAGTAGGCGGAGTCGACGCTGGCGAGGAAGTTGGTGTGGTAATGGCTGTCCCAGCGGCCGAGCGCCACTTCACCGAAGCCACCACGCAGACCGATGCCGGTGTTGCGAAAACCGAAGGTGCTGGTGTTGTTGGCATTGCCGCCCGAGAACGACTGAACCTCGGTGCCGACGGTGCCGAAGCCCTGCAGCCCCTCACCAAAATTCCGGTTGAAAGTGAAACGCAGCTCCGAGGAGTTCTGATTCAGACGGCTGCGGCCTGAGGGGCGATTGGCCGGCACGGTGGTGTTGCTGGTGGACAGCGCTTCAACCTGCCCATTGAGCGAACCCGAGAGCACGAACTCGTTGTTGCCGGCGGTCATCTTGAAGTCGGCCATCGCGGGGCCGCAAAGCGAGGCCATGGCCGTGCCCGCGAGCAAGGTGCGCGCCGCCAAGGCGCAAGGGTGAAGGTCTTTCATGATGAGGTCCCGATATTGGTTTGATGGATGACGTGGCAGGCGTCAGAGCCGGACCTTTCGGGCCATCGCTTGTCTGTCTCCTCACGGTCTCGCTCCAACGGGCTTCCTGCGCGGCCAGTATCCGAACGCGATGGCGTTGGCAACAGATCACGGGATTGACCGGACTATGCGTGACGGGCATATCGGCACCTCCTGCTCTTGCCGCGCCTGGGCTACCATCTGCGCATTCCGGCATCCGGGGGAGGTGACACCGTGCGCACAGACCATCTGTCGTTGTCGTCGACGTGCCAGGCCGCGGCCTGGGCCGGGGCCTGCTGACATGGCGGCGACCGACCTGCTTCAATCGCTGGCCCTGGTTCCGCTGACGCTGCTGCCCATCATGAATCCGCTCAGCGGGGCGCCGGTGTTCTCGATGACCGTGGGGGGCGACCCCGCCGCCACACGCCAGCTGGCCCGGCAGGTGGCCATCAACTGCTGGTTCGTGCTGGTGGGCTCGATGCTGGTGGGCACCTATGTGCTGGAACTGTTCGGCATCTCGCTGCCCATCGTGCGCATCGGGGGTGGGCTGCTGGTGGCGGCCTCGGGCTGGCGCATGCTCAACCGCAACGACGACGACGAGGTGCATGCCGCCGTCAAGCGCACCCAGCCCGGTGCCTGGACACACGCCGAAGTGGTTCGGCGCAGCTTCTTCCCCATCACGTTTCCCCTGACCACCGGGCCGGGCACCATCGCGGCGGCTATCGCCATCGGTGCCGGCTGGCCCCGCCAGCTGGACATGTATGTGACCGGTGCGCTGGTGGCCGTGCTGGGCGCCACCCTGACGGTGGGCGTGGTCTACCTGGTCTACCGCCATGCCGCAGCGCTCATGGCCAAGCTCGGCGAAGTGGGCGCCCTGGTGATGGTCCGCCTGATGGCCTTCATCCTGCTGTGCATCGGCATCGAGATCATGTGGACGGGGTGGGCCGAGTTGAACGGCATCAGCTCCCGTTGAACAACCAGAAGGAGGGGAAACCATGAACACGTTCCTGATCGTCGTGCAGGGCCTGATGCTGCTGTCCCTGATCGCTGTCGGTGTGCATTATTACGGCATGGCCATCGGCCTGTTCGGCGCGGTGGGTGTGCTGCTGTTCGTGCTGCTGTTCGACGTGGCGCCCGGCGCGGTGCCGGTGTCGGCCATGCTGATCATCATGTCGGTGGTGACGGCGGCCGGTGCGATGCAGCTGGCCGGTGGCATCGACTTCCTGGTGGCCCAGGCGCAGAAGGTGATCCGCCGCTTTCCCAACCAGATCACCTACGTGGCGCCGCTGACCACCTTCGCCTTCTGCGCCGGGGCTGGCACGGGCAACATCTACTACTCGCTGATGCCGGTGATCTACGAGGTGTCG
>Ga0247738_10000273_pt1 | contig 20895 bp, 15 predicted proteins | sample UWRJL013104B2_FD_180936 | JGI IMG/M metagenome (GOLD analysis project Ga0247738, IMG submission 180936) | Plant litter microbial communities from Arlington Agricultural Research Station in Wisconsin, United States - UWRJ-L013-104B-2 | ecosystem: Environmental > Terrestrial > Plant litter >...
CCGCGTCGGCGTCAATCCTTACACGTCCGACACGCTCGACAATTTCGAGCTGGGCTTCAAGACGCAGTGGTTCGACCGCAGGCTGACATTGAACGTCGCAGCTTTCTATGAGGACTGGAAAAACCTGCAATATGGCCTGAGCTCGGCCGGCTCGGTCGGCGTGATCAGCACCTACAATGCTGGCACGGCGCACATCAAAGGCATCGAAGGCGACTTCTCGTTGCGCGCAGGCCCCGTCACCTTCACCGGATCGGCAACCTATATCGATGCCAAGCTGGTCACGGACTTCTGCCCCATCGCGGCAAATGGCAATCCGGACTGCTCCGACCCGACCAGAGTCGCCGCGCCCGTCGGCACGCGACTGCCGATCCAGCCGAGATTCAAGGGCTCGCTTGGCGCGCGCTACAGCTTCGATGTCGGCGCGGTTGATGCCTATCTTCAGGGCAGCGTGAATCACCAGTCGGGCACGCGCTCCTATCTGACTGACGTGGAGGCGAACCTACTGGGCAATACCAGCGCCTTCACCACCGCCGATTTCTCGATTGGTGGGCAGCTGGGCGCATATACGTTCGGGGCTTTCCTCCAGAACGCCTTCGACGAACGCGGCATCCTGAGCCTCAACACAGCCTGCGTGCCGACGATCTGCGGCGCCTATGCCCGCGCCTATCCGATCAAGCCGCGCACCTTCGGCGTGAAGTTCGGCGCTAAATTCTGAGAGCTACCGCCGCGCGGGGAAGAATGTGGAGGCCCGAGCCGGAATCGAACCGGCGTGCGAGGATTTGCAGTCCTCTACGTAACCACTCCGCCATCGGGCCTCGAAGCGCGGTGAGAGGGAGGGCGGCTAGCGGAATATTCACGCCGACGCAATCCGCTTTGCCAGCCAATCTGTGACATCCTGCCCGCCTATCCACCGCTTTGTTACGCTCGGGATATAAAAGGCGTTTCACTGTGCAATGCAAAACGACTAGAGAAGCACGAATTGCTTTAGTGTATTGCAGTAGCAATACAGTTATGTCATGAGGGAAGCCATGACCGATCAGAATTTCACGGCCATGCGGCGCGCGATGGTGGAAAGCCAGCTGCGGACCAACGACGTCAACGACCCCGTGTTGCTTGACGTGATTCTCGCCGTGCCGCGCGAGGCCTTTCTGCCCGAGGCGCGCCGCGCTTCGGCTTATATCGATCGTGCCGTGCCGCTGGGCAATGGCCGCGCGCTCAATCCGCCGCTCGCGACTGCAAGGCTGCTGATCGAAGCGGACATCAAGGCGGGCGATCATGTGCTGCTGGTCGGCGCGGCAAGCGGCTATGCGGCCGCGCTGCTCTCGCGGCTGAGCTGCAAGGTCGTTGCGCTCGAAGACAGTGCCGATCTCGTCGCACATGCCCGCACGGCGCTTGCCGATTTTGCCGGCATCAGCATCCAGACCGGTGCGCTGGCCAAGGGTCATGCCAAGGGCGCGCCCTATGACGTGATCTTCATCGACGGCGCCGTGGAGGCTTTCCCCGATGCGCTGGTGGCGCAACTCAAGGTCGGTGGCCGCGCCGTATTCGCCAGCGCCGAGCGCGGCGTGACGCGGCTCTGCTCGGGCGTGCGCACTGCGGGCGGCTTTGGCGCGCGCGCCTTTGCCGATTCCGAGGCAGTTACCCTGCCCGGCTTCGCTGCGCCGAAGGGCTTCACTTTTTGACTGAGACGGGATCTTCCATGACCGCCGCCACTTCCTCGCGCCCTGTCTTTTCGCGTGCCGTGCTTGCTGCCCTTCTGCTGGCCGGCACCGCCATGCCCGCAGGTGCGGAGACGCTGCAGGAAGCGCTTGCCGCGGCTTATCGCGACAATCCCACGCTGACCGCCGCCCGCGCCGGTCTGCGCGCGACGGACGAGACGGTGAACATCCAGAAGTCCGCCGAGCGCCCGGCCGCCTCGATAAGCAGCAGCTATAGCGAGAATGGCTATAGCCGCCCGATCAGCCCCTTCACCGCCGATCGCAGCCTCTCGGCCAGCGTGACGGCCAGCGTGCCCATCTATCAGGGTGGGCGCGTCAAGAACGGCATTGAGGGCGCGAAAAAGCGCGTCGAGGCCGGCGAGTTCGATCTGCGCGGCACGGAGCTCGATGTGTTCGCGTCAGTCGTCGCGGTCTATATGGACGTGATCCGCACCAGCTCGGTCGTTTCGCTCTCGCGCAACAATGTGCAGGTGCTCGAGGTCAATCTCAAGGCGACGCGCGACCGGTTCGAAGTGGGCGATCTCACCCGCACCGACGTTGCCCAGTCCGAAGCGCGCCTGTCGCTTGCCCGTGCGGACCTGATGAGCAGCGAAGCGCAGCTCATTTCCGCGCGCGAACGCTATGTCGAGCTGGTCGGCCATGAGCCGGTGAACCTGCAGCCCCCGCCGCCGCTGCCGGGTCTGCCGCAGAACCCCGACGACGCTGTCGAAATCGCGCTCGCCAATAATCCGGATCTCGCCTCCGCACGCAAGCAGCGCGAAGCCACCGGCTATGACGTGAAGACCGCTGCGGGCGCCCGCCTGCCGACGCTCTCCGCCTTCTCGACCGGCAGCTATAATAGCGACCTCTCTTCGACCCCAGCCGGCAACCAGCCCGACTCGCGATCGGTCGTGGTCGGCGCACGTCTCACCCTGCCGCTCTATCAGGGCGGCGCACCGGCATCGCGCGTCCGCCAGAACAAGGCTTTCGAGCAGCAAGCGATGGAACGCGAGACGCAGGTCGAGCGCAATGTCGTCTCGCAGACGCGTTCGCTCTATTCCAGCTGGCAGGCGAGCAACCAGGTGATCGCATCCACGCAGGTCGCCGTCTCGTCCAACGCGCTCTCGCTCCAGGGCGTGCGCGCCGAAAACAGCGTGGGCACGCGCACCATTCTCGACATTCTCAATGCCGAGCAGGAAAGCTTCAGCTCGCAGGTCCAGCTGGTTACAGCGCAGCGCAATGCCTATGTTGCCGCCTTCTCGCTGCTGACCGCAATGGGTCAGGTGACGGCGACCGATCTGGGCGTCGACGCAGGGTCGGTCTATGATCCGCTGGCCAATTACAAGAAGGTCCGCAACGACTGGTCGGACTGGAACGATGGCGCCAATCCGGCACCGGTCGCCTCGCGAACGGTTGACTCTCCCGTCCAAAACGCGACTATTGACCGGCCGGTAACCAATTCTGGCCAGTAATCGATACTCGAACGCCCGATACTGGAACGTAGAAGCACCTGAGGACTGAGATGGGAGCCATGCCCAACGAACCGTCGATGGAAGAGATTCTCTCGTCCATCAAGCGGATCATCGCCGATGAAGACCGGGAGACGCCGCGCGTGCCGCGCCGTGCTGCCGGCCGATTCATCACGATGGATGGCGATGGCGACGATGATGGTCCCGAACTTGGCCACCATGATGGACACGGCCAGATTCTCGAGCTGACAGAGGCGCTTCTGGACGATTCTGACCGGCCGGAGGATGAGGGAGTGCTTGATATGCCGCCCGTCAGGACCACGGCCAAGGCTGCAAAGCCCGCCAAGGCGCCGCGCGCGCGCGACAATCATGCAGCGCCCGCCGCAACGCCTCCTGCCCCGGCGGACGTGCCCACCGCAGCGACTGTCCTCTCGGAGATGAGCGCGAAGGCGGCCCGCGATTCGCTCGACAATCTCTCGAAGATGCTGGTGCGCGGCGAAGGCGACCAGCCGGGCAACACGCTCGAAGCGCTGGTGCGCGAAATGCTGCGCCCGATGCTCAAGGAGTGGCTGGACAAGAACCTGCCGGGCACCGTCGAAGCGATGGTGCAGCGCGAGATCGACCGGATTTCCGGCCGAGTATGATGGCCGGCCTTGTCGGCTGGCCTATCCCCTGATCGCGTTTGCCCAGATCGCACTCGTGCTGTTAGGGCGTTTTCCCGAACTTCAGTAACAAGAGACCTGCTCACGCCCGGCGCCACTATTGCGCCTGACTTGCCTAGTGGCCCGTCTCGTCTAAAGGCACCCCATGACCGAGCTCGCCAAGACTTTCGATCCGGCCGCCATCGAGGCCAAATGGTACAGCCACTGGGAAGGGACCGGCGGGTTTCGCCCCGAGCGCCCCGACGCAGTACCCTTCACGATCGTCAATCCGCCGCCGAACGTGACCGGCAGCCTGCATATCGGCCATGCGCTCGACAATACGCTGCAGGACATCGTGATCCGCTACGAGCGGCTGCGCGGCAAGGATGCGCTCTGGGTGGTCGGCATGGACCATGCCGGCATTGCGACGCAGATGGTCGTCGAGCGGCAGATGGCGCAGCAGCAGGACAAGCGCAGCAATTATACGCGCGAGGGCTTCGTCGAGAAGGTCTGGCAGTGGAAGGCCGAGAGTGGCGGCACCATTACGGGCCAGCTGCGGCGGCTGGGCTGCTCGATGGACTGGAGCCGCGAGCAATTCACCATGGACCCGCATTTCACGCGCGCAGTCGTGAAGGTGTTCGTCGACCTCTATAATCAGAAGCTGCTCTATCGCGACAAGCGACTGGTCAACTGGGATCCGGGCCTCAAGACCGCGATCAGCGACCTCGAGGTCGAGACCAAGGAGATCAAGGGCAAGTTCTGGCACTTCCGTTATCCGCTCGCGGACGGCGTGACGCTGGACGATGGCCGCGATCATATCGTGGTGGCGACGACGCGGCCCGAGACGATGCTGGCCGATATGGCCGTCGCGGTGAATGACGCGGACGAACGCTACAAGTCGGTCATCGGCAAATATGTGAAGCTGCCGATCACGGGCCGCCTGATCCCCATCGTGGCCGACGATCATGCCGATCCGGAGCTGGGCTCAGGCGCGGTGAAGATCACGCCGGGTCATGATTTCAACGACTTCGAGGTTGGCAAGCGCGCGGGCATTGCGGCGGGCGACATGCTCAACATGCTCGATGCGGATGCGAAGGTCGCGCAGACCAGCGACGGCCTCATCCCCGCCGACTATCTCGGCATGGATCGCTTCGACGTACGCAGCAAGGTCGTGGACGCGCTGCGCGCGCTGGACCTGCTCGACTATGCGATGGTCGAGGTGGAGACCGAAGACGGCAAGGAAATCCGCAAGCAGGAGAAGATCGAGGATCGCGTGATCCAGACGCCTTATGGCGACCGGTCCGGCGTGGTCATCGAGCCGTGGCTGACCGATCAATGGTATGTCGATGCCGCGACGCTGGCCAAGCCCGCGATGGAAGCGGTGCGCTCCGGCGCGATCGAGATCGTGCCGAAGACGTGGGAAAAGACCTATTTCAACTGGATGGAGAATATCCAGCCATGGTGCGTGAGCCGCCAGCTTTGGTGGGGGCACCGGATTCCGGCTTGGTTCGGCTTTTCCAAGGAGTGGCTGGAGAACAATGCCGCGAAAAGCTACGCCGAGATCGGACAAGGCATCTTCAGCGGCGCTGCGACGGATCAGGCCATCTTCGTCGCAGAGACCGAAGCGGAAGCCATCGAGCAGGCCATAGATTATTATGGTCCGAGCTATGAAGTGATCGTCGGTCAGGAAGGCGAGCCTCCGGTCCTGAAAGATGACAACAAGCGCGCCATCGTCATCAGCCGCGACGAGGACGTGCTCGACACATGGTTCTCCTCCGCGCTCTGGCCCTTCGCCACGCTCGGCTGGCCGGATGATCCGGCCACCGCGCCGCTGCTCGCCAAACATTATCCCAACGATCTGCTGATCTCCGGCTTCGACATCCTGTTCTTCTGGGATGCGCGCATGGCGATGCAGGGCATTCACTTCATGAAGGACGTGCCGTGGAAGCGGCTCTACCTGCATGGGCTGGTGCGCGCCGCCGATGGGCAGAAAATGTCCAAGTCCAAGGGCAATGTCGTCGATCCGCTCGGCCTCATCGACCGCTATGGCGCGGATGCGCTGCGCTTCTTCATGGCGGCCATGGAGAGCCAGGGCCGCGACGTGAAGATGGATGAGAAGCGCGTCGAGGGCTATCGCAACTTCGCGACCAAGCTCTGGAACGCGGTGCGCTTTGCACAGTCGAACGGCATTGGCGCGTCGGACAGCCTCGCTGCGCCCACTGCGACCCTTGCAGTCAACAAGTGGATCATCGGCGAAGTGGTCGAGACACTGGCCGAGCTGGACAAGGCGATGGCCGAGCTGCGCTTCGACGCCGCGGCCAATGCGGTCTATCATTTCGCGTGGGACAATTTCTGCGACTGGTATCTGGAGCTGATCAAGCCGGCGATGGTCGGCGATGAGCGCGGCGTGCTCGACGACGAAACCAAGGCCGTCGCCGGCTGGGTGATCGACCAGATCCTCGTCATGCTGCACCCGTTCATGCCCTTCATCACCGAAGAGCTGTGGCATGCGCAGGGCGAACGTCCTTATGATCTCATTCTGGCGCGCTGGCCCGAACCCGCTGCCGCGGTCGATGCCGAAGCCAAGACCGAGATCGACTGGCTCATCAAGCTCGTCAGCGAAGTGCGCGCCGCGCGTTCCGAACTTGGCGTGCCCCCGGGCGCGCGCCTCCCGGCCATCGTCAACGACGCGGGCAGCGAAACCCGTGGCCGCCTCGACCGGCTATCCGCCGCCATTGCCCGCCTCGCGCGCATCGAGAGCGTGATCTTTGACGGCACGGCGCAGGGCGGCGCAGCGCAGATCGTCGTTGACGAAGCGACCTTCGTCATCCCCCTCGAAGGCGTGATCGATATTGCCGCCGAGAAGGCTAGGTTGACAAAGTCCCTTGAGGCCGCGCAGAAGGAAGCCAAGTCGCTCGAAGGGCGCCTGGGCAATCCCGCCTTCGTCGAAAAGGCGAAGCCGGAGGCGGTCGATAAAGCGCGCAGCGATCATGCCGAGAAGTCCGCTGAAGCGGCCAGGCTGGCCGCAGCATTGGCACGGTTGGGATGAGGCATGGCACAGGACGGCGCGATTCCGGGGGGCGAGGGTCCAATCGACCCCAGCGATGAAGCGCTGCTCGACGCAGCCGGAGCGCCTACCAAGCCGCACAAACCGGGGCGCGGCGCCTTTGATCTGACCACCGGGCCGATCACCAAGACCCTGCTGCTCTTCACGCTGCCGACGCTCGCAGCCAACGTCCTGCAATCGCTCAACGGCTCGATCAACGCGATCTGGGTCGGCCATTTCCTCGGTGAAGCAGCGCTGGCGGCGACGGCCAACGCGAACATCATCATGTTCCTGCTGTTCTCGACCATTTTCGGGTTCGGCATGGCGGCGAACGTCATTGTCGGCCAGTCCATGGGCCGGGGCGATCTCGTCGCCGCGCGCCGGGCATTCGGGTCGTCCATCGGCTTCAGCCTGATCCTCACATTCGGGCTTGCGCTGGCCGGCTGGATCTTTGCGCCGCAAATCCTGCACCTGCTCTCCACGCCCAAGGAAGTGGAAGCGCTCGCGCTCGATTATCTGCGTGTGATCTTCATCTCCATGCCCGGTGGCCTCATCGCCATCAGCCTGATGATGGGCCTGCGCGGCGGCGGCGACGCCATGACACCGCTCAAGTTCATGATCCTGACCGTCATTCTCGACGCGGGGCTCAATCCGTTCTTCATTCTCGGCATCGGGCCGTTCCCCGAATGGGGCATTGCCGGCTCAGCCGCTGCATCCGCCATGGCGAACTATATCAGCGTCGCGGCGATGATCGCCTATGTCTATGCCAAGGACCTGCCGCTGCGCCTGCGCGGCGCGGAATGGCGCTTCCTCATCCCCGATCCCGAACAGCTCAAGATCATCGTGGGCCGGGGGCTTCCGATGGGCTTCCAGATGATCGTCATGTCGCTGGGCATGTTGTTCATGCAGGGCTTCGTGAACCGCGAAGGGCTGGCGACGGCAGCGGCCTATAGCGCCGCGCAGCAGCTGTGGAACTATGTGCAGATGCCCGCCATGGCCGTGGGCGGCGCGATCAGCTCCATGGCCGCGCAGAATATCGGCGCAAACAAATGGGACCGGGTGGAGGCGGCGACGCGCAGCGGCCTCATCATCAACTTCGTGATGACCGGCGTGCTCATCCTTCTCATCCTGGCCTTTGACCGGCCGGTGCTGGGCCTGTTCCTGCGAGGGAATAGCGACACGATGGACATTGCCCGCCACATGCAATTCCTGGCGAGCTGGAGCTTCCTGTTCTTCGGCATGTCGATGGTGCTGTTCGGCACGATCCGCGCGAACGGCATCGTGATCTTCCCGCTCGTGGTGCTCATCGTCTCGCTGTTCGGGATCCGGTTCGGCTTCTATTTCGCCTTCTACCCCACGCTCGGGGCCGATGCCCTCTGGTGGAGCTTCTCGGTCAGCTCGTTCTCGTCGCTGATCATGGCCGCGCTCTATTATCGCTACAGCAAGTGGCGACAGAAGACGCTGCACATCCCACGTAGCGGGCCGCCTGCTGCGACTTCGGCTAGCTGAAATAGGATAGGCCAGTCGCGACTGCGCCCCGAAAGGGCAGTCTGCGGCTGGCCGGCCTCCCGAAACAGATTGCTTAGGTCATGACGGATCTGGCGCCGTTTACCGGCCCTGATTGCGCCAGCGGTTGATCGTGCGCTCGAGGATTTCGTCCTCGCCGCCCACCTGGTTCCACAGCTCCGAGAAGACCGGATCGGCAGAGGCAGGGCGACGATCAGGCTCGAGATCGTCGAATGACACGCGGATCGGGATGGCGACGCCCTCACCGCAGATAATGCACTCGCGGTTACGCAGCGCCGGGATCGCATCGAGGAAGCCGCGCGAGCCTTCCGGCATCGCTGCCTTCACGAAATGCTGATCGCGGTCGTTGTTGAGGCGCATCGCGATGATCGTGCCGCACTGCGAGAGCACGCCTTCGGCAAGATCGGACGGGCGCTGGGTGATGAGGCCAAGCGAGACGCCATATTTGCGGCCTTCCTTGGCGATGCGCTCCAGGATCTTGCGGACCGACTGACCCTCCCCGGTGTTCGAGGCGGGCACGTAACGATGCGCTTCTTCGCAGACCAGCAGGATCGGCTTCTGCTCCTCGTCACGCGACCAGACCGCGAAATCGAAGATCAGGCGCGCCAGCACCGAGACCACGACATGCGTGATTTCCGACGGCATGGCGCTCGTATCGACGATGGAGATCGGCTTGCCCTTCGAGGGCAGGCGGAAGATCTTCGCGAGGAAATTGCTCATCGAATCCGCGACGAGCATGCCATTGAACATGAAGCTGAAGCGCGGGTCCGCCTTGATCTCGTCGAGGCGCGAACGCAGGCGGATATAAGGCAGCGAAGTCGTGCCCTTGTCCAGCTTGCCCATCTCGGCTGACAGGACGTTGGAGAGATCCGAGAGCAGATACGGCACCGGCGAATCGACCGTGAGGCGGGCAATGCCCTCCGAGGCGCGGTTCTTCGAGCGGGCCGCGAGCAGGCACTTGGCGAGAATATCGCAATCGACTGCACGCTCGGGGCCATGCGACGTGACAAGAACCTCGCAATGTTCCTCGAAGTTCATGAGCCAATAGGGCAGCTCAAGATTGGAGGCGCTGTACACCTCGCCATTCTTGGCGAAGGCCGCGCCATATTCGCCATGCGGATCGATCATCACGATATGGCCCTGCGGCGACAGATCGCAGATGCGGTGAAGGATCAGGGCAGCGGATGTCGACTTACCGGTGCCGGTCGAGCCGAGCAGCGCGAAATGCTTGCCGAGCAGCGCATCCACCAGCAGCGCGGCGCGGGTATCCTTGGTCGGATAGACTGTGCCGATCTCGACTGTAGTCTGGTCCTGGGACGAATAAATCTCGCACATGTCCGCATCGGCCACCGGGAAGAACTCGGTGCCGGGCACGGGGAAGCGCGTGATACCGCGGCGGAAATGGCTGAGATGGCCGGTCTGCTCGTCGAGATTGCCTTCGCCGAGGAAATCGATGTCGGCCAGGATGTGATTGGCGCTGCGATTGTCGAGCGCAAGCGTGCGCACCGTTGCGACGATCCAGTGCTCGCCCACGCGCATCTTGAGCTGGCTGCCGACCTGACCGGCCATCGCGACGCTGGGGTCAGCATCGCCAGTCACGGCCTCCATCGCGGCAATGTCGATCATCACGCGGGCCGAGCCGCCGCTGACGCTAGACACATAGCCAAGCGCATCGAGCGCCGCCTTACTGACGGGCAATGGCGCGCGCGGTGCAGGCGCTGTCCCGCCATCCACCCGGCGCGCAATCGCATCCGCGAGATGATTGGGAGCAAGGGGATTGGGCTGGGCGCCCGCAGCGGGTTCCCGCGCCGGATCACGCTGGCCAAACTGGCCGCCAAAGTCGCTCATATAATTCATTGGGGAAATCCGCTCCCGTAAGTCCGCATGCAGGACCCGGAAACTACGCCCAAAGCCGTAAATAAATGGCCATATTCAGGGACAATTTGCCGTTAACCAACAAGTGATCAATTGGCATATTTTACCACTGTTTGAATATGTTACATCACATTCAATCAAAAGGACGAGGCAAGCCGGACAGCTATTTTCCTCTATATCGGAGTAAATATCGAAGCGTCAGACCCGTCGCGCCACGAACCCGGCAAAAAGCCCCATGATCAACGCCATGGCAATTGCGACAAGCCCGTATGCAACGTCATGCTCCTCGGCGAACTGGCCGAAGAAGCGCTCGAAACCCGATTTCCGCACCTCAACCTCACGGACCGCGGCCGCCACGACTCGCCCCTTCTGGATCAGGAATGTCTCGGCCGTATAAGTGCCGGTCACCACGCGAGCGGAAAGCGGCAGGCGCGCCCGGTACAGCACGCCATCGGTAATCTCGACCGAGCCGGGCGACTGAAGATACAGCCCCTTGCGGCCATTGAGATCGTTCAGGCCAGCGGCGAAGCGCGCAATCTCCGTACTGTCGCTCACGGAGCTTGGGGAAAGCTGGAGATTGCTGAGGCCCAGCTCGTAGATCGCCGCCGTGCGCTCATCGACCAGCTCCTTGAGCGGCCGCGACGACGCAATGGCATAGAAACTGGGCGCCGAGCGGAACTGGACGCTGTCGGCATTGACCCAGATGAGCCCGGCCAGCTTCTGCTTTTCACGCAGGGTGATCGCTTTGCTCGGCCCCTTGAGCACCACGATGATGTCGGCCGGCTCGGTCGGCGCGCGACCGCCAGGATAGATGATCGCCCCGAACAGCAGCAGCTCCGCCCCCGTGAAGCTGAAGCGGATCTCGACTTCGCGCTGGGACACGTCCGGCACGAGGATGGGCGCGGTGGTGGCGCCGATCAGCAACGGCGCGGCAAGCAGGGCGAGCGCTGCACGTCTGGGGGCTATCCGGCGCATCACAGGCCCACCACCGTATAGATTTCATCCGGTCGCCAACCGAGGCCCAGCGCCATGCGGATCGCGACGACAAGCACGATGAAGGCCAGAATGATGCGCAGATATTCCGGCCGCACGCTGGTGGAGATGCGCCCACCCACCTGCGCGCCGACCACCGAGCCGATGAGCAGCAGGAAGGCGAGCACCAGATCGACCGCATGGGTCGTCGTCGCGTGCGTCATCGTGGTCGCCATGGTCACGAACAGGATCTGGAACAGCGAGGTGCCGATGACGACCTGCGTCGACATGCCGAGCAGATAGATCATCGCGGGCACCAGCACGAAGCCGCCGCCAATGCCCATCAACATCGTGATAATGCCGGAAAACACGCCGAGCAGCAGCGGCGCCAGCGGCGACATGTAGAGTCCCGAGGCATAGAAACGCTGGCGGAACGGCAAGGCAGCGACCAGCGGATGACGACGGCGGCGGCGCGCGGGCATCTGCCGACCCGTTGCGTGCAGCACCATGGCGTGGATCGATTCCTTGGCCATGAGCGTGCCGATCGATCCGAGCAGGACCACGTAGAGGATGCCGATCGCGGTATCCATCTGGCCCACGCTTTCGAGCATGTTGAAGATCACAGCGCCTATGCCCGCTCCGAAAATGCCGCCGACGACCATCACGCCGCCCATGCGGACATCGACCGTCTTGCGCGAGAGATGCGTCACCACGCTGGAGACGCTGGCCCCGGTGACCTGCGTCGCGGCCGATGCCGCCGCGACCGTGGGCGGAATGCCGTAGAAGATCAGCAGCGGCGTCGTGAGAAATCCGCCGCCGACGCCGAACATACCCGATAGCAGCCCGACCAGCCCGCCCAGCCCGATGATGACGAGTGCGTTCACCGAGAGATTGGCGATGGGCAGGTAAATATCCATGGTCAGGGGGTAGTCGCAAAAACATGGGGCAGAAAGAGGGCGCGGACGCCCGGCGCCTTAAAAATCCGCAACAAGAGTCAGGGCCGGTCCCGAGGAGGGTCGCGCCGTACCCGCGATCCGCTCGCGCCACTCGGCGGAGAGGCGGAGATGGCCACCGGCGACGGGCAGGCGCAGGCGCAATTGCGGGCCGATATCGAGCCGTGACGCGCCGGTTTGCGCACCGCCGGAGACGACGAGGCCGACGGCCAGATCGGGATGCCGGGCGCCGCGCGTCAACTTATAGTCGAGCGACAGTCGGCCATCCGCAAAGCCGTCCGATCCGGGAAGGCCGACGATACCGGCCTGCGCATAGCCTTCCAGCTCCAGCCGCGGCCCGACCGGTTTCGGCCCGAAGCCGCCGGCCGCGAGAAAAGCGAAGGCGCTGCGCCCGCCCGTGCCAAGCCGCTGGCGCCGCTCTGCCAGCAAGGACACTGGCAACCCCGCGACCGGACGCAAAGCGACGCCGACCGCAGCTTCTTCGGCAAACGGCCGCTCCAGCGCGCGGGTCATGCGGCCGTAAAGGGCGAGGCTGCGCGTGCCCGCGCTCCACAGTCGATAATCGAGCCGCACACCGCCCTGCGAGCCGCCAAGCAACGGCGCCTGTGCAAATGATGCGCCGGCGTCCGGCCGCCAGAGCAGCCAGCCGGTGAGCGACCAGCGCGATGGGATACGGGGCGGAGCGTCCACGTTTGGATGACCGATGTCGGCGGCAGACGCGCGCGCCGCGCCGCCATCAGGCTCGCGAGGCGCTGGCGCAGATGCGATGCGCGGCAGCGGGGCCGCTGGCATCCGTTCATGAGCAAATGCTGCAACGAACCGGGGTGCGGCATTTTTCGATGTGGCCCTCCCCTTCGCTGACCAGAGGACCGGCGCCGATGCTGCGATGGGATCAGGCGCGACGCTTCGGGGCGCGGTCGCTATCTGCTTCTGCGAAGGCGCGGGCGCGCGTTGTGCTGGAGCGCTCGCCAGAGCGGTCCCCTCATCCGGCGCCCAGAGCGACGGCGCGGCCGCCATGCCCAGACGCAACACGATCCACCCGCCGACCAGCAGGCCCAGAAAGCGCAGCGGCTTGCCATTGACGCTCAAGTGGAGCCCGCCGCTGTCTCGTCCGGAAAGCGATGGATGGTCTTGTCCCAACCCAGCGGCTGGCCACGCAGATGCCGCACATAGATGAACACCGCACGCCGCGCCGCCATGACTGCAATGATGTTGCCGACCACCGTGCGCGGCACCGAGCGCATCCCCTCAAGGGCGCCATAAGCATGCCAGACGAAGATCATCCTGACGCCAAGCCGCCAGATCAGCATCGCGAAATTGATCCACAAAAGCCCGCGCAGCAACGCCGGCCAGCGGTTCGGTGTCACGCCCGTGAGCCAGCCGCCGAGCAGGAGCAGCGCGCCCAGCACGAGGCCGAGATAGGCGGCCGCCAGTACCAGCGCGGCAAAGCCAGCCCGTCGATCGCGCAGGCGCATCCAGCCCTCGCGCAAATTGCCCGTCCAGCCCAGCCTGTCCCATCCGGCCAGCGAAATGCCAATCATCCAGCGCGCTTTCTGGCGCACGGCGGCCGTGAGCGTGTCCGGAAAATATTCGCGCGTCGCGATGAGATCGCCCTGCTCGTCGCGCATCCGCACCAGGATGCCGCGCCCGCCATCCTCGCCGATGCGCAGGCCGAGTTCATAATCCTCGGTGAGGCTGAGCGGATCGAACGGACGGTCGTCGCGTGCCTGCGCGATTCGGCCGAGCGCGGCCCGGCTGAACCCGCAGCCCACGCCCGCTGATGGCATGGACGCGCCCAGCGCCTCGCGGACCAGCAGGGATTTTCCATGGGCTTCCGCGAACTCATCTACGTAGTGGCCTGAGATCCACCGCGACCGCGCCGAAACAAGCGGGAGCACCGGGAGTTGAACCAGCGCGAAGCGCGGCGCGAGCTTGCCGATCAGGCGTAGCGCGTCGGCATGGACCACATCCTCGGCATCGTGCAGCACCACCGCGATCGTCTCGCGCCCATGCGCCCGCTCCCAATGCCGGAGCGCGACCCAGAGCTGGTTGAGGCAGTCCGCCTTGGTCGTCGGCCCCGGCAGCGGATTGACGACGATTGTCACGCGATCCGCGCCATGTTCGCCAACAGCATCAGCCACGGCGGCGGCGGTGGCCGGATCATTGGGATAAAGGCCGATGAAGATCTGCATGTCCTCGCGCGCCCAGAGCGCAAGCGAGCGGCGCAGCATCGGCCCGATCACAGCGGCCTCGTCCCATGCGGGAATGAAGATCGCGATGGGTCCGGCCGCGCCCGGCGGCGGCAGGTCGCGCGCCGTCATGCGGGGGTGCCGGGTATAAACGGTCATGTCGCGCCAGAGTTTGCGGAAGACGAACAGCCCGTCGAGCACGAGATCGTCCAGACCGCCGATCAGCAGCCCTACGCCCGCGAAGAGCAGCAGTTCGTTGCGCGCCAGTTCAAGGCCCGCAAACAGCGTTTCCATGATTCCCCCGACCCCGCGCAGCAGGCGCGCTCTCCCCGCGCGCAGATGAGCCGATTTACCGTGGGAAAGCAACTGCATCCACTTGTAGGGATGCGGCGTGTCAGCCCGGATCGGGACAGGTCAGTGGCGGCGAGCCATCGCCGGGAGGGGCAATCCTAGAACTCAATCCCAGAACTCAATCCTAGAACTGGGGACCCTGCACGCCTTTGCTCGGCGTTGCCTTCACCTTGGCGCTGAGCAGGTCGATCATGGCAGAGCCGCGATTGTCGCGCTTGGCATAGTCGATGGACGACATGCCCGCGAGCGTATCGCGACGACTCGGGTCAGCGCCAGCCGTCAGCAGCAGGCGCACCATGTCGAGGTCGCCCATCTGGACGGCGCGGATGAGCGGCGTTTCGCCACTATCATTGGCGAGATTGGGGCTGGCCTTGCGCGCGAGCAATTGCTGCGCGCCTTCGATGAAGCGGCGCTCCACGGCAATCATCAGCGGTGTGCGGCCGCGATTGTCGGTAATGTCTGTCCGCGCGCCATGTTGCAGGAAATAGTTGGTCATCACGATGTCGCGCCGACCGACCGTGATGTGCAGCGCTGTCTCGCCGGTCGAGCGATCCTTGGTGTTCACCGGTGTGACGCCGGGCACTTCGATGGCCTTGAGAATGGCGGCTGTATCGCTCTTCTTCACGGCCTCGAGAAACTTGTACGTGTCCGAAAACTGGGCCAGCGCCGGTTGGGGCGCAGCAACACCCAGCGCGAGGAGGCCGGCCAGCAGAAAGCGGCGGCCATGCGCAGGAGCGGTTTTCGTCGAAATGTCGGACTGCTTCACGCGCCCTTTCCCCTTTTCCTCAACAGGCAGCATTCCGGCCCGCGCCGGACGGCATTGCGGTTGCCATCGCGCGCATAGCAGGGCATGGCTGGCCCTGTCATGAACAAAGCCCCCCTGATGAGCGCCGTCATGAACAAGGCCCGCTTCCCCACCTCTCCTTTACTGGCTCCGCTGCTGCTCGCTTCACTGCTGCTGGCGGCCTGCAATGGCGCATCGTCGTCCTCGCAGGGCAATGAGCCGGCCAAGGGCGATCTGGCAGGCGCGGCCATTGGCGGCCCGTTCACCCTCACCGACCAGGACGGCAAGACCGTCAAATGGAGCGACTTCACCGGTAAATATCGGCTGGTCTATTTCGGCTATACCTATTGCCCGGATGTCTGCCCGCTGGACCTGAGCAAGATCATGGCCGGCTTCAAGCTGCTGGAAAAGAGCGATCCCGCCAAGGCCGCACGCATCCAGCCGATGCTGATCACAGTCGATCCGCAGCGCGACACGCCTGCCGTGCTCAAGGCCTATGTCGGCGCGTTTCATCCGCGTCTGATCGGCCTTACCGGTCCGGTCGAGGAGATCGAGAGGGTCAAGAAGGCCTTCGTCGTCGTCGCCGGCAAGGAAGGCGACCAGAAGGCGAAGCAGGACTATCTGGTCAGCCATACGCGCACGCCGTTCCTCTTCGGCCCCGATGGCAAACCGATTGCGCTGGTGCCGGTCGACGATACCGCGACACCTGAGGATGAAGCATCGCCTGCCGCCATGCAGGCGTTCCTGGACCAGTGGGTCAAGTGAACTTCTGGGAGCAGCCTCTCGAAAAGCTCGACCGCGCGCAGTGGGAAGCCCTGTGCGACGGCTGCGGCAAATGCTGCCTGCACAAGGTGGAGGATGAGGAGACCGGGCGCGTCTATGCCACCAACGTCGCCTGCCGCCTGCTCGACCGCGAGACGGCGCGCTGCTCGGACTATCGCAATCGACGCGCGCTCGTGCCCGATTGCCTGCGCCTGACGCCGGGCAAGATGCGGACCATTGGCTGGTTGCCGCAGACATGCGCCTATCGGCTGCGCGGCGAAGGCAAGCCGCTGCCGCAATGGCACTATCTCGTCTGCGGCGACCGCGAGGCCGTCCATCGCGAAGGCATTTCGGTGCGCGGATGGACCATTTCCGAGGCGCTGGCGGGCGATCTGGAGAACCATATTGTCGACCGGCCGCTCTGAGACCGGCGCTTCCGAACACAGCATCCTGCTGGCCAGCGGGACCCGCATCCCTCTGATCGTGCGGCGCCATGCGGGAGCCCGGCGGATGCGACTGCGCTTTGATCCGGTGAAGGGCGAGGCGCGCATCACCCTGCCACCGCGCGCCGCACTTAAGAGCGCACTAAGCTGGGCCGCCGAGCAATCCGCCTGGATCGAGAATCAATGCCTGCGCATGACCGGAACCGTCCGCATCGAGGACGGCGCGACCATCCCCATCGAGGGCCGCCCGGTGCGCATCGTCGCGACTGGTACGCCGGGGCGCCGCATCGTGCTTGAAGAAGACGTGATGATCGTCGGCGGACCGGTCGCTCACGCCGGGGGCCGCGCGCTGCGCTGGCTCAAGGCGCGCGCGCACGAGACGCTGGCGGCCGAGACACAGGATCTGGCGCGGGCACATGGGCTGCCGCTGTCTTCAGTCTCGATCGGGGATCCACGTGCGCGCTGGGGAAGCTGCGCGTCCAACGGGGCGATCCGTTATAGCTGGCGGCTGATCCTCGCGCCGCCGGATGTGCGGCTTGCAACAGTCGCGCATGAAGTCGCGCATCTGGTGCACATGCATCATGGGCCGGACTTCCATGCGCTGGTCCGCGACATCTCGGCCGCGTGCCCGGACAGGGCGCGCGCATGGCTGCGCCGTGAGGGCGCTGGGCTGCACCGCTACACGGGCTGAAGCCGTAGAATCCGCTTTAATTGCCCGTTGGCTGAGGCACAGGCCTTCTGGGAGGCGTCCCTGGCGGCGGCGTTGCGGGCGTTCTGGCCGGATCATTGCGAGGCGCGCGGCCCAGCACCGAATCGATCCATTTCTGGTCGATGCGCTGCGGCGCTTCCCCGCTCGCTTCGTCCGTGCCTTGCGGGTTACGGACAGGCTCTTCGTTGCCCGCCGGGCGCTCGATGGGATTGCCGTCCGGATCGACCATCATCCCGCTGTCGGCGCCGTCATTGGTCAGGCCATAAGCCTCGTCGTCCGGCTCAAGCTGCCATTCCGGCAGCGTGACCGCGGTGTCGAAATTCTCGACCGGCCGGTTGGCGGTCGCAACTTTCATATAGGCCGCGAACGCACGCGCCGGAGCACGGCCGCCAGCCAGACCGCCAATGGCCTTATGATCGTCCCGGCCCATCCAGACGCCCGTGGTGAGGCCGCTGGAAAAGCCGACGAACCAGCCATCCTTGTTGCTGGTGGTCGTACCAGTCTTGCCTGCGACGGGTCGGCCGATCTGGGCATTGCGCCCGGTACCGGTGCTGACGGCGGTCTGCATGAGATCGGTCATGCCCGCAGCCACCCAGGGCGCGATCAGCACACGGCTGCTATCGTCCTCATGCTGGTAGAGCGCCTCGCCCTCCGCCGTCGTCACCTTGAGAATGCCATAAGGCGTCACTGCCACGCCCTTGCGCGACACGGCAGCGAAGGCCTTGGTCATGTCGATCAGGCGCACATCCGATGTGCCCAGCACCATCGAGGGGAAGGTGTTGATCGTGGTCGAAATGCCCATGCGGCGCGCCATGCTGGCAATGTTGGAGAAGCCGACTTCCATGCCCAGCTTGGCCGCGATGGTATTGACCGAATAAGCAAAGGCGGTGCGCACATCGATATCGCCGGAGAATTTGCGATTGTCGTTGCGCGGGCTCCAGCCGTCGATGGTGACGGGTCCGTCATTCACGGTCGTTTCCGGCGTGTAGCCTGCCTCAAGCGCAGTCAGATAGACGAACAGCTTGAAGGATGAACCGGGCTGCCGCTCGGCAGTCGTGGCGCGATTATAGTTGGAGCCCACATAATCCAGCCCGCCGACCATCGCGCGCACGGCGCCGTCGCGATCGAGGCTGACCAGAGCGCCCTGCGCGCCGCCGGGTGCATTGGCCCGCAGTGCCGCAACGGCCGCGCGCTGGAGCTTCAAATCAATGGTCGTATAAACGTCGAGCGGCTGTTCGCGGTCATCGACCAGCGTATCAAGCTGGGGCAGCACCCAGTCCGAGAAATAGCGCACGCTGTCCTGCACCTTGTCGGGCGCCATCTCGACCGCATCCAGATCCGCATTGGCCAGCTCGTCGCGGGTGATCGCGCCATTCTCAGCCATGAGCTGCAACACGACACCGGCGCGGCCGCGCGCAGCCTCAACGTCGGCGGTGGGCGAATAATGGGACGGCGCCTTGACCAGACCGGCAATGACGGCCGATTCGGCCAGCGTCAGTTCCGTCGCCGGATGATCGAAGAATTTGCGGCTCGCAGCGTCCACACCATAAGCGCCGCCGCCAAAATAGACCTTGTTGAGATACAGCTCCAGCACCTGCCGCTTGGTGAACTTGCGCTCCAGCGCCAGCGCCAGAACGATCTCGCGGAGCTTGCGACCGGCCGTATAGCTGTTGTTGAGGAAGATATTGCGGGCGAGCTGCTGCGTGATGGTCGAGCCACCTTCGATGCGGCGGCCCGTGCCGCGGCGCACATAAGCCCGCCATGCGCCACGCGCCATGCCGAGCGGATCGACGCCGGGATGCATGTAGAAGCGCTTGTCCTCGGTCGAGACCAGGGCATCGACCATGGTCTTGGGGATCTGGCCATAAGTGAGCCAGCGGCCATAGCTCGGACCCAGCGAGACGATCACCGTGCCATCATTGGCATGAACGCGGATCATCTGGCCATTGGGCGAGCTTTTCAGCGAATCGAAACCGGGCAACGACTGCATGGCAATGACCACCGCCACGGCCAGCGCAAAAAAGCCGCCGAGCCCGAGAACGACACCGATCTTGAGGATGCGGACGGTCCACAGCCGCAGCTTGCTCACCGTCTTCTGTTTGGCCATTCCGTCTGTCTGCCCCGCCTTAGCGACACTGCGCCCGAGGATATGAGCGCGCGCCGTCCATACAGGCGCTCACTTTACCTGCGCTGAATAGAGCCGCGTCTAGCCCTGCTTGGGCACGAAGTCGAGCGGGGCGCTGCTGGTGCGCCATTGCGCGCCGGACCGTCCGGAAAGACAGTTGGCGCCCGGGCCGAAGCGCGATAGGGCGCTGCCATGATCCGCCTCTCCGGCCTCTCCCTCCCGCTCGACCATCCGGCTGAAGCGATGGCGCCCGCAATTCAGGCGCGGCTCGGCATCGCGGCTCAAGATCTGCTGCGCTTCGATGTCGTGCGGCGCGGCAATGACGCGCGCAAGAAGAGCGCGATCCTGCTGGTCTATACGCTCGACGTGGACGTGCGCGACGAGGCGGCAGTGCTGGCCGCTTTCGCGCATGATCATGACGTGCGCCCGCGCCCCGACACTGATTACAAGCCGGTCGCGCACGCGCCGCCGGGCTGGTCCGGCCTGCGCCCGGTGGTTATCGGCGCTGGACCATGCGGACTGCTCGCCGGACTGATCCTCGCGCAAATGGGCTTCCGGCCCATCATCCTGGAACGCGGCAAGGTCGTCCGCGAGCGCACCAAGGACACCTGGGGTCTCTGGCGCCGCGCCGAACTCAATCCGGACAGCAACGTGCAGTTCGGCGAAGGCGGCGCTGGCACATTCTCGGACGGCAAGCTCTACTGCCGCGTCAAGGACCCGCGCTTTCTGGGCCGCAAGGTGCTGGAGGAATTCGTCAAGGCAGGCGCGCCCGACGACATCCTGACCGAAGCGCATCCGCATATCGGCACATTCCGCCTCGTCACCATGGTCGAGAGCATCCGCCGTAGCATCGAGGAGCTGGGCGGCGAGTATCGCTGGGAAACCCGCGTCGACGATGTCGCGCTGGACGAGCTGGGCGACGGCAAGAAGCGCTTGCGCGGGCTTTATCTCGCGGACGGCAGCTTCCTCGAGGCTGATCATGTCATCCTCGCAGTGGGCCATAGCGCCCGCTCGACCTTCGAGATGCTGCACGCGCGCGGCGTCCATATTGAGCCGAAGCCCTTTTCCATCGGTGTCCGCATCGAGCATCCGCAGGCATGGGTCGATGAAGCGCGCTATGGCAAATGCGCGAAGCATCCGCTGCTCGGCGCGGCTGCCTATAGCCTCGCGCATCACTGCGCCAATGGCCGCACAGTCTACAGCTTCTGCATGTGCCCGGGCGGGCGCGTAGTCGCCGCGACATCGGAGGAAGGCCGCGTCGTCACCAACGGCATGAGCCAATATTCGCGCGCCGAATTCAACGCCAATTCGGGACTCGTCGTCGGCATCGATCCCGAGCGCGATTATCCGGA
>Ga0247738_10000274_pt1 | contig 20884 bp, 20 predicted proteins | sample UWRJL013104B2_FD_180936 | JGI IMG/M metagenome (GOLD analysis project Ga0247738, IMG submission 180936) | Plant litter microbial communities from Arlington Agricultural Research Station in Wisconsin, United States - UWRJ-L013-104B-2 | ecosystem: Environmental > Terrestrial > Plant litter >...
TAGGATAAGATACATAGGTTTTTCATTTTCTCTAATGTTAGTGTTATACAGTTGTAAGTTTCCCACGATAAACAAGGATTCTTCTGATTCTAAGAGTTGTAATTGTGCTTTTTTAAATTCATAAGTGGATGGTTTATCCTTATGATAATGATCAAAACGTTCTATTTTAGAGTCCTGAAAGACAATAGCATCATCCTCTATTTTAGCAGAGAAAGCTACTGTATCTCCTGCGGTTTCACGCCATTCGCCTGTAAGTTCTTTCTCATTTTGTTTCAGTTCGACTTGTATGGCTGTTTTGCTAATGATATTTTGTCCGCTAAAGTCGTAACGCAATAAGTGTCCTGTGTAATTGCCTGAAATATTACTGGTAATAGGAGTTTGTTTTACCTTTTGGAAAGTTTCGGGGGCATTTGTTTCGGTAATGTTTATTACTTCCGAAATGGCTTTTGAAACCGTTTTCACTTGGTTGGGGTTAGCGTTTTCTGCTTCTGGTTCAGCCAGTTCAATTTCAGATTTTTTAAAGCCCAATGCAGCTGATTTGTTAAGCCAGTATTTAGCTTTCTCGGTATCTATAACTGTTCCATAACCGTTGCGGTAACACAAGCCTAACATATACATAGCAGCACTACTTCCTTTTTGAGAGGCTGTTTCAAACAGCTGTATTGCTTTGGCGTAATCCTGCGTGAAGCCGAATCCTTTGTAATGCAAATAACCTAAAGAGTACAAGCAATATCCGTTGCCTTTGTCTGCTCCTTGCTGGAAAATACTAATAGCCAAAGGATAATCTTGTAACGCACCTTTGCCATGCATAACCATACCTCCCCAAGTGTTCCAGGCGCGGTCATAACCTCCTTTTGCTGCTTTCTCAAAACAAGCTACTGCTTTTTCGAGGTTTGCGTCAATGCCAACACCTTCCTTGTATAATAATCCTAAATTGTACCAAGCTTTAGCATAGCCATTTTCACCTGCTTTTTCGAACCAAAGAATGCTTTCTTTTTCGTTTACTTCAACTCCTATTCCTTTGCTGTACAATAAACCGAGTCCATTCATTGCTGCGGCATTGCCTTGTTGCGCTAGTTGCTTGTAGGTAGTAAGTCCTGCCTCGGGATTGTAAGTTTTACTGCCTTTTACAAGTTGCAGTCGGGCCTTAAATAACTCTGTATTCGTATCTGGGGACTCTTGCGAATGACCCAACATGCTGCCTAGAAGCAGCAATAAGAATACTCCTTTTTTTGTAGTTTTTTTCATTTTATTTGTATTTGGTAGTTAATTGATTTTTTTTGCGAGTTAATGGAAAAATTACCACGTAAGCGCATTTTTGAGAGTTGCATTTTTATTTTTATTTCTATTTAACGCATCAAGCTGTTTCAATAATTCGGGTTTTTTCTCATCAATAGCACGTTTTGACAAAATGGATTCTTGTGTGTTGTAAATTTTAATTTTCTCCATAGCAATTTGGTAGCTTAAGTGGTAATTTATAAATGTTTTAATATCGTTTTCTTTGTCTGGATTTTGAGTAAGTCCTTCTTTGTTGAGTTTGTTCCAGCTTTCAATTGCTCTTTTAGTAGCTGCTTTTTGGTTTTTATGTATTAGCCAAATATCTACTTGGTCGGGGGTTAATATTTTTGCAATGCTCTCATATTCTGACGGTACTGCTTTAGGTGGATTAAGGCTTAATTCGTTCTCTTTGTTTTCTAATTTTATCTTTTCGAGCTTTGAGTATTTTTTCAAGACAGAGTCTGTTTGTGTTTTTGTGAGTTGGATGGCTTTTTCATACTTTATAATTGAGGAGTAAGTGTTGTCTAAATAGCTTTCGTCAGATACTATATAAGAATGTATTAAAATTGATGGTTGCATAACACTAATTTTGTTTTGCAAATGCTCCCTTGTTGGTTTGTCATATCTTTCCGCTTTTTCATCTAAATAGCTGTTTTTAGCTATATGATAATTAACAATCTTATTGTATTCGTTTATGTCATTCTCATCAGTAACGAGTTGAAGTTGTTTTATTTTTATCCAGTCTTTATTGGCATCTTCTATCGATTTCTCTTTATAGATTATTTTCAACAGTGATACATATTGGTCTTTAGCCAAAATATTGTTGAGTTTTTGGTTGTAAATCCTAATAGTTTCTTTCGAAGATATTTGCTTAGTCGAAGTAATGGAGTCGTTTTGATGCCTTATTTTGCTGATTTGAGTAGGATCTAGTTTCAATTCAGACGCAAAATTCAAAGCGGCCAAAAACCTATTGTCTTTATTTATTTCATAGCCATAACTGTCCAGTTCTGATGCGGATAAAATAGATTTTAAGAAATTAGTATCAACCGTATAATAGGAGTTTAGTTTTTCAATAGACTCCCCTTTTTTTAAACTAATGTTGGCCAAACTATCGCTAGTGAATAGTTTTAGACCTATTTTTATTTGTTGGTCTTCCGTTAGTTTTACTTTTGAGGCAACAGCATGTATTGCATAAATAATGTGTGCGGGAAATTTTTTGCTCAAGTTTGAACTCAGTTGAGCTTGGCTTATAAAAGGGAGACAAAGTAGTAGGATTAATTTTTTCATGTTTTTATATTTTAAATTGTAATCAGTATTTGTTTCATTGCCATTCTTTTTAATACCATGTCCTCACTCCATTGTCATCCATTACAAAGGGGCGTTCAAGTCCCTTGGTATCACTTGCCAAGAAAAGCAGCAAAGCATTTTTAGGAACTTTAGTAAAAAACATTGATGTTGTGGTAGTTGTTACTTCTCGGCTGTCCACAAGTTTCCAGCCGTTACTCCAATAGAATAGTTTGTAGGTTACGCCCATTTTAAATTTGAGGTATTTATCGGCTTCGACGATGCTTATATCTCGTGTTTGTGCCAGATTAGGAAGTAATACTTGTGGTCCTTCATCGCCAACGATAACTGGAGCACCAGCAGGAATCAATTTCCCATTTGTATAATATTGCGGAATTAAAACCGTTTCTTTGCATATTGCTTTAAAAGAAGCTTGTCCTTTTTCGATTTTACCCCACCAAAAGGGCTTCCAGGCAAGTCCGTTAAATGTCGTGGCATACACAACTTTAGCGGTATTGCTTGTTGGATATAATGAGCATTGTACGTCGGTTGTTTTCCAGTAATCTGGGGTTACATCAATGTAGTTTTGTTGTTGTAATATACCTTTAGGGATTTTGTTTTTATCTTCCAAACCAGCTAATGTTTCAGGTTGCCTGGAATAGGTCAAACGCAGAACTTTAGCGGGCTCTCTTATTATATTTGTAATGTAATCTTTAGGTCCAAAATCACAGTTAACAGGATGCATTGTATCATCAAAGAAGGTATTCATAAAATGTCCTCCTGTAGCTGTAGCCCAGAAAGGAATAACATTTACTGTAGCTGGAACTCCTTGTGACCGCATAGTAAATACTCCTAAATTGGCAATATCTGCACACGAACCTAGTTTTCTAAATAATAGTTGCATACTTCCAAGTTTTGGCAGGGGTTCTTTGCGAGGTTCTCCCCAGTTGGTAAACCATGTTTCATAATTGTCTTTTACGGAATACAAAACGGTTTTGAACCCTTTGGAAGGGATCTGTTCTTCAATCCACTTGAATTTTTCGTTGTATGTTGCACGCCAATCCTGTATAGGTTCTTCACTTATCCGATAAGGCAGGATATATTCACAGAAATCATCAAATGAAATATTCTTTATTGCAGAAGTCCGCCAGGCTAGGAAAGCTTTTTCAAGATTTTCTATCAAATAATCCCCTTTTATGGTTTCGACGTCTTTATAGACTACTGCTGTTGGGTGTAAACCCTGATTTTGTACTTTAAGAGTTTCAAAAGCTGTTTTCGCCTGCGTAAAATCAGCATAGTTCAATTCATTATAGTCTATTTTTTTACCAGTAGCATCTTCCCAATAATAGTCGGATGATGAATGGATGTCCATATTAGCAATCAAAAAATAAATGGCTTTAACTTTTAAAGAATCTCCACTTTTGTTGCAGTATTCGATGGCTTTTTCTAATTCCATTCTATTGCTTCCTGCTTTTTTCAATACTGTTTCAACAGGAACAGGATATTGTGCTTGTGCTTGTGCTAAAAAAGGAATTATGAAGAAGAGATTTTTAAGATAGTGTCGCATTTTAATTAAAAGATTTGAATTTGATGTTGTCATTACTATTGAACTGTTTTCTACTTGTTTCCTGGATTTCTAACTTTTTCAACAAAACCCAACACATTTTCTTATACTGATTAACTTTTTCAGAAGGTGTTTTCGGTTTGATTTGTATTATTTCCTGAGCTAATGCAATCGCTGCAACATTATTTTTATTTTTCAAATGGGCTTTCAATAACATCATTCGATAGGAGAATTTAGAAGGATATAAAGCAATAAGAATATTGTATTCTTGAATGGCTTGTGGGTATTGTTGTAGCTTTTCATAGCTTTTGCCAGCTCCCAGATATACTTCTGGCAAAGAGCTTAAGGTTTGTGCTCTTTTGAAGCAAGTCATAGCTTGCTGAAAGTTTTGTGTTTTAAAATATAGAAGACCATAGTTTTTCCAATAATCACTATTTTCTTTTAAGTGGGGTTTTAAATCAGGCATAATTTTCAAGGCTTGTTCATAATGCCCAGCCTCTTTTAGAAGTTTTGCTTTTTTGTTTTGTCTATCGGCTATTGCAATTCCAAAAAGGATGTATAATAAATAAAGACTGCTAGAAATAATTAGACTTTTATATAGTACTGAAATAGCTTTGCTTTTTTCAATGAAAGAAAATTTTATAGGAAGCTGTAATGGTTTTAATGTACTGCAAATAATAGATGCATAAATGATCATCATACACATTACCGGAACGATTTGAATGGTAGAATTAACCATAGACATTCCTATAAAAGCTACAATTCCGGCATGACTTAAATTGAAATGACTATTTTTTGTTTTTGAAATAATTTCAACATTATCCTGAAGAATAACTTCATTCTGATATGTTCTTTTTTTCTCTTTTATAGTAATGAGAAGTGAACCAAAAAACAGAACAATCAGTACTAATCCAATACTCCCTCCTTCTACTGCATTTTGAAGCAGTTCATTATGTGGCATTATTACAGGACCGGCATTCTCTAATTCCTTATGTGTCGCTTTTCCTTTTTGGATATAGTTAGCCTGATATAAATTATATTCTTTTTCAAAATAACCATAGCCATAACCCGTTATTGGTCTTTCAGTTGCCATAATAGCAGACACTTTCCAAATGAATTTTCTTCCGTCAGCCGAAGCTTTTTTGGCGTTATACAAATGAGAAGTTACGGGAATAATAATCAATAAAACTATAATTAATAAGCCTTTGGCAGAAGTTCTGTTTTTCTTTTTTTTGATCCAGTCAATTATTCGATATTCAAAACCATAGAAAACCATCACAGAGAGTACAGCGCCTATAAAAGCCGCTCGACATTTAAGTAATAACAATGCAAGTAGTAATAGAATGAAACCAGTCAACACTATTGTTTTGTATTTATTTTTAAATAAAAACAAGAACACAGGTACTGTAAGTGCTAAAAAAATAGCGGTAACATTCGGGTTATTCCAACTGCCTGTAACTGCAAAAAGTATGTGATGGCTTTTGAATAAACCAAAAAATTGAGAAACGCAGTATAGAGATTCCAAAGTGGCTATCCCTGCAATTCCAATAAAAAAAAGTTTGAAATTAAAACCTGGATTACTAAACAGTGAGCTTGCTTTAAGAAGCAAGAAATAAAGAGCAATACTGTAAATGCTAATAGTGAGTGTAGCTGTATTGGTAAAATAATGAGCGAGAATATAGAAACACCATAGCCCAAATAAAAGAACTGGTGCTTTAAATGTGATACTATTATTAGTTAAGTTACGACAAGTATAAATAACTGCAAAAAGGAATGTGGAAACACAAAATCCATAATAAGCGATAGTAATAGGATTATAAAAATATTCACTATTTACAAGACCTGAAGCAATGACAATTAAAAGAAAAATCCAATTAATTGATATAGCTGTTTCTATATTATTAGTGTAATCTATTTTTTTTAGAAAGGACACTTTTCCCTCATTTTTAGAGGTTGAGTCTAGTTGGTTTTTATTTTTTATATCCACAATTAAGTATGTTACTTGATGCATTTACATTATAAGCTTTATACCATAAATCTTCGCCAACGAAATAACATGAGCGATCTGTGTGAAGATTTGTTTTTCAATATCAGGGCTTTTTTCATTTTCTTGTGCCTTTAAAAAAACTGATGTCAAAACCAATTTTAAAAAAACCAGGCTGCGAAAATTTTTACAGAAAAATTCAAACATATTAAGTAGGTATATTTAGAAGATGAATAATAAATGCAGAGAACGTAGTTATTAAAAAAATAAGAACTTAATTAATATATTATTATTAGAAACTAAAATATTGATATTATAAACTCCAATTAAAATTTTGATTTAATTACCAAAACTTAACTTGTTAAAATTAAAAATAAAGTATTTTATCACTATCCTGTACTGTCCTGCTAATTTTTAAAATAAATCTTAATAATTAGAGTTATACTCAAAAAATTAGCTATTAAATAACACTTATCAAAAATAAAATGACTTATATATAATAAAAATATATTTACATTTATCGCAGTATAAGTGCTATAATGATTATTTGAGCATTTACAAATTGGAATAAATTTAAGGAAGCGACACAAATTAATTATTAAACCTAAGGACATGATGAAATGTCAAGAAGTTAATAAATACATTCGTCAAGAGAGGAAATTAATTTAGTGTAATATTTATTTGCTTAGTCAAAACATTGATAATTATATTGCACATTTATAATTAAAAATTTATGGATTGGAAATCTTTTTTGCCACAAAAAGTTAAGGCAATATTTAAGTATATTTCACCATTCTAAGTTTTGTGGCAGAATCATGGCGCAAAGTATTTTCAACGATGAAGACTTAGTAAAATCATGGCCTAAGAAGTTTACGTTCGAAACTGTATTAGAAATTTTAGAAAGATAAAACATTAAAATAAAAATAATTAAATCTGGGTGCAGGATCGGTGCAAGTAGAATTAAGACAAAAAATAAAACACTATAAAACAGTTACTTAAAATCTTAAGTTCGAATGATTACTAGCTCATTTATAAATACGACTTAAAATACGGATGGTAAATACATTAGTTTAAAATTATTTTTTCCAGATATCTACGTATTCATCCGGATATTTTTTGAACTGTGAACTTACGTAGGGACACACGGGCAAAACCATTAAATTATTGGTTCTTACATAAGACGTCATTTCTTTCAAAAGCTTTTTAGCGTAACCTTTCCCTTCTGCTTCAGGTTCAATTCCTGTGTGATAAACAATCAGTAAGTGAGGCCTGACCCTTACGATCATTTCACCTAGCTTTTTGTTGTCAACATACAGATTAAAAGCCCCCTGTTTTTTTTCATCTAACTCCAATTTTATTGTTTCCATGTTTATTACTATAGTATCAGAGAACAACTAATCTTTAAATCTTGAATTAATTGATAAACTTTTAATTATTACTATGCCCTGTATCTTTTAAAAATTTAATTAAACCTTTCATATAAGTTTGCTGATCATCATACATACTCATATGACTTCCTTTGTCACAATACAAATAGGTTCCATTTTTAACCTGTGTAGCTATCCATTTCATATGTTCCGGATTCATTGTGTCATATTTTGCACCAATTGATAATGTTGGTACTGTAATTTTAGAAAGTTCTTTTGTAACATCCCATTTTTCAAGTTTACCTGAAAGACCAAATTCACTTGGTCCCTGCATCGTAACATAAAGTGATTGGTTAATTTTACCAAAAGCACGATTAACAGGATCCGGCCACAGGTTTGCATCTAAACGTAAAATATGTTTCGAATAAAAATTAGGCACAAGTAATTCCATATATTCCGGATTTTCAAAATCCTTGTTTTTTTCGATTTCCCTGATTCTGGCTAAAACTTTTGGATCTAGTTGCTTTGCCAGTACCTCTTTGGCATACTTATCATATTCTGGAGCACTCATCATCATATTTGAAATAATAAGCCCTTTTATATTTTGTTGATATTTAAGAGCATATTGAGCTGCCAAAATTCCACCCCACGAATGACCCAATAGATAAAAATTGTCTTTATCCAGTTTTAATGCCTGACGTACCTGCTCAATTTCTTCTACAAAACGGTGTAAATCCCAAAGTGCAGGATCATTTGGATTGTCTGAATTACCAGTCCCTAGCTGATCATAATAAATAAATTCAATACCTTCTGCCGGCAAAAAACTTTCCATACACTCAAAATATTCATGCGTTGCTCCCGGTCCTCCGTTAAGTAATAATAACTTAATTTTTGGGTTATTTCCAATTCTCTTTGTCCAGACATTAAATTTACCTTTTGGTGTAGTAATTTGCACCACCTTTACACCTCCCGTTTTTATACCAGAAGTGTTGTCTGTCAGATACGTACTAACATCCGTGTTTTTATTTTCTAAGGTATTTTCTTTATTACATGCATTTAAAAAGAATGCAGCTAGGGCCAGTAAAAAAATATTTTTGTAAGCAATCATGGGCGATGTTTTAATTTATTATTTTTATATAAAATTTTAATTTAATTAATTTTAACCAAATGTTTTTCAATACTGGACCTTTGAGATTCGTACTGCTCAGGGAGTTTTAAGTTTTGACCTAATTCTTCTAAACTTTCATCTACTGTAAACCCGGGATTATCTGTTGCAATTTCAAACAAAACTCCTCCTGGTTCTCTAAAATATAGAGAATGGAAATATTGTCTGTCTATTTGTGGTGTAATTGACAATCCGTATGCTTCTATTTTTTCACGGAAGTGCATTAAAACTGTATCATTTTGCACACGAAAAGCAACGTGGTGAACAGATCCATTGGCAACGATACCTTTTTTTTCATCGGCCAGCTCTACTAAATCAACAATGGCAGCATTTTCTACAGCAGTTGTGGCATAACGGTAGCGGTTTACGTCCTGATCAATCAATTTGTAGCCAAAAATTTCTGTTAAGACTGCAGCAGTTTCTTTTATGTTATTTAAAGTCAAAGTAATGTTATGAAAACCTTTTGTAGCGGCATCCTCTTTTACTTCATCAGTTTGCCATGCTTTTCTGTTATCTTCGGTTTTTGATTCAATTAACTCTAATTTTAAACCATCCGGATCCAGAAAAGTAAGGTATTTTTCTCCAAATTTTTCAGCTGGTTTATTATAAATTACATTGTATTTCTCAAAACGTTTCTGCCAGAAATCAAGGCTTCCTTTTGGAACAGAATATCCAATTTCGGTTGCCATTCCGGATCCTTTTACTCCTTGCTGAATTCCTTCTCCCCAAGGAAAAAAAGTTAAAATGGTTCCTGCACTTCCTATCTCATCACCAAAGTAAAAATGGTACGTTCGGGGATCGTCAAAATTCACCGTTTTTTTGATGAATCTTAATCCTAATATTTTTGAGTAAAAATTGAAATTACGTTTTGCATCACCTGCAATTGCAGTGATATGATGCATACCTAAAATTTTATTTTCCATGGTATCTATACATTAAATTGTTGTGATTTCATTACAAATTTACTTCCCTTGACCTGCGCATCCATTAATCTGGATTAAGAAATATAAAATCATATTTTACTTCCATAACCGTCAAATAATGTTTTCACATTTGTAAAAAACTTTTTAAAGCTATGGTTTTAGTAATAGAACTTTACTTTTTTGAAAGAAGTGCCTCTAAATCTTTAATTTGCTGTTCAAGATCGCTAATATGTTTTTTTTGAAGATCAAAAACTTCTTTGATTTCCGCAACTGTATATCGCTGTGTGATATGCTGCGGGCAGTTCCAATCATAAGCCTTAATTTTAAAAATCATCATTTGCTCGGGCTTAAACTTATAATCTTCAGGTTTTAGTGTCTCATATAATTCACTGTTGCCTGCAACATCTAAGATCTGAGCTTCTGCATAAATTTTTAAGCGTGCCCTGTGAGGGTAAGAAACCATTATAAGGGCTACTTTAGGATTTTTTGAAATATTTCCTGCAGAAATATATTGGCGATTTCCAACAAAATCAACAATTCCAATCGTATTTGCATCTATAATTTTCACAAACCCCTGGGGTCCGCCCCGATGTTGTATGTACGGAAATTCATTTTCACCATATGAAGCCATATAAAAACTGTCCTGACTTTCTATAAATGCCATTTCCTGTTCGCTCAGGCCATCGGTATAGGTCATTTTTTCCATTCGGGCATAGCTGTTCCGGCTTCCTTTTTTTTCCTGAATTTCTTTTATGGCATCGCTAAAAGCTAGTTCTTGATAATTCATTGAAAATTTCTTTTTTATTATATTTAAAGCTCCTGAATCTGTCTGATCATTTGATTTGTAAATCCCCATTCATTATCGTACCAGGCCATGACCTTCACTAAATCTCCATCGACCACTCTTGTCATTTCAAGATCAACAGTTGCAGCGTAAGTGCTTTTAATTATGTCGCTAGAAACCAATTGCTCATGGCTGACTTCAACGACTTTATTGTAGCGGGGCGTCTGAGCTTCTTCGGTTAAAATCGCATTAATTTCTTCAACTGTAGTTGCTCTTTGAGTTACGAAAGTAATATCAGATATTGAACCAATTGGTACTGGTACACGCACGGCAATACCATCAAATTTGCCAACAAATTCAGGTAATGCTTTTGTAACGGCTACAGCTGCACCAGTGGCAGCTGGTGCGGAATTAAGCCCAGCTGCACGTCCCATTCTGGGTTCTTTTTTAGAGGGAGCATCAACTAAAGTCTGAGAAGCCGTATAAGCGTGTGTCGTATTTAAAATTGCCTTTTTTATTCCTATACGACGTCCCAGTATTTCTATGATCGGGCCAATATTATTCGTTGTACAGCTTCCGCAGGAAAAGATTTCTACTTTACCTTCCTCTGTATTTACACCGTGTACAATAGTGGGAGTATCCTTAGTAGGACCTGAAATAACTACAAATTTAGCCCCTGCCTGCAAATGCTTTTCTGCATCGGGTTTATTGGTAAAAAAACCGGTACTTTCGATTACAACATCAACACCGAGTGATTTCCACGGAAGTTCTGAAGGATCTTTTATTGTTGTATATTTAATTGCCATTCCTTCAATAAATATAGTATCGTCTCTAAACAATACCTCTTTTTCATATTTGCCGTAAATACTGTCTCTTTGCAGTAAAAAAACAGCATTTTCAATGCTCATCAGATCATTAATTCCTACGACTTCCTGTCCGGCTGTATCGGTAATAATTTTTAAAGCGGCCCTGCCTATACGGCCAAAACCATTAATTGCAATTCTTTTCATGTGATAGTGTATTTAATTTATAATAAGAAATATAGGGTGACTGTTGCCCCAATAACAATTGCATTTTTTTTTACCCTTGATATATTAATTTTTTCTTTGCATGCATTTCCTAGGTAACCTCCCAAAATAGCCCCCGTTATCATTACCAGCGCAAAAGGCCAGAAAATTAACCCTGAACAAATAAAAATAAGAATTGCTATTCCATTACTGGCTCCAACTAAAAACAACGCCAATCTTTCTAGAGTGTCATTGCTTTTGATTCCATAAAAACTGTATAGGATAAAAATGATCATTCCCATCCCTGCTCCAAAATATCCTCCATAAATACCTAGTAAAAATATCGGAACTAGTTTTGTATGCGAGTACTTAAACTCTTTTCTGGTTGCAAACTCTAAATTAAAATAGTGCTGTATTCGATTGAAAAAAGTAAAAAGAATCCAGGAACATAACAATAAATAAGGTGCAATACTTTCAAACACCTTATGCGAAAAGGCTATGAGCAGAAAGGCTCCTGTCATACCTCCGATTGTACAGGCTAAAACCATATAATTGAAATGCCTTTTAGAAATTTCCCTTGTTTTTTTAATGGGTTTTGATGAGACAAGAAAACCGGATAAAAGAATGATGGTTGTAGTTGCCGTTCCTGTTACAGGCTGTATGCCTCTAAAAATCAAACTTGGAAAAATAACAAACCAGCCTCCTCCTATAGTTGCATTAACACCACCTCCTATGATGGCCATTAAAAATAAAAAGAAAAGTTCAAGATAAGTATTCATAATAGTTAAAAGTTTAAATACCAATATGTTATTATTTCATCTGCTATATCATTTCCAAATTCCTCAAGTGCAAAATGACCTGTAGGATAAAATATAAGTTTTGAGTCAAAAAGGTCTTTGCGTAGCATTTCCGCACCTTCCTTTTTGAATACTTCATCATGCTCTCCCCACACAATCAAAGTAACGGGTTGCAGATTTTTTAAAAAGTCCTGCCAGACAGGATAAAGCGCTACATTAGTACTATAGTCCCTCTTTAATTCCATTTGAATCTCTTTAACTCCCTCCCGTTCCATTAAGAATTGATCTAAAAAATAGGTTTCCGCACCTATATTTGAAATATCCTGCGCTCCATGGGTATACTCCCATTTGGTATACTCCAATTCAAAAAACTTTTTTAGTTTACTATAGCTTTCAAAATCATCCTTTCGATATAATGCACTAACCTCTTTTAACACATCCCCAACTCCCTCACTATAAATATTTCCATTTTGAAAAATAAGCATCTGGATCATTCCCGGACGTTTGACGAGTAAACGCATTAATATGGGGGCACCATAGTCAAATAGATAAAAACTAGCTTTCGTTATCTTTAACTTTTCCAAAAAATGGGTAACAATAGTAGCGTAGTTTTCGAAAGTATAACTAAAGGTTTCCAAATTTGGAACATCACTGAAACCAAACGCTGGCAGATCAGGGGCAATAACATGAAAATGTTTTGATAATTTAGGTATCACATTTCGAAACATATGCGAGGAAGAAGGAAATCCATGAAGTAACAATAAAGTAGGATTTCCAGAATCTCCGGCTTCACGATAGGCGATTTTTATCCAATCTATAGTAACAGCCTTATGCCTTATTTTCGCTTCCTGCTTACTCCCAAAATCCATAATATCCTAAATTAAGAGGTTCATAGTATGTACCGGAAATCATTTCAGTTCCCAGTCATCTCCTGTTAAATATCCAAATCGTTTGTACTGTAATTGCTTATTTTTTTTTATTAACATCAATACACATAAGCATTTCTATACCACAAACTTAGACAATGGTTTCAATTGCATTTCTGTTATATACTTACCAAAAATTATAAAAAATAAAGATATTGGAGCTCAAAATTATTTTTATAACCGGAGTTACTCTCTAGCAGCTAAAAAGCTAAATGCACTAAAATATCGCAATCTCAACTTAAGAATTTCGTAATGTGTTCTTCTAAAAGCAAAATGAACTTTGTTTATAGCTTCTATTGTTTATCAAGCAGTTTTCATTTTTTAATTATTGTGCCTTATAAACTTCCAGTTCTATCTCTATCATTAATTCAGGAAATGCCAATTCTTTTACACCAAGCCAGGAACCTGTCGGAAAGTTTTTCTTGTAGATTTCTTTTCTGTATCCTGAGATTTCAAGAAATAACGGCATATTGGTGGTAAAGATATTTTCCATCACCACATCATCAAATGTGCAGTCATAATGTTTTAATATTTTATCCAAATCTGCATAACAATTTTTCATTTGCTGAGCCAGATCACCTTTGGCAGTAGGTTTCCCTTCATCGTCAAAACTCACAGCACCTGAAATCTTAATAGTATTACCCATTTTTACTGCATGAGAATAACCATAGGACTTTTCAACTTCAGGACGAAGTAAAAAATATTCCGGCTTCTCCTTAACAATAATGGATTGCTTTTTAGTTTCATCTTCAAATTCTTTGTCCTTTTGACCACAACTTTGAATAATACATGTTAATCCAATAACTAGTAACATTACTTTTAATTTTTTTAATACGGTTTTCATAACAATAGTTTTTTATTCGCCTACTTTATCAGGGCTTCAGCTTTCCCTTTATGTATTTAATGTGCCTTTGATATAAAAAAACCAAAGACAAATTTTATTCATGATTTTTTTTAACTCATAAATACAACTCTCTTTCTTTAGAATTTAAGGCAGTGGAAATAAAGAAAATTACTAACATCTCTCCCTTTAACCATTAAAATTCATTCCTTATAAATTGGAGAAATTGTAATGGCACAGAAGATTAAAAATGAACTTCTTTGCTTGCTGAAACAAAATTATACCGAATGAAAATTTCATTCTCTGTGAATAATTTGCTAATGATTATAAAAACCTAAGATTTAATTTTTTTTTTCCCACTTAGATTAGTAAACCTTATTTTTCTTTAGTAAATATGCACTGTGTAAGAAACTGAAGTGTAGGATTTTATATAAAATAAAAAATAATTAACAAGCTGAGATAAACATATTCTGAATAAAAATTAACAAAAAATCAACTTTTTAAAATAGATACGGTAATATTTTATCTGTTTTAAGTAGTTTTATATTAAAAAAATCAATGGAAAAGCAAATACCCATATTTAATACGTTAAAAGAGATTTGTGATTGGTTCGGGCTGCCTTCAACTGAATTAATAAGCGAAGATTTTATGCTTCAGGAAATTAACCAATGGAATAAAAATAAACTACTTAATGCCCCCGATAATTACAAAGCCAACTTTTTTACTATTTTTATAATTAATGAAGGAAGTGCAACACACCTTTATAATGATGAAGTGATAAATTTAGAATCATCTGGTATATTTATAACAAGTCCTGGTCATCATCGTAATTATAAATTCGATCACTTGGGTGAAGCCTGTTTTATCTGTTTTACAGAAAAATTTCTTGCTGACCAGTGCTTTTCTGATATCTATCAGGAGTTTCCATTTTTACTTTCCGAATCATTTATTTATACAAAAGCAGATCCGGAAAACTACCAGATAATAAAGTATAATACAAACCAGATTAAAAAAGAAATCCAGCGTAATCCCGATCAGAAAATGGTACTAATTGGCAATATGGTAGAATTTCTGCTTATCAAGATTAAAGAGCTTTTTCAAAATCAATTACACAATTTTACTGATAATAATAATTCAGTAATCAATACCTTTTACAAAGATTTAGAACTCTACTTTAATGAAATATTGGAAGGAAAAAAGCCAAAACAATTAGGAGCCAAAGATTTTGCAGCTTTACAATTTTTAAACGAAGATTACTTCTCCGTAGTAATTAAAACAAAAACAGGAAGAACCCCAACTGCATGGATAAACAGCAGACTTCTAAGTGAAGTTAAAATGTTATTAACCGAGACATCTGTGCCGATAGCAGAAATTGCTAACCTATTTCAATTTACCAACAGTCGTTATTTTAATTCCTATTTTAAAAACCAGACTACACTAACTCCCGCTTTTTACAGGAAAAGTCTACACAGAAGGTAGAATCTTTAAATTTTATAACTAAATGCCACTTTAAGAGTATTACTGAAATTTTCATATCTAATATCTTTGAAAAATAAAAGTTCCCAATTCATAATTTAAAAATTGTTTAACTTTATTTTCCAAAATCATGATACCACAACTAACCACAATTAGCAAATACAAAGACCAAATTGATTTTTTAAATCTTCCTTTTCATGATTACATAGACAACGATGAGTTTTCAATAGTAAAAGTTCACGAATGGGATTTAAAATTTCCCTTTCAGTCGCCAACTTTTAGATCTGATTATTATAGTTTCACCATTGTCACTAATGCAAATGGCAGTTTCACTGTGGGTGATAATAAGTTTGAATTACGTCCTAACCATGTGGTGGTAGCATGTCCTGATTCCTTTTTTAAAATTGACTGGACAGATATGGAAAAAGTTTACAATATAACATTCCAAAAATCATTCATTTTAACGTACTTTCCTGGCGGCATTAATAATATTTTAGACTTTGATGCCAAGAATGGTTATTGCTGCTGCCTTCCGCAGGAGACAATGAATTATTTTGAGCAAACCTGTCTTGAAATATATGAAGTAGCAACGTCAGATGCATGTTATAAAGAAGAGCTCATGGCAAACATGGCACTTAACCTCTTATTTTTAGTCCAGCTAGAACAGCAAAATGAAATAAATTTTAAAAAAAATAACGAAAAAAACAATAAAATTATCATTGATTTTCGTCATAATATGGAAACTAATTTTAACGAATTGATTAATAATAATTGTTCAGTACTTATGCGTATAAAGGAACACGCACGATTACTAAATTTAGATGAAAACTATTTATGTAAGATCGTAACGAGTTGTACTAAAAAAACTGTGAACGAATGGATAAACGAAAAACTTATAGATGAAATCAAGTATCTTTTAAAACATTCCGAAAAATCGATGAAAGATATCGCCTTTCTTTTTGATTTTAGTGACCTTAATTATTTTTACAGCTTTTTCAAAACTCAAACCTCATATGCTCCAGGGGCCTACAGAAAACATTATCAGAACTCATCTCCAGAGTAACGTTTATCTTAAAGCAAAAAAAATGTACATAAATATAATGCTGAATAATGATTATAGATAATTACTTGTCATATTCAAAGGATATAAATCCAGCCTAAAATTAAATTATCAACAGAGTCTTACATTTTAAAAAAGATGGCTAAAATAAAAAATAAGGAAACATATGATTTTTACGATAATGTAAAAATCATGGGAAGCAATTTCTCTGAGGGACATATAGGCGACGATGATTTTTCATTAATAATCTCAAAAATAGTACACCCAAAAGAAAGACTTCCATGGACCTATCCACCGCATCGCGCAGCCCATTTTATAATGGGAATAGTTATCGATTCCTATGGTTCAATACAATACGAAGATTTAACGGCAAAAATTGAACCCAATATGTTATTTATACATAAACCCGGAACCCTGCAAGAGTTAACATTTAATGAGGTAACTGAAACCTATGGTTTATTATTTTCTGAAGATTTTATTGTAAAATATGCCGGAATTTCAATATATAAAACGTTTCCTTTTTTGTTGTTTGAAAGGCATTTACCACTACATACCACTCCCGAATTTCAACAAGAGCTAAGAACAATCATTCAACTGATTTATCAAGAACTAAAAAAGGATACATCGCTTAAAAATAAATTATGTGCAAATCTCCTTACCCGAATTTTACTTAAGATAAAACAAGAATTCTGGGAAGGTTATAGTATTAATAATGTACAATCTCGAAATCCAGATATTCTAAACGATTTTATACAAAATCTGGAGTTCCACTATGATCAGCTGCTAAAAGGTAAAGTTAAGCATATTCTTCATATAAAAGATTATGCCGAGATGCAGCAGCTTCATGAAAACTATCTGTCAACCATCATAAAGGAAAAAACTGGAAAAACAGCTGGTCAGTTAATCTCTGAAAAAACGCTCTCTGCAGCAAAGATTTTAATTCAGGATTCTCGATACACTATGAAAGAAATTGGCTATATGTTAGGATTTACCTACACCTCCTATTTTAGTATTTTCTTTAAAAAACATACAGGAATAACTCCTTTAGAATACCGAAAAAAAAATTTATAACATTAGCCTTCAATTGGGACAACAGTCAAAAATGAATAATTATTTAAAGTCCAGAATCATACGATAATATGACTTGGGAAATAAAAAAAGCATGGAGTTCGAGCCTATAGACACGTTGCTAACGTAATATCTGCATTAAAATAAATCTTAAAAAAACTTTACTTTTAATTTTGATAAAAAATAAACCAATTGAGATAATGTTTGCAAAAATTAATACAGCCATTTCAAGATATGTAAGCTTCACACCCGAGGAGCTTGAAATATTTAATTCTTTATTGTCTTTCAAACAAATCAAAAAAAAAAACATAATGCTTCAAAAAGGTGAAAAGTGTACTTTCGATGCATTTGTAGTTAGTGGTTGTATCCGGAAATATTATATAGATGAAAACGGATTTGAAGTAATCTTGCAATTTGCAGTCGAAAATTCTTGGATCAGCGATGTTTCATTTAGCAGTTACGAAACCGAACCCAGCCATGTTTTTATTGAAACACTGGAGAACTGTGATCTTCTAATTTTTAACCCCCAAACCAAGGAGCTACTTTTTGAGCGGGCGCCAAAGTTTGAGAGAGCTTTCAGAATTTTGATGCAGCGCCATTTAGCCGTCACTCAAAATCGCCTTCTTCATAATATTACCTGCACGGCAGAAAAAAAATATGATCAATTTCTTCACACTTACCCCACTATACCACTACGTGTGCCGCAGCACTATATTGCGTCTTATTTGGGTATTTCTCCAGAATTTTTATCAAAAATCCGGGGCCGAAAACTTAAATCCTGACTTTTTACATAAATCTTGTTCTAGTTCAATGCACAGATTTCATTTATGATAGAAATTTGCTACGAACCCAAACACGCAAAACTATGGATAGGAAAGATTTTATCAAAAAAGGACTTTTAGGAACAGGAATGTTTGTTGCTTGGGCAGCAGTTGCCAATATCATGAAGAATGATATTGACGAAATAAAACCACTAGCCCCCGTAGGTTTTAATCATTTACCCTCCCTTGACACGCCACTAACAGGAAATAGTGTTTTACATAAGGCGGAATTAAGAGGCCATTCCAATCATGGATGGCTTGATACACATCAAACTTTTAGTTTTGCCTCTTATTACAATCCGAACAGAATGCATTTTGGTGTCCTCAGAATTCTCAATGATGATATTGTAGACGGTACTCTTCTTAACGAAAAGGACGGAATGGGAAACTGGGATCTCACTTCTCTAGAAATAATTTCTCAGTCAGATGCTTCTGAAATGCTTTTGATGGAGGTTCCAATGACTTTGTAAAATTACCTTATTATGCACATTCGACTATTAGTTTTACGAACAGCTAATCCTAAAAGACTGGCCGATTTTTATAACTTATTTGGATTGATATTTGAATATCATAAACATGGAAATTCGCCTTTTCATTATACCGCTTCGATGGGGCAGACGATTCTAGAGATCTATCCCTTGGCAAAGGATCAATTGGAACCTGATGCAAATTTGCGTTTAGGTTTTGAGGTTGTCAACTTTAGTGAAATTACTCACAAGTTAAAGGACCACGATGTACGTTTTATATCCGAACCCGCTATAACAGATTTCGGATTTATGGCAATTATCGCTGATCCTGACGGCAGAAAAATTGAGCTTTATGATCAACACACTGCCTTTTGAAATTCAGGTAAACTAAACTTCAGGCAATTTTCAGCATAGCAATATAGCAGCATTCATTATGTTCTACAGCTATAGTTTATTTGTCATAATATGTATAATAAAATCTGCCTTACGTTATTCTTTAGACAGAATGCAAAAAAAGAAAACCTGAAAAACCAATAATTGTTTTAATGCAAGAGCAGCGGGTTTTGGTTGATCATTTTCCAAAATGACCCTATTATGAAAAAGTTTGAAATAAAAAATACAAATGATGGCAAATGGATCGTTTTACACCATGAATTCCCAAAATTTACATGCATTTTTGAAGATAAAAAATTTAATTACAGCCTGAAAATTGTTGGGCTTTCTGACCCTGGAGGTAATCCTTCAGAAGTTAAGTTATTACAAAAAATGGAAAAGTGGCTAACAGAATACCATAAAGAGAAAATAAATGTATAAAACACAACTTAAACATAATTTCTTATTTCACCGTTTAATAAAATTTAAAACCAAATGATTAAAATCAAATTAAAACCACTAAAGTGGGCATTATCCATTTTTATTTTAGCAACTGCAGGCCTATACAGCCAAAATGTTTTAAAAAACAATCTAAGCAAGTTTAAAATTCATGGAAGTATTAAGGGAGATATTGCTGATAACTTTGCTTATTTATATTATAATAACGTAGAAGACAGTGTGAAAATTATCAATAATAATTTTGAATTTACAGGCGTACTTAATGATACAGTACGTGCTCAGATTTATATAAAATCTTCTGAGAATGCTCCTCAATTTTATTTGGAGAATAGTAATATTGACATTCAAATCAGTGTAAATAAGGTTAATAAAGATGGAAAATCTGTGCAAACCATGCATATTGACAGGATTAAAGGATCTCATTCTTCACAAATACAGGAAGAATATCTAAATTTTTATCAACTGAATGCAGGAAAAAAAGACTTTAAAAAGCTTCTATATTCGAAATTAACCGTCTTTTTAAAAAAGCATCGCAGTCATCCCTTTAGCGGAGCAATATTGGCTGAGTTGGCAATGGTAAATCCTATACTTAGCAAAAAGGAATTAAATACACTTTACTCCGTTTTAGATATTACCAAACAAACTGATCAAGACCTCAACTTTTTTAAAAAAGGAATTGACAGGTTAGGTACTTATGCCGTTGGAAAACCTTTCTTAGATTTTGAATTACCAGACCAAAATGGTTCTCTGGTTCATTTAAATAAATTTAAAGGAAAAATTATCCTTATTGATTTTTGGGCTTCATGGTGTGCACCCTGCAGAAAAAAAAGTCCTGAGCTTATTGCTTTAAAGCAACAATATTCGGGCACTAATTTTGAAATAATTGGAATTTCGAGAGATAAAAACAGTAAACAGTGGACTGCTGCGATAGAGAAAGATAAGTTAGATTGGATAAATCTACTAGATCAGGATCAAAAAATAGAAAACAGTATCGGAATAGAAAACATTCCTTACAATTATCTTATTGATGAAAAAGGTATTATTATAGGAATTAATCTTTCCCCAACAGAAATAAGTAAAATTTTATCTGCCAATACAAAAAAAACATAAAATTTCTATAATCTGAAACCTGTACACCTATAAAATTAAAAATAAAGGGGTCGTTAAAACCACCCCTTCATTTTTTTGATTACTTAATTATTTCCCTGTTTTTCTCAAAAGGAAATCTTAGATAAGTGCCC
>Ga0247738_10000275_pt1 | contig 20848 bp, 17 predicted proteins | sample UWRJL013104B2_FD_180936 | JGI IMG/M metagenome (GOLD analysis project Ga0247738, IMG submission 180936) | Plant litter microbial communities from Arlington Agricultural Research Station in Wisconsin, United States - UWRJ-L013-104B-2 | ecosystem: Environmental > Terrestrial > Plant litter >...
AAAGTTCAATAAAATCCTTTCAGATGCAGGAATTCTTCAGGATGCCAATTTCTTTTTTGAAGTGCGCAAGAGAATTTTTGCCAAATTAATTCCTGAGCAGCCAGAAAAAGATACTTTACAATTTATCTTAAATCAGGTATTTTTTGTCAATACAGATTTGCTCTGGATTGGTAAAATACCTCAGGTGCAAATCCTCCAGTTATTTTCTCTGCTAAAATTTCGTTCTATTTATGGAACTGGCGAAGAAAATTCATCTTTTAATGAATTGGTTTTTGCCATGGAAGTTATTACATACCGTATCTGCGGATCTGCGATGGAAACAGATGTAATCAGAATGGTGCCAGAATATGAAAATCTGGAAAGTCCGTTTATTGCCTTTCAGCGCGAATTATTGCTCATGAATGAGAAACTGTTAGCAGTGCCTGATAGCGTTATCTATGCCGAAGATCTAGACTATAAACAGTTGATTATCCTGCACAAACAATGCACAGATTATATCGAAACGGCTTTTAAAAACAGTAATAAATTTGGTATTTCGCTGCATGTCAATCAAAGCCTTTTACGTATTCGCCAGCAACTGGACCGTCTGAGATCTTTGTTGCCGCTTTTGATAAAGGGTAACGAAGAAGATGCCAACAGAAATACAATCTACCTCTCTTATAAACTGATTAAATACAATTGTAATAAAAACAATATTCAAAAATTAGTCAACGAGAGTACTCAACTATTATCTTACGAAATAACCCAACATACCGCCAATACCGGAGAACATTATATTACAAACAGTAGCAAGGAGTATTATAAAATGTTTTTCTCAGCAGCTGGTGGTGGTTTTATTGTAGGTATATTGTGTATTATCAAACTCTTATTAGGAAAAGTGCATGCCAGTGGCTTTGGCCATATGTTTTTGTACAGCATGAATTATTCTATAGGGTTTATCATCATTTATATTATGGGATTTACCCTGGCAACCAAACAACCGGCAATGACAGCTTCTGCTTTGGTAAGAGCTTTGCAGGAAGGTTTTAAACAGCATGTACAAGACAAAAAAGAGTATAAGTATAAAGAGTTTGCAATCTTTTTTGCCAGAGTATTCCGTTCGCAGTTTATAGCATTTGTAGGGAATGTTATTATTGCCTTTCCGGTTTCATTACTCGGAATTTGGGGTATAGATCAAATATTTCATCATAATATCGCCAAAGAAAAATGGCCAACTTTAATCAATGATCTGAATCCTATTTATTCGCCGGCAATTTTTCATGCCGCTATAGCCGGGGTTTTTCTGTTTTTATCCGGGATTATTGCGGGTAGTATTGCCAATCGCGATAAGCACAACCATATTTATTATCGTATTCAGGAACATCCGCTACTTAAAATGAGTTTAGGAAAAAGGTGGACGAAGAAATTAGCCACAGTCTATGAAAATAAATGGGCAGGAATTATTTCCAATTTTTGGTTTGGAGTTTTTATGGGAAGTACTGTTTTTATTGGAATTTTCTTTGGATTAAATATTGATATCAGACACATTACTTTTGCCAGCGGAAATTTCGCCATGGCTTTATATGGTGCCGATTTTTATGTAAGTCAACAAATGTTTTTCTGGTCCGTAATAGGTATTGGACTTATTGGTCTGGTCAATTTTATGGTTAGTTTTAGTTTATCACTCGGGCTTGCGTTTCGTTCCCGAAATATTCCACTTTCAGAGTTAAGAAAAGTAGCAAGAGCGATCTTTAGATATTTTAGAAGCAAGCCTTTGCATTTCTTTTTTCCGCCAAAGAATAGTGCTGTTTCAGAATAGTATTAATGTCATTTTGTTTTCTTTAAAATAAGACAATTCCTCTTTTGTTTTATAACGAGCAAGGTCCACACTAGTTTGTATTGCAGACCTTGCTTTTTATGTACTTAAAATCTTTTTCTAGTAATTATCAAAAGGGAATCTTTAGAAGAACTTCAGGAAACTATTTTTAAAATTTAAACCATTCATAATTAAGATGTATCTGGGTACTTTATAGTATTTTTGAGTATCTAAAAAATAAGTAATTAATAGTATGGCTGTTCCCATTAATAAAGATGAATTGCTGGAGGCAATAACCGCAAATTATGATAAACTTAAAAAGGAACTTTTAAGTATTCCTGTTGAGTTAACTGCAGTAAAAGAACTTGAAGGCCATAGCAAAGGAACTTTGATGAGTATCAATAATCTCATGGCTTATCTTGTAGGCTGGGGAGAATTGGTACTAAAATGGAATTATAAAAAGGCGAATAACGAAGCTGTCGATTTTCCGGAAACCGGCTATAAGTGGAATGAATTAGGAAAACTGGCTCAAAAATTTTACAAAGATTATGAAGACAATTCTTTTGAGGAACTTCTTGCAAAACTGGACCATACTGCAGTTTCAATTATAACATTTATTAAAAGTAAATCGAATCACGAACTTTACGAAATACCCTGGTACGAAAAATGGACATTAGGCAGAATGATTCAGTTTAATACTGCTTCGCCTTATACAAATGCCCGCGGACGAATACGTAAATGGAAGAAAGAAAGAGATGAAAAATTCCAATAAAAAAAAAAAATTCATCTTCTGTAATGGCAGAATAAATGATAAAACACTAGTTAGGTCTCTCGCTGCTTTCTATTCTTAGGCAATGTTCGGTTCCTAAATAGAGAGGATCTCCATGTTTTTCGGACCAAAAGCCATCCAGAACATCTTTGGTAATGCATCTGTAAACCGCAACTCCTTTGTAGGTTTTATTATCGTCGCCTTTATAGCTAAAATTAATAACCAGAATATTGTCTTTAAAGAAACCGTAGCCTTTTTGTTCCTGCACATTATTAATAAGCCATTTGGCCAAAATTCGGTTGTTTTGGTCTAGAGATAAACTCAAAACACCTTTATAGGTCAATCCGTTGTTCTCTTCCTGATTGCTTCCGGAAATGGAGTAACTGCCAATTAAATCTTGTATCGTCATTTAATAATTGTTATTTAAAGGGGCTTCTTTTAGGCGAATATAAGATATATTTTGCTACATTTTTTAGCTTTTAGAAATTAGAAAAGGAAGCATTTTCTTTTAATCGGCTCGTTGTTTTATAGGTTAGTAATGAAAATCAGAATAATAAAAAATTGATTTATGTACATACAGTTTGTATTTTTGCTCTTATGAATGATAATTTTATAAATGAATACTTTGGTATAGGAATACAAAATGGTAAAACGCCCGAAAATTTGGGTGTTCTTTGGCGATCGGCTCAAAACTTAGGAGCTACTTTTATATTTACCATTGGTAATCGATATGCCAAACAAGCCAGTGACACTCACGACGCTGTAAAATCAATTCCTTATTTTCATTATGATACTTTTGAAGCTTTTTACGAAAACTTACCCAAAGGAGCACGATTGGTTGGTGTTGAATTAGATGAAAAAGCTGCCGATTTAGAAACCTTCGAACATCCAAGACGTTGTGTTTATTTATTAGGAGCAGAGGATCATGGCTTATCGAGAAAAGTAATGGATAAATGCCATCATTTAGTAAAATTCAAATCAGAAAAAAGTTTAAATGTAGCCGTAGCAGGAACTATTATTATGTACGATAGAAACTTGTCGAAACCGCGATCTTAAATCTTTACGCTGTAATTTACTTATAACTCAAATCCATTTTACTTTATCCGGAAGAAGAGTAATGATATCACAATCAGTAAATTAAACAGAACTATCAAAAAGCTCATAATATTCCAAAATTAATTGGCAACGATATATCGTTGGTAGTCAATTTCTGAATATTTTAAGTTTAAATACATAATTATCAATACCTTCGTAGAGCCAGTTTAATCCTTAACAAAATGCTCTCTAACCAACACAGAATAATTCTGTCTCTCCTTGTATGGTTTACATTTGGAGAAGTAAATGCATTGACTTTTTTTACACACAAAAACCAAGTTGAAACAGCCGAAAAAAGTCTGCTGGATCTGGAAAACGATTTTAATCAAGAGCCTCCTTACACAGAACAACAGGTAAGAAGAGCAGAAAGATCGTTGGACAGATTACAAGGGAATATCGATAAAATCAAAATTTTACTGAAAGTAAGTGATTGGTACGAAGCTTCGTACAACAATCCTAAAACATTAGAAAAAGCATTTCAATATGCTGAAGAAGCCCTTCGTATAAGTCAGATCCTTCATTCTAATGTTTATTCGGGTAAATGTTATCTCCAACTTTCTATGGTGCAAGAGTTGAGAAATAACAATTTTATGATAGAAGTCAACGCCAGAAAAGCAATAGAAGTATTAACTAAAACAAATCAAATAAATGATTTAGCAGAAGCTTGGGTAATGGTCTGGTCCGCTAAAATGCGTACCAATGCCCCAATAAAAGAACGATTAGTTCCAATTTTTAAAGCCGCGTCTCTATTTGAAAAGTGCAGAAATAATAAAAGAAGCGGTGACTGCTATCGGGAAATCAGCGAATTGTATTTTTCAATCTCAGATTTCCATAATTCTCGAAATTCGCTAAAAAAAGCGATGTTTTTCTATAAAGCAGCCAATCTTCAGGAAAATGATATTTATCCTATTTCATCGAGACTAAATATTATTTATGAAACAGAAAAGAAAAGCATGGATATTATAAAGCTTAAAAATAAAACCTTGTTGCAGCAAAGCAAACTTAAAAACGAGGTGTTTTTACGTAACTCCATGGTCATTTTTGTTTTCCTTTTACTCATCATCCTTGGCTTACTTTATAAAAGTTTTATGTTTAAGAAAAAAACAAATAAAGTGCTGGAAACACAACAAAATGAAATCAATAAAAAAAATACTGCACTGCAAAAGCTTGTTGTCGAAAAAGAATGGTTGCTCAGAGAAATTCATCACAGAATAAAAAATAACCTTCATATGGTTGTTGGGCTTTTGGCAAGTCAAACAGAATTTTTAAAAAATGAAGAAGCAGTTCAGGCCATCAATGACAGTCAGAACAGGATTCAGGCAATGTCTTTAATACATCAAAAATTATATCAGTCAGAGAGTTTATCTATAATTGATATGCCATCTTACATCTTCGAATTAACGGAATATTTGAAAGATTCATTTGAAATCAGAAATACAATCCGAATTATTTTAGACATAGACAGTTTTAATCTGCCTTTGTCACATTCAATTCCAATTGGACTGATTTTTAACGAAGCAGTTACAAATGCTATTAAATATGCTTTTCCAAATCATAAAGACGGCGTTATTACTATTTCGCTTAAAGCAGTCGAAAATAATAAGTATGTATTAATTATTCGCGATAATGGAATTGGGCTTCCACCTGATTTTGACCCTTACAACAACCCTTCATTAGGAATAAAATTAATGCATGGACTTTCTGCCGACATCGATGGGAAGTTTTTAATTACAAATTCAAACGGAACCAAAATAACTTTGGAATTCATTTTCAATGAAAATAATTCTTATTAATGTAATTGTAAAATGGCAAAACCACTAAAAATACTTATCGTTGAAGATCAGTTTGTTGAGGCAAATCATTTACGGCTTATGCTGAAAAAAGCCGGACATTCTGTTATTGGAATGGCAAGATCAGTAATTGATGCCAAATATTATATAGCACAGGAAAAACCGGAATTGGTACTATTGGATATCTTTCTTTCGGGAAAACAAACTGGTATTGATCTTGCTGAAATACTTAAGCAGGATGATATCCCTTTTATTTATCTCTCTGCTAATTCGAACGAAGAAGTGCTGAACAAAGCGAAACTGACGGATCCGTACGGTTTTTTGGTAAAACCTTTTAGGGAAAAAGATTTATTGATAACAATTGAAATTGCCGAATATCATCAGCAGCACGGAATTGAATCTTCTATAAGAAAAGAGCTTTTGTTTCAGAAACAATTAAAAAGTATAGTAACGAAAAGCGGTACCTGGGACGAAAGGGTACTGAACATTATTAGTGCCTTACAGTCTCTGATTTCTTTTGATCTGGTAATGGCAGTTTTTCATATGGAAAATAAATTATCCAACAGAGTTTTGGGCTACGCAAGGACAGGATTACATGAATACCAACGGATTGGAATTGAAGAGTTGCAAAATATTACTGCTTTAAAAGAGTCTGAAATTACTGAATTGCGCAACAAAAGCAAGGTTGAGACTGTAACCACATTCTATAATGGCGATGATTTTGTAAAAATTTGCAATAAGACCCCTATCAAAAAGTTGATAGCAAGTTCAATGAATATGAATTCGAATCTGATGCTGCCTGTTCCTTTGTCAATCAGTGAAAATGGCGGATTATATTTATCTTTTTTCAGCAGAAAGGCAGACAATTACAATAAAAACCATCTAACGCTATGCGAAAGGCTTCAGGAGCCGTTAATTTTTGCAATTGAAAATTTAATCATTCACGATAAGAAATTATACGATAAAAATACCTCTTCTGAAAAGCCTGTTGCAAGTAAGAATATAAAAAATCCGGGCTTTGAAGCAATTGTTGGGAAAAGTCCGGTGCTGCTCAAAATATTTGATCATATTTTGCAGGTAGCTCCAGCTGATACAACAGTTTTGATTACCGGAGAAAGCGGTACAGGAAAAGAAAGTATTGCTCATAGTATTATGGAACTTTCGAATAGAAAAAATCAGCCTTTTGTAAAAATTAACTGTTCTGCACTGCCTCCAAGTCTTATAGAATCAGAGTTATTTGGACATGAAAAAGGATCTTTTACCGGTGCTGCAGAAAGACGAATTGGCAAGTTTGAACAAGCAGATAAAGGTACTTTGTTTTTGGACGAAATTGGTGATATGCCGCTGGAAATGCAGGCCAAACTACTGAGAGCGATTCAGGAAAAAGAGATTGAACGTGTAGGAGGAAATGTTTCAATAAAAGTAAATGTCAGGATTATTGCAGCTACCAATTGCAATCTTGAAAAAGAGGTTGCTGATGGTCGGTTCAGACTTGATTTATATTACAGATTAAATGTATTTCCAATTCAGCTGCCGCCTTTACGGGAACGTAAAGAAGATATAGGTCTTCTTGCCCGTCATTTTATTACTGTTTGTAGCGCTAAAACGGGAAAAAATGTGACTGAAATAGCAGAAAGCGCTTTAAAAAGTCTTTTATCGTACCAATGGCCTGGTAATATCCGTGAATTGGAAAATCTTATTGAGAGAAGTGTTCTTTTGGCAAAAACAGACACTATTGAGCATATCCCGCTTCCTGCTTTTGAAGAAGTAAGAATAAATAACAAGTCAAATGACTGGTACTTTAAAACGATTCAGGAAAATGAAAGAGAACATATTATCAATGTTCTGGAAAAATGCAACGGAAGAATCAGAGGAACAGGGGGAGCATCAGAAATATTAGGACTTCCACCAACTACGCTGGCTTCCAGAATGCAGAAATTGGGAATCAAGAGAAGCCACTTTTGAGTTGAGAAGTTAGGAGTTGTGGGTTATGAGTTATGAGTTTCAAGTAAAACGAAAAATGTAGCTTTTAAATTTTAAATACTGTTGTTTGAATTTTATATTGGCTTTAGCTTTTACATTTCACATTTACTCACAACCCACAACTCCTAACTCATAACTTCTCAGAAGAACGATATTAAGTCGCTCTATTTTCGTTATACGACGAAATACAGTTGTTTTAAATTTTAATTACAAAATACAAACACCTGATAATTAATCAGTTAATAAAAAGGATCGGTTTTAGTTTATACTTTGGCATAACACTAAACTAGGTAATTATGCTAACTGAAAACCCTACTACAATACTTTTTATTACAGGTGCATTTGTAAGCAATAAATGCTGGGAGGAATGGCAAACTTTTTTTGAAGGGAAAGGCTTTAAAACTTTGGCTTCGGCGTGGCCTTACAAAGATGCTCCCGTAGATGTTTTACGTTCCCGCCATCCAGATCCACAGATTGCCGGTCTGCGACTAACTCAGCTAATTGATCATTTTGAGAACATAGCTAAGAATCTTCCAGAAAAGCCAATCATAATAGGACATTCTATTGGTGGACTTATTGCTCAGATACTTTTACAGCGCAATTTGGCTTTGGCAGCAATTGCCATACATTCGGTTCCTCCTCAGGGAATTATGACTTTTAAATTTTCATTTTTAAAAGCAGGCTGGGGTCCGCTTGGTTTTTTTACTTCCACAAAAAAAACTTTTTTAATGAATTTTAGCCAGTGGCAATATTCATTTACGAACGGAATGCCCGAAGAATGGCAGGAAAAAGCCTATTGCGATTATGTTATTCCAGAATCTAAGTTAATCGTTCGCGACACGATCACTTCAGCAGCAAAAGTAGATTTTCATGCTCCTCACAATCCATTATTACTAATTGCAGGATCAACAGATCACACGATTCCCGAGTCGCTCAATTATTCGAACTACAAAAAATATACGCACAAAAATTCTATTACCGATTTCAAGATTTTTCCCGAAAGAAATCACTTTGTTTTAAATCAGCCCGGCTGGCAGGAAATCGCAGTTTATATACAAGAATGGATCGCAAAACTGCCGGCATAAAATTAAAAAGAACCCGTTGGGTGTAATTAATTTTAACACATAGAAACATAGATTGTAGAACTCAAAAAAGGCGTTTCACTTGCATTAAAAAACATAGCTATGTGTGAGAAACAAGTTTCTTTTGATTTACTTTTTTCAAAATCATAAAATCTATGTTTCTATGTGTTTAATTAAATTTTTGTGCATTTACACCCATTAACCGATTATTTAGTAACCAATTAAAATCTTAATTATGAAAACGAATTTATTAAACATCACCTTTTTAAACTTTAAAAGTAAAACAGTCCAACTTTTAACCTTTTTACTTTTACTACTGGTTTTAATCTCCTGTAATAAAAAAGCAGAAGAAACTGCTGTAACAGCAGCAACACCTGTTGCAGCTTCAGAAACACCTCAAGTAGCACCTGCAAATCCGCCGGCCAATTTCAAACATGAGTATGCAGAAGTAAACGGAGTAAAAATTCATTACGTTATTGGGGGTAAAGGAGATCCTCTTGTTTTGGTTCATGGTTTTGGGCAAAACTGGTACATGTGGAACCGTTTACTGCCTGAACTTTCAAAACATTTTACTGTTATCGCTCCTGATTTAAGAGGTGTGGGCGAATCTGATAAACCAGAAGGTGGTTATGACAAAAAAAATATGGCGAAAGATATTCATGAACTGGTAAAAAAATTAGGATACAATAATATCAATCTGGCAGGACATGATATCGGACTTATGGTAGCGTATGCATATGCCGCGCAATACGGCAGTGAAGTGAAGAAAGTAGCTTTGATGGATGCGCTTCTTCCAGGTATTGAACCGGTTTGGTCTAAAGTTTCGGCTTCTGCATGGTGGTTTGGATTTTTTGCATGGCCGGCTTCAGGAGATATTGTTAAAGGAAAAGAGAAAGAGTTTTTGACGAATTTCTGGCCAATGGTTGGACACGTAAAAGATCCTTTTACTGCAGAAGAAACAGCAGAATTCGTGAGAGCGTATGCGGTAAAAGATGGTGCAAAATCTACTTTTAAATGGTTTGGAGCATTTCCGCAAGACGGAAAAGACAATCTGGTTTTAGCAAAAACAAAACTAAAAATGCCTTTACTTGCTATGGGCGGAGAATATTTTGCTGCAGCTTTCTTAAAAGACCATTCAAAATTGGTTGCCGAAAATGTAACTGAATCTAAAATTGCAGGTTCAGGACATTGGCTGGTTCAGGAAAATACAGCCCAAGTTCAAAAAGATTTACTGGCTTTTTTCCTTGCTAAATAAAACAAATAAATAATTGGATATGACTATTTGTGATTAATACGAATTGATAAAATTAATTAGCCACAGATTAAAAAATTAGCACAGGTTTCCTGAACAGACAAATAAATCTGTGCTAATCTGTGCAATCTGTGGCAAAAAAAAGATTGCAAATTAGCATACAATTAAATCAAACACGATGAAACAAATATTTTTAATACTATTATTTTTCTTTGGTCTGTTCGTTCAGTCTCAGGAAAAAGCAGACCTGATTCTTTATAACGGAAAAATTGCCACGATGCAAAAAGCAGGCGAATTTGTTCAGGCACTGGCCATCAAAAACGGAATTATTCTGGCAACGGGAACTTCAAAAAGTATTTTAGAAAGTTATAAAACCAAGGCGACTCAAATTATTGATGCTAAAGGGAAAACGGTAATTCCGGGATTAAATGACAGCCATATTCATGTGATTCGTGAAGGACTTAATTACAACTCAGAATTGCGTTGGGATGGGGTAAAAACGTTAAAAAGAGCAATGGAAATGCTGAAAGAACAAGCAGCCAGAACTCCGCCGGGCGTTTGGATCAAAGTGATTGGAGGCTGGAACGAATATGGATTTGAAGAAAAAAGACAGCCTACAATTGAAGAAATAAATGCTGCAGTTCCAGATAAACCTGTTTTTATAACCTATTTATATGGCAAAGCTTTTTTAAACAAAAAAGGAATTGAAGTTTTAGGTTATACCAAAGACACGCATTATGAAGGAAGCGTTTTAGAACAAGACAAAAACGGAAACTTAACCGGATTAATGTTTGCCAAAGAAACACCAAAAGCTATTTATACCACTTTGGGATTAACCACAAAATTAACTCCCGAAGAAAGAATAAACAGTTCGCTTCAGTTTAATCGTGAACTAAATCGTTTTGGATTGACCTCTGTAATTGATGCTGCGGGAGGATCACAAAATTTCCCGTCAGATTATGCAACTTCGATGGATTTGGCGAAACAAGGAAAACTGAATCTTAGAATCTCTTATTATCTGTTTGCACAGCAAAAAGGAAAGGAACTTCAGGATTATGAAAAATGGGTTGCCGAAACGGTTATCAATAAAAATGATAATCTTTTAACAGCCAATGGTTATACCGAAGAAGGTGCCGGAGAAAACATTGTGGCTTCGGCGGCTGATTTTGAAAATTTTCTGGAACCCAGAATTGTCCTTTCGGATGAAATGGAAAAAGATTTGGAACCTATAATTCGTTTGCTTGTTAAAAACAGATGGCCGTTTCGATTACACGCTACTTACGGTGAATCGATTGACAGAATGCTGAATGTTTTTGAAAAAGTAAATAAAGAAATTCCGTTTAACGGTTTGCGCTGGTTTTTTGATCATGCCGAAACGATTACGCCTCAGGAATTAGAAAGGGTAAAAGCACTTAATGGCGGAATTGCAGTCCAATTTAGAATGTATTTTCAAGGAGAATTGTACGAGAAAATGTATGGTGCTCCAAAATCGCAGCTTCCTCCCATTAAAAAAATGCTCGAAATGGGGATTCCGGTAGGAATGGGAACAGATGCTACGCGTATTTCGACCTACAATCCCTGGATGGCGCTGCATTGGCTTATTACAGGAAAAACATTAGGCGGTATGCAGTTCTGGCCAAAAGACCAGGTTTTGGATAAGTTTACCGCATTGCAATTGTATTCTTCAGGAAGCGCCTGGTTTTCGGGAGAAGAAAAAGAAAAAGGAAAACTGATAAAAGGAATGTATGCTGATATGTCGATTTTATCAGAGGATTATTTTACAGTTTCAGCCAATAAAGTTCGAAACATAGAATCAGATTTGACCATCGTAAACGGGAAAGTAGTGTACGGTGCTAGAGATTTTAAAGCACTTGATCCTGAAATTGCCCCGGTAATTCCGGATTGGTCGCCAGTGAAATATTTTGGCGGATACACTAAAAAACTTTAATCATAAATAAAATCCATTCGATGTAATTCGTAAAAAATATTTAACACATAGAAACATAGATTTTTTTTTAAAATTAAAAATGGAGAACTAAAAATTAAAAATATTTAGAATTCGCATAATTATGTTTGTTTAAATAAGTGTAACGCCTTTTTTAAGGTTGCAAAATCTATATTTCGATGTATTTAAATAATAGCCACAGAGTAAAGGATTAAATAGATTAAAAAAATCTGCAAAATCTGCGTGAAAAAACCAACACATAGATTTTAAATCAACATTATTTATGCGTTTAACCAATTATACCCAAAGCATTTAATCAAACAAAATCTATAAAATTCAGATCATGAAAATTCAAAAAATAATTTCGGGATTGACAATTATTCTGTTGTGTTTGTTAGCTAATACAGAAGCTTATGCACAATTTCCAATGCCCGATCACGTACCTATTTGGGACGCCAACAAAGTAACTTTAAAAATACATAAAATTTCAGAAAATGTATATGCAGTTTCCCCAAGCACAGCCGAAACTGAAACTACAAAAGGAATTGCACAGGCCACTTCGGCAGGATTTATTGTAGGCGATAAAGGAGTTTTACTTATTGAAACCATGCTTAGCAAAGGATTGTATGATCAGCTTTATAAACTGATACGATCTGTAACACCAAAACCTATTGTTTATGCCATAAATACCAGTGATCACGGTGATCATTGTTTTGGGAATTATTTATTGCCAAAAGAAACTATTGTGATTCAGAACGAATTCTGTAAAGAGAATCTGGCTAAGAATTACGACAATATCAAACAATTTATGATTATGCTTTTTGGTAAAGGAAGAGGAATTGAAGAAAGCGTTTACCGTCCTGCCGACATTACAATTGCCATTAACCAAACCCTGAAAATTGATATGGGAAAAGGTAATATTGTGGAGGTAATTAATGTTGGAACTGCCCAATCTCCGGCCGATCTTTTTGTATATCTCAAATCGGCTTCGGGAAATGTATTGTGGGCAGGAAATCCTTTTATTGCCGAAAGTCCCACGATTCCGTGGTTGTTTGACGGGTATTTTCTCGAACCGGTTCAAAACCTGAATAAAATTTACAATATGATTTCAGATAAAGATATTGTAGTTCCCGGACACGGACGTATTACCAACAAAGCAGGAATTAAATATACAATTGATTACGTAACCGCTTTACAGACTAATGTTGAAAATGCCGTTAAAAAAGGACTCACTTTAGACGAAACAAAAGCAACTGTAACCATGAAGGAATTTGATAAAGGATATGAACTTTTTAATTGGCTTCATTTCAATTTTAATGTTCCAAATGCTTATAAAGATATTAAGCAAAATGGGGAGAAATAATTAAAAATTGAGAATTAAAAATTAAAAATTGAATCATGAAAAACAAGATCCAATTACTGGTTTTATTGCTTTCGTTTTCTGGTTTTGCACAAGACTTTCCCAGCTTTAAATCACTGCGATTTGATGAAGATTACAGTTTTCTTAAAAACGATACCGTAACTAATAATTGGTATAAAAAAGTGAAATTCCTGCCAATTTCTGCTTCAAAAGAGACGTATATCAGTTTTGGGGGCGATTTACGATTTCAGTACTTCTATGCCAAAAATGAAAATTGGGGAGATGGTCCACAGGATAACGATGGTTATGTTTTAGGAAGATATTTATTTCACGCCGATTTTCATGCCGGAAAGTTTTTCAGAACTTTTGTTCAGACACAAAGTAGTACGGCTGATGGTAGAATTGATCCGAATCCGGTGGAACAAAACCCCCTTGAAGTACATCAGGTTTTTGCCGATTTTAATATTATATATGAAGGCAGTAAAAAACTTATTTTAAGAGTAGGAAGGCAGGAACTCACTTACGGATCACAGCGATTGGTAGCCGTTAGGGAAGGTCCTAACAACAGACAATCTTTTGATGGAATTAAAGCAATTTTATCCAGACAAAATTTTACAACAGATTTGTTTTACACACATTATGTTGTGGCGCACGATGGTATTTTTGACGATGCATCAAATAAAGACAGGCAATTATGGGGAAGTTATTTTGTATTTAATAAAATACCATTTGTTAAAAATATTGATGTTTATTATTTAGGTTATGAAAGAGCCAATGCCGCGTTTAATGACGCATCTGGCAAAGAAAACCGACAATCTGTAGGAACACGAATTTGGGGTAAAACCGAAAATTGGCGTTATGATGGTGAAGCCGTCTATCAGTTTGGTAATGTTGCCGATAAAAACATCAATGCCTGGACAGCTTCTATCAATGCGGGATATCGTTTTAATACTATAAAATTTCGCCCTGAAATTGGTTTTAAAACCGAAGTAATCAGTGGGGATAAAAGGGCTGGAGATAACAGTCTGCAAACCTTTAATCCGCTTTTTCCGAGAGGTGCTTATTTTGGATTGGCATCTGTAATTGGCCCTTCGAATTTAATAGATTTTCATCCTTCATTGAGTTTTGAAATTTTACAAAATGTTGATTGGGTTATTGATTATGATATGTTTTGGAGATACAGCAGCAACGATGGTATTTATGCACCAAATACAACTTTGATTTATCCCGGAGACACAACAACAGAAAAGAAAATCGGAAATCAGCTTGAAAGCGAAATCATCTGGGAACCTAATCAATATTTGTATTTCAGACTCGAAGCGACCTGGTTTCAGGCCAAAGACTATATCAAAGCATCCGGAACGGGTAAAAACATATTCTTTACCGGCATTACAATGCAGCTTCATTTTTAAACTTAAAATAGAGCTACATCAAAATACTTTTAAAAAATAATATTATGAAAAAAGCCGTCTTTAAATCAAAAATAAAAACGATACAATTAATAACAGTAATACTGCTAATTAGTTTTTCAGCACAAGCGCAAGTGTATACTGACGAGGAAATCAAAACAAAAGAAACTGCAGAGAAGTTCTTTGGATATATTGGAGCGAAAGATCCTGAAAAAATTGCTTCTATGGTTTCAGAAAAAGTCGACTGGTATATTTTCGAATCGAAATATATGCCGTGGACGGGACATCGCTCTAAGCGTGAAGAAATTTCAGTATTATTCAAAACCCTCTTTAGTTATTTTGTTGATGGAAGTGAAAAACTCGAGGCACAATCTTTTTTATTAAGAGGAAATGAGGTCGCTGTTTTTGGTTTTGTAGAAAGAACGGTGAAAAAAAACGGAAAACATTTTAAAATGCCGCTTGCCATTCATATCACAGTAGAAAATAATCTCATCAGCAAATTTTCATTGTATGAAGAAACGTTGATTATTGAAAAGTACTTAAATAAAATAAACATATGAAAGATAGAAGAACATTTATTAAACAAGCTAGTCTTGCCGGCCTTGCAGGTTTGGTACCAATTAGCACATTTTCAGCAAGCGATATCAAAACAGACCAATTAACCCATACTGAAAATTCTGCGACCAAATGGGCCGACGGATCTCGTTTGGTAGTATCAGTTTCCATGCAGTTCGAAGCGGGTGGTCAGCCTGTAAATGCTGAGAGTCCGTTTCCGCAAAATATGCAGAAAGGATTTGTAGATCTTCCTGGTGAAACCTGGTATCAATACGGATACAAAGAAGGAATTCCAAGAATGCTGGACAATTGGGATAAACTTGGAATCAAAGTTACCTCACATATGGTGGGATCGGCAGTATTGAAAAATCCGGAACTGGCAAAGGAAATTGTTCAAAGAGGACACGAAGCTGCCGCTCATGGTATGGATTGGGCGACAGAATATTCTATGCCGTATGAAACAGAAAAAAAGTTCATTAAAGATGGGGCGGATGCTATTAAAAAAGTAACTGGTTTTGAACCTGTGGGGTATAATGCAAATTGGTTAAGACGCGGTCCAAATACATTAGAAATTCTGCAGGAACTGGGTTTTAAATATCATATAGACGACTTAAGCCGTGACGAGCCGTTTTTATTAAAAGTAAAAGGAAAAGATTTTACAGTGGTTCCATACACGATTCGCTGTAACGATATTGTATTGATAGAAGGGAAAAATTTTAGTGCAGATCAGTTTGCGCGTCAGGTGATTATGGAATTTGACCAGCTTTATAAAGAATCTGAAAAAAAGCGCAGGCAAATGTCAATAAGTTTTCATGATCGAATAGGAGGGACACCACAAATGGTTGCTGCCACGACAGAAATCATTAATCATATTCAAAAACATAAAGGAGTTAGTTTTAAACGAAAAGATGAGATTGCCCGAATGGCTTATGAAGATAAGAGTATTATACGGGAATAATGATGAATAAACACTTCAATATAAACTTTAAAATAAACAGATTATGAAAAATGAAAATAAAACCTGGTTTATTACAGGAACTTCTCAAGGAATCGGCCTTGTTTTAGTGAAACAGTTATTGGCACAAGGATTTAATGTTGTGGCTACTGCCCGAAATAAAGAAACGCTTAAAACTGCAGTGGGTAGCTCATCAGATCAGTTCTTGCCTTTGCAGGTCAATTTAATAAGTGAAGAAAATGTAAAACAAGCTGTTGACTCAACTATAGAAAAATTTGGCTCTATTGATTATTTAGTAAATAATGCCGGTTATGGTTTGATTGGAGGAATAGAAGAAAGCTCTGATGCCGAAGTCCGTGCCAATTTTGATGTAAATGTATTTGGTTTATTAAATGTGACCAGAGCTATTTTGCCTCATATGAGAGGTGCCGGATTTGGTCACATTATCAATCTTTCGTCTGTTTTTGGATTAATAGCAGGAGCAGGCTGGGGAATTTACTGTGGAACCAAATTTGCTGTTGAAGGCATTTCTGAAGCACTTTCACAAGAAGTAAAACCTTTCGGAATTAATGTTACACTTATCGAACCTGGTTATGTACGCACTAATTTTTTAAATAGTTCATCATTAATTGCTTCTAAAAACCCTATTGCAGATTATACAAGTATTCGTGAAGGTGTAAATGCACATCAAAATGATATTCCGGGTAAACAGTTGGGAGACCCGGAGAAAGTAGCAGATTTGATTATAAAAGTTACCCAAAATCCGGAGCCGCCACTTCGTTTACTAACAGGATCAGATGCTTATGGTTTCGCGAATTATAAGATTGATTCGCTAAAAACCGAAATTGAAGCAAATAAAGAACTTACTTTTTCAACAGACTTCGCATCATAATTCATTTCTTACTTCAAAACACCAATTTCAAAATAGCATTGAAATTGGTGTTTTATGCTTTGAGACAAAAGAAAACCATTTCCTACTTATAGTAAAAAACTAATGAAATTGTTTCTGCCAAAGAGTAAGTAGCAGTTTAAATAATTTAAAAGTACGCCTCCAAATTAAACAACCTCTGATTTTAAAGGCTTTTCTAATATTAGAAAAGCTCATTTAAATTTTAACTTCATATAAACCACTTGTCAAGGTTTAATATTCATCTCTTCTGATATAAAAAAAGCTGATCTACTGGGAATTGTGTAACATCCTGCTGAAATTTAATACTTCTTAAACTCATCTCATTTGTACCTTTAGTAGTATTTAAAAAACTATTATATAAATCAAATAATATAAGTTATGGCAGAAATTAAAATTGAAAAAAGAAAGGCAATATGGCCATGGATTGTAGCAGTCCTGTTGATTGCAGCACTTGTATATTATGTCTTTTTGAGAGATAATACGACGACAAGTGAAAACGGTGTACAAATTGAAAATACTACAAGTACAGACAATACGACAAATTAGCCAGTAAGACTATCGGAAGATGATTGATAATACTAAAAAAATAATTATGGAAAATAAAGATAGAAATTTATATAAGTTAGACGAACTTTCTGATTATAAGATTGCTTCAAACTATTCTGATGTACGAGGATGGAAAATAGTAGATAGTGACAACCGTACTATAGGCACAATTGATAATCTTTGGGTTAATAAAGATATGAAGCGTGTTGTATATCTGGACGTGAAGGCAGATAAAACATTAATTGAAGATGGCCGTAATGAAGTTCATGAGGCTATAGCGAAAGATAACGGTCAGGAGTTTATCTATAAAGACGGAGACAGCCATGTTATAATTCCTATTGGATCGGTCAGTATTAATAAAGATACGAAAACTGTTATGGCTAACAGTATAGGATATGATACCTTTAGAAAAACAAGCAGATATAATACTCAGCACAATTTTGACAGGGAGTATGAAAGAAGAGTAATGAAGTCTTATTATCCTGAAAATGATCCTGACTCTGTGTATTATAGTGATGATGACTCTTTTTACGAACGCAGGGAATTTGACAACAAATAGTACCGATATTTTATTAAAGTAAAATGATTAAAAAGATCAAACGTTTAACAATGTTTGATCTTTTTTCTGGATTATAGTTTTGATTTAATCATCGGGAAGCAAGAGTATAAAAATTGCCAAAACAAAACTACGAGTTTCGACAAACTAAATTTTTGGATTATGAAAAAACAATTGATAACAATAATAACATATGGCCTTATTTTAAACGGCCTTCTGTCTTCCTGTAAAAAACAGGACGGCTATAGTGATGAAGTTACTACCACTCAACAAACACAAACATCTGATAGTACCCAAACCGCAACAGATTCTTCGACTACAAATAACAGCGCAACACCAGGTAATGGTTCTGCCGGAGATGTAGGAGCTCCAAATACCGGAGCAGAAAGTACAAATGCAGCAAGTCAGGGAACAAGCGGTGATGCTAATGAAGTAAAAGGAACCGGCACAGGAACGGGACCAGGGCCCAGCGTTAAAGATGGTGCTGCCTATTCAGGTCCTTCAGACCCGCAAAACGAAAAAATAAAAACTGCAAAAAGCAAAGCGGCTCCAAAAAAAGATAAATAACTCAGGAAATTTATAAATAGTAGAAAGCAATGTTGCGTTATTTGGGACGTCACTGTCCTGAATTATAATTATTTTTTATTTTAATCAATATCAGATCTTTATAGTTAATTTTTGTAAATTGACATTGGTTTTATTTTAATTAAAACATTCTTTTTTTTACTCATAAAAACCCTGTTATAAATAATATTATATGGAAAATTCAAAAGCATCAATAACTGCGATAAACAGTTTATTTACAGATGAAAGCCTTATTCCCGATGAATATAAGATTTCAGAAATTCACCAGCGCGAATACCTTTTAAACGGTCAGTTAGTACCCTGGAACGGCGACATTACCGAAGTTTTTTCTCCTGTTTTTGTCGGGTCGGGGGAAGGTCTTTCACGTAAACTCGTTGGAACAATTCCTCATACAACTGTCAAAGAAGCAATAGAATCTCTTGACGCGGCAGTTGCAGCGTATGATAACGGGCAAGGTGTCTGGCCTACAATGAGTGTGGAGGATCGTATTGCCTGCATGCAGAAATTTGTATATCTGATGATCCAGCAGCGCGAGCCTGTCATTAAACTCCTGATGTGGGAAATTGGCAAAAGCCTTGGAGATTCTACCAAGGAGTTTGACCGGACTGTCGAATACATAAATGCGACAATCGATGCTTTAAAAGACCTCGACAGGCAATCCTCAAGGTTTGAAGAATCAGAAGGAATTCTGGCTCAAGTGAGAAGGTCTTCTCTGGGAGTAGTTCTTAGTATGGGACCTTTTAATTACCCTCTTAATGAAATATTTACGACCCTGATTCCGGCATTAATTATGGGGAATACTATTTTGTTTAAATTACCCAAACACGGTGTGCTGGCACATTATCCTCTACTCAATGCCTTTAAAGAGGCATTTCCTCCTGGAGCTGTAAATACCTTATACGGGCGCGGAGCAGAAATTATCTCTCCTTTGATGGAAAGCGGAAAGGTGAATGTATTGGCGTTTATTGGCTCGAGTAAAGTCGCCAATAGCCTGAAGAAACTACATCCGAAAGCCAACAGACTGCGATCTATTTTAAGTCTTGATGCCAAAAATGCGGCGATAGTTACCAAACATGCCAATTTGGATGTAGCGGTTAATGAATGTCTGCTTGGTGCTTTATCGTTTAACGGGCAGCGCTGTACTGCGCTCAAATTAATTTTTGTGCAAAGAGAAGTTGCCGAGGAATTTGTTGCAAAATTAAGTGATGCCGTAGCAGCTTTAAAACCGGGGCTTCCGTGGGATAAGGATGTAAAAATAACCCCACTTCCAGAAGTGGATAAACCGGCATACCTTAAAGAATGTCTTGAAGATGCTTTGGCCAATGGCGCTAAAATTATCAATGAAAATGGCGGCCACACCAACAATTCGTTTGTTTTTCCTGCCGTTGTGTATCCGGTAAATGATAAAATGAAACTTTATCACGAAGAGCAGTTTGGTCCTATTGTACCTGTAGTACCTTTTGATTCTATTGAGGAGCCTATAACGTATCAGATCAATGCCTCACACGGAATGCAGGTCAGTATTTTTAGTGAAGATCCAGAGGAAGTGGCAAGTCTTATTGATCCATTTGTGAACCTGGTAAGCCGTGTCAATATTAATTGCCAGTCGCAGCGCGGTCCGGATGTTTTCCCTTTTACAGGAAGAAAAGACAGTGCCGAAGGAACTTTGTCTATATCAGATGCATTACGTTCTTTTTCCATTCGTTCGCTTGTGGCTACCAAGGCTACCGATGCAAATAAAACTTTATTTAATTCGATTGTAAGAGACCACGATTCCAATTTTCTAAGTACAGATTATATTTTTTAAGACTTTGAAAATGTATAAAAAAAGACAGCTAGATGCTGTCTTTTTTCTTAAGATTAAGTATTTAAAACTTAGCCGTTGATTTTACCCTTATGAAACTGATTTAATCTATCCTGTTAATATGTTTTTTATCCTGAATTTAATCAAGAGGTTCTTTAGTGTCAATTTCGATACTTGGTGGCATAAGTTTGTACATCACAGGGGTTACAATTCTCGATAGAATGGTCGAGCTTATCAGTCCGCCGATAAGAACAATAGCCAATGGTGCAATTAAAGGATTAGAATTCAATGCAAGTGGAATAAGACCGCAGATAGCCGTTACGGAAGTCAGCACCACAGGTAAAAACCGGGTTTCTCCGGCAATTGCAATTGCCTCATCTATGGAGTATCCTTCTTGTCTGAGCTGATTGGTAAAATCTACCAAAAGAAGCGAGTTTTTAACCTGAATGCCCGACAA
>Ga0247738_10000276_pt1 | contig 20763 bp, 13 predicted proteins | sample UWRJL013104B2_FD_180936 | JGI IMG/M metagenome (GOLD analysis project Ga0247738, IMG submission 180936) | Plant litter microbial communities from Arlington Agricultural Research Station in Wisconsin, United States - UWRJ-L013-104B-2 | ecosystem: Environmental > Terrestrial > Plant litter >...
CAGGTTGCTCCCATTCTTACAAATGCTATTGTATAACCTATATTTAACCCGGGGTTTAAATAGAGATCCCAATTTTTAAATTTCTTGAAAACATAGAATGAAGTGGTGATATTATATGATATATGTATGAAACTAAATGGATTTCCATCAGGACCATCCATAAAGCCCACTTCCTTTACAAGTGCAGGGTCTTTATAATAATTATGCTCATATGCAATATCAAAACCGATCCTTTTGCCTAACATATTGCAACCCATAAAAGCTCCTCCAAAAAATTGAAGAGGTTTTTCATTGCCTGTCCGGGTATGGACAGATGGATAAGCTGAAATTGAGTAATTCGAATTTTGAATGCCTCCGCCGGCAAAGAGTTCAAGATACATATTTTTATCTTGTCCGAAATTCAAATAATATCCAACTTCCGGTCTTATAGTCAACCCCTTTATTGTTTGACCACTATTTAATAAATTTTTATGAACCCCTGCATTTAAACCGGCAAAAATATGATCGGTAATTGCAATACTTCCACCTAGTTTAATACCTGATTTATAGCCGGTATGTTCCAATGTTGCATTGACAATTGCATCATTTTTTTTAGTGTAAAATCCCGGATCATGTTTAGTTAAGTAATGTCCTGGCAGGCGACTGCAGGAGGTCATAAGGCAGATGATAAACACTGCCAATATACAATTAATTACTTTAGTTTTCAATTTCTATTTATTTAAATACAAATCTGAATGAACCCACCCTTTCACCTTTGTCACTTGTAACAATGCCAAAATAAACTCCGGGAATCAGATTATTTAATTGAAGTTGATTTTCACTGCGGGTAATTTTAGTATTTACAACTCTTTTTCCATTGATATCCATTATTGAAATGTCGTGCCGGTTATTAGATAAACTTCTCGTGTCGATAGTCAGGAGACCATTTGTCGGGTTGGGATACACCAATAATTTTGCATTTTTATCATATTCTGAATCTTTGATTGTGCCGAGAATGATTTGATCCGTGATCTGGGTCGCTACTTTATTAGTCACAAATTGTTCCTGAACATTAATGTATAATGCAGCTTCATTGTAAATCCAGTCATATAGCTTAATATCTTTTTTACACTGAATTCCATATTTTATAAATCCTGCCTCGCCATCCATGTTGAAACCACCGTCTTCAAGATTTATTTCGTCAAAATTAAATATCAATTCCCCTGCTTCCTTCAATTCCCAGGTCACATCATGACTTGCAGCAATTATTCGCAGTGTGCTCAGATCCAGATTTTTATCGAGGTAATCTGTAATTTTAACATCAGTATAAGGCCAGTTTGCGGTATTTGTAAATTGGATCAGATATTGCAACTCTTCACCTGCGGCCACTTGTTCGGGTTTGAAGTATTTGCCCTGAAGACATTTTTTAATAATTGGGTCAGATGTATGCAATACCTCTTCTTTTATAAATGCAAAGTTGTCTTCAGTTTCAGTTTCGTTTGACTCAATATCAATATTTACTGAGCATGTAATAGTATCATATACTGATGCAAGTGTTTTTACTCTGACTTTAATTCTTGTTGTTTCCAGATATGAAAGGACATCTGTTTGCCAATAATATGTATCACCTGTTTGATTTATTACAGCCGGTATTGCTTCTATCACTGATAGTTGCGGATCGAGATTAAGAGTGACAAGAGTTGAGTTAATATCATGACCTTTATTCTGTACTGTGATAGTAATTTCTGTTTCAAGGGATGGTCGAAAGGTTCTATTTAATGACATATCCACGGACATATCTTCTACAGGCTGTTCATTAACTATCCCAAAATCCTTATTATTATCAAAATCAGATAATTGATATGAAGGGTTAAAATTCTGAAAAACCAAAGGACTTGTAATGGTTAATGTGTCTCCTTCCTGATCGGATAAAAGACTGTATAAACCGTTTCTGTCAGTGGCAGATGATTGTTTTGTAGTATGATTCTTAACTATGATTCCCTCAAGAGGTTTTTCACCGGGATCTTTTATCCCGTTAATATTAGTGTCCAGAAACACCTGCCCGTGGATCTGAACTGTTTCAATATTTCTTTTCCATACTCCACTGTATTTGCTTCCGGCATAGAGAAAGCCCTCATTGGATACCAACCCACTTTCGGGAGTAAAATCATCTTTATTTGTCAGTTTTATCCAGTTATTCCCTTTGTCAATTGTATAGTATACACCTTCATTTTCAAAAGAACAGATCCATTTGTCTTTGTAACTTATAATTTCTTTGGCATTCAGTTCATCAAATAAAGTTAATGGGGACAAACCATTCATCTCAGGGTAAACTGCGTCAGCTCCATTTTCTGAATAAAAAAAAGTGTTTTCACCAAAAACTACTATCACTGATGAGTCCAGTTCTTTAAATTTAAATCGGTTGTTATTATCAATTGGTGTAAAGCATAATACAGAGTTCCACGTTGCATTGTCTTTATCATATTTAATGATGGCTTTTCTACTTGAAATACCATACAAGGTGTCTCTGATATTAGCTATTACTCCTGTTTTTCCTGAGATAGAGGGACAATTTGAATTAGCACTCACTGTCCACGGTTCCATTAATTCCCACGATATTCCCAAATCCTTACTGCGGATTATTCCATTTTCGAAATTCAGATATAGTTCATTTTGAGCAAAAACAATAGATTGACGTCCATTAAATCCTAAATTGTAATTGACAGGAATAGAATCCCAGCTTTGACCTCCGTCAAATGATCTGACTATGGCAAATTCATAATAGTGATCATTTAAAAACAGAACTGTATCGCCACTGAAAGCGACAGATTTAACATTATTTAAATGCGGATTCACCCGTTCCCAATTATTTCCGGCGTCAGTACTGCTATAAAATTCATATGAATTGGAAGCATACAGAACATTATTATGAGTTTCGAGAAAAGAAACTGCCTGAGTAACGAGTCCATTGGACCTGACCTCATAAGTTTCCGAATTCTCACTTACTTTAATTACACCCAGAGGAAACAGGTAAGAAAGATAATTTCCAGGGGATAACTGGACATGTTCGCTATAATTTAAATACTTATAATGAACTGGTTCCTCGTTCAAAAGAATCCATGACAGACCATTGTCGGAACTTTCAAAATGATTCACGTTGTCAGCAAGATAAATTTTTGAGCCTAACCTGTAAAAATCCGGAGACAAAGATGCAGTAACTGTAGGGGAATAAACTGTGTCCCAAGTTAGTCCATAATCTTCACTCTTCACCAGATGTTCGAACAGGTAGGTATCGAAATTGCCTGCTACAATAAAAATTGTAGTATCTATTAAAAAAACTTCACTGTATTCATATGGGTGGCTAATCTCTAATAATGAATCTTCAGGTCCTGTATAATAAAAAATCTGACTGGTATCTGTATCCGGAAAACCTCTGGTGTAAAGAATTCCCTTCTCACTAATTGAGGCTGAATAACTATAGGTGTTTTTATCACCATTTGGAGAAAATTCAGTCCAGTTATCTCCATAATCATATGTGACAAAACCTCCCAATGCAAAATTTAATGCATAGAATGCCCCATTAACCCTATATACATGAGAATAAGAAGTGGATCCATTTATTTCCATCAATGATTCCTGTGACCAGGTCCTGCCACCATCTAAACTTGTCACAGAATATGATGATTCAGACCAATTGTCACCATAGGAATATAAAACGAAAATGGTATCTTCTATAGCTGTTATACCAAAACAAAATATGTCATCAAATTGCGGATGTAGCTTCCAGTTAGCACCATCATCAACAGAGGTATAAATGCCATTATTGGTTGAAACCCAGATCTCATTGCCGACCCTTTCCATGCAATTTACTTCTCCTCCAACAGGTCCCGCTGTCTGGACCCATTGAGCCTGTATATTATTTCCAAATGGTAAAGACAAAAAAAGAACAAATAATGTAATAGAAAAGAGATGAAGGTTTTTCATAATTAAGATTTAGAATTATTAGAATCTATAAACAGTTAATTTTTCATTTAAAATTAAACGAATTTAATTAATGATATGTAGATGCGGGCAATAATTTTAAATATAAAAAGCCAACACGATGCTTGAAAGAATAAAACAAGAAACAGTGAACAGTGAATAATGAACAGTGAATAATGAATAATGAATAATGAAAAATGAATAATGAATAATGCTACACCGTTTATATTTTACCTCCAAAGAATAGCAGTAGTACCAGATGCGATCTATCTGCTAATGCGCTAAAATGCCAATACGCTAACGCGCTGACCAAAGACCAACAAACAGTGAACAATGAACAGTTAATAATGAATAATGCTACACCGATTAAAATATACAATCATTGACTAACATTAACACCTGATGCGATCTTTCTGCTAATGCGCTAAAACACCAATACGCTAACGCGCTGACTAAAGACCAACAAACAGTGAACAGTGAATAATGAATAATGAAAAATGAATAATGAATAATACTACACCGATTAAAATATACTATCATTGACTAACATTAACACCTGATGCGATCTATCTGCTAATGCGCCAAAGCGCTAATACGCTAACAAGCCGACCAAAGACCAACAAATAGTGAACAGTGAATAATGAAAAATGAATAATGCTACACCGATAAAAATATACTATCATTGACTAACATTAACACCTGTTGCGATCTATCTGCTAATGCGCCAATAGGCTAATGCGCTAACACGCCGACCAAAGACCAAAGCGCAACGAGCTAATACGCTGCCATCGAATACCTCACGCCCATCCTCCCAAAAAACTCTGCGTATCCTGCGTTCCAACCGGCATTAAATAATAATTTAAATCTGTTTGTACCCAGAATGGCATAAAAGGAAGAATTGACATTGTGAGAGAAGGAACGGTTTTTAATACTAAAGGATTCAGAATTGTCAAAGTTACGGTCATAGTAAAAGACTTTGGCCGGATGGATAAACCAGTTCCGTTCATAAGACAGATCAAACCCAATTGTTCCTCTGGAATGCTTCCAGCCGATGAAACTTCCGGCGAATATCTGAATTGGCCGGGTATAATCTGAAATAATGATTTGATCCCGCGTCGAAAAGATATTATATGAATTGTATTGAAAACCGCCACCTCCGTATACTTCAAGATACGATTTGCCTCTTTTGCCGAAATCGAGAAAATAGCCGGCAAAAGGACGCACCCCAAAACCTTTCATGTTGAATAATTGATGGCCAGAAGTGGTCCTTTCTGTTGGCGGCAAGTCATTATTTCTTGAAAAAACATTGCCTGATATTCCGGCAAAAAAGTGATTCGTCAAAGATTGACAGTAAGAGAGGTTTCCGCCATATTTTCCATCATTGGCTTCAATCAGCAAAGAAACATTTGCATCATTTTTTTTAGAAAAAGCTCCGGGATTGTGCTTTGAAAGATAATGTCCCGGCAAATGAGAGCAGGATGAGAACAATATAATAAGGACAGATATGACCAATAATTTCATAATCTTTAAATCACATTCAATTCAAATTTAATCATAAAATACTTAAAAGAAAAAGAAATTGAGTACCTTAGGTGCACTATCTCTTATTGAATTTAAAATTTTTTTGAAAATGAAGCACACCTCTACTCTTTCTGCAATATGCCTGCTCATTTATTTTCTGTTTAATTCATGTACACTTTTAAATGCTCAAAATCCATGTGGCACCAACGTTTCGATGGCTACAGCAAAAAATATTGAAATTCTGGAAAAAGCAGAAAACTGTGTTAGCGGATGCACTTCCAATATGCCAGTAGATACCTCCTTCAAGGATTATTACTATTGCCAATATCAGGGAGCAGCTTCCTGGTTTAAATTTAAATCCTCTTATTTAAACTCAGTTAATATCTCAATAAAATCAGCTACTTTAAAAAATCTCAAATACATTATTTTAGATGAGAATGGCAAACAAATAGGTTGTAGCGAAATTTCATTTTATTTCATTCTGAATAAACAATATTATATAGTCGTATTCGAACCGGACCTGCAACCGGGTGAATTTGAGATTTGCTTAGTTGGTTATAATAGCGAAATATATTCTAATCAACAATCGCTGAGAGTAGTGTCCACTAATTTTGGATCTCCCCTCAATGGTCCATATAAGCCGGGAGAAACACTCCAGATTACATATCAAAAAAATCACAATGCATGTTACGGTCAATATCTACATTATTTTGTACCGATCTATGGCAAAGCACTTTCTGATTTAAATGATTTCTCTTCTAATTTAATTTCATATGATTTTGCAGATGAAAATGCTGAATTCAGAGAGATAAATTCTGATGAAATTAGTTGGAAAGCAGAGACAACAAATTTGAATTTGACCAGAGGGATAATTGAATCTACCAACATTCCATGTATTCTGGGAACACCTGATTGTATCCCAATCTCTTCAGGATTTGGAGAATGCAGCGGAAATGGAGAAAGCACCCTGAAATCCGGCTGGGCTTTCATGACCGAAGGTTGTAACTCAGACCCTGAAAAACCTCAATTAAATAAAGCAGATTCTACAATTTCGAAATCGGAAAATGTAGCGCAAAATATCTTGACAAATAAAAATAATTTAAACCCTAATTATTCATGGGGAATTAGACAGCCAATATTTTCAAATGTAACAAGATCACTCACTTATGAATTAACCATACCCTATGATATAAAAGAGATTAATAAACAATTTGATACGGATGAATTCTATATAGGCTTTACCACATATACTGACGGCCAGACAGGCGGATTCAGATATTTTGATAATTGCCCCGAAACAGATATCATTTATCTTAATCTTGACATTCTGGATTGTACAAATGACCATAAAATTACGGTGAATGATACCACTGTCTGCAGTAGAAAAGTCTTCGGGACTGATTTCAGTTATGATGGCAAAGCATTAAACTATTACTGGAAGATGATTGAATGGAAAAATGTGGATAATACTTACAGTATTGAAAAATTTGGTCCTAAAAATCCCGTTTGGAATTTTGCAAACGATACCAAAGAAATCGGTTTCGTTAAAATTATAGTTTATGCTATCGACTCGTCTTATTGCACTTCGATTCCAGACACATTTACCGTATTTGTAAATCCAACTTCCGTTTATGCAGGATATGATACCGATAAAGGAAGTTGCGAAGACATAAGATTAAATGGTGTCGCCATCGGGCCTTCGGAGTGGAAGACTTCCGGCGATGGCTATTTTATCGATAAATTTAGTCCGGTCACATATTATATAATAGGCAATCAAGATTCAATCAACGGCAAAGTGAAATTGAATCTTTCACTCACCGACACCCTCGGTCTTACACTCTGCAATGGAAGTGATGACGATGTCAACTTAAAAATTATTACTTCAAAATTAATTAACAAAATTGATGATTTCGAAGTCTGTAAAAAGGATACGGTCATTAATTTATATGCAAATCCGGGTAACGGGACATGGGAAGGTCCGGGAGTTTATTTCAATAAATTATATCCTCATAGTATGAGTTATGGTACACACAAGTTATTGTACAGATGGAGAGATAAATTTTATTGTAATTATGTGGATACACTGACCGTAAAAATTACAAATTGCCTTTGTGTCCTGAATGCAGAACTACAATCTGAACCGGCAGTATGTGCAGCGGCAAATGGCTCTATGGAAGTCAGTATGCTGAACAATGTGCAGGGTCCCTTTCAGTATTTCTGGAGCAACGGGGCTACTACTCAGGCAATAAATAATCTTTCATCAGGACCTTACAGTGTAATTATTTTCTATGCAGGGCAATGTTCACTTGAACTCTCAGATACAGTAAAGGCAAATAATAAATTTGCGAAAATAGACACCCTGATAGAAGATTGTGAATATAAAGTATGTGTAATTTCCGATTATTCAAATGATTTTGAGGTTACATGGAATGATGGATCGAAGGAAAAATGTATTCAAATACCATTATCGTCTGATGAAATTCTGACGGCAGAAGTCAAAACATTCGGTGATTGTAAGGATTCAGTGCGTTTTATTCCTGATAAACAAATAATACCATTAAATCTTGTGATTGAAAGTAGCTCTAATTATGTACATGGCAATGAAGGTTACATTAACATCATAAATACCGGTTCTGCTGATACTTTTTCAGTCAATTGGTACAGGAGTGGTATTTGGTTCAGCAGTGAACAGAATATTAAAGATCTGATCCAAGGCAATTATACCTGCATCGCTGAAGATAGCTATGGATGCAGGGATACTCTGGAAAATTCAATTTTTAAATTTGCGACCAGTAAAACATCAGGTATTGATCGTGTAGAGATGCGTATTTTTCCAAACCCGACAAATTCTTTTGTAAATATTGTCATGGAAAAAATCTCCGACCCTGTGGTTGAAATAAAACTGATCAATATGACCGGTGAAACCATCATCAAAAAAGCAACCAGATCTTTAGAAAATATTTTCAAAATTGATTGTTCAGATATGAGCTCGGGTATATATATAATTCAAATAATCGGGGATGGAAATGTTTTCCAATCCACTTTAAGCGTTGTAAAATAAGAATGTGAAAGTGAACAGCGAATAATGAACAGTGAATAATGAAAAATGAATAATGAATAATGCTACACCGTTTAAATTTTACCTCCAAAGAATAGCAGTAGCAACTGATGCAATCTATCTGCTAATGCGCCAAAGCGCCAATACGCTAACGCGCAGAGCCAAAGACCAACAAACAGTGAATAATGAATAATGAATAATGCTACACCGTTTATATTTTACCACCAAAGAATAGCTGTAGCACCAGATGCGATCTAACAGCTAATGCGCCAATACGCTAATACGCTAACGCGCTAAACATAGATAGTAAATAGTGCTACACCGTTTAAATTTTACCTTCAAAGAATAGCAGTAGCAACTGATGCATCTATCTGCTAATGCGCCAAAGCGCTAATATGCTAACGCGCTGACCAAAGGTTAAAGCGCACAAACAGTGAACAATGAACAGTGAATAATGAACAGTGAATAATGAATAATACTACACCGTTTATAATTTACCTCCAAAGAATAGCATTAGCACCTGATGCGATCTAACAGCTAATGTGCCAATACGCTAACGCGCTAATATGCCAATGCACTAATACGCCAACACGCTGACCCAAAGACACGTTTATCTTCTTTTCGTGTGATGCTGAAACTTATATCCGACACCAACCTGAAAACTGTGAAGATTATCTTTGTAATTGCGGGGAGTTATGTCTCTCAGCAAGGGCGTTCCAAAATAATTATATCTGACATCCAGGAAAAAACCTAACATGTAATAATAATTGATTCCAAGCAGTAAATTTCCCTGAATTTCCTGCAATTGATCTTTTTCCATATAATCAGTGACCGTTGTTGCTTTTGTTTTAATATTTTCTGTCGTTCCCTTTCCAACAATATTATAATTGATGGCACCACCGGCATTTACACTAAAAGATGGTCTGATGAAATAGCGAAAAAGGACAGGCATAGAGATCTGAAATAATGAAATCGATCTCTTGGAAACCAGGTTGTCATTTATTTTGAAATTATTGCGTACGTAACGCTGAGAAGCGACAAGTTCAAATTGCAACTTTGGTCTGGAACCATCATATTTCCCTATTTCCAGGATCCCTCCGGCATAACCACCGAATCCTGGTTTGATCGTAATGTTGGACGGTGCAGTTGCATTAAACAGCGATAAATCTCCACCGCCTTTGACACCAATTCTGATGTGCTGACCTGAAACAGCACTCAGATAAAATGAACTGATAATAAGTAATAAATATCTCATGATTATAAAATTTAATTATTTAGAAAATAGATGCGATAGAATAGACAATAGAGACTAGAGACTAGAGACTAGAGACTAGAGACTAGAGACTAGAGACTAGAGACTAGAGACTAGAGACTAGAGACTAGAGACTAGAGACTAGACAATAGAGATTAGAGACTAGAGACTAGAGACTAGACAATAGAGACTAGACAATAGAGACTAGAGACTAGAGACTAGAAATTAATATCGAAAAAATGATGCTAAATTTTACAAAACAAAACTAACACATTATGCATATACGTTATATATATAAAATTGAATCATAAGTAAAAATAGTAGTTTTCGGGGATGACAAAAAATTTAAATCAGAAAATAAAAATATTTAATTAATTAAAAAGCAGCGTGTATTAAAACCTGTTTGTATATATATTTATTTAAAAAATATTATCTGCCTGTAGAGAAAAGGCTAAATTTTTGTCCTATTTTGAATAAATTAGAGTCCACATTTTATAAATACATTGGAAATTTTCACTGATCATGATTATAGAAACTTTATCCTTTTTTATTTTACTCTCCTTTTTATTTTTCTTTTTGACCAGAATCATTTCTAAAAATTATTTTACAACTAAAAAAGAGCAAAATAGAACTCTGATAATTGCCACAATTGTCATTTCACCTGTCACATACGTTTTGGCATTAATTTGTTATCTGTTTTACTTATTTTATGAACCACAACAAAGGTTTGATAGCAATAAATGGTTAACAGATAAGGCATCCAGAATAGAGATGAAAAATAATCTGGTAGAAAGTAAAATACTCGAGGGAAAAAATAAGGAGCAGATTATACAACTCCTCGGAAAACCCGATGGGGATGCTCCGGACAGGTCGATATACGATTTGCAAAGTACTTCCGCAGGCTTTGGTTGGGAGCATAATTTTATTGAAGTAAAATATAAAAATAAAAAAGTCTTTAGCGTTAAAGCACAAACAAGTAAGTTGTGAAAGTTCAGATCTGCAGCAGACCTTTGAAAAAATTAAGTTATTTAATAAACAACTGTATATTTAACAGACAATTTTCTTTGGCAAATTCTATTGCTTAAAGAATTTTTTCAAATAAAGTATATAACAGGGAAAATATCCGGCTCATGCAATTTTGAAAAAATAAAATGGATTATATGAAAAGAAAGCATTTTAATATTCTGCTGACTATTTTTATTTCTGTAATGATCTTCAGTTGCAAAAATGTTGAAGTAAAAAAAGAAGTATCATTAGTTAAAACAGAAATAACTTCAGCCGAAAAAGAAGAAGCCAAAAAAGCAATTATCGCACAAATTGATACGATCATCGCGGGCGCATTACGTTTGGATGCAAATGCAGCACTTAAGCCATATGCTGATGAAAAAGATTTTATGATCGTCACACCTGAAGGACAAATTCAAAATTATGCGGAGATGCAAAAGTATCAGCAACAATCGATGGAACAGGCTAAAAGCATGCAATTTGAAACGGTCAAACATGATTTTACATTCCTGGAGAAAGACCTGGTCATCTGTACCTGGAGCGGGATAAATGAATTTGAAATGAAGACCGGCGAAAAATTTCGAATAGATCCATATGTCGGAACGATGATCTTCAGAAAAATAAACGATGACTGGAAAATCATCTATGCACACGAAACTGCCAACCTGAACACTCCTCCCACAAAATAACTATTTTTAATCCAACTCAAATCCATTTTTAAGAAAATCCTATGCCTGAAATTCACCAGAGAATTTATATTAAATGTAATCCTGACAGCGTCTTCGAGGCATTGACCACGCAAAGTGGATTGTCATCATGGTGGACTCCTCATTTAGAAATGCAACTGGATCTTTGTCGCTTTTATTTCGGTGAGAGTTATTTCAAAGAAATGAAAATTGTACAAACACTTTCAAATGAATCGGTGAAATGGAAATGCATTCAGGGTGCTGAAGAATGGATTCAAACCAATATTACGTTTAAACTTTTATATGCCGGAAACGATGTGAAATCTTATCCCGAAATGAACGATCAGATTAATCAATCCGAAGATCAACAAGCCGGAACGATCCTGGATTTCAGACATAATGACTGGAAAAATAACAGTGATTCGTTTGCAGAATGTTCTTATACCTGGGGGAGATTTCTAAGAAGTCTTAAATTATATTGTGAGACAGGAAAAGGAAATCCCTGGCCACATCAGCACACAGTTTTCGTCTAATCCTATAACAACAGGAACGATATGAAATATTTGTTTTTAGTTTTTTATCTGCTACTTGTTTCAAGAAGTCATGCTCAACATAATCCTTCTGACCCGGCAAGATCCGTTAAAGTAATCATGATCATGGAAATAACTGTACATGACACTATATTATACCAACAATACAAAACGGAGATCAGTCCGATCGTCAAAAAGTATGGCGGTAAATATATTGTGCGGTCCGGTAAATCCACTACCGGTGGAGATCCACAAAATCAAATCATTCCGGGTGAAGGAGGATGGAACCCGGACAGGATCATTGTAACGGAATGGGATTCGATGGATGCCCTGAAGAAATTTTCCCAATCGGAAGAGTGCATCAGAATATCTGAAATGCGCAAAAAATCAGCCACATCAAGATCGGTCATTGTAAACGAATATCAATAAATCAACCACCCCATACATCCATGCGGCTAAAGAAAATTTTTAAAATATCTGTTGCTCTTATTTTGATATCTGTTGCAGCGATATTGATTTGTGATAGCGTGATCAAAAATTCATCTAAAGATTTTTTGTACAACGATGTAACATCTATTCCATATAACAAGGTGGGTTTACTTCTGGGCACCTCTAAATATACCTCCAATGGTTATACAAACCTTTACTATAAATACAGGATCGAAGGTGCAACCCAACTCATGAATGCAGGTAAAATAAAATACCTCATCATCAGCGGTGACAACAGAAAAAAGAATTATAACGAACCCAAAATGATGCGCACAGATCTGATCAATGCAGGAATTGATTCTACCAAAATTATTCTGGATTATGCGGGGTTCAGAACTTTCGACTCTGTAGTCAGAGCAAGAGAGGTCTTTGGTCAGGAAACGCTGACCTTTATTTCTCAAAGATTTCACAATGAGCGGGCAATTTATATTGCATCAAAGGAAGATATCATGGCGATGGGTTTCAATGTGAGCGATGTACACGCAAATTATGGCTTCAAAACCAACCTTCGTGAAAAACTGGCCAGAGTAAAAGTCTTTTTGGATTTTATGATTGGAACTCAGCCAAAGTTCCTGGGTAATAAAATTAAAATTCCGGATTGAAAATTCCGGATCATGTATTTTTTTATCTCATTCTACTTAATCGATTTAATTATTTCCAGGTTTTTTTCTCGTTTTTTCAAAACAAACAAAAGTAAGTCTCTATCAACATTTGCTAAATATATCTGTATGTCTTTCATCAGCCGGGAATCTTTGATTGTTAACAGATAGTAAATCCAATTGCTGTTTTCCTCCGTAAGTCTACTATTAAAAATATAATACTTATGAAAGGAAATGTTTTACACAACACATGCTTTGCCGGCTTATCGAAAATTCCAAAAGTTTTGGGAATTTTTGTGTTTATGGCGTTATCAATTTATTCTTCACAGGCACAGACTCTTTGGTTAAGAGCGGGAAATAATATTGCATCTGTAGATGCTACTAATCCGGGCAATGTCCTCACAAGCGGCTCTATCACAGGAGTTGCAAGCGGCCAGACTATTGAAGGAATGGACTTTCGTCCTAATACAGGCCAACTATATCTCCTGGGATATGAAAGTGCCTCAGGCATATCACAACTTTATACACTTAATTTAACAACTTTCGCAGCAAGTGCAGTCGGAAGTGTTTTTGCTTTGGAACTGGCACAAAGTGGATTTGGATTTGATTTTAATCCAACTGTAGATAGAATACGTGTCACTACATCTCAAAATAAAAACTATCGTATTCATCCTGTGACAGGAGCTATTGCAGCCACAGATGGTGATCTGGCTTATGCAGCAGGAGATACCAATGAAGGAACTACGCCTGTAATCGGGTCGGTATCCTATACCAATAGCTATATAGGAGCGACATCCACTACGCTATACACTTATGATGATGATCTTGATGTCCTCAACACTCAAAATCCTCCAAACAACGGAGTTCAGAATACTGTGGGAAGCACAGGACTTGCGGGTGTAGGTACCGGGGAATTAGATATATACTATGATGTCGCAAATGGAACAAATACAGCTTATTTCAAACAAGATCTAAGTGCAGGAATCAGCCAGTTATATACGATCAATCTTTCTTCAGGTATTACTACGATGGTAGGGGAGCTTGGAACAACTTTTTCTGTGGAGGATATTGCTTCACAAATCAATGTGGCGCCTCTTTCAGATATTGAAGGACAACTGGTCTACGGCTTAACATCTAATGGATACCTCATTTCTTTTGATTCAGAAAATCCTGAAATCCTACGCACACATCAATCAATCGGTGGTGTAACTATGGGCCAGGTCCTCTCAGGATTAGATAGCAGACCGGTAACGGGTCAATTGTATTCTCTTGGTTATAACACAGCTACAGGAGAAGCACAGCTATATACGATCAACACAACTTCAGGTGCTGCTACAGCAGTAGGAAATGCTTCTACTCTGGCAGCAGGAATGTCAAACGTAAGTTTTGATTTCAATCCTACCGTTGACAGAATACGTGTCACATCAGCACAAGACAACAATTACAGACTTCATCCGGTCACCGGCGCAATAGCTGCTACTGATGGTACTCTGGCATATGCCGCAGCTGATGCAAATGCAGGTGTTAACCCAAACAGCGGAGCAGGTGCTTACACAAACAGCTATATTGGAGCTACCTCAACGCAATTGTTTAACTATGATGTCACATTAAATGTCATCACATTGCAAAATCCTCCTAATGATGGTATTTTAAATACAGTCGGAGCAAGTGGAATCACTGTAAATACAACGGATCCTTCTATAGATATGGATTTCTTCTTTGATACGGATAATGGCAGCAATGTTAACTATCTGGTAGCAAATACTGGCACATCCACATTTGACAACTTATACACTGTAAATACTGCTACAGGTTCAGTAACTGAAATTGGCAAAATTGGTCTTGGAACAGCAGTTTCGGATATTGCGATCCAAATAGTGCCGGATATTCCAGCAAGTATTTCAGGACAACTGATATATGGTTTGACTTCCAATGGTTATCTGATCTCCTTTGATTCAGATGAGCCATCCGTGGTCAGAACTCAACAGTCTGTATCAGGTCTGATGGCCGGTCAGGTATTGGTAGGAATGGATAGCCGCCCCAACACAGGTGAATTATATGCTCTTGGATATAATACAACATCAGGAGAAGCTCAATTATATGTAATCAATACGACTTCCGGAGCTGCTTCACCGGTGGGCAACATATCAATGTTAGCTTCAGGAATGACTAATATCAGCTTTGACTTTAATCCAACTGTAGATCGTATCAGAGTCACATCATTGCAGGATAACAATTACAGATTACATCCGGTCACAGGAGCTATAGCAGCTACTGACGGAACTTTAGCTTATGCAGGAGGTGATGCAAATGCAGGTGTTGATCCAAACAGTGGAGCAGGTGCATATACGAATAGTTACATAGGAGCTACTTCAACACAATTATTTAATTATGATGTGGCGCTGAATATCATTACACTTCAGAATCCGCCCAATGATGGTATTTTAAATACTGTGGGCGTGTCAGGAATAACAGTAAGTACTACAGATCCTTCAGTTGATATGGATTTCTACTTCAACCCTGTAACAGGAATGAATAGAACTTACCTGGTTGCAAATACTACAAATAATTTCGATGATCTATACCTGGTAAATATCAATACAGGTGAAGTAACATCTCAGGGAAAGATTGGAAATGGAACAGCAGTAATTGATATTGCTGTACAGATCATTCCAAATAAACCCGCAGAAGTTTCCGGAGAAATTGTCTACGGTATTACTACGAATAATTACTTAATTACTTTTGATAGTGAAGCGCCTCAAATAGTAAGAACACATACTGCCATCTCAGGTGTAACTGCCGGCCAGGTCATTTCAGGAATGGATGTCCGTCCTGCTACCGGTCAATTATATGCATTAGGATATAACGCTGCTTCAGGAGAAGCTCAGCTGTACACCATCAATCCTGCGACAGCAGCAGCTACAATTGTGGCTGTACCGGTAATACTGGAAGTGAATCTTGGAAATATTGGTTTTGATTTCAATCCAACGGTAGACCGTATCAGAGTAATTTCTTCTACAGGATTTAATTACAGATTACATCCGGAGACGGGTGCAGTAGCAGCAACAGATGGAAATCTTGCTTACAATGCAGGCGATGTCAATAATGGAATTGCACCAAAAGTTGGTTCAGGAGCCTACACAAATAGTTATGGCGGTACTAACAACACAAAGTTATTTGTATATGATGATGCATTAAATATAATTGCTTTACAAAATCCACCAAATAACGGTACACTAAATACAATTGGGAGCTCAGGTGTGATACAATCAACTACAGATATGAGCAGTGACATGGATATATTTTATAATCATACAGAACATTCCAATACTGCTTACATGATTGTAAATGTAGCAACTGCAGACAATTTATATACAGTAAATACAACTACAGGGGCTTTGACCAGCGTAGGCATGATCGGAAACGGAATTGCTGTACGAGATATAGCAGTAAGAATTGACAGTATTACATCTGTAACGAGTACAACAGGAATGATCACAGTTAATGCATGTAACTCTTATACCGCGCCTGATAATAAAGTTTATACTGCTTCAGGTACATATACTGCCATCATCCCTAATACAGCAGGATATGACAGTCTGATCACAATTACACTGACGATAGAAATAGTAGACATTACAGTAGTAAAAACAGATTCTACAACACTGATGGTTGGTCAGTCCGGAGCTTCATATCAATGGATAGATTGCGTTACGAATCTTCCGGTTGATGGTGCAACTTCACAATCATATGCAGTAACAGCAAGTGGAAGTTATGCCGTGATCATTACTTCAGCTGCAGGATGTGTTGATACAAGTGATTGCGTGGAAGTTACTACATTAAATAATAATGATCTGGAATACTCAGGATTGAATATATTCCCTAACCCTTCAAATGGGTTATACACATTGACATTAAATAATGAAGCGAAATCCGCACTGTTAGTGATCTCAGATATTAATGGACGTGAATTACAAAGAAGGAATATCAATGGCAAAACGGCAACGATCGATCTGTCACAATTGCAAAATGGAATATATATTTTACGAATTGGTAATGCAATTCAGAAATTGATAAAGCATTAGATTATATTAATTTAAATAGGAAGGCAGCTCGCAAGGGCTGCCTTTTTTTGTTTTAAAAAAGATAACATTAACTATACTCAACAGTAATAGATTTGACCAGTTGTTGGTTTTCAATTACTAAGTCTTTATGAGCACAAATCTCTGTCAAACAACAAACTACAAACACCAAACATTTTGTAAGCTAATTTTATAAGTGGACATTTCTATTTCCAATTAGTATAAATAATTTATCTTTGATTTAATTCTAATTTATCCTTCAGTAATTTACCATCTTTGGTTAACTATGAACCTTGAAAAACTAATATGACTGAAGATCTTCACAATTTTTATCTTAATGAAGAAGAACCGTTGCAAAGTTATTATCTCGCTTTGAGAGATTTAATACTTGATTTCGACAAATCAATTACCCAAACCATAAAATATAAGATGCCTTGTTTTTTATTTAAAAAAAAGATCATTTGTTATTTTTGGAAAGATAAAATTACACAGGAACCTTATATACTTTGGGCTAAAGGAAATGAGTTGCCCTTTCCGGAATTAGAAACAGGCAATCGCTCAAAGATGAAAATTCTGAGGTTAAATGTTATGCAAAATATTCCACACAAGAGAATACAATTAATTTTGCAGGCAGCAATAGATCTATAATTGTTGCTTTAAATGCATTAGTAAGAAACTCAAGTTTCGGTGTTTATTATAGCTTTAAATATTATTACATTACACATTATAAACGCTGAAATATTATTTTATATATTAATGAATGTCAATAAGTTAGCATAAGGTATCTAATATTAATATGAAATATTCAAATGTATCAATTATTACAACATTTTACGAAATAGCCTTCTAATGTCTAACGTATCCTATATAACAAATCCTAAAATATTGAAAAAGAATGGTTTAAAAGTTACGATAATGAATGATCTGTGCGGGAAAGGCCTTGTAAAATTTAGTGAATGAAAGGAGAAAATGCCAAAAAATAGCAAATTCCTACACAGCGGAGGCACGGAGCCTTGTAGGGTTTGCGTAATTTTTTGAGTATTTTCGAAAAGAATGAGCGTTAAAAATTTTACAGAGCCTTGAATTTCTTTGCTTCTTTCTTTTTTCAAGAAAAGAAACGAAGAGATTAAAGGCGACTATATGTTATCTTTCATGATTTTGGAATAATGACTTCCAGTTAAACTAATTTTTAACTTTAAATCGCTGTATATCAACAGATTAGAGTATATTATTCGCTACCGAAACTTAAGTAAGTAATAAAATACATTTTCTGATTTTATTTCTAAAGATGAAGTGAGTGATGAAGTTCCTGATGGCACTTCCGGGTTACGGTTATGGTGGGATAATCCATCTTTTTAAATCTCAGAAATGAATTTATTCCATAAATAAAATAACATTACCCTCTTCACTTTGTGGTATATTTGAAAGACAATATTTATTGCATTCCGGTCTTTCGCCGGGCAATTCTTAAAATTGGTTATTCAAATGTTACATTCAAAAAGATTAACAATGTCTATACCTGAAAGCGCCGATTTTCAGAGATATTTTGAGATCAATTCCGATCCTGAAACAAATCTGTTTAATCCTGCAGGTCCAATGAATTTAGTACAGGCAGAACAATCGTTCGAAAAATTTTTATCCCATTGGCAACAACATAATTTCGGATCATGGACTATAAGATGTGAAGATCAAATAGTTGGTTTCGGTGGCCTGTCATATCGCAATTATGGTCATGAATCAAAACTCAATCTCGGTTATAGGTTTGCAAAAGAAGCATGGGGCCGGGGGTATGCTACGGAGCTCTCTGGATTTGCTATTGAATATGGTTTTACTGAGTTGAATTTTGATACAATTTATGCCATAGTCAGACCACTTCATACTGCCTCCATAAAGGTTCTTGAAAAATGCGGGATGCAACTTTCCGGGACATTGGATGATGTTCCCGGTAAGGAGGCCAGCCTCGTTTTTATGTTGGAAAGACAAAAATCCTGATTGGACATTTATCTTCTTTATATTTACCTAAATGAATTTAATAAAAGCCATTATTTTTTCGGGAGTTATAGCTTTGTTTTTCTCCTGCGCTAAAAATACACCAAAACCTATGTCTCAACCGACTGACTTTTGCTCTAAGATCCATCGTAATGATTCTGTTACACTTTCAGGTGAATTGAAAGATTACCGGGAATTGATGAAATCCAAAACAGGAGTATATGTCCTGGAAGATGGTGGAGGAGCAATGATCACGCGCGCCTGGCTGTCCGAATATGCAGAAAAGACTATCGACATTCAGTACTTTATTTTTTCAACTGATAATGTAGGTCTGATCGCTTGCGATTACCTGGTAAGAGCAGCGGACAGAGGTGTCAAAGTAAGAATTCTGGTGGATGATATTATGGTAGATGCTGATCTGGAGGACATTCTCACCCTGGACGCACATGAGAATATTGAGATCAAAATATACAATCCGGGTGTCAACTTAGGGAAAAACATATTTCATAAAATCCACAAACTTGCTACCGATTTCCGTTCTGCGAATCAGCGCATGCACAATAAAACATTTATTGTTGATAAAGAAATAGTGATCACCGGAGGGAGAAATATCGCTGACGAATACTTCGATTATGATCATGAATATAATTTCAGAGACAGGGACGTCCTGTTAATGGGAAAAGCTTCAGGGGATATCAACAGATCATTTGAAGACTTCTGGAAAAACGAATTAAGTGTCGCTGCCACCACCGTAATTGGCAAAAAAGCAACTGCACCGGAGGATAATAACAGATACGAAAAACTACACGAATACGCCTGCAATCCTGACAATTTCTGGCCACAGATCAGAAATAAAATTGAAAATTTTTCCACTACCATTAATGATATTAAAAATTCCAAAAAATTTATCTGGGTCGATCACGTAGAATTTATTTCTGATATTCCAGGCAAAAATGACGGCACCAAAGGTCTGGGAGGAGGAGGACTTAGCACAGATGCATTAATTACTCTGGTAAAAAATGCAAAACAAAGTATTGAAATTCAGACCCCATACCTCATAACCACTGAACTGGCAAGAGGTTTATTTGAAGCCGCTGTCAAAAGAGGTGTCAAAATCCGCATCCTTACAAATAGTCTATCTTCCACAGACAATGTTGAAGCTTTCAGCGCTTATCAGTCCGACAGAAAAGAATTGCTGAAGACTGGTATTCAGATCTATGAATTCAAACCGGATGCCGAGGAACGGATGGCCATCATGACCGGAGAGCTACAGCGTACGATCGATTACAAACCCACTTTCGGACATCACGCCAAGTCAATGGTGGTGGACGGAGAAATAGCCGTGATTGGCACTTTCAATTTAGATCCGCGAAGCGCAAATCTCAATACAGAATGTGTGGCCATCATTCATTCTGTGGATGTGGCACAGCAAGTATTAAAAGGTATGGAAACAGAATTTGAGGAAGGAAATTCTTGGGAGATCACCAATGAGTTTAATCCGGATTCTAAAGTTTCACGAAAAAAAAGAATCAAGACCTGGACGAGGAAGATATTGCCGAAGGGAATATTGTAATGATGAATTATAAATGATG
>Ga0247738_10000277_pt1 | contig 20756 bp, 21 predicted proteins | sample UWRJL013104B2_FD_180936 | JGI IMG/M metagenome (GOLD analysis project Ga0247738, IMG submission 180936) | Plant litter microbial communities from Arlington Agricultural Research Station in Wisconsin, United States - UWRJ-L013-104B-2 | ecosystem: Environmental > Terrestrial > Plant litter >...
GAGCAGCAGGACGAGGCGGAGCGCATCGCCCAGGAGCTCGCCGACATCGTTCGGGAGCGCTTGGCCCTCTAGGCCCCGCTCGCCGCTGCCGCACGCCCGGCTGTGCGTCGGGCATCCTCACGCGCCGTCCGCGCGCCTCTGCGTCGGCAACTCAGGAGAGTTCGGCTGCGGGGCGGTATCTCAGCGCTTAACCGGGCGGCTGCGGCAGAGGTTTCCTGAGTTTCCGACGGGCGGGAGGGGAGCCGGGGTGGGGTTACGGCCGGGCGGCGACCGGACCCGCGCCCCGTCCCCACGCAGCAGCAGTCGGCGCTCCCGTGTCGGCAACTCAGGAGAGTTCGGCTGCGGGGCGGTATCTCAGCGCTTAACCGGGCGGCTGCGGCAGAGGTTTCCTGAGTTTCCGACGGGCGGCAGGGCAGCGGGGAAGGGGTGCGGAGGGAGGGGCCCGCGGTCTGGCGGCCCGTCGGGCGTCCGTCAGGTCTTGCGCAGCAGGACGCTGGAGACCGCGTGGTCGGCGCCCTTGCGCAGCACCAGGTCGGCGCGGGGCCTCGTCGGCACGATGTTCTGCAGCAGGTTGGGCTCGTTGATGGATGCCCAGATGCCCCGGGCCCGGGCCCGGGCCTCGTCCTCGCTGAGCGAGGCGAAGCGGTGGAAGAACGACTGCGGGTTGGTGAAGGCCCCGCGCTGCAGGCGCAGGAACCGCTCCTCGTACCAGCGGGCGATGTCGCTCGTGCGGGCATCCACGTAGATCGCGAAGTCGAACAGGTCGCTCACGGCCAGACTGCGTCCGGGGGCCGCCGGCTGCAGCACGTTGAGGCCCTCGACGATGAGCACGTCCGGTGCGTTAACGACGATCTCGGCATCGGGGACAATGTCGTAGGCGAGGTGGGAGTAGAACGGCGCGCGCACTTCCCGGGCGCCGCTCTTGACCTTGCTCACGAAGCGCAGAAGCGCGCGCCGGTCGTACGACTCGGGGAACCCTTTGCGCTCCATGAGCCCGCGGCGCTCGAGTTCGGCGTTCGGGAACAGGAACCCGTCGGTCGTCACGAGCTCGACGCGCGGAGTGCCCTCCCACCGGCCCAAGAGCTCGCGGAGAAGGCGCGCGACGGTCGACTTGCCCACGGCGACCGACCCGGCGACGCCGATGACGAACGGCGTGCGCGGGGATCGTTCGCCGAGGAACGACGACGTGGCGGCGTGCAGTTGCTGGGCGCCCTCCGCGTACAGGGCGAGCAGTCGGCTGAGCGGGAGGTAGACGGCGGCCACCTCGTCGAGGTCGAGTTCGTCGCCCAATCCGCGCAGCTCGACCACCTCGGTGGCGCTCAAGGGGGCCGTCATGGTCGGGGCGAGGGCCGCCCAATCGCCGCGGTCCAGTTCGATGAACGGCGACTCGTGACCGTGGGTTGCTGCGGGGTCAGACATCGGCTCAACCCTACCGGCGCGAGAGTGCACGGTTTGTGGAACTATTATCAACTGCATGTGTGGAATCGTGGGTTACGTCGGCGACAACAAGAGCCTCGAAGTGCTTCTCGGCGGCCTCAAGCGCCTCGAGTACCGGGGCTATGACTCCGCGGGCGTGGCCGTGATCGGCGCCGACGGCACCATGGACACCCGCAAGCGCGCGGGCAAACTGCAGGTGCTCGTTGATGAACTCGAGGCGCGCCCCATTGCCAACGGCGCCACGGGCATCGGCCACACCCGCTGGGCGACGCACGGCGGGCCGACCGACCGCAACGCCCACCCGCACCTGGGTGCCGACGGCAAGCTCGCCCTCATCCACAACGGCATCATCGAGAACTTCTCCGAGCTCAAGCAGGGGCTGCTCGACAGCGGCGCGAGCTTCACGAGCGAGACCGACACCGAGGTGGCCGCGCTGCTCGTCGGCCGCGAGTACGACGCCACGGGCGACCTGACCGAGGCGATGCGCCGCGTTGTCGGCCGCCTCGAGGGCGCGTTCACGCTGCTCATCATGCACGCCGACCAGCCGGGCGTCGTCGTGGGCGCCCGCCGCAACTCCCCGCTCGTCATCGGCTTGGGCGACGGCGAGAACTTCCTGGGCTCCGACGTCGCGGCCTTCGTGGAGTTCACGCGCCGCGCCGTCGCGATCGGCCAGGACCAGATCGTCACCATCCGCCCTGACTCCGTGATCGTCACCGACTTCGAGGGCAACGCCGTCGAGACCGACGAGTTCGAGATCGCGTGGGATGCCTCAGCCTCCGAGAAGGGCGGCTGGTCGAGCTTCATGGCCAAGGAGATCAGCGAAGAGCCGGAGGCCGTGGCCAACACGATCCTCGGCCGCGTGCACGACGGGCTCGTCGACCTCAAGGAACTTGAGCCGCTCGGCGCCCTCGACGAGATCGACCGCATCGTGATCATCGCGTGCGGCACCGCCGCTTACGCGGGGATGCTCGGCAAGTACGCGATCGAGCAGTGGTCGCGCATCCCGGTCGATGTCGAGCTCTCCCACGAGTTCCGCTACCGCAACCCGATCCTCACCCCCCGCACGCTCGTCATCTCGATCAGCCAGTCCGGTGAGACCATGGACACCCTCATGGCCGTGAAGTTCGCCATGGCCTCCGGCGCGAAGGTGCTCTCGGTGTGCAACACCCAGGGCGCCACGATCCCGCGCGAGTCGCACGCCGTCGTCTACACGCACGCCGGCCCCGAGGTGGCCGTGGCCTCGACCAAGGCGTTCCTCGCGCAGGTCACCGCGCTCTACCTGATCGGCCTCGAGCTCGGCAAGCAGCGCGGCACGCTCAGCGATGAGGCCATCCACGAGAACGTCGAAGAGTTGCAGGCAGTGCCGGAGAAGATTGCCGAGATCCTTTCGGTGTCGCAGGCGGAGATCGGCCAAATGGCGCGCTGGATGACCGACACGCAGTCCGTGCTCTTCCTCGGCCGCAACGTGGGCTACCCGGTGGCGCTCGAGGGCGCCCTCAAGCTCAAAGAGCTCGCGTACATCCACGCGGAGGGCTTCGCCGCCGGCGAGCTCAAGCACGGCCCCATCGCGCTCATCGAGCCGGGCCAGGTCGTCTTCGTGATCGTGCCGAGCCCGCGCGACCCCGACTCGCTGCACCCCAAGGTGGTCTCGAACATCCAGGAGATCCGCGCGCGCGGCGCCCGGGTGATCGCGATCGCCGAGAAGGGCGACGCCGCCGTGCTCCCGTTCGCCGACGAGGTCATCCCGATCCCGCTCGCGGGGTCGCTGTTCGAGCCGTTCCTGGCGGTCGTGCCGCTGCACATCTTCGGCATGGAGCTGTCGTCGGCGAAGGGGCTCGACGTCGACCAGCCCCGCAACCTCGCCAAGTCAGTGACGGTGGAGTAGCGCGGTGGACCAGCCGTGATCGTCGGCATCGGTGTCGACGTCGTCGACCTGGCGCGATTCGAACGCGGGTTGATTCGAACGCCGGCCCTCAAAGACCGGCTGTTCGCCCAGAGCGAACAGGTCAGGGACGGCGCCCCCATGCCGCTGCGGTCGCTCGCCGGGCGGTTCGCAGCAAAGGAGGCCCTCATCAAGGCACTGGGCGACTCCTCCGGGGTCACGTGGCACGACATGCGCGTCGTCTCCAACGACCTCGGCAACCCCGGCTTCGAGCTGTTCGCCTCGACGAAGGCGATCGCCGAGGCGCGCGGCATCAGGGCGATCCACCTCTCCATGAGCCACGACGCGGGTTTCGCGGTCGCCTACGTCGTGGCGGAATCGTGACCATGCGCGAGGCCGTCGTCGACCTGGGCGCGATCAGCCACAACGTCGAGGCGATCCGCGGCGTCGCGGGCGTCGACGCGATGGTCGTCGTCAAGGCGAACGGCTACGGGCACGGCGCGGTCGAGTCGGCCCGCGCCGCGCTGGCCGGCGGCGCGACCTGGCTCGGCGTGGCGGACCTGGACGAGGCCCACGAGCTGCGCGCCGCGGGGATCACCGCGCCCCTGCTCGCCTGGCTGCACGACCCCGGTGCGGACTTCGGGGCGGCCGTCGACTCCGCCATCGACATCGGAGTGAGCTCGTTCGAGCAGCTCGAGGCGCTCGCCGCCCTCCCCGGCCGACCGGAGCTCCAGCTCAAGGCCGACACCGGCCTCGGTCGCAACGGCGTGACCGAGGCGGACTGGCCGCGACTCGTGGCTGCCGCCGCCGCGCACGAGCGCGCCGGCCGCGTGCACGTGCGCGGGGTGTGGAGCCACCTCTCCAACACGGGCCCCCGCGAGGACGAGGCGCAGCTGGCCGCGTTCGGTGCCGCCCTCGAGACGGCGCGCGCCGCCGGGCTCGACCCCGAGCTCGTCCACCTCGCCGCAACCGCGGCCGCCCTCGCGCTTCCCGCCGCGCGGTTCGGCATGGTGCGCGTGGGGGTCGGGGCGTACGGGCTCTCGCCCCACGGCGGCCCCGTGCCGAACCTGCGGCCCGCCCTCGAACTCGCCGCCTCCGTCGTCGCCGCCAAGCGGGTTCCCGCGGGTCAGGGCGTCTCGTACGGCTACGACCACGTGACGGGCGCGGAGACCACGCTCGTGCTCGTGCCCCTCGGCTATGCCGACGGCATCCCGCGGCACGCCTCCGGCCGGGCCCAGGTGAGCATCGACGGCGTTCGGCACACGATCTCCGGCCGCATCGCCATGGACCAGTTCGTCGTCGACGTGGGCGACCAGCCCGTCGCGGTGGGCGACCGCGTGGTGCTCTTCGGCGACGAGCGCACGGGCGCGCCCTCCGCCTCGGACTGGGCGCAGTGGGCCGACACCATCAACTATGAGATCGTGACGCGCCTCGGCCGACGCGTGATGCGGCGGTACGTCCCGTGATCCTCGACATCGCCACCCCCGAGGCCATGGCCGCCCTCGGCGCCCTCATCGCACGGCAGCTGCGCGCCGGTGACCTGGTGCTGCTCAATGGCGAGCTCGGCGCAGGCAAGACCACGTTCACCCGGGGGCTCGGCGAGGCGCTCGGCGTGCGCGGCGCCGTGACGAGCCCGACCTTCGTGCTCGCGCGAACGCACCCGGTGCCCGCCGACGGCGCCCCCCTCGTCCACGTGGATGCCTACCGCCTCAGCAGCGCGGTTGAGCTCGACGACCTCGATATCGACTTCGCGGGCTCCATCGTCGTGGTCGAGTGGGGCGCGGGACTGCTCGACGGCGTCGCGGAGTCGTGGCTCGAGCTCGACATCGACCGGCCGCACGGCGGCGACCCCGAGGTGGAGGTCGAACCGCGCACCGTGACGATCACCGGGCACGGGCCGCGCTGGAAGAGGATGGACTGGCTCGATGCTGCTCGCCATTGACACCTCGGCGGGCACGAGTGTCGCCATCGTCGACCGCGAGGCGGGAATCCTCGCGGAGCACTCGTCCGACGACACCCGCAGGCACGCGGAGGTCGTGGGGGAGCTCATCGCGGCCTGCCTCGCGGACTCCGGCATCACCGTGTCGGCGCTCTCCGGCGTTGTCGCGGGCATGGGGCCGGGGCCGTTCACGGGTCTGCGGGTGGGCATCGCCGCCGCGCGCGCCTTCGCGTTCGGGGCGGGGAAGCCCGTCGTGCCGATCGTCAGCCACGACGCCATCGCCTTCGGACAGGACGGCCCGCTGCTCGTGGCCACCGACGCGCGCCGCAGCGAGCTCTACTGGTCAACGTACAGCGGGACGGATGCCGAGGGCCTCCCCGTGCGCACGCACGGGCCCGCGCTGGCCAAAGCGGCCGGGTTCGAGGTCGCGGTGCCGAACTTCTCCGACTACCGGGTGCTGCAGGCGCGCACCGTCTCCGCGGCCGCCCTGGGCCTGCTCGCCGAGGGGCTGTACGCGAACGGCCGCCCGTTCGCGGCGGACGAGCCGCTCTACCTGCGCTCGCCCGATGTCACGCTCTCGGCCGGCCCCAAGCGGGTGACCTCGTGAGCGGGTCAGACGGCGCGGTGTGGCAGCTGCGCACCGCGACCCCGGACGACCTCGACGCCATCATGGCCATCGAGGAGCGCGTCTTCGAGGACGACGCGTGGTCGGCCGCCACGATGCTCGCCGAGCTTCGCGACCGCAACGGCTACTACCTCGTCGCGTTCCCGCCCGCGGAGCCGCACCGCGTCGACGCCTACGCGGGCCTGCGCGCGCCCCGTCGGCAGCCCCAGGCCGACATCCAGACCATCGCCGTCGTGGAGCCCGCGCGCCGCCGCGGGCTCGGCCGCGTGCTCATGCTGAGGATGATCGACGAGGCCCGCGAGCGCGGCGCCGCGGAGCTGTTCCTCGAGGTGCGCGCGGACAACCCCTCGGCGCAGTCGCTGTACGAGTCCCTGGGCTTCGAGCAGATCGCGGTGCGGCCGAAGTACTACGGGGGAGTGGTCGACGCCAACATCATGCGGCTCGACATCCCCGTCCCGAGAACGGCGCTGGCATGAACGAACCCCTGGTGCTCGGCATCGAGACGAGCTGCGACGAGACGGGAATCGGCATCGTGCGCGGCACGACGCTGCTCGCGAACGTGATCGCCTCGTCGATGGACGAGCACGCGCGCTACGGCGGCGTGGTGCCGGAGGTCGCCGCGCGCGCCCACCTGGAGGCGCTCGTGCCCGCGCTGCGGCAGGCGCTCGCCGAGGCGGACGTCGAGCTCGCCGACCTCGACGCTATCGCCGTGACGAGCGGGCCGGGGCTCTCCGGAGCGCTCATGGTCGGGGTGGGGGCGGCCAAGGCCCTCGCGCTCTCCCTCGGCACGCCGCTGTACGCGGTCAACCACCTCGTGGGCCATGTCGGCGCGGACGTGCTCGACCACGACCCGCTCGACTACCCCACCATCGCCCTGCTCGTCTCGGGTGGCCACACCTCCCTCCTGCACGTGCGCGACCTGATCTCCGACGTTGAACTGCTCGGCGAGACGATCGACGACGCCGCGGGGGAGGCGTTCGACAAGGTGGCCCGGCTGCTCGGCCTGCCCTACCCGGGCGGCCCGCAGATCGACCGAGCGGCGGAGGGGGGCGACCCGGCCGCCATCCGGTTCCCGCGCGGCCTCAGCCACGCCAAAGACCTCGAGAAGCACCGCTACGACTTCTCCTTCTCCGGCCTGAAGACCTCGGTGGCGCGCTGGGTCGAGCGCGAGCGGGACGAGGGCAGGGAGGTGCCGCTCGCCGACGTGGCGGCGAGCTTCCGCGAGGCCGTCGTCGACGTGCTGCTCACCAAGGCGATCGCGGCGTGCGTCGACCGCGGGGTGCCGCGCCTGCTGCTCGGCGGCGGCGTGGTCGCCAACGCCCGGGTGCGCGAGCTCGCAGCGCAGCGCTGCGCCGCGGCGGGCATCCAGCTGCGCATTCCGCCCCTGTCGTTGTGCACCGACAACGGAGCGATGATCGCGGCACTCGGCGCCCAGCTGGTCGCGGCGGGGCACGCGCCCTCCGGCCTCGACTTCGGCGCGGACTCGACGCTGCCCGTGACGGTCATACAGCAAGGGTGACCCTTGGCGTAACCGACTCGCGCTGCGTTGACAGGCCCGCCCGCCACTGGAACCATGACAGGTGCGCCGTTTGCGCACCGGACTCAAGGAGACATTCCCATGACTGACCAGGTTCCCGCCCCCACCCCCGAGCCCACCCCCACCCCGGCACCGGCGTACGCCCAGCCGGCGTACGCGCCCGCCCGGCCGTGGAACGTGCTCTCGATCGTCTCGCTCGTGACCTCGCTGCTGGGCATCAGCCTCGTGGGGATCATCACCGGCCACCTCGGTCTCAACCAGATCAAGAAGACCGGTGAGCAGGGCCACGGCCTCGCGCTCGCGGGCACCATCATCGGCTACGCCGGCCTCGCGATCGGCATCATCGTCGTCATCGTCTGGATCGTCATCTTTGCCGCCGCGGCGTCGTCCGGCGTCTACAACTACTGAGTTGACGACAACCCCCGCGGTCGCGCGCCGCACGAGCACACTGGCGATACTGTCGCTCGTCGCCGCGTTCGTCGCGTCGATCGTGGGGGTCGTCCTCGGGATCATCGCCCTCGTCCAGATCCGGCGCAGCGGCGAGGCCGGCGCGGGCCTGGCGATCGGGGCGATCATCGTGGGCACCCTCGTGACCGGGTTCTTCCTGTTCTCCTTCGCGCTCCCGTACGTGCTGAACGCCGTGGGCTAGGGTTCGGGAATGGCTGACAACACCGAAGACGTGCCCCCGATCCCACCGGCCCCCGCGGGGCCGCCCCCCGTCGAGCCGGCCCCCGTGGTGGCGCCTCCCGCCGGCCCGCCGGCCGCCCAGATCCCCGCCGCATCACCGCCCCCGGCGCCGCTGCCGCCGCTGGCCCCGCCGCCCGCCGCGGATGCCCGGCCGAACCCCTACGCCCCGCCCCACGCGGCCCCGCCCGTGCAGGGCGCACCCGCGTACGCGCCCGTCCCCGCGGGTCCGCCGCAGGGCCTCGCCCTCGCCTCCCTGATCACGGGCATCGGCAGCGTGCTGCTCGCCTTCATCGGCATTGGCTTCCTGCCCGCCGTCGCCGCGGTCGTGCTCGGCCACCTCGCCCAGCGCCGCCAGCCGTACGCGCGGGCGCTGTGGATCACGGGGCTCGTCACCGGCTACGTCGGCCTCGGAATCTCGCTGATCACGGGCCTTGTGCTGCTTATCGCCATCATCGCGGGCATCGCGAGCTCCACGAGCTACGGCTACTAGACCCGCTCGACCAGCAGGGCCCTGCGCTTGTCGCCCACCCGCGTGAGGATGAGGGTGCCGCTCGCGGGGCCTTTCGGCGCGAGCGAGGTGCGGAACGCCGCCGGGTCGATGTCCACCCCGCGCTTCTTGATCTCCAGCGTGCCGATCCCGCGCGCGCCGATCGCGCGCTTGATGGCCTTCTTGTCCAGCGGCAGCTCCTCGACCACCCTGAAGCACACCGCGAACGGCGTCGGCACGGCGGCATCCGCGGTCACGTAGGCGATGCTCGGTTCGAGCATCCGCCCGTCGAGCGCGCGGGCGAGGTCGCCGATGAGGCGCGCCCGGATGACCGCGCCATCGGGCTCGTACACGTACTCGCCCAGGCTGCCGGTGGCGGCGTCCGCGCTGTCGGCCTCCGCGACCATCTCGGCGGAGCCGTGCTCGCCGACCACGAGGGCCGCACGGCGCACCCCCGGCCGCGCGAGAGCGCCGAACCACACGCCCAATTCGACGACCTCCCGGTCCACCGAGACCCACTGCGCCTCCGCCTCGGGCGGGATCAGGTCGCGGTCAACGCCGGGCCCGAGTTTGACGCCCGTGGGCAGGCGGTCGGCGAGGCCGAAGGCGAAGTCGAGCGAGGGCGACCAGTCCGCCGGGTTCGTGAGGCGCTTGGCACCGTCGCGGCGCGCGGGGTCGAGGTACACGCCGTCGACGCCGGAGAGATCGAAGGTCTCCGCGTCCGCGTGCTCGACGCGCGCGTTCGACCACGGCGCGAGGTTGTACGACGCGACCGCGGCGGTCACCTCGTCGCGCTCGACGGCCGTCACCTCGATCTCCAGGGCGGCGATGGCGAGGGCATCCGTGCCGATGCCGCAGCCGAGGTCGGCGATCCACTTGAGGCCTGCGCGCTGGAACCGGCCGGCGTGCTGGGCGGCCACGCTCAGGCGGGTGGCCTGCTCCAGCCCGGCCTCGGTGAACAGCATCGACTCCGCGAACGGGCCGAACTTCGGCACCGCCCGGGCGCGCAGCTTGGCCTGGCTCAGTACCGCCGCGACGAGTGCGGGGGAGTGGCCGGCCTTGCGCAGCTCGCTCACGCTGCGCACCACATCGGCCGTGGAGTTCCACGGGGGGAGCGAGTCGAGCAGGGTCAGACCGCCCGGCGACAGCAGCTCGCGAAGTTCGGCCTGGTCCATGGGATAACCGTAACTGTTGGCACTCACGTTGATCGAGTGCCAACGAGGCTCTATAGTTGATCTGGCACTCTCGCAGGGAGTGTGCCAACCATAGTTTTGAGAAAGAAGAGGTCAACCGTGTCGGTGTCCATCAAGCCGCTCGAGGATCGCATTGTCATCAAGCAGGTCGAGGCCGAGACGACCACCGCGTCGGGTCTCGTCATCCCCGACACTGCGAAGGAGAAGCCCCAGGAGGGCGAGGTCGTGGCCGTGGGCCCCGGTCGTATCGACGACAACGGCAACCGCATCCCGCTCGACATCGCTGTCGGTGACAAGGTCATCTACTCCAAGTACGGCGGCACCGAGGTGAAGTACGGCGGCGAAGACCTGCTCGTGCTCTCGGCTCGCGACGTTCTCGCGGTCGTCGTCCGCTAGTAGCGGGCACTTTCCGCCAAAGGCCTTGATGATTTCGGTCATCGGGGCCTTTGGCATTTAACCGGGCCCTAGGCTGAGTGAAATGAACACGGATGCCCGGGACAGGGTCTCGGGCAGCGGCATGGGCTTCGCGGTCGCCGCGTACCTGCTGTGGGGCATCCTCCCGATCCTGTTCTTCGCGCTGCGCGACTCCGGCGCCCCCGAGATCGTGGCGTGGCGCATCGTGCTCTCGCTCGTGTTCTGCGTGCTCGTCATCACCGTCACCCGGGGCTGGGGCCGGCTCGTGGCCATCTTCAAGGATCGCCGCACCATGCTCTCCCTCGCGCTCGCGGCGGCGTTCATCCTCGTGAACTGGACGGTGTACGTCTTCGCGAGCGTGAGCGGGCACGTGGTCGAGGCCTCCCTTGGCTACTTCACCAACCCCATCGTCACCGTGCTGCTCGGCGTGATCGTGCTGCGCGAGCGGCTGCGGCCGCTGCAGTGGGTCGCGCTCGGCACGAGCGTCGTCGCGGTGCTCGTCATCGCGATCGGCTACGGGGCGTTCCCGTGGATCGCCATCGCCCTGGCTTTCAGCTTCGGTTTCTACGGGCTCGTCAAGAAGCAGGTGGGCCCCAAGGCCGACGCGGTCAGCGGCCTCGCGATCGAGACCGCGGTGCTCGCGCCCGCCGCAACCGTCGCGCTCGTCGTGATCGCGCTCACCTCCGGGCTGTCGTTCGGCTCGCTCGGCGCCGGCCACACCGCGCTCATGCTCTCCCTGGGCGTCGCGACGTCGATCCCGCTCATCCTGTTCGCGGCGGCCGCCCGCCGTCTCCCGCTCATCTACCTGGGCCTCGTGCAGTACATCGCGCCGATCCTGCAGCTGATCGTCGGCGTCGTGCTGCTGCACGAGGAGATGCCGCTCGAGCGCTGGATCGGCTTCGGCATCGTGTGGCTCGCGCTCGTGCTCCTCACCGTCGACATGTTCCTCGCCGCGGGCCGCCAGCGCGGCGCCGCCCTTCCCGAGGCGCCCGGGGCCCCGTAGGCGATAGCCTGTCCCCCGTGCACACCCGGGTGATCGTCGCCGCGCTAGCGGCAGTGGCGATGCTCGCGGGATGCACGAGCGCAGCCCCCGAGCCCACCACCTCCGGCGCCCCCTCGCGCTCGACCCTCGGCGACGGCGTACTGCGCATCGGAACACTGTTCCCGGCGACGGGGGGCTCGGCCTACATCGGCCCGGCGCAGGCCGCGGGCGTCGCGCTCGCCGTCGCCGACGTCAACGCCGCGGGCGGTGTTGACGGCGTGCCCGTCGAGGTGCTCGCGCGCGACTCCGGCGAGGCCGCGACCACCATGGTCGAAACGTCGTTCGCCGAGCTCGTCGACGGCGGGGCCGACCTGATCATCGGCCCCTCGTCATCGCTCCTCGCCGCGCGCGTCATCCCGCTCGCGAGCACCGCGGAGATCCCCGTGATCTCGCCGGCCGCGACCTTCCCCGACCTCACGGGGGCCGACGACGACGGGTACTTCTTCCGCACGATCGCGGCCTACGGGCACCAGGGTCTCGCGCTCGGGCAGGTGCTCTCGGAACCGGCCCCCTCCGCCGTCGCCTTCCTCTACATCGACGACGCCTTCGGCAGCGCGATCGAGGGCACGCTGCGACAGGGGCTCGAGCAGCACGGCAGCAGCCTCGTGCTCTCGCAGGCCATCCCCACGGGAACCGCCGATCTGTCGCTCGTCATCGCCCAACTCACGGACGCCGCCCCCGACGTGGTCGTGCTCGGCTCCACCTACGCCTCCGTCGACTCCACCAAGGCCCTCATCACCGCGGTCATCGCCGCCGGGTACGGGGGCGCGAAGCTGTGGCTCACCACCCAGAACACCGGTGACTACTCCCAGGCGTTGCCGAACGGCACGCTCCTCGGGGTCAACGGGATCATCGAGGGCTACCCGGCGGACGAGGCGTTCATCGGCCGCCTCAAGAGCCTCGATGCGACCCTGACCACCTTCCGGTACGCCGCGGAGGCCTACGACGCGGTCATCCTCGCCGTTCTCGCGGCGCAGCAGGCGGGGGACGACGGCAGTGCGATCGCCACCGCCCTCACCGACGTCTCGGTGGGCGGGCTCAAGTGCGGATCGTACGTGGAGTGCCTCGGCGCCCTCGGGGCCGGGGCCGACATCGACTACGATGGAGTGTCCGGACCGCTCAACTTCTCCCCGGAGGGCGATATCTCGCCCGCGTACTACGGCATCTACGCGTACGACGGAGAGAACAGGTTCGTGTTCGGGCGCGGAGTGCTTGCCGGGTGATCATCCGGGGCCTCGAACGTAGGAGTAAACCATGACGTCCCGAACCGTCTTCTCCGGTGCCGCCGCCGCGATCACCGCTCTCGTGCTGCTCGCAGGATGCACGCCGGCGCCCACCGCGCCGACCGCGGCCCCTGTCGACCGCGCCGAGCTCGACCTCTCGATCGGCACCCTGCTGCCCAGCACGGGGGCGCTCGCGGCGTTCGGCCCGGCCGCCCAGGCCGCCGTGGATCTCGCGGCCGGAGACATCAACAACGCCGACTCCGGAATCTCCGTGACCGTCACGAACGCCGACTCCGGCGACGCCACGACCGACACGTCCATCACCTCGGCCACCGCGCTCATCGACGCCGGCGTCTCCGTGATCGTCGGCCCCATCTCCGACAACGTGTCGCGCAAAGTGCTCGACCAGATCGTCGGGGCCGGCATCGTGCAGATCTCCCCGGGCAACACCTCCACCGATTTCACCCGCGCCGACGACAACAACCTGTACTGGCGCACTGCTCCCTCCTGCGTGCTCGAGGGCACGGCCATGGGCAACCAGATCGCCGCAGACGGCGTCACGAGTCTCGGCGTCATCTACCAGTCCGGTTTCTGCGAGCCCGGGCTGCCGGAGGCGCTCGCCGCCGCGTTCGAGCGGGAGGGCGGTGAGGTCGTCGTGCAGTCCGCCTATGCGGCGGGGGCGACCGACGTGAACCCGCAGATCGCTGAGATCTTCGCCGAGGCGCCAGAAGCCGTGGTGGTGGTCGGCGGCGCCGGCGCGGCCGCCGCGCCCGTGCTCGCGACCAAGTACGCGGGCAGCGACCTCTACTTCACGGGCCTGAGCATCCAGAACCACAGCGCGGACATCCCCGCGGGGAACATCACGGGCTCGATCGCGAGCCTGCCGGGGGTCGACCTCTCCACGCTCGACGACTTCACCGACCGCCTGCTCGACATCAACCCGGCGCTGACCGACTTCAGCTACGCGGCCGAGGCGTACGACGCCGTGGTCCTCGCGGCGCTCGCGGCGCTCGCGGCGAACTCCACGGAGGGCGCCGACATCGCCGACCGCCTGGCCGAGGTCTCGGGCGGCGAGGGCGAGGGCACCAAGGCCACCGATTTCGCCGCGGCCGCCGAGATCATCCTCGACGGCGGGGTCGTCGACTACGACGGGCCGTCCGGTGAGGTCACCTTCGACGACAAGGGCGACCCGCAGGGCGCCGTCATCGGCATGTACCGATACGGGGCCGACAACACCTTCACACGCCTGAATTAGGCGCAATCGCGCGGCACTTAGGTAACGATCCGCTCATGTTACGTGCCTGTAACACGCACGTATTGTGAAAGACGCGAGTGCCCCGTAACTTGTCAGGACAGTAGTGCGTTGCACTGCTGCGTCCTCATCACATTCAATTGCAAGGAGCAACATGAGCGTATTCGTGAAGGCAACAGCCTCGCGCTCGCGGTCTCTCAAGTCGATCCTCGGTGGCGTCGCCATCGTGGGCGCGAGCGCCCTCGTCCTCACCGGCTGCGCAGCACCCGCCGCGGACACCGAGACCAGCGCGGGTCCCCGTGAGCCGCTGACCCTCAAGATCGGCACGATCCTTCCCCAGTCCGGCACCCTCGCATTCCTCGGCCCGCCCGAAGAGGCCGGTGTCGCTCTCGCCGTCAAGGAGGTCAACGAGGCCGACCTGGGCATCACCGTCGAGGTCGAGTACCGCGACTCCGGCGACACCACGACCGACACCGCCACCGTCTCGGTGACCGACCTTCTCTCGCTCGGCGTTTCGGCGATCGTCGGAGCTGCGTCCTCGGGCGTCTCCAAGACCGTCATCGACCAGATCACCGGCGCCGGCGTTGTGCAGTTCTCCCCGGCCAACACCTCGATCGACTTCACCGACTACGCGGACGACGGCCTCTACTGGCGCACCGCCCCCTCGGACGTCCTCCAGGGTGAGGTGCTCGGCAACCTGATCGCCGAAGACGGCATCGAGGCTCTCGGCATCATCGAGCTGAACGACTCCTACGGCACCGGCCTCGCGGCCAAGCTCAAGGAGACCTACGAGGCTGCCGGCGGTTCGGTTGTCGCGGAGTCGCTGTTCAACACCGGTGACACCGTCTTCACGACGCAGATCTCCGAGGTCCTCGCGGCCAACCCCGACGGCGTCGCACTCGTGACGTTCGACGAGGCCAAGGTCATCGTTCCCGCCCTGCGCGGCGCCGGCTACGCCGGACCGCTGTACTTCGTCGACGGCAACCTCGCGGACTACACCGCGGACTTCGCCGCAGGCGCCCTCACGGGCAGCAAGGGCACCCTCCCGGGTCTCGACACGGCATCCCTCGGTGACTTCACCGACCGCCTGCTCGAGATCGACCCGGCCCTGACCGACTTCAGCTACGCAGCCGAGTCGTACGACGCAGTCGTGCTCCTCGCCCTCGCGGCGCTGGCGGCCAACTCGACCGACGGTGCGGACATCGCGTCCAAGCTGCAGGAGGTCTCCGGTGGTACCGGCGACGGTGACAAGGCGACCGACTTCGCGTCGGCGGCCCAGATCATCATCGATGGTGGAGTCGTCGACTACGACGGCTACTCGGGCCCGGTCACGTTCGACGAGAACGGCGACCCGACCGAGGCCACGATCGGCATCTACGAGTACAAGGACGACAACACGTACGAGCGCATCAACTAGTTCCGACTAGCTGACGCAACGAAGGGCCCCGGCTTCGGCCGGGGCCCTTTCGTGTGCCCCGGGGCGTGCGCGCGGGCATCCCGTCCGCCCCGCGAGAAGCCAGCTGTTACCCGACGGCGCATGGCCTTCGTCGCAAGTGGCTTTTCGCGGTCGTCTTTGGGGGGCGGGACGGGCGGGACGCGCGGGCGCCCGGTGCACCCAAGTGCGCCCGGGCGCCCCGGCTTGGGGTCCTAGACCCTCGCGAGAAGCCAGTTGTTACCCGAAGGGCCACGGCCCTCGTCGCAAGTGGCTTTTCGGGGCCGTTTGTGGGCGGGATGCCCGGGCAGCTGCGCGGGCGCCCGGCCCACTCCGGCCGCGCCCGGGGTCGCCGGCGTGGAGGCCCCCTCCACCCCCTCGAGAAGCCAGTTGTTACCCGAAGGGCCACGGCCCTCGTCGCGAGTGGCTTTTCGCGGCCCGTGCCGGGGCGCGCCAGCATCGCTCGAGGGACGAGTAGCCCGCCCGCGCCCCTGTGCGCCCCGGAAACGACGAAGGGGCCCGGATGCTCGCATCCGGGCCCCTTCAGGCGTTACAGCGGCGCCTAGTCCTCGCCGAGGGTGCCGAGGTAGAGGCCGATCACCTTGGGGTCGTTGAGCAGTTCGCGGCCGGTGCCCGTGTAGGCGTCGTGGCCCTGATCGAGCACGTAGCCGCGGTCGCAGATCTGCAGGCAGCGCTTCGCATTCTGCTCGACCATGATCGTCGTCACGCCGGCCTTGTTGATCTCCTTGACGCGCAGGAACGCCTCGTCCTGGCGCACGGGGGAGAGGCCCGCGGAGGGCTCGTCGAGCAGCAGCACGTGCGGGCCCATCATGAGCGCTCGGCTCATGGCCACCATCTGGCGCTCACCGCCCGAGAGTGAGCCGGCGCGCTGGCCGTAGCGCTTCTCGAGCTCGGGGAAGATCGCGCTCACGAACTCGAGCCGCTCCTTGATGCCCTTGGGCTTCTGGAAGAGGCCCATCTCGAGGTTCTCGCGGATCGTGAGGGTGGGGAAGACGTTGTTCGTCTGCGGAACGAAGCCCACGCCCTTGGAGACGAGCTTGTTCGCCTTGAGGCCCGTGATGTCCTCGCCCTGGAGCAGTACCGAGCCCTCGCGCACCTTCACCAGGCCGAAGATGGCCTTGAGCAGCGTCGACTTTCCGGCGCCGTTGGGGCCGATGATGCCGATGAGCTCGCCCTGGTTGGCCACGAGCGAGCAGTCGTTGAGGATGTTCACTCCCGGGAGGTACCCGGCGGTGATGCCCTTGACGTGGACGACCGGCGTGCCGGTCGGCGCGGGAGCGGCCGCTGTGCCCGGGCTACTTGTCGTCGTCATTGAGCAGCTCCTTGATCGCGTTCACGTGTTCCTTCTCGTCATTGGGGTCTTCGCCGAGGTCCTGGTCGTGGTGGCTGCCCAGGTAGGCGTCGATGACGGCCTGGTTGGCCATGACCTCGTCCGGCGGGCCCTCGGCGACGATCTTGCCCTCCGCCATGACGATCACCCAGTCGGCGATGTGGCGCACCATCTGCATGTCGTGCTCGACGAAGAGCACGGTCATCCCCTGGGTCTTCAGGTCGAGGATGTGGTCGAGCAGCGACTGCGTGAGGGCCGGGTTGACGCCGGCCATGGGCTCGTCGAGCATCACGAGGGTGGGGTCGCTCATGAGGGCGCGCGCCATCTCGAGCAGTTTGCGCTGCCCGCCCGACAGCGAGGCCGCGTAGTCCTCGCTCTTGGTGTCGAGCTTGAAGCGGGCGAGCAGCTCCATGGCCTTCGCCTCGATGTCCTCCTCCTGCTTGCGCCACAGCCACGGCAGCAGGGCGACGAAGATGTTCTCGCCCTTCTGGCCCTTGGCGCCCAACTTCATGTTGTCGAGCACGCTCAACAGGTTGAGCGACTTGGTCAGCTGGAAGGTGCGCACCTGGCCGAGCCGCGCGACGCGGAACGAGGGGATGCCCGCGAGCGACTTGCCCATGAACGTCCACTTGCCCGTGTCGGGCTTGTCGAACCCCGTGAGCAGATTGAAGAACGTGGTCTTGCCGGCGCCGTTGGGGCCGATGAGCGCGGTGATCGCGTTGCGCGGGATCTCCACGTGGGCGACGTCGACGGCTTTGAGGCCGCCGAACGTGCGCGTCACATTGTCGGCGACGATGATCGGGTCTTTCTTGGCTACGCCCGGAACGATCTCGCCGACGTGCATGTCGACGGTCTTGACCGGAGCAACCTTGGGCTTGGCGTCACTTGACAAAAGCCAGCTCCTTCTTGTTTCCGAAGATGCCCTGTGGCCTGAAGATGACCAATAACATCAGCACTATTCCGACGATGATGAAGCGGGTCTGGCCGGCCTGAACGCTCGACATCCCGATGAAGTCGAACCATCCGACGGCCTGGGCGCGGGCGACGAAGCCCGACACCGCCGAGAGCAGCACCCAGAAGATGATCGAGCCGACGACCGGTCCGAGGATCGTCGCGGCGCCACCGAGCAGCAGGATCGTGTAGATGAAGAACGTGAGCGTCGTGGCGTAGTTGGCCGGCACGATGGCCCTCGGAAGGATGAAGATCATTCCCGCGATCGTTCCGAAGACACCACCGAGGATGAGCGACTGCATCTTGTAGAAGTAGACGTTCTTGCCGAGCGCGCGCACGGCATCCTCGTCCTCGCGGATGCCCTTGATGACGCGACCCCACGGGCTGCGGATGAGCTGCCAGGCGAGCAGGCAGGCGAGGATCACGATCGTCCAGGCCACGACGCGCACCCACAGGTCGTAGGCGTTCATCTCCCACGGGCCGAAGCCGTAGGTGCCCTCGGGGAACGGGTTGAGGGCGGCGAACCCGCCCTTGTAGCCGCTCAGGCCGTCCGCGGAGCCGGTGACGGCCTCGAGCGTGTTCGTCGTGAAGATGAGCCTCAGGATCTCCGACGCGGCGATCGTCACGATCGACAGGTAGTCGGCCCGCAGCCGCAGCGTGGGAACGCCGAGGATGAGCGCGAAGACCACGGATGCCCCGATGCCCACGAGCACGGCTCCCCAGACCGGGAACCCGAACGTGAGGGTGGAGATGCCGTAGCCGTAGGCGCCGATGGCCATGAACCCGGCCTGGCCGAAGTTCACCAGGCCGGTGAAGCCGAAGTGGATCGCGAGGCCGAGGGCTGCGAGGGCGTAGGCCGCCGTGGTGGGGCTGATGAGCTCAACCCCGGCGTTCTGAATGATCTGCCAAAAATCAACCATGGTGAGGTCCTAGCCAATTCTCTCTTTGCGGCCCAGGATGCCCTGTGGCCTGACCAACAGCACGAGGATGAGGATCACGAGCGCACCGACGTACTTCATGTCGGAGGGGATCCAGAGCGTGGAGATCTCGATGAAGAGGCCCACGATGATCGAGCCGACCACCGCGCCGAACGCCGTGCCGAGACCACCGAGCGTGACCGCCGCGAAGATGAGCAGCAGGATGCCGAAGCCCATGTCCCACGAGACGCCCGGGCGGTAGAACGCGAACAGGATGCCGGAGAGGCCCGCGAGCGCGCCGCCGATCACCCAGACGATGCGGATCACCCGGTCGACGTCGATGCCGCTTGCCGCGGCGAGGCTCACGTTGTCGCTCACCGCGCGCGTGGCCTTGCCGAGGCGCGTGCGGGTGAGGAAGAACCCGACACCGAGCACCGCGACGATCGAGATGGCCATGCTGAGGATGTCCACGGGCGAGAGCGAGATGGCGCCGAACTTGAGCTCTGCGCCGTCCGCGCCGGGGAGCTGGCGCGTCGAGCCGCCGTACAGGTACTGGTAGAGGTAGCGCAGCGCGAGCGAGAGGCCGATGCTCACGATCATCATGGGGATGAGGCCGACGCCCTTCTTGCGCAGCGGCTTCCAGAGCCCGGCATCCAGCGCGAAGCCGAACACACCGCTCAGGATGACCGCGCCGATGAGCGCCGCCCACAACGGCCACGCCATATCCACCGCGAGGGTGAGGGTCGCGAGCGCGCCGAACGTCACCATCTCGGCGTGGGCGAAGTTGTTGAGCCCGGTGGTGCCGAAGATGAGCGACAGTCCGACCGAGGCCAGCGCGAGCAGGAGCCCGAAGCTGAGGCCCGTGAACAGCCGCTGCACCAGCTGGTCGGTGAAGCTCGTCACCTCCCGCACTCCGACGCCCAAGAAGTAGTTGCTCAGCGCGGTCTTCGTCGCCCCGAACTCCACGTCACGGGTGGGCTCGATGACGTTGCCCTCCTTGTCGGTGACGATGACGCCCTCGGGGAGGGTGGACTCGTCGAGGGTCACCGTGTACTTGCCGCCCTCCGGCACGCCGACGGCCCACTTGCCCTCGGCGTCCGTCGCGACCTCACCGGAGAACCCGTTGCCGGAGACCGTGATGAGCACGCCGTCCAGCGGCACCCCGTCGTTCTTGACGTTGCCCTTGATCTGCCACTCGGAATCCTCATTGATGGAGTCCGCAGAAGCAGAAAGACCACCGCTAAAGGTGAGCGCTATCAGTAGCGTTGCGAATAGGGCGACTAGGACGCGCAACCAGCGCTTGTCGCTCAAACCAGTGACTTCCACGGAACCTCCAAGACGGGACCAGCCGAGATCGTGCATCCCGCGGGCTCTGGCGCATCGTCGACGTTGACGATACTGCTGGATTGTGTCTCACGTGTTTCGAGTAGGACACAATCCGGTCAGGCCATTATGCGCGTGGAATACCGCCGGTGCTAAACGGTTAATATTGCACGACGGCGCTCGCACTCAAGACCACGGGGTATTCATGGACCAGCCTGATCCTTTCGGCTTCATCGGATTGACCTACGACGACGTGATGCTCCTTCCCGGGCACACCGACGTCATCCCGAGCGAGGCGGACACGACCTCGCGGCTCACGCGCCGCATCAGCGTCGCATCCCCGCTGATCTCGGCAGCGATGGACAGCGTGACCGAATCGCGCATGGCGATCGCCATGGCGCGCAACGGCGGCCTGGGCATTCTGCACCGCAACCTCTCTATTGAGGATCAGGCCGCGCACGTCGACAAGGTCAAGCGCAGCGAGTCCGGCATGATCACCAACCCCGTGACCACGACCCCGGATGCCACGGTCGCCGAGGTCGACGCGATCTGCGGGCAGTTCCGCGTCTCCGGGCTGCCGGTGGTCGAGGGCGACGGCCGGCTCGTCGGCATCATCACGAACCGCGACATGCGCTTCGTGTCGCCGTTCGAGAAGTCGACGACGCTCGTGCGCGACGTCATGACGTCGAAGGGCCTCATCACGGCCCCCGAGGGCATCGACCCCGACTCGGCGATCGCGATCTTCGCGCAGCACAAGATCGAGAAGCTGCCGCTCATCGACGCGCAGGGGCGCCTCACGGGCCTCATCACGGTCAAGGACTTCGAGAAGACCGAGAAGTACCCCAACGCCACGAAAGACGACGAGGGCCGCCTGCGCGTGGGCGCCGCGATCGGCTTCTTCGGCGACGCGTGGGAGCGGGCGGGTGCCCTGCGCGACGCGGGTGTCGACATCATCGTCGTCGACACCGCCAACGGCGACTCCGCCGGGGTGCTCGACATCATCCGCCGCCTGAAGGGCGACAGCGCCTTCGACGCGATCGACATCATCGGCGGCAACGTCGCCA